>ENA-ORXC01002264-ORXC01002264.1-marine-metagenome-genome-assembly--contig:-NODE-2264-length-10630-cov-4.225244_pt1 | contig 10630 bp, 9 predicted proteins | sample MGYA00237865_ERZ511478 | MGnify/ENA metagenome assembly ERZ511478 | reverse complement strand
GGCTTCGACGGCGATGGTCTGCCGGCTGGCGGCAAGGCGCTCGCGCTCTTCCTCCTCCTGCATCCGCTTGCGGCGTTCGCGCTGGTAGGTCTGCTGTTCGGTGCGGAAGCTTTCCGCCATCTCGCGCAGTTCGTTGGCCCGCTCGATCTTGGCCCGGGCGAGGGCCTGGAGGTCGAGGATCGTCTTGGGCAGGATCTTGTCGACATCCTCGCCGTACTGCTCGACCAGCTCGGCGAAGCTGCGCAGCGACAGCGTGAGGAAGCCGCGTTCCTGCTTGGCGATCTGGCGGGTCAGGGAGATCAGTTCGACCTGCCCGGGGGTCAGCTCGATGGTGGCGGTGTTGCCGATGGCGCTGGCCCCGCCGCCCTTGCCGGTTCCGTTGCCGTCGCCATCGGCGAGGCGCTGGTCGATGGCCAGCACGCGCACCGTTTCCATGACCGTATCGGTCTGGTTATGGGTGACCGTGCGGTCGATCTCGCCCGTCGCGGGGTTGAATTCCTCGACCGAAATCTGGCGGGTCAGCAGCAGGTCTACGAAGTCGCCCGGCAGGATGAAGCCGCCCGCGCCGGTGATGTCCGAGATCGGCACGGCGACGGCCCGCATGCCCTTGCGCAGCAGCGCGGCCATGACGCCCGATCCGTTGAGGTCGATGACCTTTTCGGTCGACAGCGGCTCCCCGGCGCGCATCGCGGTGCGCGATGCCGCGCCGATCACGTTGGCCAGCGCGTTCTCGTCGTCTTCCTTGACGAAGAAATAGGGCGACGTGCTGCCGGCGGGAAAGGCCTGCCACTTCACATCGTCCGCCGACAGGGTGCGCCCGATCGGGATGTCCTTCGCCGCGATCAGGATATCGACGGTTTGCGGGGCCTTGACAGCCGGTTCGGTCGATTTGACCGGGGCCGCCGCGATCTGGGTGGGCACGTTCGCCCGGCTTTCGATTGCACCACGCATCAGCCACATGGCTGCAAGGGCCGCAACCGAGGCACAAGCCAGGATAAGAACTCTCACGCCTCGCATCGGGCTTCTCCTTCGTTCACTTCAGGCCGCCATGGTAACCATGGGGGAGTTATGAAAGTGCGAACGCCGTTACACTTTGAGGCGTCGCATCGATGTTTCTGGTTTGATTTCAGCATTCTACGCAGAGGGAGTTTGCCACCCCGGCATTCCGCTCGCCGCACGGGGTGCGGGGCGACCGGTGATTCCGCAGCGTCCCTTCGATGGCGGACGGTACCCCCATCGGTTTAACAAACAGCGAAAGGGGTCGTCCCGGTGGCATCTTGGTGCGAAACGCCACAAGTATCGCTCGCAAGGGTTTGATCGCACGATGTATGTCGTAATTGAGTGTCTGGATAACTTCTGTTAACCATGCTCCTGATACCAAATGAGAAGCGGACCGGGTGAAGGCATCCGAGTCCGACGCGATTCGATAGTTGCAGGAGAGACATCACATGAACCGCATGACGCTTTGCGCCGCAGGCCTTGCGCTGGTCGCAGGGGCCGCTGGGGCACCCGGGGTCACCATCGCCCAGGAGCAGGAGCGCATCGGCGCGTTCCGGTACTGGAGCGCCTTCACCTCCCAGCGCCCCGAGGGCAAGATCTGCTGGGCCGCGACCAAGCCATCCGACAAGGATTTCAGCGGCAAGGATCGGGGTGACGTCTTCCTGATGATCACCATCTATCCCGATACCGGCGTCGATACCGAGGTGAGCGTGCTCTCCGGCTATCAGTACGACGAATCACGGACGGTGCAGGCCAAGATCGGGTCGCAGAACTTCTCGTTCTTCGCCGTGAAGGACGGGGCGTGGCTCGAAACCCGCAACGAGGAGCGGCAGATCGTGACGGCCATGCGCAAGGGCGCGAAGGCGACCGTGACCGGCTATGCCGATGGCGGCGGGCGCTCGACCGATACCTTCTCGCTGCTCGGCTTCACCGCCGCGTACAATGCCGCCAAGAAGGCCTGCGGCGTCTGATATCCGCCTGCGGCACATGCCCTCCCGCCGCCATCGGCGGAAGGGCAGCCCACCGGCCCCCGGAAACGACGGCCCCGGTTGCATTGGACGCGCCGGGACGGTACGGATTTCTCCTGTGGAATTCGTCCTCATAAGGCTGTTGCCATGTCCGCTTCGACCTACGAATACAAAACCGTCGCCTTGCCCCAGACCGTTCAGGGAAAGCGCAGGCGGGGCGTCAGCGAGGCCGATCTGGTCGCCGAGACGCTGGGCGAGCTGATCCATCTCGAAGCGGTGGACGGCTGGGAATACCAGCGTTCCGACATCCTGGCCGCCGGGACACGGGGCGGCATGTTCTCCAAGGAGATGCGGGTCACGTATTACAGCGTGCTCGTCTTCCGCCGTATGCTGGACGGGGTATGGCCGGGTGCGCAGGCGATGCCTGCCACGCCCGCCCGCGCCGCCTCCGGCAGTGCCTCCGCTTCCGGCAGCGCGCCGCGCACAGCCCCCACCGAAAGCCCGGCCCCCGGACCCGTCAGACCGGCCCGGGCGCCGCGTACGGCTCCCGCCCCCAGAACCGACCCCGCCCCCGATTCCACGCCCCCGTCCGTCCCCGCATCCCGGGCGGCGGCGAGGCCCCGGGCGGAGCCGGTCGTGGCCCCTCCCGCGCTCGACGATCCGACATCACCGCTGGCGCAGGGCGCGATTCTCACGACGGGCGGGCGGATTCAGGCCGACAGCAGCGGAAAATCCGCCTCGTCCGCCACCGCAAGACCCACGCCCCGCCCTCCGCTCGGGTCGGCGCAGGACTGAGGCGGGCCGACACTCTGAAACGATGACGGTTCTGCTCCGGATCGCTGTCCGGGGTAAAGGCGGTATTTTCCGGGGCGTTCAGCAATAAGCCGTCGGTATCAGTTCTCGTCGCCGGCCTTTCTGATCGTCGTCTCCGGCGCGTGATCGACGGGGCCTCGCGGTTGTCGCGGCCCGCGCGATGATTCGGTGCGTCGCCCCAGCAGTTTCGCGATGACTTTCCTGACACGGACATGCAGGGGCAACGGCGGAATCGGGCCGCAGAAGGAGGTCGGTGCGGTCACGTACGAATCGGCCCCGGCAGACATGATCAGCGCTGGATTCGCAATATTTGCAATATTGGACTCATTTTCGGACTCATTGTAGTCCCCCTCTGGCGGCCGGCCCGTGAGCGCCCGGTCGACCAGCTCCAGCAATTCGTGATCATGGAAGGGTTTGTGCAGGTACCCGAACGCCGTATCGAGCACCGGATCGGCGAATCGCTCCATCCCCGTCATCACGATGACCGGCAGGTCGGGGCGCAGCAGGTGGATATTGCGCAGGGCCTGCCGCCCGTCCACTTCGGGCATGGACAGGTCCGTCACCAGCACATCCGCCCGCGCCAGCATGGCCTCGTCGCGCGATACGGACCCGTTCTCGAACGCCGTGACATTGTGATCGGCATCACGCAGATACCGCGTGATGATGCGTCGCAGGGAGGGGGAATCCTCCATCAGAAAAATTTCTGCCATGCCCTGTCCACTGAATGCGAGTGCTGCCGGGCCAAGGCATGGCGCACGGAAACACTGCTGCAAAAGTTGATGTAAGGGTTGGTTCATGCAACCTTCGTGCCGCAGATACGGTGTTCGGCGACGGAAATACCGGCTGAGGGTGTGCCGCCACAGCATCAGGGCCTGCTTTACGGGCTTTGCGGGGCCGCATCGGTCCTGTAGAAAGAAAGGGTGTGCAACTGGAGGGCGATGAGAGATGCCGAATTCCTGCATGACGACCAGACGTCTGCTGTTCCTCATGGCCGGGGCGACCGTCCTGACCGGCTGCGCGCGTAATCGGTTCGAGGTCGGGCCGGTCGTCATCGGGGGGGGCACGGTTCGGCCCGACATGACGATCATGCAGGCCATCGCCGCCTCGGCGAATCACGGGCGACTGGCCGAGGCGCTGCGCACCACCGGTCTCGATGCGCCGCTCTCCGGCCCCGGTCCCTTCACCCTGCTGGCCCCGACCGATACCGCGTTCGAACTGATCCGCCCCAAATCCGAGGGCGGGCGGGTGACGGGAAATCCCGGCATTCTCAAGCGCACCCTGCGCGGCCATATCCTGCCCGCCCAGGTGTCGGGTGCGGATATCGCCGCCGGAATCGAGCAGAGCGGGGGCGAGACGAAGGTGCTGGGGCTGAACGGCCTGCCGGTCACCTTCGATCGCGAGGGGGGCATCTTCCGCGCCTACGACGTGCGGGGCCGGCGCGCCCAGCTCGGTCCCATGGACGCCATCGCCTCCAACGGTCTCATCCACGGGATCGACGACGTGCTGCTGTTGCCGGAATCGGAGGAGAGCGCGGCGGAGAAGGTGTCGCCGTAACCCGGCGACTCGCCGTGGCCGCCCGTGTGCGCGGCAGTACCACATGCCCCGGGCCAGCCATCGCGGCCCCCTGACGGAATGTTACGGTTTCCGGCGAAATCGTCACGCGCCCTCAATCCGGTGTGATCAATGGCCGAAAGGCTACCCCGTCCCCCCCTTTCCTGGGCTATGCAGTCGGACACGGATGGTTGTCCGCGCACGGCACGAGGGGAACGAGAGGGATGGTCGATATGACAGAGGGTTCTGCACCGGCGACGGAACAGGCGACATGGAAGCGCTGGCTGCCGCTGGGTATCATCGCGACGGGCGCGGCGCTGGGCACGTGGCTGTTCGGCGACTATCTCAGCGTCGAGGCGCTGCGCGAGAACCGCGAGGCGCTGCTGGCGTGGCGCGATTCGAACTACCCGGTGGCCGTCCTCACCTACATGGCGATCTATGTCGCGGTCGTGGCCTTCTCGCTGCCCGGGGCGCTGGTCATGACGCTGACGGGGGGGTTCCTGTTCGGGCTGGTCCCCGGCACGATCTACACCGTCACCGCCGCCACCATCGGCGCGACCTGCATCTTCATCGCCGCCCGAACCAGTCTGGGCGCGACGCTGAAGGAGCGCGCGGGGCCGTGGATGGGGAAATTCGAGAAGGGGTTTCAGGAGAACGAACTGAGTTTCCTGTTCCTGCTGCGCCTCGTCCCCGCCGTGCCGTTCTTCATCGCCAACCTGCTGCCCGCGTTCTTCGGCGTGAAGCTGGTCACGTATGTCTGGACCACGTTCCTCGGCATCGCGCCGGGGTCGGCGGTCTATACCTCCGTCGGCACGGGGTTGGGGGAAATCCTGGCATCGGGTGAGGATCTCAGCCTGAACGTCTTCGCCGATCCGATGGTGTGGGGGCCGTTCGTCGGCCTGATCGCGCTGGCCCTGCTGCCCATCGTCATCAAGGCCGTGCGCGGCAAGCCGGTTCCCGGCACCGAGGGAGAGAACTGATGTCCGATACGCTGAAAGTCGACCTGTGCATCATCGGGGCGGGGTCGGGCGGCTTGTCCGTCGCTGCCGGAGCGGTGCAGATGGGTGCTTCCGTCGTGCTGATCGAGCGGCACAAGATGGGGGGCGATTGCCTGAACTACGGCTGCGTGCCGTCGAAGGCCCTGCTGGCGGCGGGCAAGCATGCCCATGCCCACCGCACCGGCGCGCCCTTCGGCGTGGCCGCGCACGAGCCGCAGGTCGATTTCGCCGCCGTGAACGCGCATGTGAAGGGCGTCATCGCCACCATCGCCCCCCATGACAGCGTGGAGCGATTCGAGGAACTGGGCTGCACCGTCATCCAGGACGCGGCCAAATTCACCGGCCCGCGCACCGTGACGGCGGGGGGCCGGACGATCGAGGCGCGCCGGGTGGTCATCTCCACCGGTTCCTCCCCCTTCGTGCCGCCGATCCCGGGGCTGGAGGACACGCCGTATTTCACCAACGAGACCATTTTCGACAATACCGACCGGCCCGGTCATCTGATCGTCGTCGGTGGCGGTCCCATCGGGATGGAGATGGCCCAAGCGCACCGGCGGCTGGGGTCCGAGGTCACGGTGCTGGAGGGGGCGCAGGCGCTGGGCAAGGACGACCCGGAAATCACCGCCATCGCACTGGCCAACCTGCGCGCCGAGGGTCTGGATATCCGCGAGAACGCGCTGGCCGAGCGGGTCGAGGCGGGGGGCGCGGGTGCCGGGCCGGGCGTGCGCGTGCACCTGAAGGGCGGCGATGTCGTCGAGGGAACGCATCTGCTGATGGCCGTGGGGCGCAAGCCGAATGTCGACGGGCTGGATCTGGAGAAGGCCGGGATCGAGTACGACAAACGCGGCATCACCGTCGATGACAAGCTGATCACCACGAATCGCAAGGTCTTCGCCATCGGCGATGTCGCCGGGGGTCTGCAATTCACCCATGTCGCCGGGTATCACGCAGGCATCGTGGTGCGGAACGCCCTGTTCCAGATGTTCTGGGCCAGGGCCACCACCGCCCATATCCCTTGGGTCACCTATGTCGAGCCGGAAATCGCGCAGGTCGGCCTGACCGAGGCGCAGGCGAAGGAAAGGCACGGGGACCGCGCGACGATCCTGCGCTGGTCGCTGGAGGAGAACGACCGCGCCCAGGCCGAACGCGCCACGAACGGGATGGTCAAGGTCATGCTGCACGGCCAGCGAATCGTCGGGGCCAGCATCGTCGGCAGGAGTGCGGGCGAGATGATCCAGATCTTCGCCTATGCAGTGGCCAACAAACACAAGATCGGCGCAATCGCCGCCTATGTCGCGCCCTATCCGACGCTGGGCGAGGCGGCAAAGCGGGCGGCGGGGCAGTATTACACCCCGAAACTCTACAGCGACCGTACGCGCGGCATCGTGCGGTTCCTGTCGAAATTCGGATAACGATCGAGGCTGACGATGCGCCTGATGCGTTCCCTCTCCGGTCGGCTGCTGCTGCTGACGATCGTGTTCGTGATGCTGGCGGAGATCCTGATCTTCGTCCCGTCGCTGGCCCGTTTTCGCGAGGATTACCTGCGCGAACGGCTGGAGGCGGCGAACATCGTCGCCATCGCCATGCAGGGCCGCGAATACGCCGCCACCATCGACCCCCACGAGGACCGGTTCGCGGTGGCCGAGGACGATGACGGGCTGGAATGGCAACTGCTCAACAGCGCGCAGGTCCGCTCCATCGCCCTGCGCGAGGGGGGCGGCAAGCGGCCCGTGCTGCGCGGGGACTGGGGCGAGCCGGTGGCCGAGACGTTCTTTCTGGACGAGGCGACGACGCTCGACAAGATCGTCGAGGCCGTCACCGTTCTGGTCAACCCCCAGCCGGACCGCGTGATCCGCGTGATCGGCGCGCCCGACCCCGAACGCTGGCCCATGGGCGACGCGGTGGACGTGACGATGAAGGAGGCGCAACTGGTCACCGCCATGCGCGATTTCGGCCTGCGCATCCTGAAGCTGTCGCTGGTGATCTCGCTGCTGACGGCGGCGCTCGTATTCCTCAGCCTCAACCGCTGGCTGGTGCGCCCCGTGCGCCGCCTGATCGACACGATGACGGATTTCCGCCGTTCGCCGGAGGCCGCGCGCATTCTGGATGCCGGGCCGGGCAAGACCGAACTGGACGAGGCGGGGCGCGAATTGTCGGCCATGCAGACCGAGGTGCGCGCGGCGCTGATCCAGAAGACGCGGCTGGCGGAACTGGGCGAGGCGGTCGCCAAGATCAACCACGACCTGCGCAACATGCTCGCCACCGCCCAGCTTCTGGCCGACCGGCTGGAGCGCAGCGACGACCCGATGGTGCGGAAAACCGCGCCCAAGCTGCTGCGCTCGCTGGACCGGGCGACCGAACTGTGCACCCGCACGCTGGCCTTCGGCAAGGCGGACGAACCGGCCCCCCTGCGCCGCCGCGTGCACCTGACCCGGCTGGTCGAGGAGGTGCGCGATGCCGTGTTTCCGGACGAGGGGCGAATCACCTTGGCGGTGGATATGGACCCGGACCTCTATGTCGAGGCCGATCCCGACCAGTTATTCCGCATCCTTCAGAACCTGTCCCGCAATGCCGAACAGGCGATGGCGGGGACGGGGCAGGGCACGACCCTCGGCATGACGGGGCGGCGCGAGGGAGGGGTCGTGCGCATCGACGTGACGGATGACGGCCCCGGCATGCCGGTCTCGGCGCGCGAGAACCTGTTCAAGGCGTTTCGCGGCAGCGCGCGCAAGGGCGGTACGGGTCTGGGCCTGCACATCGCGCGGGATCTGGCCCGGGGCCATGGCGGGGATGTGGAGTTGCTGGAGAGCACGACCGGCGGCACCACCTTTCGTGTCACGATTCCGGATACGGTGGGGTAGGGCCGGGTCCTCTTCCGCCCCGGGTCTTTGCCCGGGACGGGGTGTCGCGGCTCAGCTATAGGGGTCCATCGCGTCGCGCAGGCCGTCGCCGAGGAAGTTGAACGCCAGCACCACCAGAATCACCGGGATCATCGCGCTGGCGACCCAGGGGTAGAATTCGATGATCGTCAGATCCTGCGCATCGTTGAGCATCACGCCCCAACTGACCGCCGGGGGCCGCAGCCCGAGGCCGAGGAAGCTGAGCGCCGTTTCGCCCAGGATCATGGCCGGGATCGAGAGCGAGGCGCTCACGACGATGTGGCTCATGAAGTTCGGGATCAGGTGGGTGCGGATGATGCGCTGGGGGCTGGCCCCGATCAGCTCCGCCGCGCGCACGAATTCCTCCTCGCGCAGGGACAACAGCTTCGACCGCACCGCCCGCGCCAGTCCGGGCCAGTCGAGCAGGCCGAGGATGATGGAGATCATCAGGAAGACCGAGACCGGCGACCATTGCGGCGGCACCGCCGCCGACAGGGCCAGCCAGATCGGCAGTTCCGGCAGGCTGCGGATCACCTCGATCATCCGCTGCACCGTGGCATCGACCCAGCCGCCGAAATACCCGGCCGCCCCGCCCAGCGTGATGCCGATCAGCAGGGATATCGCGATGCCGATCAGCCCGACCGTCAGCGAGACCCGCATCCCGTAGACGAGCCGCGAGAAGATGTCGCGCCCCAGCTTGTCGGCCCCCAGCAGGAACAGCGTCCCCCCTTCCGGCGGACAGACGATGTGGAATCGCCCGTCGATCAGGCCCCAGAACTCGTACGGATCGCCCAGGCAGAAGAAGCGCAGGTTCTGCCGCTGCGACCGGTCCTCCTCGTAGGTCCACTGGAATTTCTCCAGATCCGCCGTGGCGACGGTCGGATAGACATAGGGCGCGACGAGCGAGCCGTCGTGGAAGAGATGCACGGCCTGGGGCGGGGCGAACAGATGCTCGGCATCGCGCTGATTCGCGCCGTAGGGGGCGATCACCTCGACGAAGGGGATGCACAGGTACAGGAATGCGAGAAACAGCGCGGAGACGACCGCGAGCCGATGGCGCAGGAAGCGCCGCCGGATCAGCTTGCCGGTCGGCATGTCCAGATCGGGGCGCGCGCCGCCGATATCCGTGTCGGCATCGGGATCGTAGGCGACCCCGTCGACATAGCGCGTGTTCGGATCGATGGGGGAGGGCGCGCGGCCCCCCTGTAGCGGATCGGTGCCGGGTTCCTTCATCGTCCTCGCCCTCCGAAGCGAATGCGCGGGTCGAGAATCGCGAGCAGGATGTCCGATACCAGCATCCCCGCCAGCGTCAGTGCCGAGACGAACAGCAGGATGAATCCGGCCAGGTAGTGATCCTGCGACCGCAATGCCGCCAGCAGGGCGGGGCCGAGGGTCGGCAGGCTGAGCACGACCGAGACGAGGACCGACCCGCTGACCAGCGACGGCAGCAGGTTGCCGATATCGGCGACGAACGGGTTGAGCGCGGCGCGCAGCGGGTATTTCATCACGCGCTTGACGGGCGGCACGCCCTTGGCCTTGGCCGTGGTGACATAGGGCTTGCCCAGTTCGTCCAGCAGGTTGGCGCGAAGGCGGCGAATCATGGCCGCCGTCCCCGCCGTGCCGATGACGATGGTGGGGACGATCAGATGCACCAGGATCGACTTGAACTTGTCGAAGGAGAACGGCTCGCCCTCGAACCGCTCGTCCATCAGGCCGCCGATGGGCAGGTCCAGATACCGCTCGCCGTAATACAACAGGATCAGCGCCAGCAGGAAGTTGGGCGTCGCCAGCCCGATATACCCGACGAAGGCGACCACGTAATCCGTCACCCCGCCCGCCCGCACGGCGGCCAGCGTCCCCAGCGGCAGGGACACGGCATAGATGAACAGCATGGCGGCGAGGTTGACCAGCACCGTCAGCCACAGCGTCTCGCCCAGCACGTCGGAGACGGGTTGATCGAACTCGAACGACCAGCCCCAATCCCCCTGCAACAGCCCCGAATACCCGTCAGGCCCCGGCACCGCGCCCAACCAGATCAGGTACTGCTTCCACAGGGGCGCATCGAGCGAATACTGCGCGCGCAGGAATTCGGCCTTGGCCACGCTCGCGGATTCGCCTTGGGCCTGAAGTTCCGCGATCTGGTTCGACAGGAAGTCGCCGGGCGGCAGGTTGATGATGAAGAACACGAGCGCCGAGACGAGCGCGAGGGTGAACCCCATCGTCACGATGCGGCTGGCGAGATAGCGGATCATGATGCGCTACCGGGGCGCGGGCGAAGGCGGGGCATGCTCATTCCAGCGCCGCCGTCTCGGTGGCCGCATCCTCGAACCAGAATTCGTCGATCCGGTGCACGCCGAACTGCGCGCCGGGTTCCCAGGCATACAGCGCGGTTTCCGGCACGTTGCGCAGTTTCTTTGAGACC
>ENA-ORXC01002262-ORXC01002262.1-marine-metagenome-genome-assembly--contig:-NODE-2262-length-10635-cov-6.077287_pt1 | contig 10635 bp, 10 predicted proteins | sample MGYA00237865_ERZ511478 | MGnify/ENA metagenome assembly ERZ511478 | reverse complement strand
TTCCCCCGGTCGACGCCGTGCGTGTGTGCTCTTCGGGGTTTCCTTCCGGGGCGGGTATTCCCCGACAGGACTACCCGACGACACGGTCTGGCCCGCGTTCCCCCCATACTGGGTGGGGCTCTCTGGGAGTGCTGTCACAAGGTTGGTCGGCGGCGGCTTCCTTCGTCGACGCTTGAACGACTCGGAAGCCACCGTATACTATCTTATTCAGCGTTGGCCGCAGAAGAGAGCCGTCGTGGACGCCATAGCTGGGTGGCGGCCGCGGCTGAGCACCGCGCAACCGACGAATGCAAACGAGCTTATGACTGGTGAGCGGCGGCCGCCGTCGCGGACCCTTGTGCCCCGCGGCGGCCGCCGCACTCAGCCGGCGCCAAGCTACTCCCATTGTGCGGCCTTTGCAGCGCTCCGCCCAGAGCAGCGGCGGCGAAGTGACAGCACCCATACTGCGGCCGCTCAGCGGCCACGGCATCGCCTGCCGCTCTCCCCTCTCGAGAGCTCTGCCAGCATCCTTCCCTGCCCCACTCGCGCATCCCCGTCGGCTTCTGCATGGGCACAAGCCGTGGAAAGCCGAGAGCCCCAGGTATGGACAGGTCCGAATTGAGAGTGGTTCTGGCATACTGTCGGCAAATCACGAGCGCCACTGTGTCTTGCACACCACCCTTCCTTCTTACGAAGTAGCGGTGGGGAGGAGCACTTTCCGCGAGGCGAAACCAATCGGGCAGTCGTGCCACATGAAGCCACGGGTGTGACGTCGTCTCAGAGAGGGGCAATCTCAGAAAAAAAATGTCTTTACTGACACTAGCTATTGCTAACCTCCAAAAATTGGCGGTTGCAGAGAGAAGGGAGGCAGAGCCGACGACAGGGCGTAGAAATGAAGTCGGATTTGCTGTTCGACAAGCAACGATCGAACTATTGGCTGAGCGTTGCCGCCAGTAATCTTGCAAGCCAATCACCGTGACTTCCGGGAGTCACGCAGAGCCATTCCAACCCACAATGAGATTTCCTGAGATTTTTGGGCCGCTTGCTTGGGCCTGAAGAGTTCATGGAGGGCCAGACCTGTGATTTCTCATGAGATCAACAAACTTCTTAAGATTTCTTGAGATCCTGATGTGCATTTCCAGTCCGCAGAGCTGCATGGGGAGACTCTGTAAGGAACTCAGATGATTCCTAGCCTTTCCATTGGTCCACGTACGCTGTTGAATGATTGCAACCACTCTGCAACCGCCCTTTTTCGGAGGTCAGCAATAGTGTGGCCAATTAGAAATCAGATAGTTCTGGGCGCTAAAACAGCAGTCAAGCAAGAGGCGAGAAACAGGCAAAACGACAGCAGGCCAGCGCGCACCAATCTGGATTTTTGCACACGCGCGGAGCTGCGCAGCGCCAGCGGGGCAGCGGTGGCCACAGGAAAAACGACAGCACACCCGCCCGCACAAGTCCCACGGTAGCCGGCCCCACCTCGGGCGCCTGCTCGGGGCTGCTCGGCATCGACGGGGCAGCGGCAGCCGCGGGCAAGCAGTCCTTGCACCAGTAATTCGATAGCTCATCTGCCGTGAGTCTTCAAAAGCGTACCGTCGACTTCGGCTTCGACTCGCTCCTGCCGCCCTGCGCAAGTGCCACAACCTTTGGGATCCTTGCTTGCGGACCGAAAAAGTCGGGGGAAAGACTTCGCACGTAGGGGGGTGAGCGACCTTGGAAAGGAAGAACGGCGCTTCTGCCTGTGCTTTTTCTGTCGCAAGAATCAATGTAAAAGAATATTTGATACTTCACGCCCTTCCCCCCCCCTCTTCCGCCGTCCACGTCGCCAGGAAGAGAACCAAACCCAGCGGCAACCGAAATTCACGATGTCCCTTACAAGTACACACGAAGAACGGGCAACACAAGGGGAGAGGCAGGGCCACAAGGACGTGTCCAGTATGAGTATAAGCTGATCTTGCGCCATGGTCACGCCAAGATCGTGTGCAAGTCGGAGAGGGACAACAGTTACATGCGAGAAACAGAGAGACAACCAGCGCAAGATGACCGAGTGTGCCTCCGCCCATTCATCGCGCACCCACGACCCCCCACCCTCCCCGTTCCGGCCCCGACTCCCAGAAACAAGAAGAGTAGTGCCGGCCCCCTGGTGCGTGCGCCATGGCCACATACCTCGGTGAAGCGTTCGGTGCGAGATTAAGAACGACGGATGCGTGCCATGGGTAGAGTGACGTGGGCGGTGGTGATGGGGTCGGTCAGGGGTGAGGGGGGGGTGTGCGGTGCAACGGTTGAAGCGTGGGCCGCCGACCGCCGCAGGGTTCTTGTACAAACTTCAGTTTCAGTTCTATTTAGCCGCCGACTTGCTGTGAAGTTTTCCGGGGTAATACGAGATAATTGTGGGGTTACAAAAACTTTCGAAAGCACATGAGTGCATATGCTCCTGTTCAGATTGGCCAAAACTAGGCAGACTGCCATAGGACTATCCCTGAGACTCGATCGCAAATGGTAGCGTGGCATGTTTTTATAGAAGTCATGAGAAGGGTCTGCCGAGATCGTCCCGGGATTGGCCTCGTGTCAGTCAGTCCAACCACACCATTGTTGTGATTTTTTCTTCGTCGTGAAACGACAGACATCCGTGGACAACATGCACACTGCTATTGCTGATCCCCGAATGAGGCACTAGTGGACCGAGATTGACATATAGCACAAGTACAACTCAACATCCATGAACATTAAACTTTTGAATATGCAAGGGAAGTGGTGACCGGCTCATGTTGACTAATTCCAGGACTCTTCGGGGAGCGCCGACATCGCGAAGAATCGCATTTATCTCGTTTCGAGCAGACATCTCAGTGCTCGGGTCTGTGACATCGCGTCGAGTCCGAAAATGTCATACGTGGCCTTCCCCAGGCCATCCACCTCTCAAAGGCAGGCACGTGAGAGCGGAATGACATCAGACTGCCATCATGCTGCTCGCACTCTGAGCAGACTGATTGGTTTGTGAAGATCAGCAGTGTCGTCGCCCGTCCATCGCAAGAAAATTTCCAATGAGGTTGCAGTCCGACGGAAAGTGTGCGACACAAGCACAAAAGGTTGCCGCCGCCTCGACGACGTCGGCGCGCACTTTGACAGGCATGTCTCTTCGGTCACGCCACGAGACGAGGTCCTTCCAAACACTACACGCACAAGACTCGGCGCAGTGAACGATTCCAAGACGGCTCGGCAACCAAGCCCTCTGACAAAGAAGCCATCACTACGGAGTGGACTGTGGCCCTCGTAACGAGTGGAACGCGCCGACGCGAGGGTTCGGTCTGCCAGGCCAACCAGTTGGGGAGGTCAGCGGCGCCCAGTTGCGCAGACGACAGTTGACAGAATTGGTGCGACTCTGGCCCACAAATGACGCAAGCCTGCCCACACGTGCCAGCACATTCCAGATTGGGCACAGGCGCCTTTGCTGACATCGGCCAAGTCCAGGACGGCCGATTCCGGTTGTGTGTTTTTGACGAGCCAAATCAGTGTTTGAAAAAGCCCGGATCGGGCAACTCCAATCAAGCGAGGAGGCTGCGAGTAGGTTTGGTGCCTCGCAACACTTCAGATATGGATATATCGCAGATGTGCAAATCAGCTGCCAAACCAGGCCACTCGTGTCCATCGTTGAGATCTGAGAATTTTGTCGGATCTTCATTCGAGGCCCTTGTCCTCTTGCTGGATTGACACGTCATTCTTCCAGATGCTTTTAGAGTCAGACAGTTCTTCCACGGTTCGTGCTGTTTCCGATGCCCAGCGCGGGCTCCCAGGAGTTTCATGTTGTCGCCGTCCCTGCCCGGTAATAATCGTGTCGTGTCAGCTGGCCCCCCACGTCCATCTGGCTGGAAGTGGCGATCAGTCGCGGAGTGCGCCACCTGATCGGCTGGCCCCCCCTGCCAGAGACCCGAAAACAGCCATTTTACACCGCCGCCCCGCGCGTCGGTCGCGGCCGCGGCCCGGAGCTCCAATTTGGGACGCGCCCACCCACCCCCACATGGCTGGAATGGGCCATTGGTTTCGGTGTGTGCCACCTGATCGGCTGTCCCCCCCTGCCAAAAACTCGAGAACGGCCATTTTACATCGCCACCCCGTGCGTTGGCGGTGCTTTCCCCCACGCACCAATTCTAGGGGCTCCCCGCAGTAGTTCGATGCCTATGTCATTCGACCTCGGATGGCCGCTGCATATCTGCTGCCGGCCGCTCCGGCCACACCGTCGACGTCACCGCATCCACATCACTATCGTCGTCGACACGACGTCGACGAACAAACTCTCCACCGCCGCGGTGGTAGTCCCAGAAGTCTCGGTTCAATCTTGTACTTCGCCGAACGCATGCGCGTGCGTCCCTGCTGTCCCTTTCTTTTCCCCTATGTCTTTGCTACGCTCGTTCATCACTGACCTTACCACAAATCTATGCATGCCTGATGTAATAAATGTTTTCGTCATCCTTTTCCGTCGTACTCTGACTTGCTCCACTTTTTGCTTGATCCTGCCACCCCCCCTGGCCCCGGTGCGCGAGTTGTGTCGCTCATTGCTACTAGAAACAACTCGCGCACCGGAGCCAACTATAGATCTGGCATGCATGGACGGGATGTTGGGACAGTGATGCACGCGTGGAACGTCATACTTCTCACCGCCGTAAGCCGTGTCGCCGCTGCCGTAAAATGTTTTTGCAGGAGTTCGAACCTCCAACTCCCGGACGAGACCCGAAGGTCACGCCTAGTAAGAGTGGCGGCCATACGTTGCACTCGGCCACTCATGCGACTTACTCGCATACTGGAAACCGTTAGTGCCTCAGAAATCTGGACTGGTGCCATTCCGAGTGAACGTCTTGCGATATCACATGTTCTGTTCTTGCGCTTCTGATGCCTTGATTTGTGTGCACTTTGCCTTGATCCTTCATTCTTTGATCTGGTGAGCGTTCATATTTAGAGGGTGTGCGAGCGTGTGCGCGAGGTGGGCATGAGTGCTCCGACTTGAAGTACGTGAGGCGTTCCCTTGATGGGGAGAGGGGCGCATTGGAGAGACGACCAACAAGGCACCTTGGCACACAAACACCATCCCAAGCCACTCAACCACTCCACCGTGGTCGGCCGTCCCCTCTTCCCTCTAAGGTTCAACACACTCAGCACGAGCACACACATGTATATCCTATCCCACCGCCTCCACATTTTATTCTCACCCAGCCCCCCTGCATATGCAGGGGCTAAAGGTACGTCGACTGGCGACCGCGAGAAAACTGCAGAAGCACGAAGCAAGAGGTAGAACCTCTTAGAGTTTACGAAAGTTCCATCCCATATGACAATGCGGAAGCGCAGTTGCTGTACTCATGGGCAGACGCTTCCCGGAGCCTGTACACCATGCTACTCATCTCAGGCGTGCAGCCAGCCATGAAAAGAAAGAGGAAATGGCCAGCATCCCTGCACTCTACTCTGTCTTCCTGGAGAGAGACACCAGCCATGCTGCGTGTCTCTCTGTACGAGACCGGTCCACGATAGATCATGGACAAGAAAAGTTAGGATCTATTCCCCCGACTAGATCATATGATTCGATTTGGATCAACAGATCCGGTTTCTGAATACCTCTTGTTGGGCACTTCCTGCCGTCATCAGAACTTAATGACAGCACAAAAGGACTCATCGCAGTCTCATCTTCATTGCGAGCCATGATGACTACCTCTGAAATCATAAAAGAGCCAAAAGACGCCAAACAAGCAAGTTTTCCGGTTTTTTCAACGGCCTGCGTCGACAAGAAGACATTATCACGGATGCGTTGGAAGCCTTGTGTACATCATTGTGATAGATATAACGTGGAGGAGCGGGCCGTGGACGTGGTGGTTTTCAGCGTGGCGCGGGCGTATCCAGTCATTGTATCGGGAGCCCGGGTTCGACTGAGGGGCGCAAGCCTCGTACGCCCATCCCGCTATGAGAAAATTCATCTTGTTCCAGCATCGAGGACGCCGGCCACGCCTGGTCCGGAACCCTTTCGAATTTTGGCTCAGCATCAGTTTTCCGGCGGCTCGAGAAAAATACAAGAAGCTCAGCGAGTGCCAGTGGCGGGCATCGGAGTCCGAGGACCTGTCGGCAACGAGCTTGCGTTCTTCCTACTTTCAGTCCTTCTCCAAGGGTTCATGGGACTGGTATCGCCCCTTGCAGTGGGTGGGCGTGAGGCACTTTCCGGTGTCTGGTGGTTTTCTGAAGGCCAGGGACCGGCAGATTGAGGCGGAACCGGGATTATCTCAAGTAAGGGGTCCCCAAAATTCATCCAATCCTGGGCGGCTCGCCACAGTCTGCACAACGTGGACCCGCATAAATCCTCTTTTCTGAAAAGAAGGTACAAATCGCGGCTGTTGGATCTGCAAGTGTACACGCTTGAGGCCACAAAAAGCGCACCTGCGCCGGCGAACGTCCTCCGGCCGACTAAGGCGGATGTGCGTACTTCAGCCGCGGTGAGGGCTTTTGGGCTGCTCCCCACTTTCGAGTCCTAGACGGTTCTGAAGCCTGCCACCACGGCACCGAGTTTCGGGGTTCTCGGGGGGTCAATCGGCGCCGCGCGCGCTGGTGAAGTGCCGTCAGCGTTCATGTCAATGAAGAAACCTCATTTTGGGCCATGGCTCTTGGCGGAAGGTTGGTAGGCGCCAGTTGGCGACCATTCACAAGCCACTATGAGCGCGGCGCACATCGCACATCTATTCGCGGCGCGGAGTGCTGCACGGCTCGGGGTGCAGTGGGCGGACTGCAGTGCGGAGCGGCGCGCTGCACGGACTGGAGTGCGACGGGCGGCACGCAGCGTGGATCGCGCCGCGCGGATCGCGGTGTGGCGGGCTGCGCGAAATTTGTCGAGTGGAGTGGCGGGCGGCGGAGAGAGCGGTGCCGCGCGTCTCTCAGGAGCTTTCTCAGCAGCAGGAGCAGCCGCTGCCGGAAGTATCAACAACCGGCCTGCGGCGGCGGCTGGTCGTGGTCTCTGGGGATGTCCCACGGACTAACCCGCGCCCCCTGATTCCGCGCCACTGAACTGCCGCCGGTCACGCGTGCGTGCGGAACCGGCAGAGATCCGTGATTTCAGAAACGGATCATTCGCCACGCTTAAAGATGCGTCCGAGATCGTTTGCGACGAGTGGGAGGAAGTTGATCCTTCGACAATCGCCCATTGCTGGGTTAAGTCAACCAACTTACCGCTCGCACTTGCCACGGACGTCCTTGCCTTGCATGGTCGGTACAGTGCATTTTTACGTTTGCTAACTGGTGATGTTTTTAGTGGTTACTGCCCTCAAAGCTGACGGGGTATAGCCCCGTCGGAAGGCCCAGCACGGGATTCGGAGCGGGGCAAAGGAGAAGCAACACAAACGCCTGGATCATAGGGCGCGGAGCGCACAAGAATGCCGGAAGTAACGCAAACGCAATGCTGATTTATTCTAAGACGCAGGATGACCGCAACACATTCCCTCTTATACCTTCAGAAGCAAGAACCAGGACGTGCAAAATCCCGACCGCCAAAAGTCGCCATGGGAGGACCCCTACTCAACGGGCCACGGTCTCAGTTACGAGCCTCTGGTGGCCCCTGCCCAGCATCATCGACAACCCTTCCACTGGAAGAGGACCCCCGCCCGTCTCGGGGCAGAAGGAGAAATGTCACTAAGACTTCCTAGAGCTCAGGAGTTATCCACAAAAAGTATCTCAGGACTGTACCCAAGACTTTTCAGTTTTACCGGATAGAATTTCGGTTCGATATTATCCCTGGCCGAGATCTGATCTTGGTGCGGCGTACGCTCGGGTTACAGAAGCTTTCACAAGCTTCCCGGTCCCTCCAGACTGCCCGAGGAGACGCGTGTCTCCCTCATCTGTGGCAGGCCCCTCAATGGGGTTCGATCGGGTGCTCATCACCACGCACCCCCCCAGAGGGGTCGCTTCGTGTGTGGCTCTCTGGCTCCCTGGACAGCCGCCCAAGGGGGGGCGTCACACGCTACTCCTCTAGGAGGTGTTACATGGTTGTTCGCGACCCGTTCCCGGTTTGTACCGGGGCCCGTGTCACTCGAGGACAGGGGGTTTCCCCCACAGTGTTCATTAGGTTTCGTTGTTGATGGAGGAGTATCGGTTTGGTGCTTAGGCATTCGGGGCCACCCCGACGGCCGCACGAGAGATGGAAGTGCAGGAGCGGTTGTCAGTGGAGAGTAATGAGGGCGTGATGGCTGCAACTGCCGACGTGTTTTGCTTGAAAACGGAGCGGGAGACTCCGATACGCGCGGTGCACGAAGTGAGGGCGTGCCGGAGAGGCGTCTTCGACACTGACTGGACGGCGGAGCGAAGGGATGAGCTCTCGGATATCGTGGACTCTGACGACGATGAGAGTAAGAACCTGCCCCTAAGCGGTGTCTCTGAGAGGGATGGGAGTGAGGGTGACACTGACTTCGAAGGAGGATGAGTTGTTCCTTGCATCCATGAAGTTGACGTCGGTCTCAAGAGCACAACAGTCTCACCGCGATATGCCGTAATCACACAAAGTTCGATGTGTTCAAGCACAAAAATAGCGTGGGAGAGGAGGGTCCCGCCACACCCGCTTTTGTGCCTCAACAGCCGCGAATGCGGGACAGTCATCCCGGCAGTACCTATGACACGCAGAATGCCGCCAGGCCACTTCGCGTTACAGCCTGCTGCTTCACCAGCGGGCACGGTATTGCGCAAAAGGGGGTTCTGTACAGCGCTGGGATGGAAAAAAGAACCGCAATCTCACCAGCCTATTGTCGTAGCCGCTTGAAAGTGTGTCATTGACAGCTGATGGAGTAGGCTCCAGGATGCGTCCATGGTAAGTGTCAGCGCCGCAGCCATTTCTCAGTTCTGGGGGCACCAGTACAGGTCGCGCCCATGCTCCTTCGTTCGTGTAATCGACCTTAGTATCAGCCTCGCTCAGGAAGGCCAGGGCAATCCGAGGATAAGATAGCAGAGTCTGAGACTGACTTTAGTCGTTGGAACCATCCGAAAACGGACCGAAAGAAAAATCCGAAAGATGGATAGTCCCACAACCACCCGCGATGTTTTTTCCAGGATCCTGCGTTTGACAGTCTTCAGGCATTCCTCCATTCAACCTCCTTATTGTTTCTTATTAAAGTTCTGTATCGAGACAGCCTGTGAATGTAATGCATGCTCGCAGTGCCTGCGTGCCGCCCATAAAGAGGCCCGAGTGCAATGCACCTCCAAGCCTCCCGGATATACCGCCGATTCTCAGCCAAACCGTTGTTAGCGCACGGTCTACTAACGATAGGCTGTCGTCGCTCGGGCAGAGTGAATCTCAGCCGTCCACATTAGCGATTCGACCTCGCAGTGCCACGTGCAAGCGATGCCAGCCGTACATCATCCGTCACGGAGGTCGCATGAAAGATGTTCATTCCTATACGAGCCGACATCCGGCCGGCCCCTCCCACTGCTGCGCGGGATCGCACGTCTCGACATTTTCTCGATTGTTTTTACACTTTTCAAAGAAGTCGTCTACTTTCGATCTGTTCCGGGTTGGAATATTCAGACCGTCTCAGTCAATAACGGATAACGATGTTGCCGTCTACTGGCCTTGATGGTTGGTGTCGTTCTCAGCCTTTTGCAACGAGGAGCAGTGCGGGTTCAGCAGAATCCCTCATGAAGATGCCTCGCGGTCACCACCCAACCATGAACTAGGCCCTACACCACATCTGACTCTGAGCCGTCTTGTGCTCATCTCTTTTTGTAGGCATCGACTGAAGACCCCCGGTGTCCTTGGTCACAGTGACACGAGGTGTATACAGTCGTCTTAGCACTCAGCACACGTCTTCTTTTCAAACTGGACGGCGCACGTTGTTTCTGCATGACCACCCCGCCCCTTCAACCTCGCCCACTCTGGTAGTGGCCTCTTCGCTTCTCTTTGCAACATCGACCTGACGAAACGATAAGTGCTGGCACTCGTGTCAGATTGACGACCAGCTGCTGCGAGAGCGAACATTACCGCGTCAGCCCCAACTTCAATAAGAGGAAAAAAGTGCTCATCTTTGGCAAAGGTGTGACAGAGGGGCTACTCTACCAGTTTTGTACTTCTTTTTCAAGGTTTGTTATCACAAAAGAGTGGTGGTTGGCAATGCTGTGGGCGCGTCCCCGCCGCCGGCGTTGGCCGTGTTGGCGGAAGCGCGGCAGAGCGCGCGGCTGTGGGCACGTGCCCGCCGCTCGCGCTGACGGCGCCGCCCGCGCTGTCCGACAAAGGCGAAGCGCGCGGCGGAGGGAGTGTCGCCGCCGCAGGAGTTAGCGGCGGCGGCAGCGTGGGTCGTTGCGCACGGCGGCCCCACGGGACGGAAACCTCAATGTTGAGGTTTTCTCAGGGCCCCGCAGGGCACCGTCCACCAGGTCAGAAACCTCACCAAAACCTTAAGAATTGCACTTTGATTGGCTTACAGTCACGGATGGCAAAAATACAAATTCTTGGCGGGGGACATCGATTAATCTATCGATTAATTAAAAACCTGTATTTTTTTAATTAATCGATCATTTTATTCGCGTCTCTTCTTTGCCCAATGCGGAATGGGCCACCAAGGCCGAGGCGGCCGTCGTCACCGGTTACCACCCACCACCTTCACATCCTCAGCCCCTACTCTTCTTCCAAACCCACCAACGCGTGTGGCAGGC
>ENA-ORXC01002261-ORXC01002261.1-marine-metagenome-genome-assembly--contig:-NODE-2261-length-10636-cov-3.344445_pt1 | contig 10636 bp, 11 predicted proteins | sample MGYA00237865_ERZ511478 | MGnify/ENA metagenome assembly ERZ511478 | reverse complement strand
AACCAAGTTGCGGACTTATACCAACAAGTATGGGATCAAGAAGATAGTTCCATTAGGGATCGAGTGGTGAGGCATTCGGGTTATGAGGGCTATAGAGGCATTGTGGCAATTTCTGAGCAGGGGGATGTGGCTGGTTATGCTTATGGTTACTTTTCTCAGCCAGGTCAGTATTATCATGGGCTGCTGACAAAAGCTTTTAACCAAGAAGAGTATCGAAATTGGCTAGAAGATTGTTTTGAATTCGTTGAGTTAGGGGTGCACCCAGCATTTAGGAACCAAGGTTTGGCAAAACAATTGGTAACCCGGCTGGTAGATGGTGCAGAACATAAAACAACGGTTTTAACAACGCAACGTAAGAATAAATCTGCCCGAGGTCTATATGAATACCTGGGATGGACTGTTTTAAATGATGGCTTTTATCCAAATGAAGAAGGTGAAGCTTATGTCATTATGGGAAAAAAACTTACAAGGCAGCATACATGAGGTTGTAATCACGGTTTTTTTGTGATGATTGGCAGCATCCTTAATTGGTTAAACCATAGGAAATCGAAAACGGTATGTTGTGATTAACAGGGTTGTTTTTTTCAATAGGAGCCGTTTATTTCTTCAATAAAAATAAACACAAAAAATAGCCAGGAGCTGTGATCCAGGCTATTTTTTATGCAAATGAAAGTATTATCGATGTATCTTCTCAGCTGAAATGTCCTGCTGGGTGCGATACCAGAGCCAGAGGTCATTGATAATGGACGCAAGCTCGGAAATTTCGCTGTTCAGTTCACAGGAGCGGATGAAGTCGCTTTCATCGGAAAGCTGAGCTTGCTTCAAGTTGATTGTTTTTTCGAGCTCTGCGATCCGGTCAGGTATGCTGCCGCGAATTTTTTCCCAATGGAGGAGAATTGTGTGCCGTGTATCAAGGTTGTAATCTTCCCAGTTACCTTGTAGGTCTGGCAGGGGAATGCCCAGTCGGCTGTTAAAAAGAAAAAATTGTTCCATTTCTGATGGTGCCCCCATTCCGGTAATCTTGCTTACATTCTACTATACTTTTAATCCTGCTTCCATACCAGTCTGATTTATGAGCAGATTCACAGGATTAATCAAAAAAACATATTTTATCTTGAAATGTGCCCAAAAACCTGTTAACTTTATGAACATGAATAAAAATTTATATTGATGAATAAATATTCGACTAAAAGGAGTATGAAAAAATGGCTGAAAATAAAGTGGTGCTTGCCTATTCTGGCGGGCTTGATACATCTGTTGCAATCAAATGGCTAAAGGACCAGGGTTACGCGGTAATTGCTTGTTGTCTTGATGTTGGTGAAGGAAAGGATCTTCAATTTATAAAAGAAAAAGCTTTGAAGGTCGGTGCGATCCAATCATACGTATTGAATGTTAAAGAGGAATTCGCCAATGAATATGCACTTTTCGCTCTGCAGGCCCATGCATTATACGAAGGTAAATATCCGCTGGTATCAGCATTATCTCGTCCCTTGATTTCTAAGAAACTAGTAGAAGTAGCAGAAATGGAGGGTGCAACAGCTGTTGCGCATGGCTGCACAGGAAAAGGAAATGACCAGGTACGATTTGAGGTTTCAATCAAAGCCTTGAATCCGGATCTTAAGGTCATTGCTCCTGTCCGTGAGTGGAAATGGTCACGTGAGGAAGAAATTGCTTATGCAGCCAACAATGGCATCCCGATTCCAATCAATCTAGACAGCCCGTTCTCCATTGACCAGAACCTTTGGGGAAGAAGCAATGAATGCGGAATCTTAGAGGATCCGTGGCAGGCCCCTCCAGTAGAGGCTTATGAATTGACAGCGGAGCTTGAAGACACGCCGGATACACCGGATATCATCGAGATTGAATTTGTTGAGGGTGTTCCAACAGCGATTGATGGCAAAACTTATCCTCTTTCCGAATTGATTCTTGAGCTTAACAGTATTGCAGGCAAGCATGGTGTCGGAAGGATTGACCATGTGGAGAACCGTCTTGTCGGCATCAAGTCACGTGAGGTATATGAAGCTCCTGCTGCGATCACCTTGATCAAGGCGCATAAGGAACTAGAGGATATCACACTTGTAAAAGAGGTAGCCCATTTCAAGCCGGTTATTGAGAAGAAGATGACAGAATTGATTTACGAAGGGCTCTGGTTTTCACCGCTTCAGGATGCCCTGGCAGCGTTCTTGAAATCAACACAGAAGCATGTGACGGGTACTGTCCGTGTCAAGCTTTTCAAAGGGCATGCAATCATTGAAGGCAGAAAATCTCCATATTCCCTATACAATGAAAAGCTGGCCACTTACACTGCTGACGATGAGTTCGACCATAATGCTGCCGTTGGATTCATCAATCTGTGGGGACTGCCAACAGTTGTCCACAGCATGGTCCAGGGCAAGAAGGTGACAGTGTGAAGAAATTATGGGGAGGCAGATTCACCGGCTCCGCTGAGGATTGGGTCGATGAATTCGGGGCATCGATCGGTTTTGACCAGGAACTGGCGAAACAGGATATCGAGGGCAGTATCGCCCACGCAACGATGCTTGCGAAGTGCGGAATCGTAACAGAAGCTGAAGCAGAAAACATTATTCAGGGACTAAGGAAACTGGAGCAGCAAGCAAGTAATGGCGAACTCGAATACTCAGCCAAACTCGAGGACATCCATCTTAATATTGAGCATCACCTGACAGAATTGATTGGTCCTACTGGCGGCAAACTCCACACAGCAAGAAGCAGGAACGACCAGGTGGCGACCGATATGCATTTATACCTGAAAGATCAGGTATCTGAAATCATAGAGCTGGTCTCTGAGTTCCAAAGAGCTTTGGTACAACAGGCAGAACAAAATATTGAGACATTGATGCCCGGGTATACTCACTTGCAAAGGGCACAGCCAATCTCTTTTGCCCATCATCTGATGGCGTACTTTTGGATGCTTGACCGCGATAAACAGCGATTTGCGGATAGCATGAAAAGAATCAATCTGTCTCCGCTTGGGGCGGGGGCGCTTGCCGGAACTACTTTTCCGATAGACCGCCATATGACAGCAGAAATTCTGGGGTTTGAGGGCATTTATGAAAATAGCCTGGATGCTGTGAGCGATCGTGATTTTATTCTCGAGTTCCTCTCAGACAGCTCGATTTTAATGATGCATCTGTCACGATTGTGCGAAGAACTTATCCTCTGGTCGAGCGAGGAATTCCAGTTCATTGAGCTTTCAGATGCCTTTACGACAGGGAGCAGCATCATGCCGCAGAAGAAGAATCCGGATATGGCTGAACTGATCCGCGGTAAAACAGGCCGTGTCTATGGAAGCCTGATGGGACTCCTGACGGTATTGAAAGGCTTGCCTCTGGCGTATAACAAGGATATGCAGGAAGATAAAGAAGGCATGTTTGATACGGTCAAAACAGTGAAGGGCTCCCTGAAAATTTTCGCTGGCATGGTCAGTACGATGAAGGTGAAATCGGGGGAAATGGGGGAATCAGTCAAAAAAGATTTTTCAAATGCGACAGAGCTGGCTGATTATCTGGCGGCGAAAGGCGTACCTTTCCGTGAAGCACATGAAATCGTCGGCAAGCTGGTCCTTGAATGTATCCAAAAAGGCTGCTATCTTGCAGACCTGCCAATGGAAGCCTACAAATCCATGAACCCATTGTTCGAAGAAGATATTTTCGAGGCATTGAATCCTTATAATGCCGTGAAAAGACGAAACAGTGCTGGAGGCACAGGTTTTTCACAAGTGAAACTTCAGATTGAGAAAGCAAAAACATCATTATAATGGAAAAAAGCACGAAGTATCGTAATGAAGATACTTCGTGCTTTTTGTATGTCAGTCAGGTTAATTCTCTTTGTCAGTCCGGACAACCAGGACATCACATGATGCATAGCGGGTGATATGCTCGGAGACACTTCCAATGAAGAAGCGTTCCACTGCGTTCATTCCTGTTGCTCCGCATATAATCAGGTCGGCGTTGTATTTTTTTGCAACATCTTTCGCAATCTTGACCTTTGGTGATCCATAATCGATGTCATACTCTACATCTTTGATACCAGCTTCGAGTGCTTGCTGTTTGTAGCTTTCCATCAACTCTGTAGCAAACTGTGTCGCACGCTCTGAGATGGTGCGGTCATATGCCTCTACAGTAGCAAAGGTGCGTAAATCGATTATGTGGGTCATGACCAGACTCGCGTCGTTTCTTTTTGCGATTTCAATGGCTTTTTTAAAAGCCCATGCTGCTTGTTTAGAACCATCAACGGCAACTAAAATGTTCTTATAATAAAGTGCCATAGTTCTCGCCTCCTTTACCTATATTATACAACAGTTTCCTTGGTATAGCTGTGACAATCCAACGAAAACTATAGATGCAAGCATCATATTGAAGGAGGATTTCACATGGATAAAAAGGAACAGCGCGGCCAGTCATTTTACGATTACGATGATCAGGGTGTCATGCAGGTAAGTCAGCAAATCATGGATTCATACAACAGCGGAGTAGTCCCGCAGGAACAGATGAAAGCAGCAGCAGAAAACAATGAGGAACATAGATAAAAGCTTTATTTCCATAGTTACAGGCTTTCATAACGCCTGCTAACCTCTCTATTAAAAATGAAGAATTGTCTGGCTGAATAGATAGGGTGGCTTGCTGAGACCATTGGTCGGCAAGCCTTTTCATTTTCCATTACCACTTCCTCAAAAATTAAAAATATACAGAATAGTATATTTTAGGGAAATTTGTACGAATTGTTTTGCCAAAAGCATTTTTTTCTACTAAAATGAAAGTGTTTTCATCTTGTCTCAATATTTCTTTACTCATTAAAAAAATGATATAGTGGTGGCAAGGCTGAAATGGTAGGCAATTATTATATAGGAGGTATGCAATAATGCGTATCGGTGTACCTAAAGAGATAAAAAATAATGAAAATCGTGTGGCTATGACGCCTGCAGGAGTAGTTAACCTAGTAAATTTCGGGCACGAAGTTTTCATTGAGACTGAAGCAGGAATTGGCTCAAGTTTTACAGATGAAGATTATAAAGCTGCCGGTGCTCTGATCGTTGGAAGTGCAGAAGAAGCATGGGCACAGGATATGGTCATGAAGGTTAAAGAACCTCTAGCAGAAGAATACGGGTATTTCCGTGAAGGCTTAATTTTATTTACATATTTGCATCTTGCTCCAGAACCAGAGCTGACTAAGGCATTGATTGAGAACAAGGTTGTCGGTATTGCCTATGAAACGGTACAGCTGGCTAACGGTTCGCTTCCATTGCTTACTCCTATGAGTGAGGTTGCTGGCCGTATGTCTACACAAATCGGTGCACAGTTCCTTGAAAAAGTACACGGTGGAAAAGGAATCCTGCTTGGAGGAGTTCCAGGTGTACAAAGAGGAAAAGTAACAATCATCGGCGGCGGTGTAGCTGGGACAAACGCTGCTAAAATGGCTGTCGGCCTTGGTGCTCAGGTCACAATGATCGACTTGAACCCAGACCGCCTTCGTCAGCTGGATGATATCTTCGGATCTGACATTACAACGCTAATGTCCAACCCTTTGAATATTGCTGAAGCAGTCAAAGCATCTGACCTGGTAATCGGTGCTGTATTGATTCCAGGCGCGAAGGCTCCTAAGCTTGTGACAGAGGAAATGATCCAGTCGATGAACCCAGGTTCAGTCGTTGTCGATATCGCAATCGACCAGGGTGGCATCTTCGAAACAACTGACAGAATCACAACACATGATAACCCTACTTATGAAAAGCACGGCGTTGTTCACTACGCAGTTGCCAACATGCCGGGTGCAGTTCCTAGAACATCCACAATCGCCTTGACGAACGTGACAGTTCCATACGCTGTCCAGATTGCGAACAAAGGCTACAAGCAGGCTTGCCTAGACAACGAAGCATTGCTGAAGGGAATCAACACGCTCAATGGCTATGTGACTTACCAGGCAGTAGCAGAAGCGCATAATCTTGTATACTCTGAAACAAAAACATTGTTAGAGCAAATTTAATTAAATTGGAGACTGTTCAAAAACTAATTTCGATTAATTTTTGACAGCCTCTTTTTTTTGCTCATATTTCCTATATTGATTACAAACCAAGTTGATAGGAGCGGAAGGCACGAAGACTCCTCCGAAAATGCTAACGCATTTCCATCGTGCGTGGGTACATTCGAGGAAGCTCTTTCATTGTCCTGCGGGAGCACGGGGCAGGGGGAGACCCCGCAGGCGCGATTAGCGCCGAGGAGGCCCCCCGGCACGCCCGCGGAAAGCGAAGTGCCTGGAGCGCATATCAACGTGTTGGACCTCTATTACCTCTTGACATGCAGCTCGAGAAATTGCTATTTTCGGACAAAGCTGTTTAAAATCTTTTAATTTTAGCGTATATTATTTATGGGATATACGGGTTCTAGTTGCTAGAATGACCGTGTTAATTTGTTATTGAGGAGTGTCATGATGGAAAAAGTACTTGTTTTTGGACATAAAAATCCTGATACGGATACAATCTGCTCTGCCATTGCCTATGCTAACTTGAAGCAAAAGCTTGGTGTCGATGCGGAAGCGGTACGTTTGGGCCAGGTTAATGGTGAAACTCAGTATGCTCTTGATTACTTCAAAGCTGAAGCACCACGCCTTGCAGGGAGAGTTTCGGAAGAAGTGGACAAGGTAATCCTTGTTGACCACAATGAACGCCAGCAGAGCGCTGATGATATTACAGATGTTCAAATCGTCGAGGTTATCGACCACCACCGTGTGGCGAATTTCGAGACGAGTGACCCACTCTATTTCCGTGTTGAGCCAGTAGGCTGCACGGCTACAATCCTAAATAAGATGTACAAAGAAAACAATGTGGAAATCGAAAAGAATATCGCTGGACTAATGCTGTCGGCGATCATCTCTGATTCATTATTGTTCAAGTCCCCGACTTGCACAGACCAGGACGTTGCAGCTGCACGTGAATTGGCTGAAATCGCAGGAGTGGATGCTGAGGAATACGGCCTTGAAATGCTGAAGGCTGGTGCGGATCTTAGCAGCAAAACAATCGAAGAGCTTATTTCCCTTGACGCCAAGGAATTCCAGATGGGAGAATCCAAGGTTGAAATCGCACAGGTAAATACAGTGGATGTAAATGATGTTCTTTTGCGCAAGGTAGAGCTTGAAGAAGCATTGATCAATAAGATAACTGAAAAGAACCTGGATCTGTTCTTGCTGGTCATCACTGACATATTGACGAATGATTCTGCAGCGCTTGCGATTGGTAAAAAGGCTGCAGCTGTTGAGGAAGCATTCAATGTAACTCTTGAAGATAATACTGCGACTTTAAAAGGAGTAGTATCACGCAAGAAGCAGGTCGTTCCAGTATTGACAAACGTAATTGCGAAGTAAATTATGATAGAAAAACCGTCCTGGCCGATTAAACTGGCAGGACGGTTTTTTTTGGTTATGCGAATTTTTCTGTTCTGGCAGATGCTTTCTTTAGCTTTAATGTAATATAAGCAAAATAAACAAAAGCGGCAATTGAGAAGTAAACCCAGGCATTGGCAACCTGGTCTGTTTTCCATAAGCCAGTCATCGACAGCAGTGCCGGGAAGGTTAATGTCAGCCATGACTGAACCATCGCAACTTTCCCAACATATGCATCTATTTTCTTGTTCAATCCCATTGATAAGAAGAACAGGAACCAAAGGTAGGCCCACATCAGCCATGTAAGCGCGTTGACAATGTCATCAAAATGGACATAGGCAACCGCAGCATAAATGATGGCGAGGATAGCAACCCAGAGGGAATACCAGCCAAGGCCTGTGCCATCAAGGTTGCTCCACAAGGTCAATCCGACATATAAATAAGTAAAACCAAATAAAAAGATGCTTGCCAGACTGTAGACCGTCCAATTATTCTGATCTGATACGGCAATCAAGTAAAAGGGCACGATTACTTGTAATGCCCCGATGAATAAATTGAATACTGCCACACTTTTTGCGTTTGCCTTTCCTAAAAGCATCAAGCTGTTCAGGAAGAGTGCTGCACCTGATAGTAATAAACCTGCGTCTCCCATGATGTATGCCGCCTAATAATATAGACAGCTCTTTCCTCCTTAAACGTTCAAATAAGAAAGAGCAACTCTTTAGGAGTTGCCCCTTGTTAACTTAAATAATCAATTTATACCATTTTCTTTGACATATCTACCTTATCCATATCCTTGGATGTGAAATATCCAGGAAGGATTTCGCTGATTGTCGTTTCCTTTACATCGCCATTCAGATTGGCAAGGTAAATTTTCGTTTCGTCAGTTGCGAACTCTGCAATTACCTGGCGGCAGGCACCGCAGGGAGAAACAGGACCTTCAGTGTCAGCGACTACTGCAATCGCCTTGATCTCTGTGTCACCTTCAGAGACTGCCTTGAAGATGGCTGTTCTTTCGGCACAGTTGGTCAATCCATAAGATGCGTTTTCGATATTGCAGCCCAGGAATACATTATCGTTACTTGTTATGATTGCAGCGCCAACCTGAAATTTAGAATATGGAACGTATGCTGTGCTTCTTGCTTCAATTGCTTTTTCAACAAGCGTGTTTTTATCCATCGTCCATTCCCCATTCCCAATTGATATTTTTTTAGCAGTTACTATTAGTATGAAGAGTCTGAAGTCAGGCCATTAACGATTGCCACGCCAGAGCTTGCGCCGATTCTTGTTGCGCCAGCTTCGATCATGTTCTGTGCATCTTCAAGACTTCTGACTCCGCCGGAAGCTTTAACCCCAACATCAGGGCCGACAGTTTTTCTCATTAGAGCGATATCTTCTACAGTCGCTCCGCCTGTTGAGAAACCAGTTGAAGTCTTGACGAAATCTGCGCCTGCTTTGACAGAAAGCTTGCATGCGATTTCTTTTTCCTCATCGTTAAGAAGGCAAGTTTCGATGATGACCTTAGTCAGTGCTTTGCCTTTTGCAGCGTCAACAACTGCTTTGATATCCTTTTCAACTAAGTCATATTGCTTGTCTTTCAAAGCGCCGATATTGATGACCATGTCGACTTCAGTTGCGCCCTTCTCAATTGCATTCCTTGTTTCGAATGCTTTTGTTTCTGAAGTTGTAGCACCCAGAGGGAAGCCGATTACTGTGCAAACTTTTACTTCTACAGCATCCTTAAGAATTTCAGCAGCCTTCTGTACCCATGTCGGGTTAACGCAAACAGAAGCAAATTTATATTCTTTTGCTTCCTCAGCCAGCTTTACAATCTCCGCTTCGGTTGCATTTGCTTTAAGTAATGTGTGGTCAATCATTCTTGCTAAATCGTTTGTCATTAAGTTCAAACCCTTTCTGTATAAAAATAGTTGAAACGCTTTCATCTAAATGAAAAATATATAGCCCAAATTTATTATGTGTCACTTACATGAATAATATATCAGGTAGGTGAACATATGTAAATAACCTCGTGAACATATGTAAAAATAAAAAATGGAAATACATGAATTTGTCATATTTCCTCTCAAAATTTTCTTTTGACTTTGAAAGGGGATTTCATTATAGTTGCTATATAAAAATGAATAAATCATCCTGCATTCGCGGGAGAGGTTCATAGCGGACACCCTCTATAAAAAACTATGGCTTTGAAAAATTTCAACCATATCCCAGAGGATATGGTTTTTTATTTGATAAGCAGAGTTCATGGGCCTCAAAAGCGTTTGCAGATCAAATAGGAGGCTTTAAAATGGCTGGAAGAAAAGATGAAGAAATGAAAGATTTGACACTGCTAGGCAATCAGGGAACAAAATACTTGTTTGAGTACTCTCCTGAAATCCTTGAAACGTTTGAAAATAAGCACCCATATAGGGATTACTTTGTAAAATTCAACACGCCGGAATTCACAAGTCTTTGCCCGATCACAGGGCAGCCTGATTTTGCATCGATTTACATCAGCTACATTCCTGACAAATTGATGGTCGAAAGCAAAGCGCTGAAATTATATTTATTCAGCTTCAGGAACCACGGTGATTTTCACGAAGATTGCATGAACATCATCATGAATGACCTGATCAAGCTGATGGATCCAAGGTATATTGAGGTTTGGGGCAAATTCACGCCAAGAGGCGGCATCTCGATCGATCCGTATACTAACTACGGCAAGCCCGGAACGAAGTATGAAGAAATGGCAAACTACCGGATGATGAACCATGATATGTATCCGGAAAAAGTGGATAATCGCTAAATAGAGGAAGAGCAGCTGCTTGTGCTGCTCTTTTTTTACTGGAAAAAAACGCGGATATTTTCCATTTCGCTATAAAAAGTCGAAACTCGCTATATAAAATAAAAACTCGCTATAAAAAGGTGAAAGTCGCTATAAAAGATAAAAACTCGCTATAAAAAAGAATATTCCCGCTAAAATCACCATAACAAACCGCCTGGATCTGGGATCGCAGGCGGTTTATGGTTTATTTTACGATACAAAGACCAATTCTTTAGGGAATTTCGTTAAAATTTCGATTCCATCCTCGGTGATGACGACATCATCTTCAATTCTTACCCCTGCGACGCCAGGTACATAAATCCCCGGCTCAGCGGTGAACACCATTCCTTTTTCCATTAATAAAGGATTCGTGCTGGTCAATGATGGATATTCGTGGACGCTGACTCCGAGTCCGTGTCC
>ENA-ORXC01002260-ORXC01002260.1-marine-metagenome-genome-assembly--contig:-NODE-2260-length-10637-cov-4.220739_pt1 | contig 10637 bp, 13 predicted proteins | sample MGYA00237865_ERZ511478 | MGnify/ENA metagenome assembly ERZ511478 | reverse complement strand
GGGGGGGGGGGGGGGGGGGCGGCCAGGACGAGGGGGGCTGAGGCATGAAGGGGGGGGGGGGCGGGCTTTGGGCCGCCGCCGCTGCTTCCCGGGGTCGAACGGGGGGTCGAACGGGGAACGGGGGGGAGGTGGGGGAGAATCCAGGTGGGGAGGACGTTCCGCCGGTCGGGGAGCAGGGACCGCGTCCCTGCCCGGGCCGGGTACTGCCGAGTCGGCGGCTGGTGCCGCGGCCGCCGCCGCTGCTTCCCGGGGTCGAACGGGGAGCGGGGGGGCGGGGGGTCAGAAACCAGGGAGGGAGGACGTTCCACCGGCCGGGCGGCGGGGACCCCGTCGGGACCCCGTCGCTGCTGCGGCCGGGCATGGCCGAGGCGGCGGCCGCCGCGGTCGCCGCCACTGCACCTGCCGCGACCTGCAGGGGGAGGACGCGTCGAAGGCGGGTTTACACATAAGTAAGGCACATGTGCGGTGCTGCTCGCTGACGTATCTCTTTGGGCTACAAGAGTGTCGTTTCCGCCACGCCGCCGCTTTGCGCGTCAGCCTCGTCGAACACCGCTCCTTCTTCCCAACGATATTCTTCCGTAACTGCCCGTCGTGTAAGAAAACGGCCTGGATAAAGAATACTAGAAGGTCACTGACTATCACGACATACACACAGCTCCCGTCTCAGCTCGTCACGCCCACGGATAAAACTCATTGACAAAGTAGTGCATGGCTTGCTGGTTAGCCAGCGGTGCTCGGTAGCCCGCTGGGGCCACCTCCAGACCCTTTCTGGTGGCCAAGTCTTTGAAATCCGGGACAACATGAAGGAGACGCCGCACGCTGCTCAGCGGCACCGCACGAATCACGTGCCTCCCGTTGGAAGAGACAGCCCACTTCAGTCGGTCGCAGTCGCGGCTCGCAAAGGGGCATCCGGGAACGGCATCCACAGCCGTCATCTGACAAACAACTGCGTAGTCGTCTTGCTTGCAGCGGATGATTGCACGGACCTCCCCCACGTACAGCACCTCCTGGGTGACGTTGATGCCCGAACCGGTGATGTCGCCGCCGCCGCCATCTCCTTGGTCGCCCGCGTCGGTGCCGTCTGACGCACCGCCGTCAGCGGTGCCGGTGTCGTTGGCGGGCTGCGCAACGGAGAAGAGGATGCAGTCGTACCATGGCGTCGCGTCACGAAATTGAGGCGCCGCGCGCAGAAGCTGCCGGCTCCTTGTGCCGCAGTTGAAAACGGCCGAAATCTCCACAGTCGACAAGACAGGCACGTTGCGGTCAGGCGGCAAGTCAAAGAACACGCCAAGATCCGACAGCCCAGGTCGCTGAGAGAGTGTGTGATTGCTCTGCCGCTTGAGATAATCCGACGACCGCCTCCGCGGTTTGGCCGCCGCCGATACCGAGGGCGCCCCCACGTCACCCCCGCCCCCGGCAGTCTGGCCGCCCGTTAAGGGTGTCACGCCATCACTGGCGGCGCCGGCGACCCCGCCCAGACCGGTCGCGGCTCGAGTGGTGCAACGGCCGGGAAGCGGCGGCACCAGCGGGAATACTGACCGAGCGTTGGCGTCGGCGGCATCGTTACGACGCCCAACTTCACGTGCCCCTTGGGCTTGGCGCACCAGCTGCTCCCTGAAGGTCTCGATGGCCATGTTGGTGCGGCAGTAGAATTGCTTGTCAATCTTGTGGGCGGCCTCGTTCGAGCTCGTGTTGCCTTGTTTGAGGTGCCCGTGGTACCGAATGGAATCCATCGTGTGGGCCAACAGCTTGTGCACCTTGCTGGTGAGTACATAGCCAAGGATGGGGCTCATGATGTTGAGTACAAAGTTGGATGCCTGCTGCTTGATGGCCTCGCCCTCCTCTAGTGACATGGGGGAGGGGGCGGCGGATGTAGTCCAACCGGCGATACGGGCGTACAGGGCCCCGTACTCGGCAACCATAATGGTGACCGCATCCTCAATGGGAGTCTCGCCAAAGGCGGCGCGGTACGCGTCCCAGTCAAACTGGAAGCCAAGCGGGAGCGGCTTGTCATCGTCGTCGTCGTTTCCGCCAAAAAGCACCCCGGCCTTGCCACCGCCGCCGGGCTTGTCCGCGCGAGTAATGCAGACAAGCGGGGAGAGCAGACGGTCAGCGCAGCACACCGAGGAAGCAGGAGCACTCGACATCATCATTGTCAGACAGCCACAAGCTAGGTCACACGCGGAAGGCGGAAACACGACCACACGCGCGCCCTCTGGAGCAGAGCCGCCAAACGTACCCTGGTGGGACACGGCTGGCTCTGCTGCGACGCCCCATAAACTCTATGCGCTTGTTAGCGACGCGAAACGTGGCCGCAATCGTCTCACACAGTGGGTAGTAACCCTGGCAGATGAAAGGGAAGACGCGCACCAAGCGGTGCACAAGGAGCCGTGTGACGCCCATGTCCAATACCTGTCGTGTATAAACCGATGCCAGAGCAGCAACGGACAGTAGGACATTGAGCCTGACACGAGACAACGCGTCAGAGTAATGGACTCATCGAAGAGACCCCGCTCGAAACCTCCCCCGCGCAACTGTTGGAAAAAGAAGCAACGTAAGAGAGGCAGAGAGGGCGCCAACATACATGGAGGGCATCAAAACCGATCGTCTTGTACATGAGAAAGGGTGCAGTCGTCAGGACAGCCATGCCGGCCAGCACAGGGACGCGGATATGAGCGCTCTCCATCGCCTCGAGCTCGGCGCGGCGCACGGTCTCCCGTTGGTAACGCCTGTGCGCCGCCCCCTCCAGTTTCCGCTTTACCGTCTGCACAGCGTCGCGCTCCTTGGCAAACAGCGCCTGCGGGGCCCCGGCCTCTGTGACGTGCACGAGACACGTTGAGCACGGGTGCTGACAGCTGCCCCCCTTCAAGCAAAGCACTGCCTTCTCCTCTGGTTGATCACTCATATAGAGAAGGAGGCGAGGAAAGGCCACGTAGGTTTTGCCTGCGTCCTCATGTATGACGCCCGTGTGACTGGCGGAAATGGTAGAGCGAAACGCCAGAAAGAGGGCGCGTTGGAGAACGGCGCTGCGCCGCTCGCGGCCACGAGCATCCGCCGATGGCTCCTTCTGCTTCCTCACAATGGGGATGTATGCAATTGGTTCCCATTCCGCGTCCCCAGTGACGACATTGACAACACGGACTCGCAGTGGGTAGAGCTTATGGGCTGGGCACCAAGAAAAGGAGAGCGGGGAAGGCGGGAAAGGAGAGCTAGCGAACAAAAAGAGGGGTAGTGCAAAAATTAGCTGTCAGCACGCGCGCTCATGAACATGAGACACCACTGCAGCGTGCAACGACCAACGGACAAGATCTCGTGCGTGCCAAAAGCCAATGACACTGCCACACCACCAGCGTAAAGAAAGGAGTGCTTACCGCCTGACCAAGACAGCTGGCTTGCGTCACTGTACACGTGCAGCCCGAGCACAAAACACGTGGCGTCCTTCTTCTCGGCCATCAGAGCGGCCTCGTTCTCCCGAAAGGCGTCGCCGTCCAACGGCGACTCCCGGAGATTGGATGGGGGTGCTGGACCCGACTCCCCGCTCCAGAGGCGCACGTCCTTTCCCCGCTTCAGCATATCCAGGATGACTTGAAGAACCGGGCGGAAGAAGACCGTGAGCTTGAGCCCGTCGACGAGCAGGGGGCACTTAAGCCACCCGGCCCCCAGCACGGCGTCGTCCACATCGTCGTGAATGCCGTCCTTGAAGGCGTTGAGCGAGTTAAACGAGTCTCGCAGGGAGTTTCTATGCCCGTCGCCGATTGGCATCCCGGGCTTCGTGCCATCCCACGTGTCGAGTAGGTCCCACAATTTCTCAATACCCTCTAGCGAGAGTCCTCCACCGCCGCAGTCCAAGGCAAATCGCTGCACAGCGCGCAGTCGGAAGGAATCAAAGGAACCAGCTCGCCAGCCCTTCCGCCGCGTGGCGAGCGGGGCGGTGTGCTGCCAGTCCCCCTCGTCCTCGTACAGGGCCTGTACAGCCGTGGACACGGTTGTGTACGTGTACTCGGGCGCGGTACACGCGGTGGCTACGCGTGGCGCACCGGGTGAAGCAGGTGGGGCAGTCGAGAGCGCTGCGGACGGCCGCGCGGGGTGGCTCTTCGTCGCCTCTGCCACCGTTCGCTTGCAGCGGGGCATCGGACATTGTCGCACGCGTTGGTGGCGACCGCCGCGCGGCAGCTGGGCCGGAGCGACAAGCCGCGGGGAGGCGGGCATGAAGCGGGGGATGGCGGCTGCCCGCCGTCCGGCGGGCGACCGGGGAAAATGTGCCCGCCGGCGACAAGTAGGGGGGAAGCCCGAGAACTCTGGGCGGGGGGAGGCTATAAAGCAGGGGATGATGGCCGCCAGTCGTCAGGCGGGCGACTGGCGAAAAGGCGTCCGCCGGCGACAAGGAGGGGGGAGCTCGAGCACTCGGGGAGGGGGGAGGCTAGAATGCCGGGGATGACCGCCGCCCGCCGCCGGGCGGGCGAATGGGAGGAGGGAGAACGCCAAAGACCAGGAGGCGAGGAAACAACGACGTGAGGAGAATGGCAGACCAGATATACTGCCACCTGCGGTGGGGCGGCGGCCTGGGCACAGACGAAGTAGAGAATGCCCCTGCCACCGCGAACGTGGGCGTGCGGACAGGGTGAATGGGAGCGCGGCCGGTGAGGTGACAGACACGAAGACAGACACGGCGGCAGACACGGCGGCAGACACGGCGGTAGGAGAATTGGCGGACTCGAATGCAGACCAGACAGCGGGCATGGCGGCAGGCGGTGAGATTTGACGCACATGGACACCGCTAAGGCCACGAAAGAGGCTGACCAAGTCGGCAGCCACCGCCAGTAAACTCTTGAGTCGCCCACACGCAGTAATCCTTCAAGAGCGCGCACACAGAGTGTCACCCTGAGAAAAGAGGCACCAAGAGTGTGACAAGCGGCATGCACACGCCCACAGGGAAAGCCACGCAGGAGGCAAGCTCATCGACAGTCAACCACTTACACATCTTGTGACACAATGATCGCGACGTGGGCAGTCGTGGTGGCCGTGGCGGCCGCGCTCAGAACTGGACCGCCCCGAGCGGAGCGAAAATAAAGGGGGAGCTCCACGAGCGGTGCTGTCGCGACAGGCCGCCGCACGGTGCCTCGCGGGGCGGCCAAAGTGAAACAGGACGTCACAGGTCACGACCGTGCATGTCGACAGCAGGGTGGGGGGAGGTGGAGATGGCATGCGAAAGTTGTTCGTTCCAGCGTCCCACGTCAACCACACTGGTCACTCGTCTCAGCACATGAAGCTTGAGCAGCTCGAGGACAGAAACCCAGCTCACGAGCGCACCAGACCGCAGTCACTGTGTGCAGTCACTGTTAACGGCAGGACTGCTCCCGCATGAGTCAGGAGACTTTCGCAGCGAAGGGAAACGGACAGAGACCGGGGGCAGGTGACACAAGCAATGAGTAGTGACTGCAGCAAGATTCGAAATTAGACTCAGGACCATCACAATCCTGCAGACAGTGCATAACGGCTCGGACAGGGTAGCCCCCGTCAGTCAGCTCTAACTGCGTTTACACTGGTTCCTTGCATCATTCGGTAGTCTTGCCTGACGGACCATTGGGACTGAGGGAGGCCTTGTCAAGCGGACGTCTGAAGAATTGGCAGGACACCCGGTGCATGCTAGGACTTGACCGGACCCGTCGAGTGTGACTTCTGGCCTTGCGGGCGCGCGGTCCACGCCAGCACAGCTCGTCACGACGCGAGATCATCACCCCGGGCCAGCGTCGTGTCCGCCAGCTACGTCTCACCCCGTCAAACGATGACCGCCGTACCAACACCCGACCGCTGAGCAACTGAGCTGCACGATTGCCTGCTCCGCCGACGCTTGTATCCTCCGACGTTCAACTTGCACGCTTGGAGAGTCTGTGAGGACAGGGCGCGGAGCGCCCAGTCTTTTGGGCGTTTGCTCTCGGTTGTGCCTGTGTGACGCTTGGTGATCTCGCAGCTCGCCTCTGACGGGATTGTGGTCGGGCGATGGTGTGGGTGCACCCGAGACCTCCCCGTTGACCATTTCGGAAGTACCCGTGGTGCCTCTTGACGTAGCTTGCTGACTGGGGTGCTCCAACGCTTGTCATGATCACCATGACGGGAAAGCATGATGCTTTCCCGCTGCCTGATGCTCGCCGTCCGGGCTCTGCTTGAGAGCCCCCAAGCTGGTTGGGTTTGGCGCCATTTTTTGACGGACTGGTCCTGGCGCGGCGCGTTTTATCTCACTGTACGTTCCTTGCATCGAGGAGTCCACCGGTCCGTTTTGACTTATCCACCCATTGTGAGGCACTCCGCTCTCAGCCCAGCCACTAGACGGCCTTCAGAGCGATGCGCGCACCCTTTATAAGGAGCAGCCGACTGAGAACGGTTGCTCGGCTCATCGCTCCACCCGCCGCACTGTGACTCGACCTCCCCCCCATCGCCCACCCCCTCCTCCTTTTCTGGCGGCGCCATGTCGGGCCGAGGCGGCAGAGGCGGCCGAGGCGGCAAGCGCACGCTGGCCACCGGGGCGGGCGGTCGCGCGGCGACCGCGGCAAAGACTGCCCGAGCGGCCGCAACGTCAATTGCTCCGACAGAGCAGGACCGACGCGCCAAGGATGAGATGCGCGCTGCAGCAGGTGGCACGTCGTCTTCCCACGCCGCAGCAGCTCCCGCGGACGACCGTCTTACGCCTGCACCGCCTCCCACCGCCCCTGTTTCCGCACGAGCGTCGTCTGGTGGCGCCGTCGGCCCAGTCGATGGGTCCGAGACTCTTCTGATGGTGGAGTTTTCCGAGCAGCCGCCGCCGCCGCTGTTCGAGACGACGTTCTTTCCGTTTTCCCGGTCGATGGCGGCGGCGGCCGGGATGCCGCCGCCCATGGGCTTCCCCGACGTGCGTGGCATGCCCAGCATGATGCCCGGGATGCAAGGTTACAGCACCCCCTTTCCGGGCGCTCCCGCCGCTTTTCCGAGCCTTCCTGGGGCGATGCCGCCAACGAACCATTTTGGGACATCGTCGCAGCCGCATGCGACTGGCTTGCTCGGTGGCACGATGCCATCCGTGAGCTCCGGCGCCCACTCGATGGTGCCGGCGCTGATGGCGCCCGAGTACAATCCGGCACCCACGGCGGCTGGGTACAGCCCAGGCTTCTCATCGTCCTTTCCGACCATGACAGTGCCGATGGTCGGGGGAGCTGGCGGTGGAAACCCGGCAGGCTGGTCGGCGGGCGCCCTGGCGGTGACGGTGCCGATGGACGGGGAAGCCGTGGGTGGCAACGCGGCAGGCCCTCTGTTGGCGGGCGCCCCGGCGGTGACTGTGCCGACGGTCGGGGAAGCGGGGGGCGGCAACCCTGCAGGCCCTCTGTCGGCGGCAGCCCCGGCGGTGACAGTGCCGATGGCTTGTGGAGCGGGGGGTGGAAACCCGGCAGACGCTCTGTCGGCGGGCGCCGCGGCGATGACGTCGCTGGCTGCGGTTGTCGGCCCGGTCGCGCCGGCGGTCCTTGGCATGGGAGCGTCTTCGGGCGCCCCGACGATGGCGTCGCCGACGGCGGTTTTCCAGCCGGCCACGAACCACCACCGCGTGCTGGCGCCGGCGCCCACGTCGTCGGCAGCGGCGTTCGTCGCGTCGGAGCGCCCGGCAGCGGTGGTCGCAGCGTCAACTGTCGCTGCCTCAGACGAGAGCTCGGTGGTTGGGATGAGCGCAGGGACGGTGGCGACCACACCCCAGGCGGGCACCATCTGGACTGGAGAGGCGTCTGCCCTCGGGCTCATGCCCTCGTCAACCACTCCCCCGACAACCTCTCCGCTCGCCGGCTACGGCTCGTTTTCGGCACCTTCGATGTCACCAACGACCCCGGCCGCTGTGCGGCGCCCGGCGATTCCACCGGCACTGGAGCGGGCAGGGCGCCGCACAGGCCCGCCTCGTCCTCGGATCTCGTCAGGGACCGCGCCTGTTCAGGCTCCTCCATCGGCGCCGTCAGCTGCGGGTCCTGCCACGTCCACCCCTTCGGCCCGGCGCCGGACCACCTCGTAGGCTGCGACTGCTGGCCCGCCTACCCCGCCGGCCGCCGCTGCGCCTGCAGCCACCCCATCGGCCTCTGCTCCGAGTACGACCTCCCCGCCTGCCGGCCCGGCACGCGCTGCGCACACTCGACGTCGCCGCTCTGGACCTGCTGCGGGACGCCCAGCTGGCGGCTCGGCTGGCGGTTCTCCCGGGGGCACCGATGCTGGCACTGCGGGGGCGGGTATCTCGGCGCGAAACCGCGCGGCAGGTAGCGCGCGCGAGGCGCCTGCAGCCAGTAGCGACGGCGTCGTGTTGGTTGACACCGTGAGCGCTGCCCACACGCACGCGACAGCCGGTGGGCTTGAGCGTGTCCTCAGCGGCATGACATCAATGGTCACCAATCTGGGTGATGCCGTTAAGAGTATCGGTGACAAGGTCAACATGCAAGGCCGGGCGATGGAGAGCCTGGGCGTGCTCATCGGCAAGATGAACAGTGCGGCGCCCGCAACGGTGCCGGTGCCAGTCGCGCGGCGTAGGGTTCAGGGCTTTGTCGACACGGATGAGGAGTACTCAGATTACGAGGAGCACAAGGCTGTGGCCGGCAAGGAGTTGACGGTGCTGCAGCGTGGCATGCTCCAGATGCTAGTTATCCGCAAGCGTGCCAAGTAGCGCTACTTTGGCCATCTCAGGGGTGCGACCATCACCAATGACGTCCTGCCCGACGGCGACGCCGACTGGGATATGCTCATGGAGGAGATCATGGACGAGCTTAAGTTGGACCCCCCCGAGGCCTACGACTTCCTGACGTCCGCCATCGCGCCGCCCACCAAGCGCCGGACCCCGACGGAGAAGAAGGGGAAGAGGAAAGGGAAGCGCAAGGGCAAGCGCAGTGGCAAGCCCAAGAACAAGAGCACCGCGGCCCGTGCGGGCGCCGGCACCGACTCGGGCTCCGTCTCGAGCTCGAGTTCGGGTGTCATCTCAAGCTCCGACAATGGAGCTGGTGGGGACGGCGGCGCGAAGAAGGACGGCGGAGACAAGAAGAAGAAGGACGATCCGACGGTGCGCGCCTACCAGCCCATGACCCAGTCCCTCTCTCACGTCTTGGAGGCAATCAAGCGGCGTGTCGTCCCGGCCTGTTTCCGCGCGGTGGGTGCCCATCACAAGTCCATGAAGCAGCACACGGCGGCCGGCTGGCTCGAGAACATGAGCAAGATGCCGACGGACCCTGACGAGGTCACCGAGGAGCAGCGCAGCGCTCCCGTACGCCCGCGGTTTGTTTGCTCTGACGACGGTCACGAAGCGACTCTGGCGGCCGTGAAGGAGATGTTTATCCACCTCGGCGTTGCTGACCGCATTCGAGTGCCGGACGGTCTCGGCAACAAGGAGATTATCCACACAACGACGGGGCACATCGCCCTCGTTGTGATGTTTGTGCGCGCCGAGCTTGAGCAGATTGCCACGGGTGTCCGGCGCCAGCGCCGTGGTAAGGACAACGGCTGGTACGACCGCTGGCGCTGGGAGATCCTATCCGTGCATCCGCTGATGCCCACGACTACCGCGCCGTGGCGCGGTTTTGTTGTCAACGACGTCAACTCGCCGACGCGGTGTGACTTTGAGCACCCGCCAGTGCCAATCAACTCCATCCGCACGCGCACGGTTCGAGTCCGACCTGCTACAGTCGGCTCTGCCGCGCGTGAGGCGCGTGGGGCGTGTGAGGAGGCGGGCGGGGTGGCGGCGGGGGGGGGGGGCGGATGGCGTGCCTGCGCCGGGCGGGACTGCAGCAGGTGGGTCCACGGGCAGCGCTGCTCTGCTCGGTGTGGGGGAAGAGTCCGCCTGGGAGAAGGGGGCGGGCGGCGCCCTGTCGGACGGCATCACGACTTGAGTCATTGCCGTCATCGTGACGGTTGCGGCGACTGAGTCCGCGCACCACCGCACGGCTCCGCTGCCCGTCGACTTTCCTGATGAGCCTCTCTTGCTGTGCGAGTGTTGTTGTACGCGCTTAACGTCAGCTTCGCTCACGTTGCTGTCTTCTTGTATGGGTGATTGCGCCTTTTGGTGCAGCTCTGCCTTGTGTTGGCATTGTCGCTTCTTTGTTGTGTGCTTGCGCGTGCTCGCTTGTGTGACACGCTTGATGATTGATGTGTGCGCAGCTGTGATGACGGCGCGTACTGCATGTCTTTGTTCTTGTCAACCCGTTGTATTGTACCTCTTCTGTGGTCTTTGCGCTGCTTGCTACTCGGTGACCGATGGTCGGCGGGTAGCGGACGGGGTGCATCAGCAGCGAAGCGTAACGCCCCGTACCAGGCCCCGCCGCAGCGGCCACCGGCACCCGCGCCCCTGCCGCGCCCGCGTAGAGCAGGGCAGCAAACGGCCCCGCAGCAGGCCAGCGAACCCGCAGCAGCACCCGCCCACGACCGGTACAGCGCATCGATGAGGGGTGCATCCAGGACACGCCCTTCCAGATCAGCACCAAATCTGCGGCGTCCAGATTCGGTGTTGTTGCGATGGGCCAACCCCATCGACGAGGTGTCCATCGAAGTTCCCATCTAGGTCCATCGAACTCCACACATCGCACTGCCATCGAAAATGGGCCGTCGATGGAAAATAGTCCAAACCAGACGATGTTGACAAATCGGGGATG
>ENA-ORXC01002258-ORXC01002258.1-marine-metagenome-genome-assembly--contig:-NODE-2258-length-10641-cov-3.767986_pt1 | contig 10641 bp, 11 predicted proteins | sample MGYA00237865_ERZ511478 | MGnify/ENA metagenome assembly ERZ511478 | reverse complement strand
GGGGGGGGGGGGGGGGGGGGGGGGGGGGGGGGCGGCCACGGATGAGAGGGCAGGAGATGGAAACCAGCCGACCCCCCGCTGCCGCGGGGGGTCGGACGAGACCGAGACAGGCGGTTCGTGGTGCCGATGGTGGGGCCCGTGGGGCGACCTGTTGCGCCGACCCCCTGCAGGCACACACGGATCAAGGGGGGCCCCGCACACGGCCGTTGGCGGGGTCTCACGCTGGCGCGTGGCAACCAGCGAGTGGCTGGCGGGAAATCAGGACGGGTGGATCTCGGATACCAGATCAAGTACCACTCCTCTTCAGTACATGAGGAAGCGTAACAACTCGACTGGACGGCACCGGGGTGTCGCCATCCAGAAGAGTTGTGACGCTTCCGCCCGCGGTGTTGCTGTCGAGAAGAGTTGTCACGCTTGCACACGGATGAACAGGCGCTGGGTGGGGTGTACCCCTCGACGTGCCAGCGTGGCGATGGCTCATCCATCGCCACCGTTTGTTGCCGCCGCCCTGCCGGCAGTGGTGAGCTGCCGCGGGCCCTGTACGTGCCATCAACAAATGAAGAGTTGAGAGGGCAGCAGGCGCTTGTGTGCAACAGACGCGCAGGTGTCAAAGTGGTGGATACGCGCGAGAGTGAAGTGGGTGCAGGCGAGACGCCAGAGGCGTCGGCGCAAGTGCGCAGTCGCGCGGTGGGAAAGGTCACCCGCAGATGGCGCCATGGCGACGCGCCATAGCCTGGGTCTTGACGTTTGGTACCCTGAACGGCCTCGTCCTCGCCCTCCTTCTCCCACGTCCACAACGTGCCCTGTGACCAAGCTCTCGACTTCCGCCGACCCATCCAGTAGATGGACCCGCGCGGGCGTCATGCAGATCCCCGCCAGCAAACCACCGCAGCGGCGTCAACAAAGCCCGCTCCGCCAAAGCAGTCGTGAGCCCGGCGCTGCAAGCGTCCGACTTGAATGCTGTCAATTGTGCCGCTGCCGCGGCACTCCCTGGCCCGGACGCGGGAGCCCTTTCTCGCTGTCTGCCGCGGGTCCACCGTCTGCGAACCCGCTTCTCTCGCAGCGAGCCGCTCCTAGAGTCTTGGGAGGAGGTGCCGCGGGGCAGGCGCGTGCCATTGTCCATGGTGCATGTCAACTGAGTGACGCACCGCCTGGCGAGGCTTCCATGAGGGCGGCTCAGCCATGATGCAACGTGCACAGAGGCGATCACGCCGGTAGGAGGAGGGACTCGTGGGGCGCAGGATCATGGCTGGACCGAGACGAATCCGACATTCCAGCTGGGGGGGGACACGGCCGCCGCACGTTGTGTGCCGGACCCCCTCTGCTTCCACACAGCCGTACTTTGGCGGTGCTCCTGAGTGGGTTGAGAGAAAGAGTCTATCTGTTGTTGCCTACTCCCACGGTTCTCCCCCAGTTCTCTCTCTCTGCTTGTATACACAGGCGGTCCTTCTCTCCCCCCGTCCAAAGGCACGCCGTCTCCTCCACCCCGTGCGCACCCGCGCGGCACCGTCGTCCCGCACCCCTCCTGTTTGCAAGGCCGCGCCCACCGGCACGCCTGCTTCCCCACCCCGAGCGCACACGCGCGGCACCGTCGTCCCGAAAGCGTCAGTCAGCAGGGCCGTGCCCGTGCATTCGCTGTGGAGCGGGCGCAACGGCGTGCCCGTGCCACCACGCGCTGCCACGTCAACCCGCGAAGCAGGCGTCTGCCCCCCCCCCATCACTGAGGGAGCACTTGCGACCGCCTAGCAGCACGGCGCAGCCGCGCCCTTTCGTGCGCAGTGCTGACGCAGCGGACGCCTCCACGCTTGCCGCCGGCTGAGCGCGTCCGCCCCCCGGCGCCAAAAGATTCACATTCGCCCTTCACCGCCCCATTCAGAAGCGGAGACAATACCCATGTGCTCGGGTCCGGAGGACCGGGCCGCCCGAAAGAATTTGGTGAGGTAGTCGCTTACGCACAGCCGTGTACGCCAAACATGCGCGTCCGGATAGTCTGGTGCAGCGGCGGGTCGCGCCCGGCCTCGGTCAGCACGTCCGCCAGCTGCCCGCGCGCCCGCAACCAGGTGACTGTGGCAAGGGTCCCGCCGTGGTAGAACTCTCGGAGCTCCTGGATGGCCGCCCCCACCTGCTTATTCTGCACCACCCCTTAGGCGTCGAGCGTCTTATACAGAGTGTCGTTGTCGATATAGGCGTCGATGGGCGGCAGGTTAAACTTGTTTCCGGTGTGGATGTGAGCGTGGATAGCGGCGAGCTCGAGGGCCACACGGACCCCCTCTTACATTGCGTAGACCTCCGAGGCGAAATAACAGTGCGTGACACAGCGTTGGCGGTGAGAGACATAGAGAAGAAGCGTCAGGACCGCTTCAGGCAGCATTGGGCCCACGGGGACATCCTCCGACGTGGAGAAGACAGCATAGCCAGTGTGGGCTGTGGGGATCCCCGTCTTGACACTGGACGCGTCTACAAAGAGCCGCAGGCGTTGTAGCCCCTGGACGGCAGGGAAGATGAGCGGAAGGGACCGATCCGCCTTGGTGGCAGCGACCTCCCGGGTGGCAACCGTGAGTTCTCACACGACGGCACTACCGAATCGGCGGGGGAGAGTCGTAGCCGCGCAGGAGAGGTACGGAATGGTCTAGCGAGTCGTCCAGAGAAGAGCGGCAGTCGTCCGTCGGTCGGCCGTGAGCTCTTCGGGCACGAGGCGCGCGTCCGGGGTAGCCTTGCGCATGGGGCATATTTCAATGCCTTAGATTCTGTCGACATACTGTTCCTGGTAGGCTCGTACCGACAGGGCGCCCGTGTCCTCATCCACCGACGTGCGCACCCGGACGCCCGTGAACGTAACGCCGCCCGACTTCTTCGGTCCGGTAACAAACACAAGTCGCAAGGCGGTTTTGAAGCGCGCTACCGCCGGCGGCGTGCCGCCAAAGAGGAGGTCGTCCGCATGGACAGCGATAACCAGCTGAAGGAAGCCATCGACGTGCGCTGTGAACAGGCCGTGTTCGAGCTTCGAGCGCTGCATCTTGAGGTCGACTATGAGGGCGAGAACGTTTTCGTACCAGCGGCGCGGTGCGTCCGTGAGCCCTTACGCGCACTTCCGGAGCCGCCACACCATCCCCGCGAGGGCCTGAGCCTGAGAGGGAGGTTGGACGTACATCGGCGTCGGCAAGTCGAGGGGCATACCCTGGAGGAAGGACGTGTGCACGTCCACCGTGCGGGGGATGAAACAGTGGGCGGACATCTCCGACAAAGCGACGCAAAAGGTCGCTCGGGACGCCGTGGGGGACGTGCTGTCGACCTGGTAGCGCTCCGGATCCTCAAACCCACGCACTATAAGGCGCAACTTGCGGCGCTGCGGGCTCGTGGGCGTATCGGGCTCTTTGGCCGTGAGGACCGAACGGGTAGACAAGACGACCTGACCGTCGAAAGGGACCTCGATGTAGACGGCTAGATCCGCCCACGCAGCGAGCTCGTCCATGATGGCGCCGTCAAAGGCAGCACGCGACACGGAAATGGGAACCTCCGCGCGCCGCCGCATTTGGCGACGCGTGACAAACTCATGGTGCGTACTGGACCCACAAGTGCCCATAGTGCAGGCGCACCTCACCCTTGGCGACGGCCGCGTCGGTTACGTGCTTCGGGCTTTGACAGACTCCGTGGCACGTCCTCATCCCGACCGTCCAGAAGTAGACCGCGTCGCCGACCGTGGGGGTGTTGACCGGCACATTGGCGGCGTTGCGCGCCAGGGTACGACGCAGAGACGCGGCGGCATCCGCCTGCGTGTGGGTGGACCGAGAGGTGTGCAGAAGGTCGAGGTGGCTGTGGAGCCCCTCGTCACCAGGCACGTGGCGGTCGCTCAACACGGGAAGCAAGTCCGCCAACGCCGAGGGCACGCGCGGCGATGATCCGCACATGATCTGATAGGGCGTCGCGCCGTGGTGATGGCCCATGCTATTCTTGGCGTGGCAGGCAAGGTAGAGCAGCTCCTGCGAAGAGACGTGGATGTGTTCGACCGCCACTGTGGCGACAATCGTCTTTAGCGTCACGTTATGCTGCTCCAAGACACCGTTTGACCAGTGCGCTTGAGCAGCTGTGGAGAGGACCGCAACGTTTTGACGCTCGCTCACAAGGCGCGAGACAGCGTTGTTGAACTCGGCACCAGGGTCCGCGGGAAGGGCGCGGGGAGCGCAGTGGTGCACAAACCATCCTGCAAGCAGCACTCGAGCCACGGTATTCGGTTCCTTATTGGAAAGCGCGCCTGCTTTCGAAACCCGGGTGCCCAATTCCACCATGTGAAGAAAGATACCCGCGGGGGCCACTTGCGCCAGGTCGACGGCCACCGTGTCATTTGATTGCAGGGCCCGGGGGACGGCCACAAGCGGAAGATTCGGACTGGGCGCCGTCCGCTTGCAGGCATCACACCCGTCAACCGGCGCCGTCGCCGCCTCGAACACCTTGTCATCCTGCGCACCCGCCGTTTGTGGAAGCTCGTTGAGGCTGGCGGCCGATAAATTTCCGTATTGGGTGTGCAGCTCGAACGCCTTCTGGTGCAGGACGGGGGTGTCGCTGGTAAGGATGGCGGCGAGGACGAAGGCGCGGAGCGCCGGCACGGGCGGGGCGCGCGACGATCCTGCCGCAAGGCCGCGCCACTAGGGCCAACCCGGCACGGACCACGGCACCACGTCCGCCAACACGTCGGGCCCGGCGGTTTCCCCCCCCCACTCGGCCGGCACATCCTTCTTCGACGGCTGAGTCCTTGTGGCCGGCTCCTTGCCCTTGAGCGCCGACGGCACCAAAATGGGCACCGGCGAGGCGTGAGCAGCTGCCACCACCTCGAGCGGTACTGCGGGCGCGTCCGCGATAGCGTGGCTGTCGAGGGAGATAAGCGTCAGGTGTCCGGCGGCGGACATGGTCAGGCGGATCTCCACCCCCAGCGCCTTAAAATCCATTGAGCAGGCGGAAACGTCCAGCACCACGCCCAAGGACGCCATGGCGGCGCGGCTAAGCACCGCCTTGGCAGGCGACCCGTCGGGCGCGTCGGTGACCATGGCCCGGGCCGTGTGGCCTACGTACGGGTGCGACCTCTTTGGCGCGCGACCCGTTGGCTGCATTGGTGACCAAAGATGGTGTCCACTCGGGCGAGGTCGGCGCTTTGGAATGATGCATAGGATGTACAGCGCTTCGGAACATACACCCCGTGCTTTGAACATGGTCCAACGCTTGGGTCATTGGTCGTCGTCGACGGCTTCTTCCGCACTGCTTACTGTGGGAGATTTTTCGCTAGCCCCTGGCCGTGTACGCCACAAAAGGTTACAGCTCTTGCGTCTCTCGCCAGACCCGCAATGCGGCTATGGCACAAAGCTTTGTGAAGCGCACTTGGGGCGCTCGTTGGCATCCAGACACACCGTATCCATACTCGTGATGTAATGGCGGTTACACTGGTGTAAAGGTCTCTCGCCAACGACCGCCCGAAACCTCTGCACCAAAATTATTTCCGGGAAAACCATCATCTGATGGCTCATCACGGGGGTTCCGCAAAAAGAATGCGGGGTCCGCAACATCCAAAACAGCCATTGTGGTTCTACCCCAAGGAGCACAGCGTGGTGGTGAGTCGATCCCGAAATGGGCGGTGTGTGGGGGCTGCCCCCGTCCCATCAGCCGACGCAGCAGCCGGCGGCTGTGCGGTCGACGTCCAACGAGCCGTACGTGTCGCCTTCGCCGTCTGCGTACAACTGGCCCGTACTGCCGGCGGCGGACAGGTACGGGGCGAGTGTGCCACCGGGACTCTGTGTCGCCGCCGCAGCTTCAGGCAGTGGAAAAGGTGGTGGCGGTAGTGTTGGAGGCTGCGACGGCAGCCGCAGCAGAGGGTGGATAAGTTCTACGGGCGCCATTAGCCGCGCGGGTTGCAGCAGCGCCGACAGGAGCGCGCCAAGAGTGAAGGGACCGGACGGCCCGGTGTCGTCTGGTGCTCGCTCTTCGTCTATCGACGTTGCGGTGGCGGCCACCGACACGGGCGCGCCGTCCGCGTTGAGTGTGCTGGACAACGATGTTGGCTTTTCGTCGGGCGACCTCAACTCTCGCATCGCGCTGCCACCGGAGCGGATACTGGAGCTCATCAACTGTGGCGCGTGGGGGGAACTCGCAGAGTTTTATCAGCTCCACTCGGAGCGCGCGCGCGGGGCCGTGTTGCAGGGCTTTGAGGAGGGCGCCCTCACATTTACGCCAACGTACAAGCCCGAGCCTCACAAGTTCGGCTATGGGCGTGCGCCCGACGAGAACGGCACGCTTTTCCTCATTCGCACGCCCTTCTGATGCGACAGAGTGTTGTAGAGCCCCCAGGTGTCTGTGTCGGCCGAAACAATCGCCCTCCAATCCTACTGGCGGCACGAGGTGCTCGCATTGGACCACCGGCCCGTGCTAGCGACGTTTGCGGTAGGATTTCAGCGCGTCGACCGCAACCTCCGCTCCGAGGTCCGCCGCGCCGTCTGGCGGGGGTTTGACGGGCGGGACACGCAACTCGCACCCCGCATCCGTACATCCTCAGCGTCGTCGGCGCTCGGGCCCGTGGCGTTTGCGTCGCCGTCTGAAGCGCTACCGCTGGTGGTATCCAACCAGGGGATGCTGGTGATGGTGGCGCGGTTGTGTGCGAGCCGCCTGGCGCCGTGGCTCCGCTTGTACCCACTGGTGCTGGCCGTGGCCATTTGGGGCAATGGCGACGCCGGCGCCGGCAGCGGCGGTGACGACGGCGGCGCTGACAGCCGCGTGGTGCGCGGTGGCGGCGACAAAGTCATGCGAGTGACGCTTGCCGCCGACGAGGCGGTCACCCTCCATGTCGCCGCAGCTGTCGACCTGGACTGTAGGTGGGCGGCTGCATTGAGGGCTGGGGAGGCGCCGCTCAGCGGGCGGCTGTGTTTGTGAGCGACGACGCGTTTCCGAGACGGCGGCAACCGTTTGCCCGCCCAAATCCTATAACACTCGCGCAGATGGCCATCGCCTGCGCGTACACAGAGGCGACGCTCGGCTCAACGCTCCCGCTGCTCAGCTGCAACACGTGAAGTTATGTGGATGCGGCCGGTGGGCCCGACGGCTTCCGCTCGAGCAGTCCGTTTGTCCGCCGCCGCAGCAGCGGGTGGGACCGGTCGGGCAGGAGCGACGGGCGCAGCGCCGCGCGCATGGGGCCCGCCGCCACAGGCGCCAAGCTGTACCCGCTGAAACCGCAGCTGTGGCACCTCGAAGACGCGCTGTTGCCGGCGGTGACCCCCAGGCCTGCCTCCGTTTTCCTCCGTGACGGCGGGGAGCTCGCGGTGGTGACGGCGGTGCACGCCGCCATTGAGCGCGGGGAGCATGCGACGTTCGCGACCGCGCCGCCCGCTGCACTCGGTCGGCGCTGCTGCGTTGGCTCGCATGCATCCACGAGACGGTCGTACCGCACAGCTGCTACGACCGGGTGGAGGCGGTGGGGGCGACGCGGGAGGTGGCGGCGGGGGTGGCGCGCTCCACCGCCGCCGCACGCGGGGTGGTGGTGACCATGCCCCCCGTCCATGCCGACACGCTCACCTACGTGCTCGGCCTGCTGCTGCGGCTGGGGGGCCTCGAGGGCGGCGCTGGTGCGGCGGCCGCCGCCTCCGCCTCCGAGCCGACCGCCGACGTGGGTGGCAACGCCGCCGCGCTCGCCGAACGCTTTGGCGCGGTGTGCTCCTGTGGCCCCTCCCCCGCGGCGTAGGGCGTGCGCTCTTTCCCACGCCCGACGCGGACGGCGGCGCGATGCCGCTTGCACTCGCTTACCGCGCGAAATTTCTGTGGCCGGCGGCGGCGTCACCCTTGCACGGTGGCGCCGCCGACGGGGAGGGGGAGGGCGCCGACGAAGACCCGGCGGCAGCGGCGGGCTGCTCGGCCGCCGCCGACCACGGGCGGCGAGGCAACGCTGGGGAATGCACCATCTCCGACGCGGCCGAGCGCGTCGCATTCGTGCGGCTGCTGCTGGACGCGACTGCCGACCCAGACTTGACGGTCGTATGGTGAGCGGGGACGACGATGGGGGGGTCGGTATTAGGGAGGACCACGAAAAGAGAACAAGCAATCCAACCGTGCTCTTCCGGCGCTGTCCATTGCACGGCCATTTTTTGGTGTGGTTCCTCGCCTCGCGGCGCCGCCACAGGCGCCGCCCTGTCGCCTGTAGGTGCCCGCGTGGTGCCCCCGCTCCCGACCGGCACCGTGCATCGTCTCCCGCAGCGCGCACCGCGCAGCGGCCGGTACCCGCCCCCGCCCGGTGCGGGCCGGCCCCCGCGGTGGCGTCCGTGCCCACTCCCGTGCGGCCGCCGTCGCTGGACCGCCGCGCCGCCACCTGTGGCAGCCGCTCGCCGGGGGCACCCCCTGCCACCCACCCCCCGCCACGCCGGCCCACGGTGCGGCCGCCGGGGCTCCCTCGGCGCCTCGCCCCTGCCGCCCCACGCGCCGGCCGTCTACGGGTGGGGGCGGCCGGCCGCCGCCACCCCTCGGCGGCGGCAGCGCCCGCCGCCCGCGGCCCGCGCGCTGCCGCCACCAGCGCGCCCGTGCCCGCCCCCCACTGCCCGCCCGTGGCCGCCGCCCCCGCCGCCGTCGCGCCTGCCCAGCCGCCCGACGCGGCGCGGCGGGGCGGCTTGGCGCCCACCGCCGACGGCGGTGGGGTGGCGGCCGCGCCCGCTGGCGGCGCCCGCGGCGCGCGCCCGTCCCCCTCGACTTGGACGGTCACGTGCGCGGCGCGCGGCGGGCGGTGGGGAGCCGCCCCCGCCGCCGCCGCCGCTGCTGGCGTGGGGCGGCACAGCCGCCCCGACGGGGCCCCGTCGACGGTCGCGGCGGCGGCGGCGACCGCCTGCCGCCGCTGCTCTGCCGACGCGGCCGTGACGGCCGAGCCGACCGACGCCCACGAGCCCCCGCAGTCGGACGCGGTGGCCGCCGACGGCGGCGTCGGCCACCCCCCGCCGCTGTCGTCGCTCTCGCCGCCACTCGTCCACCGCCACCCCGCCGCGGCGGCGACGGTGGCCGCGCCGCCGCCGCCGCCGCCGCCGGTGCCACCCCCATCGCCGCCACCAGAGGCAGACGGCGACGGCGGCGGGGCGTCGCCGGCCATCGTGTCGGGGGAAAAGGTCACAGACGGGGCGGCGGGGGCGCCCACCCCCGCGCGGGAGCCAGACAGCGAGGCCGTCACGGGGGACGACCGAGACGCCCCGGCGGCCGACCCCGCCGACCCGACGGGCGGCCGGGCCAGCACCGCCCCTGGCGCCTCTTCCAGCTCATCGCTGCTGCCCGTGCCGCCGTCGCTGCTCGGCGGGCCCGTGTCTTGGAGCCCCCGCCGCGCCCCGGGAGCGGCGGGGTCGTCGCCGGCCGCGCCCGCCACGGCGCCGCTGCTGTCGGTGGCGCGACACGCGGGCAGCCACCCACCGACGCCGCCGCTGCTGTCGCTGGGGGGATCCAGCCGCCGCCCGCCCGCACCCGCCGCACCCGCCGCCGCCGCCGCCGCCGCCGCCGCCGCCGCCGCGGCCTCGTAAAAGAGCGCGTGGTGCGCGCCCGACCGCCGGCGGCGGCGGCGGGTGACGGCCCGCGCGGCGACGGGGGCGCCCGCCGCGGCGGGCGCCGACGCGGGCGCGCCGCCCGCCGCGGGCGCCGCTGGCCGCGCGGCCGCCGGGCGGGGGCGCCGCCGAGGGGCCCGCCGCGGCGGCGCCCCGTCCCCGGCCGACGGCGCCCCGTCCCCGGCCGACGGCGCCCCGTCCCCGGCCGGCGGCGCCGCGTCGGCGGCGGGGGTGTCGGCGGCGGCCGGCGGGGGGGGCGGTGACCCCACCGCCCGCCGCGTCGTCGGCCACAACGCCCGCACGGCGGGGGGGGTGAGGTGCGCCGCGAGGCCCGCGCGGAGGCCCGCCGCCCGGTGGGGCGACAGGGCGCCGACCGACCAGGTGCTCGTAAAGGTGGCGGGCGTCCGCGCCACCCCCCCCGTGGACGAAAAGTAGGTCAAGGTCGCGGTCGTCCAAAAGGTGCCCGTCCGCCGCCGGTGGTGCCAGTTCGCCCAGTGGGTCATGGCGGCCCCCTCGGACGGGGGGGGGGTGCCCGACGCCGTCCAGTCGGTCGGCTGCTCCCGCTCCATGTCGATGAGCGCGCGCTGACGCAGGGGTGTCTGGCACACACACGGGGTGTGCCGCGCCACGCAAAACTGGCAATGCCGCTGCGTGCGGTACTGGGCGCTCATCGCAAGCTGTGGGAGCACGCACACCCACAGGCGGAAAAGGAGGCAAGAAACCACATTGGCCAAGCAGACACCCCGCCAAGCCGACACGGCGGTGCAGACACAGTCAGTAGGGACGCTCTGAAGGAGTGGCACCGCCAGGTCATACAACCAAAAAAAACACCCCGATAGCCGCGCCGACGTGTACGGACATGCGCCGTCGCGCACAGACCCAAACGTACCTGTTCCGGCAGCGTGCCTTTGGTGACGCCATAGTAAAAGTTGAGATCGTACGACCACTCCCCATAGCGGCTGCACTGCGTAGACGTCACCGCCACCTTGTCGTCGGGGAACCACGTAAAGATGAGCATGGCGCCGGTCTTGACGTCAAACACCCACCGCGAGCTCGTCGGTTCGGGGCAGGGGCCGGGCACGGGCGGTTTGTTGTCGCC
>ENA-ORXC01002254-ORXC01002254.1-marine-metagenome-genome-assembly--contig:-NODE-2254-length-10647-cov-4.002271_pt1 | contig 10647 bp, 5 predicted proteins | sample MGYA00237865_ERZ511478 | MGnify/ENA metagenome assembly ERZ511478 | reverse complement strand
CACCATGGTCGCCCGCGTAGTCGTAGTGGCCACTATCGCGTCGGCCGCCCTCCTCCTCGCCGCCCTCCCCCGCACCGCCGCCGCCGCGCCGGCGCTGGCCGAGTACACCCCCCTCGCCGCGGCGGTGGTGCCACCCGCGGCGGCGGTGCTCCTCGGCGACGCCACCGCCTGCACCGTCGACGGGGCGTGTGCCCCCCCCCCCCCCCCGCCAACGCGTCCTACACCGCCCTCGACGTGGCAGACGCGGACAGCGCCGCCGCCGCCGCCGGCTGCGACGCAGTCGCCGACGACGACGCGCCCGCCTGCTGGGCGCGCCACGCGCACGCGCTCACCAATGCGTTTCGGGCGGCCAACGGGCGCCCCGCGCTGCGCTTCAACCGGCACCTGGCGGACTTGGCGCTGACCTGGTCCACCACCATGGCCAAGCGCGGCACCTTTGCGCACCAGCCGCTGGCGCAGCTGGTCGGCCCGCCGGGCACCTACGTGTCGGCGGAAAACATTGCGGGCGGCGTCGGGCGGGCTGGATCCCCGTCTGCCACGGCGGTGCGGCTGTGGGCAGCGTCGGCGGGGCACCGCGCCAACCTGCTGTCGGGCGCCACGCACGTTGGCGTTGGCATTTTCCGCACCGAGGCGGGGACGTGGCGCGCCACGCAAACGTTTGCCGCGTGCCACCCGCGGGGGAACGCGGCGTGCCCAGCGGACGAGGCGGTGCCGCCGCCGCCGCCGCCGACGCCGACGGTGGTGCCGGCGGCGACGCCCGCGCCCCGCGGGGGTGTGGCGCGCGCCGGCTGGTTCAACCGCCCGTGGGTGCAAATGTGCAAGGTCAGCACCTGCGTGCGGCGGGGCGGCGCCAAGGCGTGCTGGTTCCGCAACTGGATGGACTGCGCCGAGTTTGCAACGCGCATCCCGTGCGCCACCGACAAGTTTTGTGCGCGCGGCGTCCCGCCCGCGCCCGTGTGTGGGAGCAACGGCGTGACGTACGACACCGAGTGTTTGCTCGACGTGGCGTCGTGCAAGGCGGGCTTTTCCATTTCGGTCGCGTCGTGGACCGCGTGCTAGGGGGGTGGGCGCCCCTTTTGTTGGACTCGGGGCTGCGTGCGGCGGTTCTTGGGGGGGTCGGATGGGGTCAGTTCGGGGCCTCTTTAACATGGATCGGTTTCTTGTCCTTTTGATGTTGCGCATGGTGCTCCTCTTTGTGTGTCATCGAGGCGTCGAGCCTGCGGCGCTCGAGGCGTGTTCAGCCAGTCGTATGGAGATGGCCAAGCGTGCCCCGCGCGCAATTGCACAGACCGCGCACGTCGAAGACGCGGGCGTGGGCGGTGCGCTTTTCAAAAAAATGGGGGCATCAAAGGTCAAAAGTTGGCGACACCCACATTGTCATTGTCAACGCCATTCGGTGACGGGCCGAAGGCGAGCTGCGACGAGATCCCGTCCGTCCCGAGATGGCAGAGAGGGCCCACGATGGACGTCTTTGCCACTTCCATGCGGCTAGGCTGGTGCCGCAGCCTTTCTTGGCAAGTCTCTCAGCGCCGGAACGCCGGTTGGCACCAGCGCCTCGTCCCCACACTCCTTTCTTCGAGACAGTCGTTTTTTTGTTACATGGATGGAGTGTACACCCGTTGCCTTCGACGCTGCGTACCCGCGCGCCCGGCACCCCCACCGCCCACCAGCCTCTACTGCCCCTCTCCCCGTCTACTCACTCCCCACCGCTGTACACCCGTGATCTGCTCTTCAAGCGGTCCGCGCGGTGGCCAGCTGGTAGCCCGCCAACGGCGACACACCCCCCGCCGATACCACCAGCGGCACCTTGGCGGTTGGTGACCGCGAAAAGGAGCCAGTGAACAACCGTAGCAGTATACGATTGTGCTCGTCGACAAAGGACAGTTCCGGCCCAGGAGATGATGACGGGCCCGTCACGGACGAAGCGCGGCGGGCGCGGCGGGGGCCGTCCGCCTCATCGAGCGGAGTCGTGCTGCCACCCTTCCGCCCGGCGTTATGGCTCGGCGCGCCGGCGGCCGCCGTGTCGTCACCCGAAGCCTTGCCGTCCCCGGCCTCTTCCTCCTCGCTGCCGTCCCCGTCCGCCTCCTCCCCCGTGTCGGTCAGCAGCGTGTACACGTCGCTCCACCAGCGCACGCGCGCGTTGATCAGATAATTGGATATTTGGAGGACCGTCAACCCCGTCAACGCGGACAGCGCCTGCTTCTCTGTCCGACTGGCGTACGGGTGCTCAATGTGGTCGAGGAGCCAACACTTGAGTTGACCAGCGACACGCGCGTCGAGGCCGCCGCGGCGGACGCCGCCTTTGGGGCGGCTGCGGCGGCCCGAGCGGGCGGGCGCCGCCCCAGTCGCGGCGGCACGAGTCGCGCCCGCGGCGGCCGCCGCCGCTGCGGCGCCGAGGAAGAAGCGACCGACCCGTGCGTATGCCGTGTACTTGTCGAGCACCCGCTGCCGGGCGGCGGCAAACTTCGATGTGATCCACCGTCGGCGGCTCGACACTTCGGCCGGCGGCACAAAGCGGTACGCGCGCTGGGACAGCTCCTCAAGCGCCGCCGCCGCGCAATAGGCGCCATAGGTGGCGCGGATGGCGCCGAGCTGCCGCGCCGCGGCGGCGAGGAGTGTGACCTTTTCCGACGAGAGGATCGTCGCGAGGCTGTCGGCCAAGTGCATGAGGTCGACCTCGTCCGAGGGGGGAAAGGCCACGTCGCCACCGTCGGTGGGGGTGGTGTCGGCGATCGGCGAGACGGCGGCCTGCGGCGGCGGGCGCATGGGCAAGCCGCTAAATTGGCGCCACGCGTCCGTCAGTGCGCAGTTGTGGATGGCCGCCTCGGCTTTGCGGGCCGCGGTGATGAGCTCTGGGGAGAAGGGGTTGAGTGGCGGCAGGTTTGGCGACGCTGCTTCTTGGGGCGGCAGCCAGAGAGGTTTGGTGCCGGTGATGCCAGATGAGGCAGGTGCTGAAGCCGCGCCGGCGACTGCCTTGCCCTTGGCGGCTGTCGTCTGTTGGCGGGGTGAAGGCCCGCGTCCGTCCTCCTTGTCGGCCTTGCGTGCCTTCTTGGTCGGCCGCTGCCGAAGCACGTCGGCCGTCGCCGCCGGCCGCCGGCGGGGCGGCACAGGGCAGGGAAGGGCAGATTCGACTCGCCACGGCACTGGCGCCGGCAGCGCCCGTCCGCGTTCGTGGACGCTGCTGCCATCCGGCCGGGAAGCGTGCGCGTCTGCCACCACCGCGCGCGTCCGGAGGCCAACCGTACCCGGACGTGGCGTGCTGGCTCTTCCTGCCGACCGCACCACTGGCGGCAGCGTCGGCCGCAGCGGCGGGAGGGAGAGCGGGAGCGGCGCACCCCCCCGAACCCCCCCCGCGCCCATGGGCGTCGTCGGAAGGGAGATTGGAAAGGAGTCGACGGGCGACAGCGGGTGGAGGCTCGACCAGATGGCCCCGTCGGCGCGCCCTCCCAGCGGCGGCAGGGCCAAGGCGGGAAAGGCCCCCTGCGTGCCGACAGTGGGCGCCCCCGGTCGGGGTGCTGGCGGTGGCCGCCACTCGCCCATGGCCGACCGGGACGGGCGACCAAAACTACAACGCAGGGGGGGGAGGCTTGGCGGCTGTGGGCAGCCAGGGAGGACGCCCAGCCCACCGTTGGAAGACACGGGGGGCGTCATTGGGGACACGTTCTCGGGGGACGCTGGCAGCCCAACGTCGTGGCCGGCCCGTAGTGGTGTTCCGCCCGAGCCCCACAGCGGCGTCACCGCAGAAATGGCCGACGGGTAGGCCAGGGGCGCGCACAGGGGGTGCATGCGCTCGGCGGCGGGCCAGCTGTAGGGGCGGTGGCGGACGGTGGGCTCCATCGGAAATATGCTGGAGGGCGAGGGGGGGGAGGGAAGCTGCGGGGAAAAAGACGATGCCAAGCAAGCCGACGTGGGTTGTGCGGGACTCACCGACGGCGCAGTGTCGAGGCATCTGCTCGACCGCTCAACGATGTGTGGCCGGCCGGGAATTCTACCTTTAAGGGCCGGCGGGGTGCACCCCAGCCCGTCCTCGCGCCGGTGGTTAACCACAGCCCACGGCACGCCCGCCCGGCTGGCAGCAACAGTGCGGGCCGCAGTCACGGGCGCAGCCCGCCTGCGGGCGTCCCGTCCACCATCACCCACCTGTGGCGGAAGCCGCAAGCGCGATGGTGCTCTCGACAGCCGGTTGTGTCGACCCCGACACCCACCCACCCGGAAAGCCATGTGGGCCGGGCGTGCCCAGCGAGCAGCCAGCGGGACGAGGCGCTTACCCCCTCCGCGCACGAGGCGAGCCGTGGCTCCCGCCACGACCCGTTGGACCGCGGTCCATATCGACGGCACCAGCGGCCAACTTTGCCGCCCGTTGCACGCGGACCGGTCAGACGGGTGGCGGTGCTGGGGGCCAAACCACTGGGCCTGAGCGGTGGCGTGCCCGTGACCTGGCCGCCGGGCCACTGTCACGACAGCGCAGCCGTCGACTGGCACACCTTTGGCGGGGGTGCGGCGCGGGGAGGCGCGTCGGGCGATTGGCGCGCCCGCGCTGCGCTGTCCCGCGGCTCTTTCCGCGCGGGGTGACCCCCGCGCCGGGCTTCGCGACGGCCACCGGCGGGCGGGGAGGTCGGCGCGGCGGGCGGGCGTGTCGGAGGCCCACCCCGGTGGCGACGAGTTTGTCCACGTCGTGAAGCCACCACCGCGGACCACCGGACGGGCGGGCGATGACGAGCAGGGTGACTAGGGCGGGCTGTACCAATTAGACGGGTCGGCGCGGCCCCCCGTGCCCGTCACCTCCGCGCTGTGTTGCGGCATCCAGAAAGCGTGACGCCGCGTCAAGAGTTGACCGGCCTCGATCCCAATTTGACTGGCACGCCACGCGCCCGCGGGCGCCCGTTGGCACGCGTCACCGCGCTCGGCGGTCGATATGGTCGACGCGGTGGCGGGAAATCGCGTCACGGCCATCAAGGAACGAGTCACCTCGGCCTGCGGCGCGACGGGGGGGCGGCTGAACTGACATCTGGTGCCGCGGGCGAGGCGTTCAGCGGAGCAGCCGCTGGCATGCGCCGCGCCACGTAGCTGTGGCCGCAGCAGACGGGCTGCCTCGACCATACACGCCCACCGACGGGGCGACATCAGGGCGAGGCGCGGCCGCCACCGTGGGGTCGGGCCCCCGAACGGTGGGCGGGCCCAAGGCGGTGTCGCCTGTGAGGAGCCCAGTTGAGGAGTTGCCCTCGCGCCCGGCGCGGCACCGCACCGCACGACACAGCGGCCGGGCGGGACTGGCAGGCCACGACCCGCACGTCACAGGCGACCAGTGGGTCGCGCCGCCATCGACGTGGGATGGGTCTGGCGGCGACGGGCCCCCCGCCGACGGAGAAGCGAGGCGCCAGGAAGACCACCACGCAGTCGAAAAAGGGACGGCCGGCCACGGGGTGGCCCCCGAGTGGGCCGGTGCGGGCGCGCATCGTCGCCTTCACCGGCCTCACCGGCCGCGCTGGGTCGGGAACGCCGTTGGGGTGGCCACGCGTGGCGGCACCGTATTGAGCAGTCTCAAATGAAAAAATTCGGCTCAGCTCTTGCAGCGTCAGCAGACGGACCAGAAAGAAAATACTCAAAAGAAAATGCAAGCGCGCTGGTGGCTCGGCCGTAAAGTTCTAAAAAATAAAAACACGCTTGCCGTGCAGCTGGAGAATCGCAGTCGGTCGTTCTGCGGCTCCCGCACTTCTTGCCGTCTTCATGTTGTTCCTTACCCTCTTGTCCTCATCTTCAGCAGTCGGCTCCTTTCTGTGACCAACAGTACACAACGTCTTCCATACTGGTGTAGTAGAGGGAATAAATTGTAATAGTGTGCGCACCCTGTCCACAGCAACAGAGAGGGAAACAAATCACACAACGCCTCTACTACCGACGAATCCCACGGGTGCTCCGTTGGAACCGGTCGTATAAGCTGGTCGTCACGTGGTCGTTCGCCAACTGGATCAACCCCGCAAACTTGTGGGCACGGTCCCGCCGCGACAGGTTGACCGCGAACCGCTCGCGGAGGCCGTCGAGCACGTACTCGCGGCCGTGGAGGAAACACGGCATGCCCTCGTTGCCCGAGTACATGGTGTCGACCATGAGCATGATTTTGTTAGCATTGCGGCAGGCCTCCACGTAGCCCTGTAGGCACAGCTTGCGGAAGTACTTGAAGTAGCCGCTCTTGACGCCGCCCATGACCGCGACCATCTCGCGCGTGAGCTTGAACGGGGACCGCTCAAACTCAATGTTGCCGCCGGGCGAGTTGGAGAGCAAGAACCCAAAGTCAATGTGCACCAGGTGGCCATCCGCGTCCAGCAGCAGGTTGCCATTGTGTCGGTCCTTCATCTGCAGCAGGTAGGTCACCACTGAGTAGCCGGCCATGGACGCGCAGAAGTTGCGGACGGCCTTCTTGAACGGCGCCGAGCCACGCCCCCCAAACTTCCGCACGAAGAAGTCCTCGAGCGTCACCACGCCCGCCTTCTTAATGCCGTCAATGCTCTTGGCATCCGTCACCGTCTCAATCAACCCTGAGTCCTGCGACGTGGCCAGGATGTTGTACGGCCGCAGCCACAGAGGCAGGTCTGCTACCGAGAAGATGTGGGCAAACTCGGCGATGAGCCGCTGTGCGAACATCTCCTGCCGCAGCTGATCCCGCGCCTTGACGATCACCGACGTTAACCGCCAGCGTGGCAGGTGGCCATAGGGGGAGCTAGCGCGGAGGCGCTCGCACTTTCGGGCCCACGGCTCGCCCATGGCCTTGAGCAACTCCTCGTCTGGAGGACGCCGGTCTGACTCGGCGGCAGGGTCCCCATCGGCAAAGGCTTCAAGGAAAGCCACGTCGGTCGCATCATGGAGCGTGGGTGTCCGCGGGGGCCGCGCGGCGCCTGGGTCCGACGGTGACGGTGGCAAACCCACCGGTACGCTCACCGACGAGTTCATCCGGGGCATGAAGGTAAACGCGGTCTGCGGGGTGCCGGCGGCAGAACCCGCCGGCGGGCTACCCGCGGAAACCGACAGATTGCCGGCAAGGGTCAAGGCCGGCGGCCCCGCCCCGTCCGTCACCGTCGCCGCAGACGGGGGCAGTGGGGACATCCCCCCTTCTGCAGCGGCAGATGACGCGACGGGCAGGCTGCGATTCGACACGACCGCCACCGACGAGCGGCGGCGGTGGAGGCCCGCTTTCCTCATTACCGGCGAGGCCGGCGGCGATGGCGAGCGGGGTGGTGGCTCCGCGTCTTGTACCTCCACGACGAGCAGGTACGGCGCACGCTCCTTTGTCGAAAAGACATGCGCCTCGTCCGGCACGACGCGCAACACCCGGTGCGGCGCCGAGTCAGTCGGAATGTACACACCAGCGGGGATGTGGTCGTTGAGCTTGTCGAGCTCGCGCCGCAGCACGTCCCTCCGCTCGTCGGGTCCAATGGTGAAGAGGCCGTACGAGATGTCGGTAAGACACTTGATCATATCGAGTTCGGCGTGGAACATGTTAGCTCGCTCTTTGCGGAGGACCATCCACTGCCGGAGGCTGGCGGCGTCGCCGTTGCGGAGGTTGGGGAATTGCACGTCTAGGTTGGCCTGCCCGTCGCCAGTCGTGTCGAGCGACATGACTGCCGACGACGCGGTGACGACGCTGTCCGCGGTGGCGGGCAGCGCGGGGCCGACAGCAGCGGCGGTGGCACCTGTGCCGGTGGGGGAGGGGGGGGGTTGTGGGATCGCCCCGCCTGCGACCGCCGCCGCCGAGGCCGTGGCCACGACGGCGGCGGCGGCGCCAACGACAGCGGGGGGTGTGGCAGAGGCGGTCGGCTCTGGTGGTACCGCCGGCACGGCCGGCTCAGTCAGAGGTGAGCCGCCGAGCTCCTGCACGTCCGACCCGTCGATCGCGTCCGAGGAGCCCCGCCTCGGCGCCGCGATGCGGGTTTGGCGGAAGAGGTTGCCCGGGTCCCGGTTCATCATCACGACCGACTCCATCGACAGGAGCAACGTCATGGTCCGGTGGTACTTCTCCGGCGGCCCGAGGAAGAGGCTCGACGTGAGGAACCAGCTGCAGGCTAGCGCCAAGTGTACGTCGTGCAGGCACCGCTCAAAGATGAAGGACTCGAGTTTGGACTCGAGCGCAGTCCGTACGAGCATCTGCGCCGAGTTGAGTGACGGCAGTGGCGGTGACGACGCGGATGTTGTCGAGCTCGTCCGGCTGATCCCCGTCGTCGTTGCGAGCGTGCCAATGCCGTTGCTCAGCGCCTGCGCCGAGGAGGAGGCGCCAAAGAAGCGCGACGGTGACGCAGACGGGAGCGACCCCGCCGGCCGCGAGCCCGACGACAAGCCGTACAGCAGTGTATTCAAGAGCAAGGGCAGCAGATGCGACACGGATGACGCCGAGAGACCCCGCAGGTCCGCGTCAAAGTCCGCGTCCGCGTCACCGTCGGCGTAGATTTTGGCAAGCACCACAAACTCCAAGTCGTCGACCAGCGGCACCGCGGAGCGGCTGCGCTTGTCCAACCGCTCCTTGAGCAGCTTCCGCAGCTTGTCCTTGGTAGCCTCCCGCGTCAGCGGTTGCGCCTTGGCAAACAGGTGCACCGGGACGGTAGGGGTGGCGGTGACGACACTCATTCCGGGCGTTGTGGCCGCGGCGACGCCGTCCCCACCCGCTGCCGTCGGCCCCACGGGCGGCCGTGCCGCCGTTGGCATCACCGGTAACGTGGACAGCACCCCCGCCGGCAGCGACGGCGGCGCATCATCCCAATCGTCATGCCGCCCGGCCGAGTGGCGCCCAAAACATGCCGCCAGCAGGCCCATCGCAAGCGTCCCCCTCCCCACAAAGCGCCGGGGTGCTCAAGCAATGGCGCTCACGACCGCACCCCCCCCCACCCACCCCCCTTCAACACGCCCCTTCCGGCAAACCGCCAGGGGCAATGTAAGGTGACAAACGCTACCACCGGCACCACTACGGAAGTGCGGTGTCCCGGGCGCGTTCAAAGGTGAGGTACCCGCCTCCACGACCGCGCACAAGCCTAGTGTCCGCGGCGCCCGCACGCCCACCGTCCGTGCAGCGGGCGGGCGGTTGCCGTACGCGCGCCACCAGTGCGTTGTCGCGCGGCGCCCACCGCCACGCGGATGAGAATGTGGGGGGGGACTGGCCGCCGTGGGCGCGCAGCGGTTGCAGACATCAGCAGCCTCGTGACACGTTGATGGGGGGGGGTGGGCCGACAAGGCTCGCTGGGACACAGACGTTTCTCGCTCTGTCGAGCGTGTGAGCGGCCCGCTTGACGTGGTGGGCCTGGCGGTGCACGCAGCAGGGGCGCAAAGCCGCCTTATTTGGGGCGACTGTGTGCTGCTTTCACCGGCCTACAGTGTCTCTTTGGAAGGATCTTTGGTTCTCAGTGCTTGTCAGGAAGTAATTGATACGAACACACCAATCAGAAGACGTAGACTCTGATGCCTCGCGAAAATTATGATGGAGGTTGACGAGCTGTTTCGATTGAAACGTGTCAACATGTACAGACAGCAAAAAGTCACTGAAACATACATGGGGCTCGTTTGCGGTCGAGCTTTACAGTGTTGGTGAGCCTCGGGTGGGCGTGCTCGAGCCGTGGGTGACTGCAGCCACTGCGCAACCGCCTTCAATGCGTGTGGGCGGCCATGGTTGTTTGTACTCTCTGCTGTGACAGCTAGCGTACGGCTCACCTCTTTCCCATCAGCTCTCAGAGTCCTACCTTGTCGCCACCCATGTCCTTCCCCTGTTGCCCACTTCAACGTCACTCCCTTCGACTCAACCGTCTCCTTTCTTTGCCCCCTCACCGTCCTCCCCCACCTCTGACGCCATCGACCTCTGCACGCGCCATCCCACCCTCTCTCGTCCTCACCCCGCCGTCCCCGGCGGGGGTGGCATCGTCACCAGCGGCGTCCGCACCGACACATATGGCAGCAGCTCCCCCCCCGCCCCCGTCGGCGGCCCCCCCACCGCCGACACGACGGCGCTGACGCCCGAGCTCGCCTTGGCCGAATTCCCGCCAACGCCCCCGCCCTTGTCGAGCACCAGCACCCGCGCGGCGCCCGACGCGGCGGCCGACAAGGCGGCCGCGAGGCCGGCCAAGCCGCCACCCACCACCACGACGGGGGCCGTGACGACGGTCGGCGCCGCAGCCAGAGTGGCGGCCGCCTCGGGTGCCATGACGGCGGCGGGCGGGCGGGCGGGCGGGCGGGCGCGCCGGCGAGGGGCGGGCTTGGGCGCGTCGGCGGGAAGGCCGAGCGTGGTACAGCCGCCAGTCCAAACACGCGAGAGCGTGAAGAAGATACGCGCGCGTGAGCCGTTGAAGTCGACGCGCCTTGAGCTTGGTCACTTGAACGAAGACCACAGCACCGGGCGTTAAAGAAAACCAGCCGACTCTGACCACCCCCCACGCCTAAATAGCGCGCCCAGACCCGAGAGCGGCGTCGCCGCGCCACCCTGTGCACCACACTACCACCACGCGCTGGCGTCCGTGTCGCGGCCCGCCAGCGCATGTCGGCCGCCACAGAGACTATGCGGGGGCCGACCGACCCGCGCCGTCCCGCATGCCAGCGACACAGCCCGTGCCGCCTCCCCAAACCAGCCACAGCGTCAAGGGCGCGCCTGCGTCACGCCCCCCCCCCCCCCCCCCC
>ENA-ORXC01002251-ORXC01002251.1-marine-metagenome-genome-assembly--contig:-NODE-2251-length-10657-cov-3.810491_pt1 | contig 10657 bp, 14 predicted proteins | sample MGYA00237865_ERZ511478 | MGnify/ENA metagenome assembly ERZ511478 | reverse complement strand
TCGCGGAATTACAAGTCATATCCACCTAATTCCCTTCAAAAAGCTGCCTTTATACTTAAAAACAAAAGCCGATTACTCAAATTAAGAGCAATCGGCTTTTGTTTTATGCTATTTTGCCTTACCAGTATCATCAATTTCTACCCAGTGCTCTGCCCAGTTTTCAATCTCTTGTAAAACTGGAGCGAGTGCGTACTCTTTATCGCTTAAAGAGTATTCTATCCGAACGGGTGTCTCAGGATATACATTTCGTCTAACGATCCCCTGTTGCTCAAGATCCTTTAACCTCTCAGAGAGTACACGACACTGATGGAAATGGAGATTTTCACGGTGCAATCATCCGGTATTCGCATCGTATGGCAGAAAGATGATGAGTACTATACAAATGATCCTTCAGGGAATAGGATTCGTCTGAGTTTGAAAAAATAAAGAAAAAGGTGGTTATCAACTTGAGTATGATGGATAGGATTTTTGGTTCAACGAAAAATGAAACGAATGCAGACAAGAAGGAGTTCTACGAGGCTGTAAAAGCAAGAAGGTCTATTTACAGGATTGGAAAAGAACGCGTCATTTCTGATGAAAAACTGCAAGAGGTGATAGAATATGCGGTTAAACACACGCCTTCAGCTTTCAATTCCCAAAGCGCAAGGGTACTTGTCCTTTTAGATGAGAACCACAATAAACTCTGGAATGAGATTACAAAAGAGACGCTTCGCGCTATCGTTCCTGCAGATCAGTTTGAGGCGACTGAAGGCCGTATGAACGGATTCGCAAGTGGGTATGGTACGGTTCTTTTCTTTGAAGATCAAGATGTCATTAAGGGGCTTCAAGAAAAACTGCCAACATTTGCTGACAATTTTCCGAAGTGGTCACAGCATTCTTCTGGTATGCTTCAGTTTGTGATCTGGACAGCAATAGAAAAAGAAGGACTGGGTGCTTCTCTTCAGCATTACAATCCATTAATTGACGATCAAGTAAAAGAAGAATGGAATGTACCTTCTAGCTGGGAACTTATTGCACAGATGCCTTTTGGCAATCCAACGGCATCTCCAGGAGAGAAAGAATTTCAGCCAGTAGAAGAACGAGTGATTTTTCATAAGTAATAAAAAGAAGAAGCGAGATGCTTCTTCTTTTTTAATGGTGAAATTTCGGTAATGTTAGTTAATCTAACATATTATTTCAAGCTTACAAACACAAAAATGAATACGTTACCAAACGTTGATATAAATATGTTTTTCGTCATAATTTTTTTAACCACGAGGTGAACTTGTAAAATAAAAATACCCCTAAGATATTTAATAACCTTCTATTTTATGTATAATGTGAATTATCATAATTTTCGGTTTCCTTGTAAGTGAGGGGGAGTTTCTTTGAAGCTAATGGCGAGAGAACAGGAGAAATTAATGATTGTCGTCGCGGCAGATTTGGCAAGAAGGCGGCAGGCTAGAGGGTTGAAGCTTAATTATCCAGAAGCAATTGCGGTTATTACATATGAAGTTCTTGAAGGAGCAAGAGACGGAAAGAGTGTTGCAGAATTGATGCAGTATGGCCGGAAGATTCTTGCTAGAGAAGATGTTATGGAAGGTGTCGCGGAAATGATTTCAGATATACAGGTAGAGGCTACCTTTCAGGATGGTACCAAATTAGTGACTGTTCATGATCCAATCATATGAGGAGGGGGAGCATTGGTTCCAGGTGAATACAAGTTAAAGTCAGATCCAATCGTATGTAATGAAGAGAAAGGCACTACTGAGATAGAAGTGACAAACGTTGGGGATCGTCCCGTTCAAATTGGCTCACATTTTCATTTCTATGAAGTGAATGATGCGTTAAGGTTTGATCGTGATCGTGCTTTTGGCATGCATTTAAATATTGCCGCAGGTACCGCTGTTCGGTTTGAGCCAGGTGATGCGAAAGAAGTTACATTAGTTATATTTTCAGGTGATCGAAAGGTATTCGGACTTAATAATCGAACAAACGGTTCGTTAGATCGAGAGGTGAATCGATGAGTTTTGAACTTTCTAGAAAAGCTTATTCGGATATGTTCGGTCCGACAGTTGGTGATCAAGTTAGACTAGCTGATACAGAGTTGTTTATTGAAGTAGAACGAGATGAAACAACCTATGGTGATGAAGTGAAGTTCGGTGGGGGAAAGGTGATTCGAGATGGTATGGGGCAGCATCCACTCGCTACAAGAGCTGAGTCTGTCGATCTAGTCGTAACCAATGCTCTCATTGTTGATTATACCGGCATTTATAAAGCTGACATAGGAGTGAAGGATGGTCGTATTATTTCGATTGGTAAGGCCGGTAATCCGTATTTAATGGATAATGTTGATATTGTGATTGGTGCTTCTACAGAAGTGATTGGTGCTTCTACAGAAGTGATTGCTGCTGAGGGAATGATTGTTACGGCGGGTGGAATCGATTCTCACATTCATTTTATTTGTCCCCAATTAATCGAGACAGCGATCGAGTCTGGTATTACGACGATGCTGGGAGGGGGAACGGGGCCAGCGACAGGAACGAATGCGACTACATGTACACCTGGTGAATGGAATATTCATCGTATGCTTGAGTCGGCAGAAGCGTTTCCTGTGAATCTTGGCTTTCTAGGCAAAGGCAATGCTTCAGGGAAAGAGGCGTTAAAGGAACAGATTGAGGCAGGCGCTATTGGTTTGAAGCTTCATGAGGATTGGGGGACAACAGCTGCTCCCATCGATACGGCATTAACGGTAGCTGATCAGTACGATGTTCAAGTCGCGATCCATACGGACACCTTAAACGAAGGTGGATTCGTAGAAGATACGCTGAATGCCATTGATGGTAGGGTTATCCATACGTATCATACAGAAGGAGCAGGTGGGGGGCATGCGCCGGATATTATAAAAGCCGCTTCTTATGAACATATCCTCCCGTCCTCTACGAACCCAACTCGGCCTTTTACAACTAATACAATCGCAGAGCACCTGGATATGCTGATGGTTTGCCATCATCTTGATTCTTCTGTACCAGAGGATGTTGCTTTTGCGGACTCGAGAATTAGGAAAGAAACCATCGCAGCAGAAGATATTCTGCATGATATGGGAGTCTTTAGCATCATTAGCTCAGACTCGCAAGCGATGGGGAGAGTTGGAGAAGTGATATCTAGAACGTGGCAAACGGCAGATAAGATGAAAAAGCAGCGCGGTGCGGTGCCTAAAGATGATGACAATGATAACGAACGTGTGAAACGTTATATAGCGAAATATACAATTAATCCAGCGATTGCGCATGGCATTTCAGAGGAAGTTGGGTCCATTGAAGTGGGAAAGTTAGCAGATTTCGTTCTATGGAAGCCGGCCTTTTTCGGCGTAAAGCCGGAGCAAATCGTTAAAGGCGGAATGATTGCGTGGAGCGTGATGGGAGACCCAAATGCTTCGATCCCTACTCCGCAGCCAGCTCTCTATCGACCGATGTTTGGACAATTTGGAAAAGCGAAATCTCAAACATCGATTACCTTTTTATCACAAGCTGCCATTGAAAAAGGGGTTCATGAAAAGCTTGGACTACAAAAAATTATCAAACCGGTGAAAAACATTCGTAAGCTTCGAAAAAAAGATATGAAATACAATGGCGAAACGCCGGATATTCAAGTTGATCCAGAGACATATGAAGTGGTCGTAGATGGTGAACTGATCACCTGTGAACCTGCGACAAGTGTACCACTTGCCCAACGATACTTTTTATTTTGAGGTGGAGAATCGATGATCATTAGTGAAATCAAGGGGAACATTCATGAAGAAAAAGGAGCTTTGCCACACTTAGAAAGAGTGTATTTGCGTAGTGATGAGCTTGTGAAACGAATTCAGCGTGTAAAAACAGATCAAGGGAAAGAGCTTGGTATTAAGTTGTCCGTACCAAAAGATTTGGTGGATGGCGACATTCTTTATCGAACAGGAGAAAATATGATTGTGGTCAGTGTCCTTGAGGATGAAGTGATTGTGATTCAGCCTTATTCCTTAAAACAAATGGGAGAAGTAGCGCATATGCTCGGCAACCGGCATTTGCCAGCACAATTTGAGGGGAGCGAAATGATTGTACAGCATGACTATCTCGTCGTGAGGTTGTTAACTGAAATGAACGTCAGACATGTGATCGAGGAACGAAAAATGAAAGAAGCGTTTAAATACATTGGGCATGACTAATGCGCTTTTTCCAATGCTACAAATGAGTGACTCGCAATTTCCATCAGGTGCTTTCTCTCATTCGTTTGGAATCGAAACGTATATTTCAAACGGCATCGTTCATGATTCCGCTTCCTTTCAACATGTGTTAGAACTGTTTCTAGCTAATCAACTTGTCTATACGGATGGACTAGCCTGTCGCTTTGCCTATGAGTGGTTGGAGTCAGGGAACATTGAGAAACTGTGGGAACTGGATCAAACATTGTATGCTCTTGGCATGGCTCGAGAAACGAGAGAAGGGAATAGGAGAATTGGGGATCGTCTCGTTAAAGTCGTTTCGACACTTTATCCCAGTTCAATTTTTGATCAGTATCTCATTGAATTGAAAAGGAAAAATGCATATGGACATGGGGCACTCGTATTTGCCATTGTCTCTCACCAACTTGGTATCGATGTGGAAACAGCGGTTTCATGTTATGGATTTGCGACGGCTTCGTCACTTGTTCAAAATGCGGTGAGAGGGGTTCCACTTGGGCAAACCGATGGCCAGAAAATCCTCGTAAACATTCAACCGTTATTAACGAAAAGCGTAGAAAAATTGATGATGCTTGGTGAGAGTGACTTTGGGGTCGGAGCACCAGGTCTTGAAATCGCACAAATGCAGCATGAGACCATTAATGTCCGCTTATTTATGAGCTAACGAAAGGATGATGAAAATGAGTGAACCAATTCGAATTGGCATCGGAGGCCCAGTTGGTGCAGGTAAAACATTATTAGTGGATCGATTAACCCGGGCAATGAAAAATGAATTTAGTATGGCCGTTATCACAAATGATATTTATACAAAAGAAGATGCGATGTTTTTAAACAAAAATGGGATTTTACCTTCAGATCGAATTATTGGAGTAGAAACAGGAGGGTGTCCGCATACGGCGATTCGTGAGGATGCTTCGATGAACTTTGCAGCCATTGATGAACTAAACGAGCGTCATGAAGATCTTGATCTCATCTTTGTAGAAAGCGGTGGGGATAACCTTGCTGCTACGTTTAGTCCAGAGCTTGTCGATTTTTCAATTTACATTATTGATGTTGCGCAAGGGGAGAAAATTCCCCGCAAAGGTGGACAAGGGATGATTAAATCAGATTTGTTTATCATTAATAAGACAGATCTTGCCCCATATGTAGGAGCGAACCTTGATGTGATGCGCGAAGATACGTTGAAGTCTAGAGGAGACAGGCCGTTTTTCTTTACGAATTTAAAAGACGAGACTGGTGTTAGTGATGTTGTGAAATGGTTAAAAGAACAGGCATTTTTTGTAGGACTTGAGCAGTGACGTATACAGGTTACCTTGAGCTAGAAGCATCTGAGAGGTACGGCAAATCAGTTCTTTCAGATGCTTACTATAACGGTGTGTTTAAAATTTCACGCCCTACATACACAGAGGAAGGTCTCCCGCTTGTCCAGCTGATCCACGTAGGTGGTGGCTATGTTGATGGCGATACATATTTTACGCAAATTAATGTGAAGAAGAATGCGAAGTTAGCGGTTACGACGCAGGCTTCCACCAAGGTTTATAAAACGCCAAACAAGCAAGTCGAGCAGAAAATCGTCTATAAATTGGATGAGCAAAGAGAATTACATATCAAGCAAGATCCGCTCATTGCTTATCGGGATGCCCGTTTTTTACAGGAAACGAACGTCTATATGGATAAGAGCGCTGTCTTTTTTTTAACCGATATTGTGACGCCTGGATGGTCAAAAGAGGGTGATCTATTCCCATACACGCTTGTGTCATCAAAGGTAAAAGTCTATCAAAATCATAAACTGACAGTCTATGATCACTTGCGTTTAAAACCTCAGGATGACGTTAATAAGCTTTTTTATTTAGAGGGGAATACACATATCGGATCGCTGTTTTTTATCCATCCCAATGTGACAGATGAATGGATCGAGGAGTTACGAGAACACCTTTCTTCTTTTGATGAAGTGCATTACGGTGTTTCATTATTAGCGGTTCCTGGGTGCTGTTTCAGAATACTTGCGAAGCGGACATCTTTTATTGAGAAGGTATTTGGTGCGATTGAGGCGTTCATTCATCGTACGATTGACAATCAAGGTGCGATATCCTGGCGCAAGTAGCAGACATAGAGGGGGATAAGGATGGACGCTAGTTTAGTATCAATCTTGGTCATTGGTTTTTTACTTGGTATCAAACATGCCATTGAACCGGATCATGTGATCGCTGTATCAACAATTGCAAGTAAAACGCGTAGTTTGTGGAAGTCGTCACTAGCTGGAGTTTATTGGGGAATTGGGCATACAACAACACTCTTCTTAGTAGGTATGCTTGTTTTTATTTTTAACGCAACGATTACAGATGAATGGGCGATGTCACTTGAAATGCTTGTTGGGTTTATGCTCGTGTTTCTTGGAATTAGAACCTTTCTAACAAAGGCAGTTAATAAAGGTGTGAAAGGTAATCGTAGCTATATCCAATCAGGAATAATCGGATTTGTTCACGGGTTAGCTGGGAGCGCTGCAATGGTTCTATTAACGATGAGTCCGGTTGAAACGCTATGGCAGGGGGCAATCTATATTCTTGTTTTTGGTGTCGGGACATGTGTCGGCATGCTAGGGTTCACAACCATTCTAGGTATTCCATTCGTTGCTACCAAGAAACAGTTGAAGCTCAACCATCGACTAACTCAGCTAACAGGAGTTCTCTCAATTGGGTTTGGGTTTTATTATATTTATCGCATTGGTGTAACAGATGGGTTATTTAGCTTTCTTTAGAAGAGGGTAAGGCAAAACAGAGGCAATCGGTTACGTATACCGATCGCCTCTGTTTTTAGGATTCGTCTATATCTGTAATTTTTAGGCGTTTTTTCTCTTCTCTTGATTCAATGAGTCTATGAAGGTGAATTAATAGGATACCTCTTTTATAACTCGCATCAATCGGTTTATCACGAACGGGAAAAGGAAGTTCAACAATGCGCTCAAATGGGCCATGCTTATACTCTTCCTGAACGTTTTGATACCCTTTAAGGTTCATTGTCGTCTGTCCTTTTACTTTAAGTGTCCGATAATGAATGTACACATCTACATCATCGATTTTCTTAATTCCCGGAAGGTAGACAGTGCAAATAAGTTCGTTTCCTGCTTCATAAAGATTAACAAGTGGCCCGTTTGAAGCGAACATATCCTGAAAATCTGTCCAGAAGTCATCCCCCATAAATTTATTCATCTTATTTCGCCAATCATACATTTGACTCCAATAGTCCCCCATATGGTTTCCTCCCCGGGCTTTTTCCCAGTATATGCATCAAACTAGTGATTGTTAAGAGGTTGAAGAAATGGTTTTCAAAAACGAATCCTGTTAAAAGAGAAACATGGAAAAATTAGTCGAAACTTTTTAGCTAAATTCGATAAATATCGCATGCGGTTTTCTGTTTCCTCGTGTTATGCTAGGGAAAGTTCGAGTTAGAACGATAAGGGAAAAGGAGGATGGACATGCTGGATACAGGTCTTGGCATGGTTTTGACCATTTTTGTTATCAATATCTTTTATGTATCGTTTCTCACGATGCGTACGATACTTACACTTAAAGGTCAGCGATACCTTGCAGCTGTTACAGGAACAATTGAAATTGCCATATATGTTATAGGACTTGGTCTCGTCCTCGATAACCTAGGGCAAATTCAAAACGTAATTGCATACGCCCTTGGTTTTGGTGTAGGAATTATCGTTGGGATGAAGATTGAAGAATACCTTGCGCTTGGTTATATTACAGTGAATGCCATTACAACAAAGCTTGAAGATGATATTCCTAATAAATTAAGAGATATCGGGTATGGTGTTACGCATTACCTTGCACATGGTAGACAGGGAGAACGTTTGGTGATGCAAGTACTAACGTCACGTAAATCGGAAAGAAAGCTCTATAAAGCGATTGAAGATCTTGATCCGAAAGCTTTCGTTATCTCTTATGAACCCCGGACCTTCCAGGGTGGATTCTGGGTTAGAAAAATTCGGAGGTAATGTATGGAAAAGAAAGCAAAGAAAAAGAAGTTCGAGGTTCATGAAAATGAATCACTTTCTGACTGTTTAAAACGAATGGATGACGAAGGATATATGCCTGTGAGACGTAGGGAAGAACCTGTCTTTAAAGAAAGTAAAGGATCTAAAGAACCTGAGCTAGCCGGTCGGAAAATTGTTTTTGATGGAAAGTTAAAGTAAAAACCGAACATTATAGTCGATATAAAACACATCGTTCGATTTTTCGTTGACAGTTGAACGTCGCTCTTGTTACTATGAAAGAGGAGCAAAAAGGATACCTCATATAATCTTGGGAATAAGGCCCATAAGTTTCTACCTGACGACCATGAATCGTCGGACTATGAGGGGGAAAGTCGTGTTTTGCGTATGCGCAAATCAGGACGGATGTGTTTTCGCCCGAGGTAGAAGCTTCTTCTAAGTAAATAGAAGAATTCTATCTCGGGCTTTTCTGTTATTTTCACACTATTTCGATTAATTAGCACCTTCATTTAAGGAGGAATAGCATGAACGCAAAAGTTGGCGTCATCATGGGAAGCACTTCTGATTGGGATACGATGAAGCATGCCTGTGACATACTAGAAGAACTTCAAGTGCCATACGAGAAAAAAGTTGTTTCGGCTCACCGAACGCCGGAATTAATGTTTGAATATGCAGAATCGGCAAGAGAGCGTGGCTTGAACGTCATTATTGCTGGTGCTGGTGGTGCTGCACACTTACCAGGGATGGTAGCAGCCAAAACAACCCTTCCAGTCATTGGCGTCCCTGTTCAATCACGCACATTAAACGGTTTAGATTCTCTCCTTTCGATCGTTCAAATGCCAGGCGGCGTACCTGTAGCAACCGTGGCGATTGGAAAAGCGGGAGCGAAAAATGCTGGATTGCTTGCTGCGCAAATTCTAAGTACAGGTGATGAAACGATCGAGCAGAAGCTTAGCGACTATCGAAATCAGATGAAACAAACCGTACTCGAAAGTAGTAACAGCTTATGAGGAAAACCATTTTACCCGGTAGCACAATTGGGATACTAGGCGGCGGACAATTAGGAAGAATGATGGCGTTAAAGGCAAGAGAGATGGGCTACAAAATCGCCGTTCTCGAACCGAAAAAAGATTCTCCTTGTGGTCAGGTCTCTGATCATGAAGTGGTTAGTGGCTATGATGACTTAGATGGCGCTCGAAAGTTAGCTGATTTAAGTGATGTGATCACGTATGAGTTTGAAAATATAACACACGATACAGCAAAATGGCTGGAAGAAAATGCGTATATGCCTCAGGGGGGAGAACTGCTTCGAGTGACGCAAGATCGCTATGTTGAGAAGACAGGGATTCAGAAGTCGGGACTTCAAGTAGCGCCTTTTGAAGCGGTCGATTCTCATCAAGATCTTAAGGTTGCGCTGGAGAAGATCGGCCTCCCTTCAGTCCTTAAAACACGTACGGGTGGTTACGATGGAAAAGGGCAGTGGGTACTTAAAACGGAAAAAGATGTGGAAGCTCTCACTTTTCCGAATGTACCTTGTATTCTTGAAAGCTGGGTTCCATTTCAAAAGGAACTCTCCGTGATTGTGACACGCAGTGTAACGGGGGAAACAACAACTTTCCCCGTAGGTGAGAACGTTCATGTGAACAACATTCTTCACCAAACGATCGTTCCTGCTCGAGTAGACGAAGCGGTGATAACGAAAGCGGATGAGGTCGGAAAGAAGATTGCAAATTCACTTCAACTTGTTGGAACACTTGCAGTTGAGCTATTTCTTAAAGATAATGAGATTTATGTGAATGAGCTTGCACCACGCCCGCATAATTCTGGTCATTATACGATGGAGGCATGTGAGACATCACAATTTGAGCAACATATTCGAGCGATATGTGGATTGCCGCTTGGGAACACAGGACTGTTAAAACCTGTGGTGATGGGAAACTTGCTCGGTCAGCATGTGACTCCGCTAATGAACAGCATTTCAGAGCTAGGTGAAGCAAAGCTACATTTATATGGGAAAGACGAAGCAAAACCTAATCGGAAAATGGGACACATCAACTTTATTGCCCCTTCAGTAGAAGAAGCAATAAAGCAAATGAACTCATGGAGATTATGGCAGTAAAGACAAGAGACCAGGAGGACTTACGATGATTGAACGTTATACTCGCCCCGAAATGGGAGCGATTTGGACAGAGGAAAACCGCTACAATGCGTGGCTTGAGGTAGAAATCTTAGCATGTGAAGCTTGGGCAGAACTTGGCATCATTCCGAAAGAAGATGTTCAAAAAATCCGTGAAAACGCTGGTTTCAACGTTGATCGCATTCATGAGATTGAAGAAGAAACACGTCATGATGTCGTAGCTTTTACAAGAGCCGTATCTGAAACGCTTGGAGAAGAACGGAAGTGGGTGCACTACGGTCTAACATCAACAGACGTCGTTGATACAGCACTTTCCTATCAG
>ENA-ORXC01002250-ORXC01002250.1-marine-metagenome-genome-assembly--contig:-NODE-2250-length-10666-cov-60.971291_pt1 | contig 10666 bp, 10 predicted proteins | sample MGYA00237865_ERZ511478 | MGnify/ENA metagenome assembly ERZ511478 | reverse complement strand
ACTCCTTTTCCTCTTAAATCTACAGATACGGTAAATGCGGTTTCCAAAGGATCGGTATTTGTGCTGACCATCATATGTAATCCTAGATCTTTGCAACGACCTTCTGTTAGAGGAGCGCAGATTAGACCTCTACCATGGGTTGCCATAAAATTGACCGTTTCTGGTGTAGCTAGTTCTGCCGCAGCCAAAAAATCCCCTTCATTTTCGCGGTTTTCATCATCAACAACGATAATTACTTTACCGGCGCGAATATCTTCAATCGCTTCTTCTATAGTGTTCAATTGTATGGTACTAAGATCTGTCATGGTTATGAATCAGCTTTATCTTTTTTCTTAAATAATTTTTTGAAGAAATCGGCTATAAATCCGAAATCCATCATTCCTTTATCTTCTGTCGCTCTTTTGGTCAAAACAACTCCTAAAGGCAACATAATCAATGTTGATAGCCATGCGCCCAACATTGGGTGTATATTTCCTTCTTTAGCATAGTTTCCTGCGAATACGCCAATGAAGTAATAGATTAAAAATAATACTATGGCGATAACCATAGGTAAGCCTAAACCACCTTTTCTAATAATAGCTCCTAATGGTGCACCAACGAAGAAAAGAATGATACAGGAGAATGCCAACGCGTATTTGTTGTGAAGCGAAAGAATATGCATGTTGTAGATTTTGTATCTCTTTTGCATTTCTTCTTTTTTACCGCTAACGGTACCTAGAATACTAGAGGTAGCGTTTTTGGCACTGCTTAAAATTTGTATTTGTTGCCAGTCTGGAAATAGCACCAGAAAATTGTCATTTATAGAATCTTGTAGAGCAACATTATTTTTGGCTAAAATCGCTTTGGCAGCAATTATAGAATCCTTTTTACTGATCATTTCCGTTTTGGTGGAGTCCTTCTTTTTTGGGACTAAAGGCGCGAACATTCCCGTTCTGCCTTCAATATTTTTAGAAAAAGCACGAACAATACGGTAATTATCACCACGTAAGGAATCAATATCTTTTGTTAGTCGAGATATGTTCTTCATTTTGTCTGTACTGATATCTCTTTCTTCCTCTAGTTCTTCGTTGTTGATTTCGGGAATGGCAATGTTCATGGTGTAAGTATCAAAATCAGCGCGAGCAAAAGGAAATTTCATTTTTTTGTCATTGCTCTTCGTTTCAACATCTTGATACATGTGCCCGTCTTGCAATACTAATTGTATTACGTCTGAATCTTCACTACTTATCAATTCTCCTTTATAGGATTTTATCACCCTAGTATTTACATTATTGGCAGATTTGGTATGGATAATGACATTTTTTAAAAAGCGGTCATTTTCGCCATACTTTTCATCTACTTTGATATTCATCCCTTCAAAATCACTAAACACCCCTTCAGATACTACTGCGGCTGGTTTTACCTTAGCAATATTTCTACGTAGGTTGTATATTTTTCGTTGTGATAAAGGAATTATATTATTGGCGAAAAAGAAGGTGACTCCGCCTAAAATGGTAACGAATATGATTAAACTTAGCATAGATCGTTGCAGGGAAATGCCTGATGCTTTCATAGCAGCGAATTCATAATTCTCTGCTATAGATCCAAAGGTTAAAATTGAAGATAAAAGTACGGTTAGGGGTAGTACTTTTTCAGTAAGATCTGGCATTAGGTAGAACAGGAACTTACCAATGATAACGATATCTAAGCCTTTACCGGCTAAATCATCAATAAAAAGCCAAATCGTTTGAAATATGAAGATGAACATCAATATTACAAACGAACTGACAAAATTAAAGACGAACCTTGATAGGATATATCGGTCTAGTATTCTCAATAGTTCTAATTTCTTAGAATGAAATAACCTTCATCCTTATATTTAGCTTCATCAAAAGTAAATAAGGTTTTGGACAAAGTTTGATCTGTTTTAAAAGAATTAACAGTGATCGTCGTTTTTGTGCCGTTCTTACCTGTTTCAATTAAGTTGTAAATGTGCTTAGTGCCCATGTCGATACCCAATAATCTAGATTTTATTTCCGTATCAGAATCAATAGGTGTCAATTTTACATACTGTATTTTTCTGCCTTGAATATTCTGTAGAATATCCCAAGCATAATTATGTCCTTCCTGATAGAAAGTCAACATTTTTGAAGGCGTCATCGCATTTTCGTCTTCAGATTGGTCTTCAATTGTTACTTCTTCGTTTTCTGGAACAATGGTATACACTTTGTTACCGTCGAATATTTGTTTTGATCCTAGGTAATTGAACATGTATTTATTACCAGCAAGGGTTACATCACCTCTTGTTTCTTGATTTATACCAGCATCTGCGTTCTTTAGGTCAAATTTAAAATCTACAAAGATGTTGTCATAACTTTGTACTTTGTTATAAACTTCATCAAGTAGGGCTTTTGCTTTATCAGAACTTTGCGCATTTGCAATGGTTACTGTAAACATAATCGTCAATACAAAAATAATTTTCTTCATCTTTTTTAATATTATTCGTTATCCAATATTTGTTGAAGGGCAACCATATCTGCCACATATACTTGTCTGGCCTTACTGCCTTCAAACGGACCTACAATTCCTGCTGCTTCTAATTGGTCAATAATTCTACCGGCTCTATTGTAGCCTAATTTCAATTTACGTTGAATTAATGAGGCTGAACCTTGTTGTGCAATTACGATAACCTCTGCGGCTTCACGGAATTTTGAATCCCTTTCAGACACGTTATTATCAAGACTCGTGCCAGAATCTTCGCCAACATACTCTGGTAGTTCGTGCGCTTCTGGATAAGCTCTCTGGCTACCAATGAATTCGGTTATTTTAGCAACCTCAGGAGTGTCTACGAAGGCACATTGAATACGGGTTACATCATTACCTTGTGTAAATAACATATCACCTCTACCAATCAGTTGATCAGCACCTGCAGTATCTAAAATGGTTCTTGAATCTATTTTAGAAGTTACTCTAAATGCTAACCTTGCAGGGAAGTTGGCTTTAATAATACCTGTAATAACATTTACGGAAGGTCTCTGGGTTGCAATGATCAAATGTATACCAATTGCCCTTGCTAACTGTGCAAGTCTTGCAACGGGTGTTTCTACCTCTTTACCGGCTGTCATGATCAAATCGGCAAACTCATCAATTACCAATACAATGTATGGTAAGAATTTGTGTCCGTCATTCGGATTCAGTTTTCTAGCCTTAAACTTGGTATTGTATTCCTTTAAGTTACGTACCATTGCCAATTTTAGCAACTCGTACCTGTTGTCCATTTCAATACAAAGGGAATTCAATGTATGGATTACTTTGGTGTTATCCGTAATAATGGCTTCTTCGGAATCTGGAAGCTTAGCCAAGAAATGGCGTTCTATTTTATTATAAAGCGTAAGTTCAACTTTCTTAGGATCTACTAAGATGAATTTTACCTCTGCTGGATGTTTTTTGTATAGTAATGAAGTTAGAACTGCATTTAAACCTACAGATTTACCTTGACCTGTAGCACCTGCCATCAACATGTGAGGCATTTTTGCTAAATCGACCACAAAGGTTTCGTTACTAATAGTCTTGCCAAACGCAATGGGTAATTCCATTTCGGCTTTCTGAAACTTACTAGAAGCAATTACCGAACGCATAGAAACTATCGATGAATTCTTGTTAGGTACTTCAATACCAATAGTTCCTTTACCAGGAATAGGGGCAATGATACGTATACCTAAAGCTGCTAATGATAAAGCGATATCATCTTCAAGGTTTTTAATTTTTGAAATACGAACACCCGCTTCCGGTACTATTTCGTATAGGGTAACAGTAGGGCCTATGGTAGCCTTAATCTGTGCAATTCCAATTTTATAATTTTTTAGAGTTTCTACAATTCTATTCTTGTTCTCCTCTAATTCTTCTTGATTAATAGTGATGCCACCAGTTGTACCGTGTTGGTCTAACAGATCAATATGTGGGAATTTGTAGTTGCCTAGTTCTAATGTTGGGTCAAATTCACCAAAATCATCTACTAATTTGTTCGCTAGAACATCAACTTCTTCGGGCTCTTCAATAACGGATTCAACCTCCATGGCTAAAGATTCCTCTGGCTCAGGTTCTGGAACGGTTACTTCAAAATCTTTGATTTCTTCTTTCTTAGTCTCTTTCTCTTTTTCTAAATGAGGAATTTCTGCTTTATGTGTATAAGTGTCCACAATTACGGGAGCCTCCTCTTCTAAAGAAGTGGCAAGCATATCATCTTGCTCTTTTTTCTTATTTGCCTTACGTTCTTGGTTGGCTTTGAATTCTGTTGATATAGCTTCTTTTCTAGATTTAAAGAATGATGAAATACCTTCAGGGGTTACATTAAATAACCTAACAAGAATAAATATGAGTCCGAAAATCAATAATAATAGTACACCTATTTTTCCAGCGTAGTCCTGTAGAAAATCGTTCATTTCAAAACCTATCAACCCTCCTAATAGTGGGCTAGTGGTTGCAAAGAAACCTAGGGCAATAGAAATCCAGATTACGAATAATAATCCCCAAATCCATTTTTTGAACAAAGCCTTTAAAGACAGTCCTAAAAAAAGATGTATACCCGTAATACATACTAGGAAAGGGAAAATTAGAGAAGCTACACCAAAGCCCTTATACATAAAAAAGTGGCTAATACTTGCTCCAAATTTATTCAGTAAGTTTTTTGCAAGCTCATTACGGTCTTTAAACTCTGTCAATAGACTTTGGTCGTCTTGCCAGTTGAAATAGAATGAGATAAATGAAAAGAACAGCGCAATACTAAAAAGCATCAATAAACTACCCAAAATGATTTTATTCTGTTTGGATAATTTAAACGGTGCTCGTTTTTTAGTAGGTTTCGGCTTTGATTTAGTTGCCTTTTTTGCCATTAAAACTTAATTCTGATGCTAAATTACAAATTTACGATGAGCTACGAAGAACTTACGGACTATCCTATAATACCTTGGGGAGGTAAATAATAAGACCAATAATAGTGGATGCGATAGAAACTAGCATAACGGCACCTGCTGAAATATCCTTTATAAATCCGATTTTAACATCGAATTCTGGCTGAATATAATCTGCAATTTTTTCTACCGCCGTATTCATTCCCTCAATTCCTAAAACAATTGCAATAGCAAATATTTGAAGAATCCATTCGGTATTTGAGATATCAAAGTAGAAACCTGCAGCAGTCATTACTATGGCAATGAAAACTTGAATTTTTATACTTGCTTCGGTGCGTATTAAAAGGAAGGCTCCTTTTAGGGCAAAGCCAACACTTTTAATACGATTTACCAAAAAGGATTCTTTGGGCATGAGTGTCCTTTGTTTTTTAGTTCATTAACGCCTCTAAAGCTGCTTTATAGTTAGGCTCTTCTGTAGTCTCCGCAACTTGCTCAGAATACAATACGTTTCCTTTTTCATCAACTACCACAACTGCTCTTGAAAGTAATGGAGCTAAAGGGCCATCTGAAAATGCAACATTATACCCTTTTCCGAAATTACCATCTTTAAAATCTGAAAGCATTTCAACATTTTCTATGCCTTCTGCACCACAAAATCTGGCTTGTGCAAATGGTAAATCTTTAGAAATACAAAGTACTATTGTATTATCCAGTTCAGCAGCCTCTTGATTAAATTGACGTACAGATTGAGCGCAAGTGCCGGTATCAACACTTGGAAATATATTTAATACTACTCTAGAACCTTCATAATCTGAAAGTTTTACGGTAGATAAGTCATTCTTAGTTAATTGAAATTCTGGAGCTTTTCCGCCATTTGCAGGTAAAGTCCCTAATGTGTGTATTTCGTTTCCTTTTAGTGTAACCGAAGCCATAACTTTTGTCTTTTTATAATTGAGTTTGTGAAATTATAAAATATAAAGTTGAAACGAGCGGGAATACGATAAAAAAAAGTCCTTTCGTTATGGAAAGGACTTTGTAAATTTTATATCGCTATTATTTGTCTATGGAGCCTAAAACCCGCTGCATGAACTGATTCATAGCATCTTTTTTTGGTGTACCTTGTTCTATGCTGTTCGCAACTTCAATGGCACCGTACATATTAGAAATAAGTTCGCCTATTACATCTAGTTCTTCATCTTTTAGTGAAGGTAACTCTGTAAGTGCTTCTAAAGTCTCAATAGTCTCTAGAACAAAATCGCTATCTTTTTCTTCAATGAACTCTGTCAGTAATTTAATTATGGGTAATCTCACTGATCAAATCTTTTAATAGGTCATACTTGTTAGTCTGTACCTGATTTTTAATTTTTCCTTTTTCGAAAGAAGCGAAGGTTGGTAAGTTGCTAACGTCTGCTAGTTTTCTAGATTCAGGGAATTTCTCTGCATCTGCCAATACAAATGTAATATCCTCATTTTGTGAAGCTTCTTTTTTGAATTTAGGCTTCATGATTCTGCAGTTACCACACCATGTTGCAGAATATTGAACTACAACGTTTGGATTGTTATCTATAATTTCCTGTAAATTATCTTGTTCTAATTCTAATAGCATAATTGAGTTATTTAAAGATTAATAAAATGAAGATGAAATCTATTGACTTCATCTTCATTACAGTTTTTCTACTTAGTTAGCGTGTGCAGAAAGGTAGCTAGCAACACCGTCTCTATTTGCAGACATTGCTTCTTTACCTTCTTCCCAGTTTGCAGGGCAAACTTCACCTTTTTCTTGAACATGGGTTAAAGCGTCTACTAAACGTAAGTACTCACCAACGTTTCTACCTAATGGCATGTTGTTGATACTTTCGTGTTGTACAACACCTTCCTCATCAATAATATATGTAGCTCTGTAAGTAACGTTATCACCTTCAACCTGAACAGTTTCAGTTTCTTCATCGTACACTTCGTTTTGGATATCTAAAATACCTAAAACGCTAGATAGATTACGGTTGCTATCTGCTAATATTGGGTAAGTAACACCTTCAATACCACCGTTGTCCTTATCTGTACTTAACCATGCAAAGTGTACTTCTGGAGTATCACAAGATGCACCGATTACTATGGTGTTTCTTTTTTCGAACTCACCGATAGCCGCTTGAAAAGCGTGAAGCTCTGTTGGGCATACAAAAGTGAAATCTTTTGGGTACCAGAAAAGAACTACTTTTTTATTGTTTTTTTGAGCTTCTTCTAAAACATTAAGTTTAAAAGTATCGCCCATGTCGTTCATTGCGTTAACGCTAATATTTGGGAATTTCTTTCCTACAAATGCCATAATATGTTTTCGTTTTATAATTTATTGAAACACAAAATTAACACTTGAAAGAAGGATTACAGACTTTCTAAATTAGAATTTTCAATGCTAGAATAACTATTTTGAATAGCTAAAGGAATAGTATCGTTTTGGTAAGAATCGCGTAATTTTTGGACCTTAAAATTATCAAATCGATAGAGGAATATCTTCTAATGTATAAATAAAATAAAAAAGGGAATTTGATTTTATTTTGAAGCTAGCCTTTTGATTTTAATATTTAATCCGGCGAATATGAATGTCATAATAGGACTTAGCCAATTGAAGATCGCGTAAACGAAATATTCAGCTACACCAACTCCTAATACTCCACTATGATAGGCACCACAGGTATTGTATGGTATTAATACGGATGTTACCGTACCGGTGTCTTCTAGTGTTCTACTTAAGTTTTCAGGAGCTAAACCTCTATCTTTAAATGCTTTTGAGAACATTTTTCCCGGTACAACTATTGCTAGGTATTGATCAGAAGCGGTACCGTTTAAAACGATACAACTTATACCGGTACTAAAAAATAGACCAAATGTGGATTTAGCCATTTTTAGCAGTGATTTTGTAATTCTAGACAATGCACCTATACCATCCATGATTCCGCCAAAAAACATAGCGCAAATAATTAACCAAATGGTACCTAGCATACCCGTCATTCCTTTTGAAGAAAATAAATCGCTTAATGCTTTATTATCGGTTGGGACATCGGTGCTTACGGTTATAGCTTTGAGAATACCTTGATAGCCTGATTGAAACGTTAATTCTGTTGCTCCCGTAATACCGGCAACAACCTCTGGTTGAAAAATCAAAGCAAAAATAGCGGCTAATAATGTACCTACTAATAAGGCAGCTAGTGGAGGTGTTTTTTTAACAATTAGACCTATAACTGCAATTGGTACAAGAAACAACCATCCATTAATATCGAAAGAAGCGTCTATGGATGCCAAGATTGCATCAACATCAGCTTCTCCATTAGTATCTAAACTAAAACCTATAATCAAGAATACGATTAAGGTGACCGTTATTGTTGGTACGGTTGTCCACAACATATATTTAATATGAGAGAAAAGTTCTCCGCCAGCCATGGCAGGTGCTAAGTTTGTGGTATCACTCAACGGAGATAGTTTGTCGCCAAAATATGCGCCAGATAAAACTGCACCAGCGGTCATTCCCAAAGAAATACCCAATGCTTCGCCAATACCTATTAAAGCTATACCTACAGTAGCGGATGTTGTCCAGCTACTACCTGTTGCTACCGATATAATAGCACATATAATCACACATGCGGCTAAGAATATGGTAGGGTTTAGAATTTGCAGGCCATAATAGATCATTGCGGGAATGATACCGCTTACAAGCCAAGTACCTGCCAAAGCGCCTACCATTAAAAGTATAAGGAGGGCACCTGTGGTAGACCTGATATTCTCCTCAACCTCAGCAATCATTTGTTTGTATGAAACTTTATTCATAAAACCAACAATTGCCGCTACTGCACCACCTAATAAAAGAATGAATTGATTAGAGCCACTTAAAGCGTCATCACCAAAAACATAAACATTGTATGCCAACATAGCAACCAGGGCTATAACGGGAATTAAAGCGGCGAAAATGCTTAATTCTTTATTGTCAACGATATGCTCGTTTTCCCTGTGTTCATTGGTATTTTGGTCTGACATTAAGAGTGAGTTTGGTTTCTACGTAATATTACGATTTCTGTTACGGATGTGCAAACCCATTTTATATTTGAAAGGTTAGGCTTTTATGCTTTTGAAATCCAGTATATTAAGGTCTTCAAGGCATTTTTTCATTAACAAATAGGTTCTTTTAATATCATCGTCTAAACCTATAGAAAATCTAATTAATCCGTTACCTAGTCCCATTTCTTCTTGTTCCTCTAGTGGAATTTCGGAAGATGTTGAGCTTCCAGGTGCGCTGAATAATGTTTTGTAAAAGCCAAGACTAACCGCTAAATAACCCAATTTTCTTTCTTGCATTAATTCCATAAGTGCGTTGGCATTCTCTAAGCTGCCTACATCCATAGTAATTAATCCTCCGTATCCGTATTCCGGATTCATTTGATCTTCCATGATCAAATGCCCTGGGTGAGAAGGTAGTCCCGGGTAAACTACGCGTAAGCCGTCTTTTTCAAAATTCTCTGCTAAGTACTGAGCGTTCTCACTATGTTTTTTCATGCGAATATGTAACGTGCGCATATTTTTTAGAATTGATGCTGCTCGCATGCTATCTAGAGTGCTTCCTAATAACATTCCCGCGCCATTGTTTACATCTTTTAGGCTCAGGCAGAATTCTGTTGTCCCACAAACAACACCTGCAACGCAATCGCTAGTTCCGTTAATGAATTTTGTAAGACTATGAATAACAATGTCCGCTCCTAATTTTGCCGGTGAAACGGTTAATGGTGAAAATGTATTATCAACTACTAAAGGCAATTCATTTTTCTTTGCAATTCTCGATAGAGCAGAAATGTCAGCAACCTCTAAAAGCGGATTACTTACACTTTCGCAATAAATCATTTTGGTGTTTGGTGTAATAGCTTCAGCTACTGCATTAAGATCTGTGATGTCTAGAAAAGTAGTTTTGATTCCAAATTTTATCAAGAAGTTTTTCATGAATGCATAGGTGCCGCCATAAATTGTTCTACTACTAATAATGTGGTCACCAGCATTACATAATTGTAAAATAACCGCTGTAATTGCACCCATACCGCTTGCGGTTACATTCGCACTTTCGGTACCTTCTAATGCAGCTAATGCCTCACCTAAATATAAATTGGAAGGTGAAGAATGTCTGCTATACAGATAACAACCCTCGGTATTACCTTCAAATGTATCGAACATTGTTTTTGCCGATATAAAGGTATAGGTAGATGAATCTGATATAGAGGGATTTACTCCGCCATATTCTCCAAAATATTGTAAATCTTGTAAGTCGTTACTGTTCTTGTGGCTCATGGGTTGTTGTTTTCCGTAAAAATACTTTTTGATTGTAAAATTGTCAAGATGAAGTTGTTAATTCAGTTTTTGAAACTATAAATAATAATATTTTAGAATTTAATTCTATTATTTAGTAAATTTGGTGTAACTACTAGAATATCAATCATTATGAAGCTAGATAAAATAGATAATAGCCTTTTAGAACTGTTACAGACAGATAGTAAAAAGACGACCAAGGAATATGCTTTAAAGTTGGGTCTTTCTACGACCGCTATTTATGAGCGTATTAAAAGGTTAGAAAGAGTAGGGGCTATTAGAAGTTATGTGGCATTAGTGGACAAGGCTGTCGTAGATAGAAATTTCACGGTTTTCTGTCATGTAAAATTGGTGCAGCATGTAAAGGATAATATTGCCCAATTTGAAGCGCAGGTAATGCGCTTGCAAGAAGTGGTTGAATGTCATCACTTAAGTGG
>ENA-ORXC01002246-ORXC01002246.1-marine-metagenome-genome-assembly--contig:-NODE-2246-length-10670-cov-3.947135_pt1 | contig 10670 bp, 9 predicted proteins | sample MGYA00237865_ERZ511478 | MGnify/ENA metagenome assembly ERZ511478 | reverse complement strand
GGGCTAGCATATTTAATGAGAAAAATGGCAGATCACGGCATTACTGTCTGTTTGATCGAACATAAGATGCCAATGATCATGAGCCTTGCTGATCAAATCGTTGTCTTAAATCACGGGAAGAAAATTGCAGAAGGGCGACCTGATGAAATTCGTCAAAATGAAGCGGTTATTCAAGCCTATCTCGGAGGTGAAGCGCATGCTCCAGTTAAACAATATTAATGTGAACTATGGCGCTTCTTCCGTACTTCATCATATTTCACTCGAAGTAAAAAAAGGTGAAACAGTGGTCTTACTTGGTGCAAATGGAGCTGGAAAAAGTACAATCTTTCGTACGATCAGTGGTTTGATGAAACCAGCCTCTGGTGATGTGGTTTTTATGGATCGTAAGTTAACTGGAAAATCGCCACACTCTTTAGTGAAAGAAGGGATCGTGCAATGTCCTGAAGGTAGAAAGTTGTTTCCACAAATGTCCGTTTACGAAAATTTGAAAATGGGCAGCTTTGTTCATCGAAAACATCGTAAAGAAGTGGAACAGAGCTTAAAGGAGGTGTATTCCCTTTTTCCTATTTTATATGATAAGCGGCATGAGGCAGCAGGTTCTCTAAGTGGTGGTCAACAGCAGATGTTAGCGATTGGACGAGCATTAATGGCAAAACCGAAAGTTCTTTTACTAGATGAACCTTCATTAGGACTTGCTCCCCTCATTGTGGAGCAAATGTTTCATATTATTGAGGATATCAATGAACAGGGAACAACGATTCTTCTAGCTGAGCAAAACGCCAATGCTGCACTACAAATTTCTAACCGTGGCTATGTGATTGAAAGTGGCAAGATTGTTCTTGAAGGAAGTAAAGAGGAACTTTTGTCTAATGATCAAATTCGAAAAGCTTATATTGGGGCATAAAAAACGGAATCGATTTGAATAGGGGGAAAACAATGAGAATCGGGATAAAGCTTTTTGTTTACATTGTGATGTTGGTCGGAATGATCGTAGTGGCGGGATGTGCGGCAGGTTCTGTTAGTAACTCTAGCAATGAAGGGGCTTCAAATACAAGCGAACCGAAAGATACGAGCAAGGATGCAAGTGCAGATACGACATTCGAAAATACTGTGAATATTGGATTTAGTGGTCCTTTAAGTGGACCAGCAGCTTACTACGGAGAGAATACGTTAAGTGGTTTAGAAATGGCTGTAGATGAAATTAATAAGGAAGGCTTTGAAGTTGATGGCAAAAAATACGGGGTCAATCTCGTAACGCTTGATGATCAGTATTTGCCTAATGAAACAGGAACGAACGCGAGAAGGCTTGTTCAAGAAAATGATACGCCGATTGTTTTTGTTCCACATAGCGGTGGTGTTTTCGCAACACAAGTATTTAATGAACAAGAAGAATTTTTAATCGCAGCCTATACAAGTGAACCCAAAATTATGGAACAAGATAATTCACTTACCTTAGGAATTCCACCTGCGTACAGCGCATATCCTGAAGCTTTTACAAACTATCAAATGGAACGGTTTGGTAAGAAAATTGCAATGCTACCAACCTCATCTCAGTACGGAAAAGACTGGACAGAAGCACTAAAACCAGTTTGGGAAGAGAATGGTGGGGAAGTCGTTTTTGAAGGGTCCATTGATTTTAGTAAAGATACTGACTTTTTCTCAATTGTCACAAAAGCATTAAGCAACAATCCTGACGTGCTTTTTGTAGGGGGACCATCACAGCCAACAGCCCTCGTTATTAAACAAGCTAGAGAATTGGGCTTTGAAGGTGGATTTATGCTGATGGACCAAGCAAAAATTGAGGAAATTGAGCCGGTACTAGGTGGACTTGATCAGCTAGAGGGGACAATTGGAGCACTACCAATTATTGATAGCGATGCGCCAGGTGCAGAAGAGTTTATAAGCCAATACAAAGAACGTTTTGACCGAATTCCAACTGCTGAAGGTGCATTTAACTATCAAGCGATGCATGTCATTGTCAATGCCATGTCTGAATCAGGTTCAGTCGAAGATCCAACGAAGATTATGGAGAGCATGGATGCCGCTATTCAATCACTACCTGATGAAAAGATGGTTTGGCACTTAACAGGTATTTATAATGGCGGGGCATTTGACTGGAAACCTGCTATTGGAGCAGTTGAAGATGGAAAAGTTGTGAAAGTGGAAAATTAAGAGAAATTGAAAGGGGATCAACAAGATGCAAACAAATCATTTTCAATTCTGGCCAAAACGAGTACCCTATTCACTAACCATTCCTGAAACAACGATTTATGATAACCTCATAGTATCTGCTAAACGGTATCCAAATAAAGAAGCGATTCTTTATTACGGCGCAAAGATGACGTATAAAGAGTTACTTCATGAAGTCGATCAAACTGCAGCATTTCTTGAACAGTTGCATGTAAAAGAGGGAGAAAATGTTCTTCTTTTTATGCAAAATTCAGCACAGTTCGTAATTAGCTACTATGCAATTTTAAGAGCTAACGCCGTCGTTGTCCCAATTAACCCAATGTTAACAGCAGAAGAGCTATCTTTTTATATTAAAGATTGTGAAATTAAAACTGCTATTGTGGGTCAGGAGTTATATGAGAAAGTAGAGCCTTTAGTGAACACAACAACTCTTACTAATGTGATTACGGCAGCCTATTCTCACTATGCTGGTAATGAAAGTGATATGCCTGCGGAAGTGGCTTTAGAGGAAAAAAGAGTAAATAAACCGAACCACTATACGTGGGAAGATGCGATTCATCATTCGAATGTACCTGGAGAATATGTACGTACGATCGATGACGTTGCGGTTATGCCATATACTTCTGGTACAACAGGTTTACCAAAAGGGTGTATCCATCCGAATCGCACCTTACAAGCGAATGCGGTAGGCGCATCTCAGTGGATGAATATTACCGCGGATGGTATGCATCTTGTAACGCTTCCATTGTTTCACGTAACCGGAATGCTTCATAGTATGCATGCACCGATTTATAGTGGGGCACCAATGGTTATTATGACACGTTGGGATCGCAATTTGGCAGCGAAATATATTGAACAATATGAAGTTGCTAATTGGGTGAATATTAGTACGATGTTAATCGATTTTCTTTCGAATCCAAATCTACCAAACTACTCCATTTCATCATTGAAAGTACTTGCAGGGGGAGGCGCGCCCTTACCAGCTGCGGTTGGAGAGAAATTATACAACTTAACTGGATTACGATTTATTGAAGGATACGGGTTATCTGAAACGATTTCTCATACGCATTTCAACCCACCAGATTTTCCTAAACTCCAGTGTCTTGGTGTACCGTCGTTCGATGTAGATGCACGTGTCATCGATCCAAATACAATGAAGGAGCTCGGTCCTGATGAGCCTGGCGAAATTATTGTGAACGGTCCACAGGTGTTTGATGGTTATTACAATCGTGACGATGAAAACCGCAGTTCGTTCATTGAACTTGATGGTAAGTCTTTTTTCCGAACTGGAGATATTGGTCGATATGATGAAGAGGGATATTTCTTTATGATTGATCGTGTGAAACGCATGGTCAATGCCTCTGGTTTTAAAGTTTGGCCAACAGAAGTAGAATCGATTTTATACAAGCACCCAGCTGTTCAACAAGCGTGTGTCGTTGGTGTACCGGATCCAAGGCGCGGCGAAACAGTGAAAGCTTTCGTCATTTTGAATGAAAATGATAAAGGAAAGGTAACAGAAGAAGAGATTATTGAATGGTCTAAAGAACAGATGGCTGCTTACAAATACCCAAGAATGATTGAATTTATGGACGCTTTTCCTACAACGAGTAGTGGTAAGATTTTATGGAGAAAGCTCCAGGATAACGAACGTCAAAAAGCAGAGGGAGTGAAGTAAGTTGGGGAAAACAGTCGAAACGGTTACTGGACCAATCGCGCTTGATCAGTTGGGAAAAACACTAGTTCACGAACATTTTGCTTTTGGTTATCCTGGCTTTAGTGGCGATATTTCACTTGGTGCTTTTGATTTCCAGGAGGCGCTTCGAGTTGGGATTTCAGTGGCTGAAAGTGTTATGGCACACGGTGTGAAAACCGTTGTAGATCCAACACCAAATGAATGTGGGCGAAATCCAGAGCTTCTTCAGAAAATATCAACAGAGACTGGCCTTCAAATTATTTGTGCGACAGGTTACTACTATGAAGGAGAAGGGGCAACGCCTTATTTCAAGTTTAGGCAAGGTCTTGGTACGGCGGAAGAAGATATTTACGAAATGTTTATAAAAGAAATAACAGACGGCATTGGAACGACTGGAATTAAACCAGGCATTATCAAGTTAGCGTCCAGTAAAGATCAGATAACGGGTTATGAGAAGATGTTTTTTAAAGCGGCTGCTCGAGTTCATAAAGAAACAGGCATTTCAATACTTACCCATACTCAGGAAGGGACAATGGGTCCTGACCAGGCGAAGCTGCTTGTGGAAGATGGCGTAAATCCACAGTCCATTATCATCGGTCATATGTGTGGCAATACAGATGCCGCATACCATTTAAAAACATTAGAATGGGGAGTGAACATCGGGTTCGATCGTTTTGGGATACAGGGCCTCGTTGGCGCGCCTTACGATAAAGAGCGCCTCATTACGTTAATTGGATTACTGAATAGCGGATATGAAAAACAAATTATGCTCTCACATGATACCGTTAACTACTGGATGGGACGTCCCCCTGTTCTACCGGAAGAAGTCGAAAAAATCATGGCAAACTGGCAGCCGGTGTATCTTTTTGAAGAGATAATTCCTAAATTGAAGGCGGCGGGTATTTCGGATGAAACGATAACTATTTTATTTGAAGAAAATCCGAAAAACTTATTTTTATCAGAATCCAGGGTAAAAGCATAGAAAAAAGCGAGGAGAGATCCTCGCTTTTTTCTATTAACTGTGCTGAGTTTCGTAAGGTTTAATTAAACGGTAGAGCGTTTCCGTATAAGGAAGCTTTAACTGTACCTGCTCAGCAAGGCGTAAAGCCCCACCTTGAAGATGTTCGACTTCTAGTTTATTTTTCTTTTTCTTATCTTGATGCATTGATGATGTTGCTTCGTATGGTAGGGAATGAAATGATTCCATGCGCCGATCGATATCCTCTTGATTGATGGAAATGTCATAGTGAGAAGCAAGAGTTTTAACTTCTAACATCACATCTTCTACAAGTTTGAGTGTCTCGGGCACTTCTCGAATGGTTCCTGTATGTATATCACCAGCTGTTGTTACACCAGACATAGCGGAAATAAACATATATTTTTTCCACATCTCTTCTTCAATGTTAGAAGTTAATTGAGAGTTAAAATTAGCATGTTTATTTATTTCATTTAATAAAGCGCAAATTTCTTTTTGAGATGGATGAAGCGGACCAAAAATTAATTCATGTAGTTCACTCGTATGATGGACATGGCCGCGGTTATCAAGTGTTGCAATAATATAAGATAATCCACCTAAAACGGCTTCTTCCCCAAGTTTTTCTTTTAGAATGGAAATATGTTCAATACCATTTAGAATGGGAAGTACCTTTGCTCCTTTTGCTACAAACTCTTTAAGTACTGGAATCGTTTCATCAAGGTGGTATCCTTTTACGCCTAACAATACTAAATCAGGTGAAGAAGCTTGAGAAGGGTTTGTCAGAAGTATAGGAGACGAGATTCTTGTGTCACCTTTTACACTTGTAACCTGTAATCCTTCACGGTCTATTTGCTTTTTTCTTCCTTCACGTACAAAAAAGGACACGTTCGCACCGCTTTCTATCCATCTTGATCCGAAATATGTACCAAGTGCACCTGCTCCAAAGATAATGATATTCATAAACATCCTCCTTTTTCGAAATCGCTTTCTTTCTATTACTCTACTTATTTAGTGTAATAATTTCAAGAAGGAAGGAGATAAAAACATCGTCCAGAAATAGCTTAAGTGAGGAAAAGATTGAAAGGAATGATAACCATGAAAACCTTATCAGAGAGACAGTATGAAAAAGCATGTGAGTTTATAGCGCTACATGCAAGACCGCTCGACCGGGAGTATTTCGCATACTGGAGAGGGAGTGGAGACAAAGAGAGAGTCCTTCACGAACTTGAAGCTTTCCGAAATGAAGATGGTGGTTTTGGGAATCATATGGAGCCTGATTTTCGTTTGCAAGAATCATCTCCCTTAGCTACAACGGTAGCATTTCAATATCTCAGCCATCTTGGAGTAAACGCTCACCATCCGTTTATTGTTGACGGTACGAAGTATTTCCTTAAAACTTTTCGAGAGTATAGGAAAGGTTGGCAGGCGGTGCCTAATCTTGTGAATGATGTTCCGCATGCACCGTGGTGGCATGTATCGGAAAAGGAATCCCCCTATTCTGCTAATCCTGACGCTGAGATCGTTGGATATCTCCTACACTATAACGTGCACCATCATGACACAAAAGAGGCGTTAAATAAGGTAATGGATCATCTTAGTCAATTAAATGAATATGAAATTCATGAGGTGCAATGTTATCTACGCTTAGGAAGGCTAGCAGGCGCAGAAGTACAACAAGAGATTCACAAGAAGATTGAAAAGAAACTTTCATACATTGTGGATCGACCAGAAAAATGGGATCAATATGGAGTTCAGCCTCTTTTCCTGGTGGACTCTGTCCAATCACCTTTTGCTAAAGAACTCAATCAGGAGTTGAATGTGAATTTAGATTATTTAATTGAAAATCAGCATGAGAATGGATGTTGGGAACCAACCTGGGCATGGGGACAATTTGAAAATGATTGGGAAATTGCTAAAAAAGAATGGCAGGGAATACTAACTGTCCAAAACTTGATTACTTTATCTAAATTTGATCGTATCGACAGTTCGACTGTTTAGAAAAGAGGAAAGAAAGGGAACATAGTAGAGAAACATTGATTGAAAGGAGTTTTCTACTATGAAAGCAGTTGTAATCGAACAATATGGCGGTAAAGATGAGCTAGTTGAAAAAGAGGTAGCATCACCAACGCCGGACAAAAATCAGGTCGTGGTAACGAGCTATGCAACTTCAATTAACCCGATTGATTGGAAATTAAGAGAAGGTTATTTAAAAGAGATACTTCCTTTTAACTTTCCTATTATTCTTGGGTGGGATATTGCTGGCGTAATTAAAGAAGTCGGTTCATCTGTTGGAGGATTCAAAGAAGGCGACCGAGTATTTGCCAGACCGGCAACAACAGCTAATGGTACATATGCAGAGGAAGTAGTCGTAGATGATCATTTGCTAGCATCTATTCCCGATGGCATTTCTTATGAAGAGGCGGCATCTGTACCACTTGTAGGATTAACCGCGTGGCAATGTTTAATTGATTTCGCCGATATTCAAAAGGATGAAAAAGTATTAATCCACGCTGGTGCAGGTGGCGTAGGAAGCTTTGCTATTCAGCTTGCAAAATACAAGGGTGCCTATGTAGCTACTACCGCCAGTGGTAAGAATGAAGATTATTTAAAATCACTTGGCGCTGACAAAGTCATTAATTATCGGGAGCATGATTTCTCGGAAGAATTAGAAGAGTATGATGTCGTCCTTGATACAATGGGAGGAGACATACAAGAAAAAAGTTTTCACGTTTTGCGTGGTGGAGGTCGCCTTGTTTCAATCGTTGGTGAACCTGATCAAGAAAAGGCAAAAGAAAAAGGCGTGAGATCTGGAAACGTTTGGCTTGAGCCAAATGGGGAGCAGTTAAAAGAGATCGCGTCCTTGATGGAAAATGGTCATATTAAAGCTACGATTGGCCATCGTTTTCCGTTTAGTCAAGAAGGTATTCAAGAAGCACATGAGCTAAGCGAATCTCATCATGCAAAAGGAAAAATTGTGATTAATTTTAATAAGTAAAACGAAACAGCGGCTTAATTGCCGCTGTTTTATTTTTATATTTTATAAATTTCATATACCGTACTATATATAAAATAACTTATACATTGTAATTAAAATAACTATAAAGCAATCAAAAGAAAAAGCAAAAAACCGGAACAAATTTGTCCCGGTTTTTCTCGTTAAAAAATAATATGTGCCATTACTACAATTATTGGTAGTGAAATAATCGTACGTTCTAGAAAAATAATAAATAAATCAATAAATCGAACAGGTACTTTAGAACCTAGCAATAAACCACCAACTTCAGACATATAGATGAGCTGGGAAACTGAAAGACTGGCAATGACAAACCGGGTTAAATCACTTTCAATATCTGCACCGATAATCGCTGGTAAAAACATATCTGCAAATCCAATTACCATAGTTTGAGCTGCTTCAGCTGCTTCTGGTACTTGCATTAAATTAAGAATCGGAACGAATGGAGCACCAAGGTAACTAAATAGTGGCGTTGTTTCAGCAATAATTAAAGCAACTGTTCCAATAGCCATTACGATTGGGATTACGCCCATCCACATGTCGAGCACATTTTGAACGCCGCCTTTAATGACATTTGAAGCGCGATTATCTTCAGCAGTCTTTGTTGCTTGAAGGACACCCCATTGAAAACGAGAGTGCTCCTCTGGGATAGTGTCATCCGGTGCTTCAGCCGCTGTTTCATAAGTAGTATCTGGCTTACGCGATAAAGGCGGTATCCTAGGCATAATAACCGCTGCTACAACGCCTGCTAGTACTATCGTTAAATAGTAGGGAATGAAATATTGCTCAAGCTTCATTTGTTGAAGTACGACAATACTAAACGTAATCGAAACAACTGAGAAGGTCGTTCCAATAACCGCTGCTTCACGTTTTGTATAATAGCCTTCTTCATACTGTTTGCTTGTTAATAATACGCCAATCGTTCCATCGCCCATCCATGATGCAAGGCAATCAATCGAGGAGCGACCAGGGAGTGTGAAGATCGGTCTCATTATCTTTGTAAGAAGCGTACCGCAAAATTCTAACAGACCGAAATTTAAAAGCAGTGGTAAAAAGAGCCCTGCAAATAAAAATACAGAAAAGAGTATAGGAATGAGATCATTTAATAACAAACCACCAGTGGCATCTGACCAAATCCATTCAGGACCAACCTGATAAAGAGTTAAGGTGGCAAAAATCATGCCCAGAACACGAGCTATTACCCAGACCCATGATACTTGAAGAAGACTGGTGAGAAATGGACGATTTGTAATCCAATCAGGTTTTGTGATAACTGCATAGGCACTTAGTAAAGCAGTTATCGAAATAATGATCGTCATAAGAGCGGATAGAGAAAAAGGAATGGTTGTTCCAAATAAGCCTTGTAACCAACCAGCCATTTTCGCTATTGGAATGGTAACACCTTCATCATTGGGGATTGGAATCATGAATAAGAAAATACCAATGAGAGATGGAATTATGAATTTTAATAAACCTTCTGAAGTTACTTTTCTTTGATGAGTACTGTTCACGTAGTGTCACCTCTGTCGTTTCGCAACGGATTTTCTATCAAACTAAACGTATTTTTATAAAAACATAGTTATGAATATAACATATCAACTCCTTTTATGTAACATGAAAATACAAACTCTTGAATAAAAAAAGTGTTCAGAAAAAAGAGACCAATTGCATTATATCGTGAAATCGCTAACAATTAAAGAAGTTATTAGAGATGGAAAGTTATCAATAGTAAACAAACCGACTATTATCGAAGCGAATCACATCAAGTTGTTATTCTGTTAGTTAAGGTTGATAAGTAAAGAAAAGAGGCAAGGATGTGGCATCCTTGCCTCTAGAATAAGTTTATTCTCATTTATTTTATCATCATCCATATTTATGCGTGTCTAAGTGGATTCTCGAATTGATAAGATTCTTCAAAGGTTGAGCCAAAAAAGCATGAGGCACATTTACTGTATCCTTTTTGCCTTAAGTAAACAAGCAATTCTTGTTGATGATTGGCTTCAGTTCGGTCTTTAATCGGAGTATCGGGTAAATGACATTCATCACCAGCGTAAGCTGTCCTATGGACAATTTGTTTTTGGTGGTCAATCATGTATTTTCCCATATATATTTATCATATCCCATCTCTAATAAGTTTCTCTTAGTGTAACATACTAATGATCACATTGATACATCCTTAACTTATTAGTATACCCGAAATAGGATAATATTATTACTATTATTGTGTACTTTTTTCTAAAATTTTTTTCCAGCTTTCATTTATATTATGTAAGGCTATTCCGATAAAGTAAAAAGGAGTTATAGAAGAATAAATCAGTTAGGAGGATCTGAATGCATCCTATTATTAAAAAAGGAGATGTGAGCATCCGTTATCTAAAAGACGGAGATGGGAAATACCTTTTAAAGTGGTTAACAGATCCTGCGGTATTAACTTATTATGAAGGGAAAGATCGTCCGTATACGTACGAGAAAGTTTTAGAAGATTTCTTTTTAGATGACGATGAAACAAGATGCCTGGTGCTGTTTAAGAATACTCCAATTGGTTATATCCAATTTTATTTAATGATAGAGGTTGATGGGATCACACTTCCTACAAGAACTTATGGTATGGATCAGTTTATAGGTGAAACGTCGTATTTGAATCAAGGCATTGGGAAAAATCTTGTTCAATCGGTCGTTTATTATATTGAAACGACTTTAAAAGGATCTATGATTGTAATGGACCCACAAAAATGGAATGAAAGAGCGATTCGCTGTTATGAGCATGTTGGGTTTACAAAGGTAGGTGTTCTTCCGAA
>ENA-ORXC01002245-ORXC01002245.1-marine-metagenome-genome-assembly--contig:-NODE-2245-length-10672-cov-4.917036_pt1 | contig 10672 bp, 18 predicted proteins | sample MGYA00237865_ERZ511478 | MGnify/ENA metagenome assembly ERZ511478 | reverse complement strand
GACTCGGTCGCGCAGTGGGCCCGGGACAACGCCGGCATCCCGCCCCAGCAAGTGGAGGAGCTGCTTCAGTTGGTGGGCCGTGTGCCCAGTACTAGAGATGCGCGACAGAGACACGGTCGCGCTCCTACTTTCCGACTGCCTCGTGGCGGTCCGGGCCGGAGGTCGCGCGCGGATGCTTGGAAGAACTCCCGTGGGCTCACGCGTACGGCACAGACGACCTACACGCGGGGCTACGTACCCCGTGGGCCATTTTTCGCAGCAAGTGGGCCCTCGGGGCCGCCGTCGCCCTCCTTGACACGTTTCACAACCGTCGGGGCTTGTGGCGGTTCCTGCCGCGGCTGATCGTTTGGATCCGATCCTTGGGCCCGGCCACCATCTGCTCCGGCGCCAAGGGCCCCGACAGAAGCACGAACGCCCCCCTCGAGGCTTTGCTGGACCTCGAAGACCAGCTCCCCGATACGGAGGCGTTCCGCCAGCGCCTCCGTGCCCGCAGAGTTTACCGTCGTGACCGCGAGGGATGGGTCTGGGTCGAACTCTAGGTGGGCGACGAGGAGACGAGCGTCAAGGTCTCCGAGGATCTCCGCCCCCTAGAATTGCAGGACACCGCAAACATCCACGAGGCACGCGGGTACGATCAGGCCCGCGGGCGCTGGGCCGCCGCAGTGTCGTCTTCACTGGGGCCGCGCTACCTCGGGGGCGGATCCGTACCGCGTGATTCCTCCGTGGTGACCGCCGCCGCGGCATTCTCCACCGCGGGTACCGCGCCGCCTGCCGCTTCGGCCGCCCCCTCGCTGGGCAATTTCTTGTGTAGCAGCATCGTCTCGTTTGACCGCGTGGAGCACCGCGATGTCCCCGACGCGGCTCTCGACAACCTTTATCACGTGCGCTCGGATTGTGTTCCCCAGGGGTTGGCGCGGGTTGTGGATTGCGATCCCTGGGAGCTCCGCGGCTACGCCACGGGGACCTTGGTGGCCAACTTGTGTCACACCGTCGTGTCCCTCGGCGACTTGATCCGCCAGTGGGCCCACGACAGCCCTGGGGTCCCGCTCCCCCAATTATAGCAGCTCCTTTAACTCGTGGGCCGACCTGGCGTCGGCGCAGCCCACCTCCAGGAGACCGGCGTGGCCGCCTGTGGGGCAGACCGTCGTCAGCAAAACCAGCGCGACCGCGACAGGTACCTTGAGGAGCCGCCGGCGCAGTGCTCGCGCTGTTCTTCCGTCCGCCGGTGGTGTGTGCCCGCGTCGGTGCAGCGTTCAGCCGGGGGAACGGACTACAACGGGAGCGAGGAGATCTCCCCACGGGGGCCGTAGTAGTAGCTAGTAGTGTAGGGGGTGTAGTTGCGTCGACGGTGCCAGTCGGCATGGCAGCGACCAATAAACCGCGCGCGGGTCGTCCGCATATCGCCAACTAGAGCGCTCCTTGCTCTTCGAACCGGATCCCCACGCGATCCGGCTTTGAAATCCGCAGCCCCACCAATCCGCGCGCGTCTACCGTCACATACACCGCCCTCCGGGAACGTCCACGATGCCAGATCGACTTGGCCCGACACTGTGGCCATAGGGCGGGTCGTCGGGTCGCCGCACGGCGGCGATGGTCCCCACCGCGGCCATGCGGCCGCCAACCAAACACGTGTCTTTGGCCAAAAATCCGCCACGCTTCGAAACTTGAAAACCGCGTGTCTCCCCTGAGGGTTTCTCATAGGCGAGAAAGACGACGACCGCCACCGCTTCTTTGACTCGTACGCCCACGCGCCGCATGTAGTGGTGCAACTTGCGGAGGTCTAACGGACTGGCCCACTCGAGGGTTTTCTCATCCGGGAGGTAGCCCCACCAGCGGTTGCACAAGCGCAAAGTGCAGTCGTCGTCGACCTCGTGACCCACAAAGGTCTCCCAGACGAAGGTCTTTCCCGTGTGCTGATGCCCCTAGGGCACTACGACGTCTTGCTGTACGGAGAGGTGTTTTATGAGCTTCTGAGGTTCCCCCAGCGGGTCTGGCGCGGTCGTGACGTGGTCGCTGCTCACTGTCTCCGTATACCCGCCCATGTCCAACGAGAACATGCTTTCCCCGCGGGATAGTGTGAAGCGGGCTGTACAGTGGGTGGGTGCGTTTAGGTTCTACGAAACAGGTGGCACGAGCCGGAAGGGGGCAGCCTAGTAAGACCCAGACGCCCCCATTCTCTCAGCACCCGCAAACAACCCCACTCCCAGAAAGAATACACACACCAGGCACCTCCGCGGGCGAAGAGCGCACGAGTGAAGAGCACACACGCTGACAGCCCGTCACAATCCCGACCATGCACGTCGCGAATCTCTCGGAGCTCATCTCCTAAAGAGTGCCCCCAAAATCAAGTACATGCGATAACATCAAGTAGAATGACACAGTACAGAACGAACTGCAATGTGACATCTCGCCAAAGCATTGAGTGACATGGAATTTCTGAGCAATGCTCAACAGATAGCACCTTTGGGGTCCAGCCGCGCGGGTCCCGAGCTTACGCTTGGTCCGTACATGGCCATCGACGAGCACCCAGTCCCCCGCTTGGATCTCCTTGTTCACGGGCCTCACGCGAGCGTCGTAGCTCATCTTGTACTACCTCAGTGCCACCGAGAGGGACCACTGAACCTTGTGGATGAGGTTACGCAGCCGCGCCCTGATGGCCTCGCGGACACGCCGCGGGCTACCGAACTTCTCCTTGGGTTGCGGGGAAGCGACCATAAGCTCCCGGGAGACGTTGCGTACGCGCTCCGGTGTAACGAGCTCGAGCGGCGCCACCCCGGTGCTTTGCTGCGGCAGAATGATGTAGGCCAGCGTTACCGTCGACACGAGGTCGTCCCATCGGTCTTGTAGATCCTCAAAGTACGTCCGCAGTTGTCCCACGATGGTCCGGTTGTAGCGCTCCACTTGGCCGTCCGTCTGCGGGTAGGACGTCGTGGAGTACCGGTTCGCGATCCCGAGTAGTGAGCAGATCCCATGGAAAAACGTGGAACGGAACTGGGGGCCATTGTCGGACAACGCCGTCGTCGGGGGTCCGTAGGCCGCCACCCAGTGGTCTGAAAAGGCCTTAGTGATGGATTCCACGTCGATTCGCTGAAGGGGGATGGCCCGCGTCATCCGGGAGAAGCGATCCAAGATGACCAACAGGGAGGGGCCCGAGCAGGTCCATACACAAATCCTGCAGCGGCTCCGTCGGGGGGGATGTCTTGCGGTAGATCGTCTTACGTCGCTTGCCGACGCGGTTGCGCACGCACTGCACGCAGTTGGCCACGAAGGTGTAGACTTCCACCACCATAGACTACCAATAAACCACCGTCGCAGCGACGTGTACATCATGTTGGCCCCCGGATGTCCGGCTTGCGAGGGGTAGTGCTCTCGCATCATCACCGCGTACCGCATGTGGGTCGGCGAGTAGACTTGCGCGGCTCCGTCCAACGGCGCAGTGCGGACGAAGAGGCCGTTCGGATGCTCGCAGAACCTAGACTTGTCAGTGCCGTCCATGGTAGCCCGAACCTTCTTTCACCGGAAATCCTTCGCCTGCCCCTCGAGAAAATTCGCGAGCGCCAGGGGGAACAGCGTCCCTCCCTCTGTCTGCGGCGGCAGTTGCCACGCGGCCGACGAGTTGAGTATTTCCCAAAAGGGTACCGCGTCCGATATCGGCCCGTCGTCCCCTGCGGGTGTCGAGATGCGCGACATCGTGTCCGCCGCGTGATGTGACGCAACCGGTCGCGTCTGCACCACGAAGTTGAATTCCGGCAAGCGCAACCGCCACCGCGCCAGCCTCCCGTGGGTCCCGTCCATATGCGCCATCCACTTGAGCGCCGCGCGGTCCGCGCGAACCGTAGAACTAGTCCCCTTAATGTTGAGACGGAAGAAGAAAGATGCCGATACCACTGCGAGGCACTCCCACTACGTCGTGCTGTATATCCGGTCCGCCGCGTTGAGGAGGCGACTCCAAGTGCCCACGGGCTGCGTGTAATTTTCCGGTCGTTACTGTAGCGGGACCGCGCCGACGTGTCCCGCGCTTGCGTCCGTGTCCAAGGTGTAGGCACCGTGACGTCGCGGTAGGGCGAGGATGAGCGCCTCCGTGAGCCTCCTCTTGAATTCCTCGAACGCCCTCAACGCCTCGTCCGAAAGGGTCCCCGACCGATCGGGCCTCTTGGAGCTTGACATCGCGGCCATCGGCCGTGCCACTTGGGCTTAGTCCTTGATGAGCCTCTAGTAGACATTACACATCCCGAAGAAGCTGCGTAGGTCCTTCCTGCACCGCGGAGAAGACGCCTCCCTGAGCCCGTGGACAATCTTGTCCTGCACCAGCAGGTGCCCCCGGCCCACGATATTGCCCAAATACTCCACTTCCTCTTGGAACAAGTGGCACTGACTTCTCTTGAGGGAGACACCGCGCCCCAAAGCGCCGCGAAGACCTCCCGTAAGTGTTGCACGTGCTCCTTCGCCGACTTTGAGAAGACAATGATGTCGTCAGGGTACACTAGGCTACTCTTCCACTTGATTCCCTCGAGGATCATGTCGATATCCCGCTGGAATGTCACCGGGGCATTCGACAGCCCTGAGGGGAGACGGGTGTAGCGGCAGGCCCCCTCGTGACAGATGGAGGTCGTCTTGTCGCTGTCCTCGTCCGCCACGGGGATCTTCAAATACCCCGAGTTGCAGTATAGCGTATGAAACACCTTAGCGTCCCAGAAGAAGTCGATACAGTGTTCCATGCGGAGCAATGGATATGAATCCCGTACCGTCACCTCGTTGAGCTGCCGATTGTCCATGCAAAACCGCATCGTCCCGTCGGGCTTGGGAACCAGGACCACGGGGAAGGCCCTCTCCGCGCTAGAGGGCTCGATGACCCCGTGGTCCCGCTGTCGTTGCACCTCCTTGGCGATGAAGTCCCGCGAGGCATGTCTCTCCCGATAAGGTTGGGCCCACCGCGGACGCGCCCCGGGGGTGACCTTTATTCGATGCGGTGTGACGTCGACCTTTCCGAGTTGCCCCGCCCATATCGCCTTGTACTCCTCGAGGAGGCTGTCCACGTCGCCGCGACGCATGTTGGGGACACACTTTCAGTGAACCTCCGGCTTGGGGAAGGTCCTGTCCGGCGGTTGAGGCGGGAATTGTCCCCCGTCGGTCCCCTCCTCGGCTTGGTGGCCCGTCTTGACCTCATTGTCGGGCTTGGCACGGGTGTCCACCCCCATCGCTGGGACTGCCCCTGGTTCCTTCTTATCCGCGACAACGTGGAGCGGCCCATTGTAGGCCGTCGCGGTACCGAAGACGTACCCTTTGGTCAGGTGGACCGGCCCGTCCCCGATGTTTGTGAGGTAGAGGGACCGCGGGGTGTTGGGGGAGAACTCCACGACGGCGTTGTGCAACAGCACCTTTCTTCGGCTCAATTGGACGGGGCGTTCCCGCACTATGTGGACCCCCCTGACTCTGCAGCACACGTGGACCGCCTGGATGCACCGCGAGCCCACGGTCACCCCTTGTCGAAGTCGAATAACCCCAATGTGGGCCTTCGACTTGTTCCCTTGTCGTGGGGGCGCGGGTCGCGCACTTCCCGTCCAATTCCGCACAGCCACCAAGGAAGTGCCGTCGTCCCACTTGATTTTCTGTGTCTTCAGGGAGAAATGGTGTGCACGTAGCTCTGCTGGAACGCCGCGGGGCGCCCCTCATCTGGGTCCGGGGCGACGCCCGCGACGAGTAATCGTTCCACCCCTCGGGCAGCATATCCGCGCGAATCACACTGGTCCCGGCACCCGTGTCTACCACCGCCCTCGTAAAGGTGGGGGTTTTCCACGGCGCCAACTGGTATGACGCCCCAATCTCAATGTTGTTCTTGCGTAAAAGCAACAGCGTCCCCTCAAACCGCGGGCGGAATAGCCCACGACGGCACCGGCATCGGGCCGGGACGGGCCACGTCGAGCTTACCCCCGGGGAGGCAGACGTGACACGACGGGGGACAACCGGGGAACTGGGGCTCACAGGCGGGATTAAGGAGGATGGCGAAGCCACCCCCCCTAGGCGTTCTCCGCCCGGCGGCGCCCCATGGAGGGAGTTTCCACGAGCGTGGCATCCCCCCCATCCGTCTTCGTCGGCTTCACACCGCCCAACAGGTCGTCCCACAGCAGGGACACGACGGACACGCGGTCTCGGACGGAGTCCGGCCCCCGGTTTCTCTGTCGTAGGAAGAAGTTCCTCGCGGCTCACACGAACTCCCTCTGCTGGTCCATCAAGAATTTGCAATCCGGCACCCGGTGCCCACGTTGACAACACATGTAGCACAGCGGGGGACCCGTCGCGGCCTCCCGGCGAGGGTAGGGCGATGCATCAACCGTTGGGCCCCCCGAGGTACTCGATGGGAGCACCGCGAACTTCTCGTGCGTGGCCGTCTCCTCCTTTTCCCATGTTGAGCCGAGGAGGTTGGCCGAGAGGCCTCGGGGTCCCGTAGACGTCTAGCACTTCCGCGGGGATCCCCCAGACGGCCCCTGATTGGCCCGCGCGATGACTTCCTCCGCGGCCCGATGCTTCCCCGATACGTTGGTGGACAACTGTTGGTAGCTCCTTTGTGCCGTGTTGTTGACGAACGCGTCGGTCCGAAGATCCTCCGCTAGGCTTTGGATCAGTTGCTGCTTCATCGTCCCCTCGGAGTGGATGTTGCCGCAAAGCTTAGCGAGGCTCCTTCAGCGCACCGCGAAGGCGTCCACCCCCTAGCTTCCCGCCAGCGTCGCCCGGCTAAACTTATCCTGCGCCAGCCGCAAAGCGGTCGGCTCCGCGTAGGTCGACAGCAACCAATTGACAGCCGCGGGGAAGATTCCGAAAGCCCCCCGTACCCCCCGTCTTCCGACCCCAGTAGGTTCCGAGCACGGGCTCATGAATCTGCCGATTTCCGGAACACTCCAATGTACTCAACATTGGCATTTTTTGAATCAGGTAAGAGTCTTGCCGCTCTCTCTTGATTATGGATAGGATATGTATCCGAAACCAAGAAAAGTAGTATATGAATAAGAATAGGGATTCTAAACACAGTGTTACAGATTCTGAAACAACTACGTCATATGGGAAGTACTTGCGATGCTCATTGCCAAGAAATAACGAAGAGCGGGTTGTGGTGGAACCTGTGAACGCGACCTATGCGAGACCACGACAGGCTGGGAGCTCGCGACAGCGATTGCCAGGCAAGATGCGCCAGCATCGGTGCCCATTTCGCAATCTTGGTTAGCCTTCATGGCTGAGAGGTGTTCTGAGTCGTATAAGCCGCCCGTCAGCTGCCGCACGCGACGAAATACTCAAAATTGCCCAGTTTGCCATTCACCTTTGCCGTCGACGATGTGCCCTGAGTTGGCTCACTGCTATCCAGTATTTGTCCAACACATTACTGCCTATCTCGTGCCGGCATCGAGCGGTCAGAGCCGCCTGGCCAGTCAAGTAACATGAGATAGTGGGATGCCCTCGTTAGACGACTCGTAAGCCGTTGTACTCTTGTTGATCCGCTTTTGAGCCATTGAAAAGGCGGTGCCATTCAGATGAGACTACGCATAATCGGGCATGTTTTTCCAGAATTTGAGTGTATCCGAGCATATTTTTCCATTAAATCAAAGTGCCGTTTATTCACTTAAACCTCTGGTTCCGAGTGAGCCGCCTCTGGGCGTTGCCCGAGAGAAAGTTGGGAATTAGGTATAGGCCCGTGCCTTCGGACACTTCGTTTTCATCGCAGGCCGTGACGAACATTCGAAGCGACGAGAAAACCGTCAGTGCTTCCTTGCAGTTGGTCAACGGTGTACCCCCAAAGTACAACTTCATATTCTTGGCCGTCCGCCCCATCTCTAAAGCCTGCGACGCACCGTAGGTCAAATGAAGATTGCGAAGGCGGTACGATCGTTTGTCGAGGACGCCCGCAAAGCGATCGTCCGGGCACTCGAAGACGGAAAACTTTCCGTAGCCCGCCTTGGTCCCGACGCGGTCCTTATCGTCGTCTGTTGTCGCCAGCGACGGCGAGGAAGATGATGAAGACAAGAATGGCAAGAGATTGCGATTATAACGCGCCCTCCTCTTTCTGCGGCTCTTCCGCATGTCCGCGGAGGAACTTCTGTAGTGGATCCTGCCCTCAAAGCCGACGGGGTGTCTCCCGGTCGGAATGCCCAGCACAGGATGCGGAGCGGAGCAAAGGAGAAACTACACAAACGCCGAGATCACAGAGCGCGGAGCGCACCTGAACGACGGAAGTACCGCGAACGCAACGCTGATTTATTCGAAGACGCAGGATGACCCCAAAGCATACACTCATAAACCCTCATAAACAAGACGCAGAACGTGCACAATCCCGACCCCCGAACGCCACCATGGGGGGACCGGTGCCCAAGGGGACACGGTCTCAGGCGCGGGCCTCTAGTGGCCCCAGATCAGCATCCTCAAATACCCTTCCACTGGAAGAGGACCCCCGCCCGTCTCGGGCGGAAGCAGGAAAGTCACCAAGTCTTCCCAAATCTCAGGATTTACGCAAGATCAGTACCTCGGGACTTGTCCCAAGATTTTTCAGTTTTCCCGGATAGATTTCTGGTGGGATTCTATCCCTTTCCGAGATCAGATCTCCGTCCGGCTGACGCTCGGATTGCGTTGACCTACATGTCGGAGGAAGCGGAACGCAACAAGCGCAATGGACAGCGAAGCTGGGCCCAGTCAAAAACGGCCCTTGCCCAGCCGTCTAGCTATGTGAAATCCACCTTTGTTCACACCGGCACCCTACGCAGGAAGCCCCCCCAAAATTACGGATACTGCCCTCCAATACAGCAGCAGCAACAACTGCCAACACGCCAACCCAACCCCAACTTCCAGAAGGCACGAACAGCAACATGCACGACGCCCCCGCTCCCCACAAGCACCGGCTCGCCGCTGCCACATGAGCACAGACTGGTCTACGATCTACGAAAGCAACATTCACGACGCCCTCCCTACCCACAAGCACCGGCTCCCAAAAACGGACAGACAACCAAGTGCAAGAAGCACAACCATATCACCATGCACGACGCCCCCCCAACTCACCAGCACCAGCAACTCGGTACAGGTACTCTACCAACCACACGACAAGCACCAAAAGCAACATGCAGAGCACACACCCAGCCCACCATCACCGGACAATTGGTACAGTAACAGCACCAACCACACGACAAGCACCAACGGCATCATGTAGAGCACCCCCGCAGCCCACCAGCACCGGCTACTTGGTACAGGAACAGCACCAACTGCACGGCAGGCTTCAACAGCATCACGTAGAGCACCCCGCGAGCCCTCCAGCACCGTCTACGTTTACTTGGTACAGGAACAGCACCAACTGCACGGCCCGCTCCAACAGCATCATGCAGAGCACCCCCGCAGCCCACCAGCACCGGATACTGGCTACAGTAACAGAACCAAATGCACGGCACGCTTCAACAGCAACATGCAGAGCACCCCCCCAGCCCACTATCACAGGATCGTTGGTACAGGGAGAGCACGAACTGCAAGAACCGCGCCAGCAGAAGCGAGCACGCTGCCCCGACAGCCCACCAGCATCGCATCCGCATTGCATCCACAGCAGCACGAGGCCGCCGCTCCAGCCTACCAGCACCTACTCCGCCATACAGCGACACTACCAACTGCACGACTCACACCATCACCCCCATGCACAACGCCCACACAGCCCACCCGCACCGGCGTTGCCATATGGAGACACCACCAACTCGATGACGCTCTCCAACAACAACATGTACAACGCCCACCCAGCCCACCAGCACCACCGGCGCATCCATACAGCGACAGCACCAGCTTCTCTACGCTCTCCAACACAAAACTTAACGACGCCCACCCAGACGACTAGCACCGCATCCTCAATGCATCCACAGCAGCACGAGGCCGCCACCCCAGCCCACAGGCACCGACTTCGCCATACAGGCGACACTACAAACTGCACGACTCACACCAGCACCAGCATGCACGACGCCCACACAGCCTACCAGCATCGGCGTTGCCATATGGAGACACCACCAACTCCACGACGCTTTCCAATACCAACATGCACGGCGCCCACCCAGCCTACCAGCACCACCGGCGCAGCCATACAGCGACACCACGAACCTTGCAACTCGTACCAGCGCCAACATGCACGACGCCCACCTAGCCCACCAGCAGCACCGGCGCATCCATACAGCGACAGCACCAGCTTCTCTAAGCTCTCAAACACCAACATGCACGACGCCCACCCAGCCCACCAACACCAGCGTTTCCATACAGCGACACCACCAACTGCACCCCTCGTACCACTACCAAGATGCAAAACTCCCCCCAGCCAACCAGCACCGGCGCCGCCATGCAGCGACACTACCAACTGCACGACTTGCGCCAACAAGAACATGCAGATTTCCCCCCAGCGCAAAGGCACAGGCTCGCCGCTGCCACATGAGAACAAACTGAGTCACGGTGATAAATTCTGAAAATATGTGAAAACTTCTGGCCTGGCCTACCGAGACAAACAGAGAATAAACAACAGATAAGAACACATTCGAACGTAAAACTCGAGTACTTCGTGCAATCCGGCACATCTGAGCGCACCACATTGTGTGACTCACCATCGCCTTCCCCTCGCTGGTTTTCAAGCACGGGGGGCAAACACGGTACGACCCGCAGGCGCACAAGTGCC
>ENA-ORXC01002244-ORXC01002244.1-marine-metagenome-genome-assembly--contig:-NODE-2244-length-10672-cov-5.427183_pt1 | contig 10672 bp, 8 predicted proteins | sample MGYA00237865_ERZ511478 | MGnify/ENA metagenome assembly ERZ511478 | reverse complement strand
GGCTTCTTCCGCCGGGGCCACCCCCCTCCCCCTCCGAGCACTTCCACGCACACCCCCTTCACGGTTCCCACCGCCAGTCAGTATGTCACTGTTGGACGACGGTGGTCGCCTGTTTTTTGCCGCTAGTCACACATTGGCCGCCACGAATGGGACACACGGACGGGCGACCGTCGGCTGTTGAGCAATCTCCCCTGTTAGTGGTCCTTCCGCCACAGCTACGTTAATGGCTCCGGTGACCTACGACGGGTTCCAGTGTCAACACGACCGCCGCCGCTTCCTTTATGAGCGTCACTATCGCGCACGCCACATCCCACCTGGCTGCCCATCCGGCCCACCACGTCGCCACAGTCCACACCGTCACCAAGGCCCCCAAAGTGACCTCCTCTTGCACGGTGGCCCGCGCCACGAGCACGGTGGAACCCGCCACCCTCAAGCATGCAGACTCCCGCAATGTCTCTGCCGCCAGTGCGGTCGCCCGCGCAGCCTACATGGTGGCCCCCGCGGCCCCCAAGGACGGCACCTTCTCTATGTCTCGGTCCGCTGTATGGCTGTCCGCGCCGCTAACACGTTACTCCCCGTCGCCCCTACAGACGGCTCCGCCCTCAAGGTCTCTACCACCATTACGGTCGCCACGGCCGCGAAGTCGTCAACCCCCCCCGTCGCCACGGTCGCCGGTGACAACTCTGTGGCGGCCGTCAGTACGGTCTCCTCCACCTCCAGCGCGGTGGCCCCCGTCGGCGGCCAGTACAGCTGGCAGATTTGAAGCCGCCGCCAGTACAGGGGCTGGTGCCGTGCTCGACACTGGAGATGCCTGTGACGCGGGAGATGCGGGAATCTCACCAACTGTACGGCTGTGTTGCTTGCTCTACCCTTCTTTTTCTAGCGTTCTTCTGTGTGTGTTACGTACTGCTGCTAGTGTACTGGAAGAAGTGGCTGTGTGCATGTCAAAACCAAGTACTGCCTGGGCACGTAGCTGTTGCTCTTGTACTTGGGATCGCCTTTTTCACTCATGTAGGTATGGGCGAGGAAGGGCAGCCGGGCGGCGGGCGAGCGGGCGGACTGCGCGCGAGTGGGCGGTGGGCTTGCGGGCGGGTGATAGACGCGGCAGGAAGCACCAGGAAGCACTCCAAGATGAGCTCGTGAGAACCGATGCGAGGGGGGAGGGAGGGAAGGGAGGGGAAGCTTCAGAAAGAGCCCCAGGGAGTCGGTGGGGGGTGGTGTGAGGGCTCTCCCAGGAAGCCCCAGGGAGCGCACGATAAACCACCAGTCTCCATGCAAATGCAATCGTTCCAGGAAGCGTCACCTACACGGCCGGGTTGCGGCCGAGCGAGTGCTTCTCGGTGCGGCACGTGACGTTCTGGTGACTGGACACGCTCTTCGCTCCGACACGTCTGCCATATGGGTGTCACTGAGGTCTACGTTGCACGTCGTGGACGCAGTTTGTGTGCGATAGTGCAGGGGTGCGCCGGGCTCTAAAAGACGAATATCGTTTCTATACTGCATTGGAAATTTTGCAGTGTGAAGGGGGGTCGAATATTGTCTAGTACACGCCTTTTTACCCTGTATTGGAGGCCTTTGGAGGCAATTTGAAAATTGTGGGTCCCCGCTCCAGTACAGAAAAAGAGCATGTGCCCCACTTTCCCGACGATGCTGTGACCCTGCTGTGATAATATTGCTGTCTTCCCATTTTTGGCCGATCCCGTCGATGTCAAGAAGGGTGATCAACTGTGCGAGACTGTGTCTCAGCCATCCATTCAGCCGGGTCAAGTGGATCCGCCAATGGGCAGTTGACCGAGACCTGGTCTTGACTTCGACCACATCGGCCAAAACTGGGAAGACAGCAATAAATTGACTGATTGGAGGCCCTTGAATGGCTCTGTCTATTCTTTGGCGACGCGCCATATTGTGTCGTAGATTCAAAACCCCTCAATTGGCGTCGTCAATGCAGCCATGATGCTGTCGGCCACGCGTCAGGTGGAGGCGCTCACCGCGTTGTGTGCTGGTGTGTGCGGCAGAATGCCTGCTGGTGGGTTGCGTCATCCTTCGAACTCGCTGAGGTTCTACGTGTGCTACGAGCGCCCTCGGCCTTTGTGCGTTAGACCCAGTAGTAGAGCGCCGCCTCGGCTGAAGTTGACGTCGCCGGGTGGAGAGCGGCTGTGCCTGCTCCAGGCATCCTCCGAGTTGCAGTTTTTGTCTCGGACCGTACTGTGTTTGGGCCCTGTTGGCGTCGGATCGTTACGCCGCGCTCGTGTCGTTTGCCCTGTCGTTCATGTGTTTGCATGCTTGTGCCTCTCGGTTGTACTATTGCTTGTTTCGTGTTCGAATGACCGTGCTGTCTGGCATTTTGCACAAGCGCATTGCTATCTCTCCCTCCCGCCTTTTGCCTGCGCCTTACGACCTTCAGCAACTCCGGTGTGCGGCTTCCACTTTTATTGCGCGCTCCCTTCCTATTCCTCCCGCCCTAGAACGGGCGGCGACACCCGTTCCATGCCTCGTGCGTCACCGCGGTCCCGCGTACCACCTGGGCCCGACCATGTGACGTCCCCGCGGGCGGTGAGCGGGCGGAGCCAGCATGCCGCGGTCGCGTCCGTCGGTGGGTGCCCGCTATCACCAACGGGGGGGGGAAGTACTCATTTCGACGGGAACCACGCCGCGACATCGTCGGCCACCTTTGCTGGCTTTACCGGTGTAGGCGGCGTCGGCGGCGGCAGCGGTGGTGCTGGTGGGGGTGGCGGCGTGGGCGGCGGCGGGGGCGGCGGCGTGTCGTCACCCAGCGGCGCCTTTGGCACTGGCGTTGGTCTTGGCGGCCTCGATGCGGTCGCAGTTACCTCCCCGCGCACTGCTGTCGAGGCGGCATTGAGGGCGGCGGCTGTGGCAGCCGCCACCGCCACGGCCGCCGCCGCCGAGCGCTCTCCACGTTCGCGCCCTTCGTCGCCCGCTGCCTGGCGGCGGCCGCTTGCATCTTGCACAACAACTTCGTCCACGGGGCCTGCGCGGTTACCGCCCGCGGTGTCGGTGGATGGGCCGACGGCGGCGGCGGCCGCCGCCGCTGCCGCCGCTGCGTCGATGCCTGCCTCGGCCGTCCTTGCCGAGGTAGGCGGCATGTTACCCAGACTGAGCTTACCGGCGAGCGAGCGGAGCCGCGCAGCGCGTGGGTGGGATCGGCCACCGGAGAGAGACTTGCAGCCGGTGGAAGAGTCGACGGTGGTGGTGGCGCATGTGGCGGCGGCGGTGGCGGTAGCGGCCGTTACGGGAGTAGGGCGAGTCTTGTCCGAGAGTGCACCAGACGGGGACTCGGGGAGGGGTGCGTCGATGTCGACGCCCGCAAGGGCTTCGCCAGTGGCGACCTCGCGTCACGTCGCGTCTGCGTCGCTGCCGGTGGGACGAACCGCTGTTCCACGTGCCGTTTGGGCCCCTTCCTCGTTCGCTGCCGGAATAGCCGCGCCCTTTGACGGTGCGCAGCCGTCCCTGACGACTCCGGCGCCGGCCGCTCAGCATGAAGAGGAGCCCCTCACGGAGCGTGGAGAAGAGCCCCTGGCTGGCCCGGGCGGGTGGACGATAGACGGTACATGGACGACACGGGAGATAGCGAAGGGCGCCCTCGTCCTTGGTTGTCTGCGACTTGTTGCCGTGGAGCTGAGTGGCGTTCCCGACCCGTCGTCGTTGCGGGAAGTGTCGCTGGCATCGAACGCGTTGTCAGGGATTGACCTCACGCCATTGGCGCTGTGTTCATCGCTGGAGGTACGTGGAGGTTGGCGCGGGGTGTGTATCGGGAGAGTAATGAGGATGGAGAGTGCTAGCATCTGTCAAGTAGTTCGTTTCTTCGTACGTGTGACCTGGGAGCCATGACGTGCATGTGGGCTGCAGCACTAACTCGCTTTTGCACATGTTGCTTCGCCTGCTTGTTCGTCTTGCGCTGCTGTAACTCTTGTTCTCATTGTTTGCGATTCAAAGGCCCTCGTCCTGAACGCCAACGAGCTCACGGCTATTGACCTCACGCCCCTGGCGGCGTGCCCAAAGCTGGAACGCCTGTGGCTTCACAACAATAAGCTCGCCACAGTGAACCTGACGGCGTTGGCCAACTGTCGCGGCTTGCGCTCCCTCTACCTAGATGGCAATGCGCTGCATGATTGCTCGGTCGCGCTCGCACCGCTCGCCGCCTGCCGGCTGCTGCGGTCCCTGCGGCTTGGCCGCAACCGTCTTGGGGGGCAGCTCGACATTTCGTGCTTGTTGTCTGCTGCCGCGTTGTCGACGCTGGACGTGTCTGCGTCAGTGACGCTCGTTGCGCACGTCACCGCCGAGACCTCCAATGCGTCTTCGGCAGCGGCGGCGCTGCCGCCTGCGCTCCGCCGCAAGGCCGCCTCCGTGGTGTGGCGGCAGGTAGATTCACCACCGCGGACGCCCGAGCCGGAGCCCCAATTGGAAGCCGACGGGAGGCACGTGTCGGGCCTGTCGTCGGTCTTGTCGCAGCCGGTCGTAGTGCAGGGCGCGGCTGCATTAACCCACGAGGCCGTTCGCAATGGGGCGTTGTCAGCGAGGTTGTTGCCATCGGAGCTACTCGCAGCGACGCGCTATCCCTCCTCACCGTCGCTGTCATCGACATCGCACGACGTGCAGGCCAACATCGTGGCCTGCAATGTCTGTGACAGTCCGTTTGTTTCCATCAAGGACGGTTCGGCACACAGCGATTGTACGGCGGTCGCGGACTGCCCTCTTGGTGCTAGTCCCCACGTCCACGTCCCCTTTTCCCAGCGGACTGCCTGTGCTGGCGGCTCGGCGCAAAGTGTCTCTTCGGCCAGCAGCGGAAGCACAGGAGCAGTGGACAAGCCCCCACTTAAGTTGCGCTTCTGCGTTCTCCTTGTCGGCTTCCGAGGCACTAGCAGGTATGGGGTTGAGGCGCTGCTTAGCGAAAACTCGGACGTCGGCACCGCCGCGGTACCGTGTGCGGTGCTCGAAGCCCAATCAGCGCTGTCGCTGGTGCCCGCCCACGTGCACGTGGTCGTTGTGGAGGTCGACTTGAGCAGCGAGGCGCTGATTGTGGCGCTCCGCGCCGTCGACGCGACCGTGCCGATCGTCATCGTCGGCCGAACGGACGTGTCGGCTGATGCAGCGTCGCGATGCCTGCGTCGCGGCGCGTCGTGCTTCCTGACGCAGCCGCTAAGCGGCCGCGACGCGATCACCGTGCGGTCGTTGGCGCAGAAGAGGGCACGGTCGTTGCCGTCCATTAAGCCGGACCTGTCGGTCTGGGCTGCGTTGCGGCCATGCTCCTCCTCATCCTCGTCTTCACTAACTGATGGGGCGGGTGAGTCACGGCCGTCAGGCCTAATCAAGATTGCACGGGACATCGTGTCGGGGTCGACTCCAGAAGGCTCCGGTTCGCTCCCGCTGCTGGTGCCGTCGGCGCTACCGCGGTTGGTAGCATCCCCCCCTTCTTTCATCTCACTCGCTTCTTCCTCTGGAAGTTCCCCCACGATTGGAGGCGTCTTGGGTCACGCCCCATCCGGCTCTGTTGGCACCAGCACTGTCCGCACGCGAGTCCTCACGAACGGGCACCCCCCGCTTGGTCGCCAGGCGGTGCTTCGACCACAAGCTTTCATTCCCCCTCCTCTGCACCCTTGGGACGTGGCAGTAGACTTTTCCGTCCTCCGCGCCCGCGCCTTGCGCTTGGCGCACGGAGGCGGCAGCAGTTCTAGTGGGTCCAACTTCGTGGCGCGTGCGCGAGTGGAGGAGTCGGCTCTTCGCATGTTGTTTTCGCGATGCGGTGGGGCGGCGGGCAAGTCGGCTTTCCCGTCCATTGCAACGTTATGCGGGCTACCTGTGTGCGTGTCGGACGTGTTTTTCTACACGACATGTCGGTTTGCAGCGTCGGCGTCGACGCCGGTGGCACCGGCGATGGCGGACAAGTTGGAGGGCAGCGCATCGGCCGTCGCGACACCTGTGCTCAGCAGCGCTTGCGTCGGTGGCGGCTGTGACGTTGGTTGCAGCGAACGGGTTTCGAATGTCAATGGCAGCGCCTCGGTGCGGCCGGCTCTGGCGCCGTTCAGGTCGAGCCTGTCCCGCTCGTTGTCGGCTGTTCCAACAGTGATGGTCTCGTCCGGCCGGTTTGCCAAGGAGCGCGTGACGTACTCGGTGTTCAGTGCCTTTTGGCAAGAGCAACTTCGGGAATGTGACGCGGAGACGCGCCTCTTTAACGTTCTCCGTGAGTCGCCAGTCACTCTGGCGGTCGCCGCATCGGCGGTATCGATGGTTGTGCGCTCTCTGATCGCCACCCGCCAATCACGGTCCGGGGTGGGTGGCGGCGGGTGGCGGTCGCTGCCGACGAGCCGGTCCGCGTCCCCGGTTGGAGGGCTTCCCCCGTCCTCCTCTTCCTCCAACCTTTTGTCTGACGTTAACCGAGGTCTTGGCGGCGGAGGCAGCGAGAAGGGGCGTGCGGCGGAGCGCACGCTCTGTGCAGCCGAAGAAGCGGACGTGGCTATTGCACTTGTTCTCTACGCTCTGCGGGGCTCTCGGTGGAGCGCGCTTCGGTTACGGGACTTCCGACGGTCGGCCTTCTGCGCAGCGCTCCTGTCTGCCGAGTCGGGCGTGTATGGCGGGGTCGTCGCAGGTCTCCGCTGCGACCGCATTGCGGAGGCCCGTGACGCGTTTGTGGCGGCGCTCACGCTCACGGATGGGTCACATGCTCACCAGCCGCTCTACCGCCCGCACCTGAGCCTCGGGCGCGTGCGGCTGCTGTCGCGACAGGCCATGGTTGCCTACAACGCGGCTCGGGGGCTTCTCACACCTACGGCGGTGGACGCTCTTTTTTCTCGCCGGTGCGCGTCCTCGCGGTCGGCCCAGCGACGGCAGCGCCGGATCAAGGCTGCCTACCCCGCCGCGAGGGTTTCTTGGGCGGCTGTTGGGGAAGGTGTAGACAGCGGCGACCCCGGGGTGGGGGTCGCGGCCGGTCATGTCCTTGATGGGGAGGGCCCGAAGTCTGCCGGCTCTTCTGCGCTGATTCAAGGTCCTGCCGAAGATGCGCACCTGAGCAGCCCCGAATTTCTGTTGAGCTCAGACGAGTCGGGTCCAGTCGCCGACGAGGAGGCGGGCTTGGACGTGGCCGAGTTCGCGGTGTTTTGGACAGCCACCCAAGATGCATCGACGCGCTCGGCCGCGGAGTACTTCTTCGATGTTTTGGACGTGGACCTCGACGGTCGTTTCACCGCGGCCGATGCTGCCCACTTCTACGCGGACAAGCGGCGATTGATGCAAGCGGAAGGACTCGAGCCGGCCGAGTTTGGTGACGTCTGGCACTACGCGACGGACATGATGCTCGCGGCGTCGCGGGAAGCGGAAAGATCCCGCCTGCTGCCATCGCCCTGTCGCGGGGCCTCCGCTGCGGACGGCAGATTCAGCGGGCGGGCACTTCTTGGATCAGTTGCCCCCGCAATGGGCACCGCTTCACCGACGCTGGCATCGACCCTGCCGCCACCTTCGTTCTCTGCTGTCGGTGGGCATCCTCCTCTCCGGTGGCGGCGTGGCCCCAGGCCTCCTTTCCCCTCACTCTTTGCCCCCGAGGCCATTCCCGCCTTCGCTATGGCCATCACACTCCCTTCCTTTCGGTCGGCTCCTGAGAGAGACCGTAGCGACATCCTGCAAGCGCTGCTGTGTCGAGAAGATAACGGCGCGCTTGTTGACTTGCACAAGACCGGCCAGCGGGCGACTGACGGCGTGCCTGTAGGCGATGCGGTCGGTACAGCTGGTGACGCTGCCGGCACGGCTGCCGTCGGCGTGGTGGCGACAGAGCTGTCGACGACGGCTTTTGACGCGGCGCTTGCCAGTGCTTCAAACGGCGTGTAGGCAGCGGCGGCGTTTGTCGAGAATGCAGCGTCCGCAGTGCAACGGGGGCCGCTTTCTTGTCTTGTTGTGTTGCCCGTGGCTACACTCGGGGTTCGACGGCACGCGTGCGCGGTACGCTCTTCATTTGCGACGGCCACGGGTACGTCGCGGTGGGCCCTCTTGCGGTTTCGCTGTTCCTTTGTGTATCCTTTTTTGAATATGTGGCCGTGTCTCTTTCGTTGCCCTTCGTATTGTAGCTAATCTCTCTGCATTCTCTTCGTTGTCTACTTCTCTTTTTGTTGTATGCAGGCAATGTGTCCTCGCCTGCGCTCTCCTATAGCCGCGACACCCGGGCCGGGCTGTCTGGTCTATCGCGTGCTCAGCCGCGGTTGGCACCCACGACCGCCCGGCCACCAAGCCGAGCACCACGCACGTTCCGGACCCCACTCGATGCACGATGGCATTCCCCCCACCCGACACCCCACGGTCGCCGCCACCCCTCCATCACTATCGCCGCTGCCTGCTTGACGCCCCCCCCCACCGCCGCTAGCGGTAGCGATACGCCCGTGGCGGTGTACAACGCCCGAAGAGGGGCTGTTGCAGCCGCCCCCACTGCCGGGTGCACCGCGTACGCGCTGACGCGCACGCCAGCAGGGCCGGCCGAGAACTCCCCTGCCATCGTCAGGGGAGCATAGAGGCCCCGCCGCCGTACGCACGTGACATCCGTGACGGTTAAGGGGGTTGACAAGACGGCTGGCGATACCAAGCATGTGGCATTGGCGGCGTCTGCCGCAGATGTCGCTGCCATGCAGTCGATGCCTGTCAACATGTCACCGACGACAACGGCATCAGCACGCACCCATTTGTCCCCAACAGCAATGTAGTGCCCGCCGGAAAGCGTGACATCGTATGTCATGCCTTCGTTCTCGGCAAATGCCGCAACCAGGCGCACGAACTCGTGTTCCCCGCGTGCTTCCGCATGCGCCGACGCATACACCGTCGACCAGCCCTCGTCGCAATTGCCGCAGCGTAGGGCGTCCCCAGTTGTTACATCCTCCATAGCCACCATCCCCCGCCCGCGGACGGTCACAAGCGCCCCTGCCGGAAAGCACTGATATCCCCAATCCGGCACTGGCGAAGGTGACGGCGGCACGTCAACAGACAGCAACCCCCCAGCGGGTGCCCCCCCCCCCGGCGCTGGCGCCAGCCGCCCCGCATCTGCCGACGAGCGTGCGTAGACGCAGTGTCGCTCGGCAGGGTCGTCGACCCAGACGACTCGATCCCCCGGCCCGAGGTGCACCCCGAGTTTGGTCGCCGAGACGGTGTCGTTGGGACCAAGCGCCGCAAATATGAGGACGGTTCGGCGGGGATAGGTCGGTGTGACCGCCGATGGGGGGCACCAGAGACTGCTGTCACGGGCGATCGCCACGTGCACGTCCAAAAAGTGAAGACCCTGGACGATGCGGACGGCCTCGGGGTTGGCAGCGAGGAGAGGATAGAGGTCCTCCACGCGACTGGCCGCTGCCGACGCCCCAGACAGCAGCGGGGCGCGGGAAGTGAGGAGCGCGCCGAGGGCTGTGCCCGGCGGGATGCTACCAGCCGGCGCGACGTCGCACGCGTAGCCGTCGACGGACAAAGCGTGGAAGGGAACGAGTGTCACGCCCGGGCGGCCGGGTGCGGGTGCCGTGCCGAGGATGGTCATCGAGTTGGACGCGCAGGAACCAGTTCGGGTCTCCGAGACAACCCAGTACGTAGTGACGATGTCAGCGAGCGGGTAGGGGCTGGGCGTTGGGCTGGTCGCCTGCCTGACAGTCACATGGGCAACAGCCATGCCGCCACTGTCCACGGTGGGACCAGCCAGCGACACTCGGGGCATGACGAAAACGCCACTACTGGAGCTCCCATGCCAAAGGCGCCAAAGAGCGACGCCGGCGCCGAGCGTCGCGACAGCCGCCGCGCTCAAAGCGCGGCGGCCGTGCGCAGTAGAGCGGCTGCCCGACATCCGTCAGCACTGCCAGGCCAACGACTTCGCACCGACAGAGGCACTTTGCCGCTGGTGTCGTCGTTCGTCTACTGCTCTGTGGTGGAGGCAGTGTGCGGGGTCGTAGTCCAGCGGGCTGCGGCTTTGAAGCGAGTACCGGCTTCTTGGTTCGTCCCGTAGAGCGGCCCAACGGCACGGAGCCTCGCGTCAGTGCACTTCCATCCTGTTGGTGGATGTGCAGCAGGGCGACACACATGAGTGAACGGATGTGGCCTCTCCAGCAGTCTCAGTCGCACGAGAGTGCGAGGGCTCCTGTTGTGCATTCAGCCGAACACCTGCGGCACACAGTTTAGTCATGAATCCTGACCAGTTCATGGTTGCGAGCTCGTCGCGACACCACAGGGTCGCTGTCGCTGAGAGCACACCCAACAACGTCTCCCCCAAGTTCTGAAACCCCAAACGGAATATGCCACGTTTGCCTACGTGGAGGACGCTGAGCCGTCTCCCATTTTTCTCGTCCAAAGAGAGCCCTCCGCGGTCCTGGAGTTATCCCTGCCAGGAAACGCAATTGAAAGGGCGGGAAGCAGGGATACAAAGTCCAAGTCACACTAAGAGTAAGTGTGCGTTCGGAGCAGCTAGTAACACGATCGATTGGTTGATGTTCCTATTGATCGACCTTTCATTTCCCAGTCGACCGCTGAGAATTGGCGTCTTGCGTCTGTCAATCGGCTTGATCGCTCGACCGGGCACGATCAACCACCGTGACAGTCGCGCAGTCACGATTAGTCAATACAAATATTCTGACGGGTGCCACTTGACATGGGAAGCTTTCCCAGAGTGCAATAACTCGGTTACTCGGGGTGTTACGGCCACAGG
>ENA-ORXC01002243-ORXC01002243.1-marine-metagenome-genome-assembly--contig:-NODE-2243-length-10673-cov-56.148830_pt1 | contig 10673 bp, 7 predicted proteins | sample MGYA00237865_ERZ511478 | MGnify/ENA metagenome assembly ERZ511478 | reverse complement strand
GTTTCTTCAGTATCCTCGGCTTCTTCCTCTTCTTTAAGTAGATTGTTTTTTAAGATATTCAACTTCTTTAATTTTGCTTTCCAAGCAGATAAAGCTTCTTTGTGTTGGTTGACTCTTTTTATAACGTCTTGTACCAATGGGTTGCTTTCAGAAGCATTAGAGAAAAACTGTAGATTATTCTCTAGTTGTCTAATCTCATCTTTACTCTCATCAATCTTTTTTCTAATGAAGGCACGCTCATTTTGTATGGCACGCTCTTGATTATCATTGTTACTTAATTGCTGAATTTTGTTACCATATTTCAACAGTTCAGATTCTTGTTTACTAACACCACATTTTTGATATAGTGCATCTATAATTTTATCGAACTTTTGATTGATGTTTTTCTTTTTGAAAGGAACTCTACCATAGGTTTTCCATTCTTCGGAAAACTTTGTTATAGCTTCTAAATCTTTTGCTTTGTCACCACTTAATTCAAAAGCTTTAAGACGATTAATAAATTCATCTTTAAGTTTAAAATTCGCTTCTTCTTCCTTAAATGCGTCACTTTTAAGCGCGTTTAATCTATCAAAATAATGGTTGCAGGCTGCTTTGAATTCTTTCCAAAGCTTATCTGAATATTTTCTTGGCACATGTCCAATTTTTTTCCATTGGCCTTGTATGCGCTTCATTTCTGAAGTTGTAGCATCAAAATCATCGCTATCTTTTAAAGAAACCGCAATTTCCAATAAAGCTCTTTTCTTCTCTAAATTCTCTTGCTGCTCTTTTTTAAGATTCTTGTAAAAAGCATTTTTATTCTGATTGAATGCGCGTACCGCTGCCTTAAAGCTATTCCAAGTTTTAGAATTCACTTTTTGCGGTACTTGACCAGCTTTGAAGAAAGACTCTCTAAGTTCCTCTAATTTTTTTATCTGTTGTTGAAGCGCACCGTGATTGCTGGATACATTTTCACTAAGTGTATTTATCTCCCCAATAATTGCGTGCTTTCGCTCTAAATTTTCTTCTTTTATCTTATCAAGATTCTTAAAGTAATCTTGTCTTCTTTCATGAATAATTTTGGTAGCAGCACTAAAACGATCCCAGATTTCTTCTCTATGGTCTTTACCTACAGGACCTAAATCTTCTTTCCAGATTTTGTGCAATACCTGTAGCTCTCTAAATGCTCTATTTAAATCTGGTTCTTTAGAAAGTTCTTCTGCTCTAGCAACTATTTTACCTTTTTCCTCTAGATTATGCTTAAAATCTAAATCTCTTAAGTCTCTGTTGATATTTAAAAAGTCGTAGAATATTTCAATATGGTGGTGGTATGTTTTCCAGACATTGTTATAATCTGCGCGAGGTATTGGTCCGGCATGGCGCCATTTAGCTTGTATATCCTTAAAATTGTTATACGTTGTATTAATATCCTCTTCTACATTCACCAAGGCTTTTAATTGTTCAATAAGGTCTAATCTATAGGCAAGATTTTCTTTGTGACTCTTTTCTAAACTCTTGTAATATTGGTTGCGCTTGTCTCTGTATTCTGAGTATACTTCGTTAAATTGTTGTTTGTCAACAGAATTGTATCTGAAGTCAATTTCATTACCTCCGTTTGAGATGAATTCTTCTTTCTTTTCCTCTAAAAACTGATCAAATTTTTGATTGAATTCGTCTTTAATAGAATCAACATGCTTTCTTATGGCTTGTACCTTCTCATTCTTTACCAAACGTTGTAATTCACCTACCAAATTTTCCATGCTCATGTCATGGTAATCTGGCATTGGGATCTCATGTCTTTTTTCATTGTCGGTATCTTCTGCATCTTCTGCATTAGAATCGTCAATTTCATTCATTACATCAGTTTCTTCTGCATCTTCATTTGGTGCAGTTGTAGTTTCTGTTTGTAATGGTGTTGATTCGTCTGAAGGATTAACGGTTTTTTCCACTACGTTTTCAGTAGTTTCGGTCGTAGTTTTTTCCTCAATTGAATTCTCTGGTAATTGTTGTTCTTTATCCTCAGACATAATCATAAATTATATGCTTACAAGATAGTAACAACCCTACGACTGGCAAAGAATTGATTGTTCTTTTTAGTTAAATCACCAAAGAGTAATCTAGCGTAAACCTATATTTTACATTGTCTTTCTAATAGATATGTGTGAAGAAGGATAGTTATCGATTCCAAATTTCCCATGATTTTTCGGCCTGAAACTCTAACATCTTATGCCCATTACATATGGACGCGCCATTAGCTTTACCGGCAGCAAGAAAAGCAGTTTCTTCAGGATTATAAATAAGATCAAATAGAAGGTGTTGTTTGTTAATTTGGGAATACGGAATTGCAGGTTTTTCTTCAATATTGGGGAAGGTACCTACTGGAGAGCAGTTTATGATCAAGGTATGGTCAGCAATAATATCATTAGTTAACTCACCATAGGTATATCCATTATTTTTACCACTTCTGGACACAAAAGAAAAATTGATTTCTAATTCATCCAATACAAATGCGATTGCTTTTGATGCTCCTCCCGTACCTAAGATCAATGCTTTTTTATGGTGTTCTTTTAAGTATGGTTCTATGGATTTCTCAAACCCATAGGCATCGGTATTGAAACCCACTAAACCATTTTCTGTAAATTTTATGGTATTTACGGCACCAATTTTTTTTGCGGCCATATCCATATCATCTAAAAAAGCCATGACCTCTTCTTTATAAGGTATAGTTATGTTTAAACCCTTTACGTTTTCTGTAGTTTCAAATATATTCGGGAATTCTGATATGGATTGCAAATCGAAATTTTGATATTGGCATTGATCCAATCCCATAACTTCGAATTTCTTTTTAAAATATCCTCTTGAAAATGAATAAGAAATATCTTTTCCTATTAAGCCGTAATTAGCTTTCTGTTCTTCTGTTCTTTCCATACCAATCTAAAAGTAGCAAAATACTAATACCTATGATAATAAAGAAAATAGCTGTCCAATTTTCTACGGTGGTCAAATCTGGTAGAAACCTTTCATAGTTCATTATTATCGGTTTTCCGTTCGTATCTAAAATACTTTCTCCATCAATTCCCGTTTTAAAAATGGTTCTTTTCCACGGCCATACTACTCCTAAAGATCCTGTAATGAAACCTAAAATAGTAGCCGTAGTAATGTGTTTGTAGTGTTTTAAAACATATGTTATTAAATGGGATAGGGTGACCAAGCCTGTAGCGGAACCTAGGGTGAACACCCCTAAAATCTTGAGTGTATGCAACCTTTCCGTATTGGAAGTAAAGCTAAAATCACCTACTAATAATTCTGAGAATGTATCGTATAAGGCATTAACGGAATCTACTAAAAGGAGTACGTAATTACCTAGTAATATTAATATAAAGGAACCCGATAGCCCAGGTAAAGTCATACCAGATACACTGATCATTCCACATAAAAAAATAAAAAGTAAGTTGTCGTTTTCCTTTGCGGGACTAAGAAAACTAATGGCTACACCAACACTTAAGCCTATAATGGCAGCGGTAAATGTTTTCTTTTTCCAATAATCGAAATCTTTACCTATGTAATATATCGATCCTAGGATCATACCAAAAAAAGCAGCCCAAACATAGAGTTCTCGTTTAACCAAAAAGTAATCCAATACTTTTGATATACTGAAGTAGCTAACAAGCATGCCAAAAATGAGCAGGGTTAAAAAAGAACCGTTAATATATCTGTAGAAGCTTTTGAGTCTTCCGTTAACAAGAAGTTTAAAGGCTTTGCCATTTACTTTTTGTAGCGAATAAATAAATTCTTCGTAGAAACCACCAACAAATGCAACTATACCACCAGAAACGCCAGGCACCTTATTGGCAGCGCCCATGCAAAGTCCCTTAACGACCAAGAAAAATTTATCGGTAAAGGATCGGGTTTCGTTCATGTAGCTTTTAGCGTTACTTCTTAGAAGCTGATTTTTCTAATATAAAAATAAGAGAAAAACCTATTACAGCAGCTACAATAGCAAAAGTTAATTGATTATCACCTTGAAAAGCGAACGGAGAAATATTTTCGTCAACGATAATTTCTTTTTTACCGATTTGAATAACTTCGATAATATTCTTCCAAGGCCATATTTTGTTCAAAGATCCTAAAATGAATCCTGTTAATACGGCTAAAGTAGCATCTTTATAATTGGTGAACATCCATTTTAAAATTCTTGCAAAACTTAAAATACCAAACGCGGCACCAAATGCAAAAGTTATAATAATGCCGAAATCTTTTTCATTAACAGCTTCTAAAACGGTTTTGTAAGAACCCAGTAATACCAGTATAAAAGACCCGGAAATGCCAGGTAGAACCATGGCGCAAATAGCTATGGCACCCGATAGAAATATAAAAGGTAAACTTCCTGAACTAGTAGAAGGGGGTAGGGTAGTAATGTAAAAAGCACTTGCAGTACCGATTATGAACAACACAATTGCCAATACATTCCATTTTTTTATGGATTTAGCGACAAAAATGACACTGGCCAATACCAAGCCAAAAAAGAACGACCAAGTTACAATTGGGTGTTCTTCTAATAACCAAGCAATAACTTTTGATAATGAGAAAATACTGATCATCATACCAATTAGTAGGGCTAAAAGAAAGTTACCGTTCAATTTCTCCCAAAACATTTTAAAGCCTTCTTCCTTTAAAACTTTTAAAGTTTTTAGATTAACGTTATTGATAGAGGTGATAAATTCTTCGTATATGCCTGTTACAAAGGCTATTGTGCCACCAGATACTCCTGGTACTAATTCGGCAATACCCATTGCCATACCTTTTAAAGATATGAAGGTGTAATCTTTTAGTTTTCTATTGTCCATGAAATGTAGAACCTTTTCTAAGGGATTTTATTGTATTTTCTTACAATTTCTTGTGTCCATTCAGACTTGCCGTATTCTGGAAAATTTTCAGTGAACAAATGTAGTTTTTTCTGCTTTTTGTCAATCTTCAATGCATCCATTAACATAATACGTGCATTGATAGGGTCTTTGGCAAGTAGTAGGTAGCCTACAGATCTATATAAAAGTTTTAAATTTTCAGGATAAAACTCTCTTCCTTGTGCTAAGATTTCTACTGCAGCAGATTCTTCTCCGTTAATGTGAACAACCTCTGCCCAGTTTAACCATGTATCTATTTCAAAATTACCAAGGTCAACTGCTTGTTTAAAAGCGAAATCTGCTTGGTCATAATTCTTTAAAGCCATGTGAATTTGCGCACACTTTTTCCAGTATTGCGGATTATCACCATCAATATTCAAAGCTTTATTAATATAGAAAACTGCCTTTTCAAAATCTCTATTGTTATAATAAAGATTAGTAATCGCCAACCAGCCTTTGTCTAAAAGTGGATCTTCATGTACTGTTTGGTAGAAATAGTACTTGGCCATTTCAGTATCCTTCAGTTTTTCATAGCATTTACCTATTCTCAAGAATGCATGAGAGGTAGGGTCTTCAATTGAAATGGTGGTCTCGTAATTTTCAATGGCTTCTTTATGGCGACCTAATTTCTCAAGAACTTTTCCCTTTTCAAAGTAAGCGCCAATAAAAGTATCATCTGAAATAACTGCAAAATCAAAAGCAGTTAAGGCTTCAGTATACATTTCTTTAAAATAATACTGCTTACCTAATTGATGCCAAGCTACTTCGCAATACGGATTCTTTTCTAAATAGCTGTTCAAGTAAACTATTGCACCATCATAATCTTCTAGAAACTCAAAGCAATACACCACGTTGTAGAGCGATGAATAATCTTGTTCGTCAAACTCCACACATTTCATAAAGCTCTCTTTGGCATTATTGAAGTTGTCCATGAACAAATACTCCATACCCAGTAGGCTGTAGATATCAAAACTATTATTAGTGAAGCTTAATGCCTTTTGTAGTAATTCTATTGCGCCAGCATGGTCATCTCTCTTAGAATAAATGTTGGCACGTTGAATGTAAATTTCATCATTATTATTGTCCAACTGCTGTAATTCATCTAACAGGGCTTCGGCTTTTTCCATCTGGTTTTCAAAAACCATGACTTCTACCTGCAGCAATTTTAGTTCTATAGAAGCTGGATGCTGCTGTAAACCAATTTTAATTCCTTTTTTAGCCAAAGAAATTTTGCCATGATTTAGGTAATGGTGCACAATATCTTCAAAATCTTCTGCATCAAAGAAATAGACATCATCTGTCTTTAACATTGACTCAAATTTTGTTATTGGCTTGTTCGGTCTCTCGTTAGATTCTAACGCCATAGGCACTATTTGGTTTTACAAGATATTTTAAAAGTAAGTGATTGTAAGGTGTTTCAGCCACATTGCTAACCGATATTATTAACAAATTAGTTAACAACGTTGATTTACATACTATTAAGAAGTGCCAAGATTATAGCACAACCATCTTTAATTTCTTTTTCTGAAATGGTCAATGGAGGGGAAATTCTTACCGCTCTATTTTCAAATAATAACCAAAAAAGAATAAGATTTTTCTCTTTTGCTTTCAATACCAATTCATTGGCTGTTTCGGGAGTATCCATTATTAAGGCAAGCATTAATCCCTTACCTCTAATTTCTTTTATCTTCGGATGTTTTAATAACGATTTAAAAAGCTTTTCTTTAATTAAGGTGTCAGCAATTAAAGTCGAGTTCAACAGTACATTTAGTGTAGCCAAGCTAGACGCAGCAATTACCGGATTACCGCCAAAAGTAGTTATGTGACCCATTTTAGGATTCTCACTTAGCGTATGCATAATTTCTTTACTAGCTGTAAAAGCACCAACAGGCAAACCAGATGCCATCCCTTTGCCAATAACTAAAATATCAGGGATGCAGTTAAAATGTTCAAATGCAAATAACTTTCCTGTTCTGCCAAAACCGGGCTGTATTTCATCAAGTATCAAAAGCGCTCCCATTTCTTTGCAACGCGCTTTTACTTTCTTTAAATAGTCTTTTGTTGGAAGTATAAAACCAGCGCCACCTTGTATGGTCTCTAAAATAACACAGGCGGTTTTAGAGGTTATCTTATCTAAATCTTCTTCGTTATTGAAACTGATATGATAAATGTCTGGTAATAAAGGTCTAAAAACACTTTTGCGTTCTTCAAAATCCATAAGACTTAAGCTACCCATGGTATTACCATGATAGGCGGATTTAGCTGCAATTATTTCTGAACGACCAGTATATCTTCGCGCCAATTTTAACGCACCTTCAATAGCTTCTGTTCCAGAATTAACCAAGTAGGTTACCTCTAGAGGTTCAGGTAAATTATCCGCAAGCAATTTAGTGTATATGGTTGCTGGTGATTGTACATATTCGCCATACACCATTACGTGCATATATTTATCTACTTGCTTTTTTATTGCATCTACCACATCTGGGTGACAATGACCAAGAGTACATGCCGATACTCCGGCAACAAAATCTAAATGTGCACTACCATTGGTGTCATAAATATAACTGCCGCTGGCATGGGAAACTTCCATGCCTAAAGGGTAGGGAGAAGTCTGTGCTTGATATTTTAGAAAGTCTTTGTTCATGTGAAATAGCTATTTCACCTTTTTAGGCTTCACCGACTTTTTAGGGTCTGTTGCTTTATCTTGTGTAGGAATATTATTTACCGGGTCAGATTCATTTTGACTTCGTTGTTGCTCTTCGGCATCAATATCTATTGGGTTTTCAATACCATTGATAACTACAAGTTTTAGATTATTATCATCTTCATCAAAAATATCATCCTTAGTTAATATGCGTTCATCTCCACGCCAAACAAAGCCTTTTAATATTCTGCTGTTCTCAGGCAAATCTTTCTCAGGGAATATATCTCCATCGGGATCGGTATAGAATGTTAGGTCTTCTATATCGTTCTCTGCCATGGTGATTCTTATTTTGCTACAAACCGTTTTATCTATCCCTATAAGCTCGTCATCATCATTGTACATATAATAAACGACCTCGGTATTTTTTATTAAGTCTATGAGTTTTAATTCGTTTTCAATGAATTTTCCGTATAAATTAATTCCCTTGGCTTGGTTATATCCGGTCATGCTAACACTGTCCAAAGAAATAATAAAGGCATTGTTCAATACTTTTAAAGAGTCTAGTTTTTCTGTTTCTAGGTTCGATTTTAGATGAATGCTGTCACCCGTCATTTGGTTGGCACCATTCCAGATAATAGGATTCTTAATTAATTGGGTAATACCCGTTTTTTGTTCTGAATGTATGCTATCACATTTACCGCTTAAATCTGTTTTATAGAATTTCGCATTTCTAAAAGCTCGTAGAATTCTATCTTCTGGTTTTCCGGTGACCATTAATGTATCTCCATGAACATAAAGAGAATCTCTTTCTTGAACAGAAATAGAAACAGCTCTTCTTGTTGCAAATACTGAATCTTTAGCTTTAAATACCTCGGCATAATGTGCTCTGATAATACCATTGTTTATAGTATCTGTAACGGTAATGTTGTTAGTGGCAGATGCAAACTCTTCAGCTTTATTAAAGTAAACACTATCACCTTCTATAATTCTGTTGTTATAATCTATACGAGTGTTTTTAATGCCATAGCCGGTTTCTACTTTAGTGTCATAAAACCCTCTTTCACAATATATTTTGTACGTTTCTCCGTTTATAGTTGACGGACCGTACATATAGGCGTTTTTAGAATTCGTGTAATAGTCTAATTGTTCTGAGTCTAACGTATATTCAGGATTTTTAACATGTACGCTGTCTAAAAACTGATATTTTTTAAGTTCCATAAAATACTTGCCAATTTTACTGGTCAACGTATTTGCTGAATCTACCACAGTACCGTTATCTTGATAAAAGGCTTCTTGCTTTTCGCGATCTAAACGTAAGGTATCGGTTTTTAAGGTCATGTCAGAATTTGTCAATACAACATTACCCCAGGCTTTAGCCAATTTTACATCACCTAAATAGTTGATTTTTTTACTGGTCATTTCAACGGAATCTCCCTGCTTTAGAATGACATTGCCAATAGCTTCCAATCTATTTTCTAATTGGTAATAAATAGCAACATCGCACCACAAATCGGCACCTTGGTGTTCAAATTGAACTTGACGGGTATCTTTACTGAAAATAGAAGCACCTGGATATTCTGCTTCGTTTTTAGTAAAATTGGCACCGTAGACGATATTGATTTGTTTGGGCTCTTCTTCGGTGGTATTCTGCTGGGAATAGCCAAAAAGAGAACATGCTAAGCATAAAAGAACTACTGGATAAATCTTTTTCAACCTAAAAATTTTTTCAAAAATAGGACATTTTAAAAGAGCCTTGTCATGGTTAAGATACTTTTGGGATTTTACACCTAAAAGTTTCTTTATTCTTTTAGTGTTCTTTTAGTTATAAACAGTACTAATGCTTTGGTTTAAGTGGTTTTAAGTATTCCTCTGATATATCCTAAAGATTCTGATAAGCCATAAATAGCGTGGTCGGCATCTTTTTCGTATTCAATGGCTACAACGCCAGTATACTTCATATTTTTTAATGCTGTCAGTATTGCCGGTATATCTATTTTGCCGTGGCCTAAGACTGTTTTATCACCTTCTTCAATAGGTGCGTCAATATCCTTGATATGCACATCGAATAATTTATCTTGATATTTAATTAATTCTTCTGCAGGATCTAAACCTAATCTAAAGGTGTGACCTACGTCTATACATAAGCCTATTCTATCATCTAACCCTTTTATTCGATCATAAACACTTTGCGGAGAAGGAAAAATTTTATCTTCTGGTCCGTGATTATGAATAGCCAATTTAATATTTGTTTTTTTTACTTTTTCTTCCACCTGAGGTAATAAATGATGCTCGGGTGCTCCAATAATCATTGGTAAACCAGCATTTTCGGCGTAATTAAAATATGTCTCCACGTCTTCTGGGGTTTTCATATAAATTACTCCACCGCCATATAGGTTTAAACCACTGGCTTTAACTTTTTCGCGTATATCTATCAGCTCTTTCTTGCTCGCATTATAGGGTAAATGAAAACTTTTAAAAGCGACATCTTTTATGTTTAGACGCGTTGTTATATCAATTAGTTCATCTAAGCTATATTTTCTTAGGGTGAAAGATGCTAAACCGATATGTAGTTGATGGTCTGTGTACGTTATGTCGGTATTGTTAATTTGACCAGATTTGAATGATACGGTACCTAGTGCCAAAACACCTAAACCGCTCGTTTTAATGAAGTTTTTTCTTGATAAAGCCATGCTTTTAATTTAAATGTGGTGTCTTTTGTTCTAAGATTATATTTAGAAAGTTCTATATTCTCCTTTTAAAAATGAATTGGCTTCATCTTCGGAAAATTTTGCATTCTCACTATCCCAATGTAATGTTTGGTTAGGGAATCTACCGGCGATTACACCTAATAGAATGGTTTCCGTTAGCCTAGATGCATAAGAGAAAGGAGCGGTAGTTTTATCTGTTCCCAAACAAGCATCTACAAACTGATGGTAATGTTTTGGTCCTTCCAAATCATAATCTCTTATTGGTTTTGCCATATTGTTGGCTTTTTCTACCGCCTCTATTTCTGCAGAAATATCTACATATTTGCCATCTACAATCTTTTTTGGTAGTTGCATGAAATGCGGTAGCAATAATCTTCCTTTTTCACCAATGAACATGGCACCTTGATCTGGTAATGCACCTTCATCTGCTGTCTTTGTTTC
>ENA-ORXC01002241-ORXC01002241.1-marine-metagenome-genome-assembly--contig:-NODE-2241-length-10691-cov-3.194837_pt1 | contig 10691 bp, 12 predicted proteins | sample MGYA00237865_ERZ511478 | MGnify/ENA metagenome assembly ERZ511478 | reverse complement strand
TTTTACCGGCGAAACAATAAAAATTGAATGGCCAAACAGCTGCGATGGTCAGTGCTCAAATGATTGTGGCTGCTGCAAACCATCAATCATGAGAAGGTTAGAACAAAGCGATACTTATAAAATTGTCATCGGGGACTCCGTAACAGATTTGGAAGCTGCCAAAAAAGCAGATTTTGTATTGGCTAGAGATTACTTGAAGGATAAATGCGAAGAGTGGGAAATCGCACATAGACCTTTTGAAACGTTTTATGACTGTATTGAAGCACTTAAAAATGAGACAGGGGTGAGAGGATGAGCATTTTAGAGTCTAAGTGGGAAGAACTGGCGGATGTAAAGGCCGAACTGGCAGAGCGTGATTGGTTTATGGGAACGAGCGGCAACCTGGCGATCAAAGTGAAAAACGACCCGGTGCAATTCCTTGTAACGGCAAGCGGGAAAGATAAGCGGAAAAGGACGGACGAAGACTTTTTGCTCGTTGACCAATTCGGCCGGCCGGTTGAAGAAACACATCTTAAGCCGTCTGCTGAAACGCTCCTGCACGTCGAGGTATACAAAAAGACAAATGCTGGCTGCAGCCTGCATGTCCATACCATTGACAATAATGTCATCTCAGAAGTCTATGGAGACAGGGGCGAAGTGCAGTTCCAGGGACAGGAATTAATTAAGGCTTTTAATATTTGGGAGGAGGATGCTGTCCTTAAGATTCCCATAATTCCGAATTTTGCGCATATACCAACCCTGGCTAAAGCTTTCTCAGAGCATGTAAAAGGAGATACAGGCGCGGTCTTAATCCGTAATCATGGAATAACTGTCTGGGGAAGGAACGCTTTTGAAGCAAAGAAAATTCTTGAGGCTACTGAGTTTTTATTCCGCTATCAGTTAAGGATCCTCGAACATAAACCATTCCAGTTGTTCAAGGTGGTTTAACTCAGGACTTTTTAAGCAAATCTCATAAGCAGAATAAACATAATATAAAAAGGGAGAGATTCACATGGCGTTTATCGTTAAGCAAAACACACAGGAAAGAATCGTTGATGAGCAGCAGGTAGAAGCATTTCTGAACGCACAGGAAGTTATCTATGAAAAGTGGGATATCAATAAGCTGCCATCAAATCTTCAGGAAAAGTTCCTGTTGACTGACGAGGAAAAACAGCAAATCCTCGACGTATTCAAAGCTGAGATTGAAGACATTTCAGAACGCAGAGGCTACAAGGCACAGGACGTCATTTCACTGTCAGACAATACACCGAACCTTGACCAGCTGCTTGCGAATTTTAAGCAGGAACACCATCACACAGATGATGAAGTAAGATTCATTGTCAGCGGTCATGGAGTGTTTGTCATCCAGGGCAATGACGGAGAATTTTTTGAAGTGTTCCTGAATCCTGGAGACTTGATCTCAGTCCCTGAAAATACACGTCATTATTTCACCCTTCAGGATGATCGCCAGGTAGTTGCGGTAAGAATTTTCGTGACAACTGAAGGCTGGGTGCCAATTTACGAAGAGGAAAAAGTCAGCCAGTAATCATAATGAACCGCAAACTTTGTCGAAGTAAATTTTTTCGGCCGTGAATATTGTCTTATTTTGCGAATCTATTTACATTGATCCAAGCATTTGCCATAATTCTTCAAGTAATCTATTTATTTTATTAAGCAATTAAAGTAGTAGAGGAGATATAGAAGTGTATCAATCGCAAATTGCTTTGTTGAAGGAAATTGATCGCGTTAGGGAACTGATGGTGGCTTCTGCACTGGAAACAGGATACACAAGTGCTGAAACAGTCCGTCGCAGCCAGGAACTTGACACTCTGATATATGAATATCAGGCATTGTGCAGGGAGACGGAGCTGCAGCGGCAAAAAACAAGAATCCTTTTCAGGCAGATGATCCTGCTTACAAAGAAACAATATATTTTATCGCATGCGTGATAACATTCAGACATATGGGAAAAATTAGCCACTGCCAATAAACCGGCGGTGGCTAAAGTATTTTTATAAGAAGAATCATGACATAAATATAAATGATAAACGGATAAATCGAATGCAATTCATTTGCCATTCTTGTAGCGTTCGCAATAAAAATTAACAATTTGCTCAAATTTTCACGATAATGTATCTCTGTGTGATTTTTATCATATTTTTATAGGCGTATTTTATATATTTTTAACATAGATAGCTTCTTATCATCAATCTGCTAACGCACCTCTCATCTTGTAACTTTCAATAATTTTTTAACAGCTGACTTAAGTATGTTCATGAAAGTTTATCCTCATTTTTCTTAAAACAATATCATTTATGTTATCTACTTTTTTAATTGTTGGTACTATGCATGTAATACGATTCATATATCGTACTACATAGCATTTTATTTATATGGCTCTGTTAAACATGGCTGTTGATTTTCGTTCCAGGCGCTTCGCTTTCCGCGGGGAAGAATTATGAAAAAGCCCAACTGCCGGCTTTTACAAAAATCAAATTCTTCCTGGCAGTCGGGGAGCCTCCTCGGCGCTTTATGCGCCTGCGGGGTCTCCCCATGACTTACTCATCCCGCAGGACATTGAATTAGCTTCCTCGAACGTGCCCACGCACGATGAAAATGCGTTAGCATTTTCGGAGGAGTCTTCGCGCCTTCCACTACAATCAACAGGATGTCAAAAAAACATTCAGCTTTAACAGACCCATTTATATAAGGCTGTGTGAAAAGCAACTACCTGGATTTGTCATAAATTAATGTCACATAAGCCTGTATTACAGCTGTTTTCATCATACACGTTTTCTGCAGGGGCTATTGCCATCTGAACAGGAGGATTTTTCTTGGTATCAAAAATTCCTTCCTTATTAAATTCCCTTCATATTAAAGAAAACGATTTTAAAACGAAAACAGCTAAAAGTAACCGCTTACAAATTAATAGTTTTACATTTTGAGGAGGGGAAAAGAGAGTATGCACATTGTCGTATGTGTCAAGCAAGTGCCCGATACAAAAATCATCAAAATCAATCCTAAGACCAATACTCTGGACAGGCGAAGCGCACCAGCCATTTTGAATCCTTATGATGCACACGCTGTACAGGAAGCAGTCAAAATCAGGAACAAAACAGGAGGAACTATTTCGGTTCTTTCAATGGGGCCGCCGCAGGCTGTCGCTGTTATTAAAAAAAGTGTAGAAATTGGCGCGGATCGTGGATACCTGATCTCAGACAGAGCATTCGCAGGAGCAGATACCCTTGCTACAAGCTATGCGCTCTCCAAAGCGCTTGAAAAAATATCGAAGGATAATCCGATCGACTTAGTCATTTGCGGGAAGCATGCCATTGATGGTGACACAGGACAAGTAGGGCCTGGAATTGCCCGCCGGCTTGATATACCGCCAATCACGAATGTTATTGAAGTTTCAGAGGTTAATAAGAAAGAGAAATATGTTCACATCAAGCGTAAGCAAATCGATGGCTATGAGGTGCTTGAATCGCAGCTGCCTTGTTTGCTGACTGTTGAGAAAGAGATTAATGACATAGAGTATGCACCGCTTCCAAATATGATTAATGCAGCACGATATGAACCGGTCATCTGGTCTGTGAATGACCTTGAGGATGTTGACAAGACGCAATTGGGTTTAAAAGGATCTCCAACGATTGTTGGCAAGATGTTCAGTCCTCCAAAACTTGAAGGCGGGAAAAGGATTGAAGGAAATCCTGATTCTCAAGTAGAGCAGCTTATGGGCATTTTAATGGAAAGAAAAGATTTATTGAAATTAAAAACAGCCAACTCTTGATTCGATTTAAAAGGGGGAATAGCAGAATGGAAGAAAACCAGGGAGTCTGGGTATTCATTGAAGTAAATGATGGGAAAATCGAAGGAGTTTCACTGGAATTACTGGGTGCGGGAAGGAAGCTTGCCGACAAGCTGGAAGTGCCGCTTTCCGGGGTTATGCTTGGGGAAGGTGTTATGCCTTTAGCTAATGAAGTGATCTATGCTGGTGCAGACCAAGTATATGTCGTTGACCATCCGGTCCTGAAGGATTATCGGACCGAGTCATTTATGAAGGGTGTCTGTACACTTGCTGAAAAATATAAGCCGGAAATTTTCCTTTATGGAGCAACACCAAATGGAAAGGACCTGGCGAGTGCGGTTGCAACGGATCTAAGTACTGGTTTGACCGCTGATACGACGATGCTTGATGTCGATATTGAGAAAAGGCTGCTCGAAGCCAGCCGTCCTGCTTTTGGCGGAAATATAATGGCAACCATTCTATGTAAAAAACACAGGCCGCAAATGGCAACAGTACGGCCAAAGGTGATGAAAGCCCTCGAAATGGATGAAGGCAGGAAGGGAATCATCATTGAAGAAGAGTTAGAACTTCGCGAAGAGGATATGCGCACAAAAGTGCTTAAAATTGTGAAGGATGTAACAAAAAAAGCGAGCCTTGCTGAAGCCCATGTCATCGTGGCTGGGGGAAAAGGACTAGGAGATATCCAGGGGTTCCAGCTAATTCATGAGTTAGCGGAAGTTATTGGCGCAAGTGTTGGAGGCACAAGGGATGTCGTTGAGGCAGGTTGGCTGAAGCATGAGCAGCAAATAGGCCAGACTGGCGAGACTGTCACCCCGAAAATCTATTTTGCGATCGGTATTTCAGGGGCAATCCAGCATGTCGAGGGAATGAAAAACTCTGAGCTGATCATTGCCATTAACAAGGATCCAAACGCTCCGATTTTCGATGTAGCCACTTATGGCCTTGTCGGGGATGCTTTGGACATCGTACCGAAACTGATCAAGCAGTTCAAAGAGCTCAGCAAAGAGAAGGGCGGGGAAATGAGCTATGTCTGAAAAATTTGATGTAATCGTCGTAGGAGCCGGCCCTGCTGGAACGTCATGTGCCTACAACTGTGCCAAGAACGGACTGAAAGTTTTGTTGATAGAGCGTGGTGAATACCCAGGATCAAAGAACGTCATGGGCGGAGTTCTTTACCGTAAACAAATGGAGGATATCATTCCGGAGTTCTGGAAAGAAGCTCCTCTCGAAAGGCCGGTTGTTGAGCAGCGATTCTGGATGATGGATAAAGAATCGGTTGTCCAGTTTGGTTATAAAGGTCTCGAATGGGCGGTTGAACCATATAATAACTTTACAGTACTGCGTGCACATTTTGACCAATGGTTCGCACAGAAAGCTGTCGAACAGGGTGCTTTGTTGATAAATGAAACAGTTGTCACTGAATGTATCGTAGAAAATGGCAAGGTTATAGGGGTGCGTACCGATCGCCCTGATGGAGAAGCATTTGCGGATGTTGTAGTGCTTGCAGACGGTGTAAACTCCCTCCTTTCCAAGCAGCTTGGCTTCCACAGGGAATTCCGTCCTGATGAAGTTGCCCTGACGGTTATGGAAGTAATCAATCTGCCGAAGGACAAAATCAATGACCGCTTCAATCTTGAAGGAAATCACGGAACTACGATTGAGATTTTTGGTGATTCAACACAAGGCAATCTTGGTACCGCCTTCCTTTATACTAACAAGGAAAGCTTGAACATCGGAGTAGGAACTACACTTTCAAGCATGATCAAAGCCAAATTGAAGCCGTATGAGCTGCTTGATTACCTGAAAAAACATCCAATGGTTCGTCCTTATATAGAGGGAGGGGAATCAGCAGAGTACCTGGCCCACTTGATCCCTGAAGGAGGATTCAATTCCGTGCCAAGGGTTGCCGGAAACGGTGTTCTTGTAGTAGGGGATGCTGCCCAGCTGGTCAATGCCATTCACCGTGAGGGCTCAAACATGGCGATGGCTTCAGGCCAAATGGCAGCAGAAGCCATCGTAGAAGCCAAAAAAGATGGCGACTTCAGCGAGAACAGCCTGAATCGCTATAAGGAAGCACTGTTCGGCAGCTTCATCATTAAAGACCTTGAAAAATATAAGGATGCTGCACATACCTTTGAGACTTACCCGCAATATTTCAAGGAATATCTGCCAATGATGAATAAAGCAATGAGCAAGTTCTTCACAGTAGATGGAACGCCTAAGAGAGAAAAACAAAAGGAAATCATGCGCAGCGTGACGGCTGAAAAAGGAACCTTTAAAGTAATGCAAGACATCTATCGTGCCTGGAAGGCGGTGAAATAATGTCAACGACAAACATCGAGGAAAAACAATTTCTTTTAAGGTTTAAGTGTGACACGAAATCACATCTGACAGTTTTGGACCATGACGTCTGCATGACTCAGTGCCCTGACAAACTCTGTACTGTATTTTGCCCGGCTGAAGTATACAAGTGGGAAGGGAAAAGGATGCAGGTAGGCTATGAAGGCTGTCATGAATGCGGCAGCTGCCGGATCGGCTGCCCTTACCAGAATATCAAATGGGAATATCCAAAAGGCGGACACGGAATCGTATTCAGGCTTGCCTGATTAGTGAACATGAAGAGACCGGCGGACAAATCGTTCGCCGGTCTGTTTGTTGTTTAAGCATGCCTAATAATGAGTCAGAATGGAAGGGTAAATGATACAAGTGGACTGGAAGAAGGAAAAGGAATTAAAAACAAACTGATCCGGATAAAGGAGAAAGTACTCAACAAGCTAGCCATCAACAATTGTTCTATATTCATCATATGTAAGTTAATTCACAAATGGGTTCAAAAAAAGGTGGAGCTTTTATGTGAGGGATTTGAAAGAGGGTTTAACTGATTTTTTCTTGCTGGCGCATTGTGTGAAGCTGGTCACTGAGGATCTCTTTTTCTATATTTCGAGCTGCCTCCACAGCTTCATCAAAACGGTCATACAGAGTTGAAGCATAAACTGGTGTGCCAGCATCATAAATTCCAAATGAATCTGATTTGTATATAGCAACATTCCAATTGTAGAATTCACTGCCTTCTTTCTGGTGCCCTTGAAGCCCAATCAATAAATGGGTATGCAGCATGTCAGGCTGGATGTCGAGGAAAGCCTTCTTGTCGCTAAGCCCTGCTGGCACTAGTGACTTTTTATAAAAATCTCGATACAAATTATTTTGCAAGGTGAAATCACTCCTTTTACATTAAGCTATAACTTTATTATATGTAAGGATTTATAATATTTGAAGATGAATTGTTAAAATTTTTTGAAATTTTAACAAAGTGTCATTTTTCCTTCACATATTTCTTAAATAAATGAAAATTGTGATGCCTATCACAACCGATAATTCGATTGCTTTCTATAATCAAATTATAAAAGACATGGGAGGCCGATTGATATGACAGGTTGTATGAGCGGTATAAACCAAGATTCAAGTTTTACATTAAGTGCAGGTCTTCAGCAACTAAAGAATGAACATCCACCTTTATTGGAGATGCTGGCGAACCTTTTGGATATTTCAATGAAAATTGAGGAAGGCGAGCAAATGGAGGGGAATTTCTCGCGCTTGAGAGAGCTGGTCATTGAGTTCCTTGCTGAGCTAGAGCCGCATTCTGAGCGTGAAGAAGGAGTATTATTTGAAATGATGGCTGTGTATATCGGAAGGGAAATGGGACCCATTGCGGTTATGGAATATGAACATGATCAGGCAAAACGATTCATTGGAACCTTCCTCCATAACACAAAGGATGGTACCACAGATTTTACAAAAGAGAAAATGATTGAAAACGCCAAGATGATCAAAAATGCAAACTACACTTTGGTGAGCCATTTCGCTAAAGAAGAAAGCATTCTTTTCCCAATGGCAGAGAATATGTTCAGTGAGGAAGAGAAGCAGGAGCTGGCAGAGCGTATAAAATTGATCAAATAATGAAAATAGAGCACACGCTTCGGTCAGTACCGGCAAGCGCTTGAGCTGGACTATGTGAAATATAATTTAAAAAGGGTGAAGCCGTGGCGGCTTCACCCTTTCTGTATATAATTTAAGCTTCTGTAATCGTAACAAGCTTAATGTCTTTTGTATCGAATTTATAAAAAACATTATCCTCTCCAGTGAACTCGATCATCCCCTCTTGATCTTTCGCATCCTGGATGGCTTCCGAAATGTTTTCTACCTCGATTGGTCGTGAAACTTGAAAATCTTTTTCAAAAAAATAGTTAATCTTAAACTTAGACATGATGATCTCCCTTCTTTTTATCCTCACTTTCTTTTTTTCCTTAACAGGAGTATGTCTAAACATAAATATGCAAATGGAATATTTTTATTTTTACCTGCTGGAGCTTAATTGTTCCAATCAGCTAGTTTTTCATCTGCAGGAAGGAACATAGTCAGAATTCCCAGAAGGGGCAGGAATCCGACACAGATGATCATTAATGGCAATCCAATCAAGTCAGCAAGATATCCTAATCCGACAGAACCGATGGCCCCCATCCCGAATGCGAGACCTACTGTCAGGCCGGCCATTGTGCCGATTTTACCCGGGACAAGCTCCTGGGCATATACAACAGTTACTGAAAAGCTCGACATCAGAATAAAGCCGCTTACTGTCAGCAGAGCAAACGCAATAGTATATGGCATAAATGGAATGATTGCGGACAATGGAGCAGTTGCGATCATCGATAGAAATATGATGTTTTTCTTTCCAAAACGGTCTGCCAGCGGCCCTCCGAAAAAAGTGCCGAACGCACCGGCAACAAGGAACGCAAACAGGAATATTTGTGCCTCCCTAATCGAAAGGCCATATTTATCGATTGCATAAAATGCGTAAAAATTCGTCATGCCCGAAATATACCAGGACCTGGCAAAAATTAAAAATAGAATCAGAACGAGCGCCATTTTAATGTTTTTTGAGATCCCCTTGCTGACCTGTACGCTTGCTTTCTTGGCTTTGGCGGCTAATTTTTCATAATTCAATTTACGGCTGTACCAGGCTGCGATATATAAGAGCAGACCAACGGCTATTGCCGCAACAAACGTAAACCAAATTGCTCCGAATTGACCGAGCGGTACAAGGATGAGTGCAGTGATCAGCGGGGCAAGTGCCTGACCAGAATTGCCGCCAACCTGGTAAATGGACTGTGCCAATCCCCTGCGCGGGCCGGCTGCCATATAGGCAACACGGGAGCCTTCTGGATGGAATACGGCTGATCCAAGTCCTATGAATAAAACGGAAAGAATAACAAACTCAAAACTCGAAGCGAATGCAAGGCCAAGAACACCGAACATTGTCGAGGTCAAACCCAGCGGTAGGGCATAAGGCATTGGCTTTTTGTCTGTTGCCATTCCAATTAAAGGCTGAAGGATGGAAGAGACAATATTTAAAGAAAAGGCAATCATCCCTAATTGGGTAAATGAAAGCCCCATAGATTTTTCCAGGATCGGGAACATCGCTGGAATAACAGATTGAATAGAATCATTCAGTAAGTGTACTAATCCGATGATGAAGAGTATTTTATACGCTGTATCGTTTTGGTTCTGCGGTTTTGCTCTAACGGCGGCAGCTGATTGGCTCATGAGTGTCTCCTTCTGAAATTATTTCGGTTTCCTACATATCATTTTACAAAAAAAGTCACGAGATAAAAATAGCTTTTCTGCTGAAAAATATGTTCTAATATAATTTAGAAAATACAGATTATTGCTTAGGGGGAAAATTCGAATGGAAAAAGCCGTGAGTTCATTGATGAACCAGGAGATTTTAAATGATTTTCTGGAACGGTTTGGCCTGGAGAGGGAAGTAAAAAAACTGGGTGATTTTGAGAATTATGTTTTTGAGACTTATAGAAATGGTCATCCATTTATCTTGCGTCTCACACACAGTTCCCACCGGAGCAAGGATGAGGCTTTATCCGAGTTGGACTGGATGAGGTATCTAAACAATGAAGGTTTGTCGGTACCGGAAGTTTTTCCCTCCGAAAACGGACTTCTCGCAGAAGAAATTCTGGCAGAAGATAGAAGTGAATTCTATGGTTGTTTATTTGCTAAAGCGCCAGGAGCTGCAGTCAGTGTACGGTCAGAAAAATTCAATGAAGAGCTGTTCGAAAAATGGGGAGAAACGACAGGAAGGATGCACCATGCCACAAAGTCCTATAAGCCATCTAAAGGCATAAAAGCACGCAGCAGCTGGGATGAGGACGAACTTTTATCAGTTGAAAAATATTATCCTTCTGACGAGAGGGTATTAGTAGAAAATGCGAAAGAAGTGATTGCTGAGATATCCGCGCTTCCGAAAAATATAGATAATTACGGTATCATCCATACTGACATCCACTCAGGGAATTTCTTTTATGATGGAAAACAGATTCATGTTTTTGATTTTGATGATGCGAGTTACCACTGGTTCGTCTCAGATATCGCAATCCCATTGTACTATTCAATCATATATCAAATTCCTGCCAGCGAGGAAGAAGCACGAAATCGCTTCGGCCAGTTGTTTATTAAGGCCTTTATAGAAGGATACCAAAAAGCGAACGATTTGCCAGAAGGCTGGAAGGAGCAAGTCCCGTTGTTCCTGATGCTTCGCGATATTGTCCTGTATTCAGTCTTGCACAAAAAAATTGCTCCAGAGGATAGGGACGAAAAATTGAAAATTATGATGGATGAAATCGCAGTCAGGATTAGGAGTAAGCAGCCGATTGTGAATATTAAAATATAAAAGGAAAACACCAGAGCAAATTGCTTCTGGTGTTTTGTTTAGCAGAACTTGTAAAGGCTTACTAAGGCGTTTGAGTTTTCTGTGTCCAGCTGCAGCACCTAGCCCCTCGAGACGCTTCGGTCCTGCCAATGAAGTCAAAGAACGACTTCACTGGCAGGCCCTCCA
>ENA-ORXC01002239-ORXC01002239.1-marine-metagenome-genome-assembly--contig:-NODE-2239-length-10699-cov-4.171813_pt1 | contig 10699 bp, 7 predicted proteins | sample MGYA00237865_ERZ511478 | MGnify/ENA metagenome assembly ERZ511478 | reverse complement strand
TCAAGCTGGTTAAGAGGGCGATCACATGCCTGGTAATCCGCGATCGGCCAGATTGACGCCGCCAGCGCACCCCCTCCAGGAAACGCAATCGGGACCCTGTAAGCCGCTTCGCGCTTCCCGGACGCCTCTAACCCCCAGATAACCTCGCGGGCTAGGATTGGTATACCGAGGGGCGCGGGAGGGTTATTTACAAGGGGCTCCACACGACCGGGAACGGGCCACGATTTGGGCCCGATTGGTCAAACCAGGCACTATCCATCACACGCCACGCGTCACGAATCTAATGGATTCACATATTGTGCGGGCCACGGGCCCGGCCCCACTGACGAGCTTCAAGCTCAGACAGCTGTCCCATGGAAATTTAGACATGTGATTGGCTGCATCCTGTGCCTCATGTCTGCATGTCCAGCTTCAATTTTCACATCTGATTGGCTGCAGACGTTCATGTCCGCGAACGTGGATGCGGACTGCAGACTCACGGGAACACAGCCCCCCCCCCGTGTTCAGGGACACGATTGACGTTCGCTGTGGGCGACAGTTGACCGTGGTTATATCCGTGGATGTCCATCGTCGGGGGACCGCTGGGCCAAATGATTGGCTCTCTCAATGCGAGTGGGAAGGTGGGCTTTGTTGTCGGCTTGGACGTACTGTAGCGCCTCGGGTGCCGTTGACGGTCGTTCTTTGCGAAGGTTGACAGCGGCAGTGACCGTGGATGCCCATCGTCGGGGGACCGCTGGGCCATATGATTGGCTGTCTGATTAGAGTGGCAGGGTGGGTGTTCATGTCCGCTTGTACTGTACGCTGCGCCTAGGGTGCCGCTGGCCGTCGCGTTCTTCAAGACGGTTGACCACGGCAGTGACCGTGAATGTTCGTCTTCTGGGCGTCAAAGAGAGCACCCCCTTCAGGCCCGGGGCGTGTGACCGATACACTCTTTCGCCCTGTGATTGGCTGCCTGATTGATAATGCCCGGGAAGGCATGTACTGTGTGGTTGTAGGCAGCGCGAAGCATGTTGCTGACTGTCGTTCTCTGGGATGGTTTACCGCATCTGTGTCCGTGCTTCCGTGTCACCGAGGACGACGGTGCCGTCGTCTTCGCCACCCCCCCTCGTCGCTTCCACCGGTGCGCACGACGGTCGATGTGGGGAGGGGGCGCCTCTGTTGCTCGGCTCCTTCTCCCGCGTGCTGCCCTGCCGCTGCCCCCGTCGGGTGCACCTCCATGGTTCTCCTTGTGACGGTCCTGTCTGCTCCAACCTCGCTGCCCCCCGCGCCATGCAGGACATCTTGCGTGCTACCGCTATTCTGCAACCATTTTAGCAGTCAGCATCGCGATACCGGTGGACGTGTAGGGCGTCGCCTTTGTGACGCCTACCGTCACGTGCGCGTTGGCAGTTCTTGTGCTGCGGGCGCGGCCATCGGTGCGGATCGGTCAGTTCGATTGGATGATGTTGCTTTCTTGTCCCTAACGGTACGTGATGTGCATGTGCTTGCATGTTTTGGCTATGACCAGTGTGGGCAATGGCGGGAGCGTGACCGATGGATACCGTCTATTGCTTGCCCTTATGCTTGCTTTTTTGGCCCCTGCCCGTGTGCTGGTCCGTGCCTGGTGATGCTGGGTTGGTCCTTGGCGCCGATCTGACCTGCGCCAGCACGCGTTAGGCTGTGCGTGGCTCCCGAGCTGCTGTGGGCCATGTTTTCTTGATCACGCTGTGTTGCTGTTTGGTGCATTTGAATGCTTTGGGTGGTCCTCTCGTATGTTCACAGTGAGCGTGGGCGCGTCGTGTGCTGGATGACGGTTGGCAGACGTTTTCCGGTGTTCCCTCCTCGCCTGGTGCGCGTAGGGCGCGGCCGTGTCCCCGGAGACGACAATCTCGGGAGGAGCAGCTCGGTCGAGTCGGTCGTGCGGTTCCTTACGTCTTCATGACGGTACGTAATGTGCATGTGCTTGCATGTTTTGGCTGTGCGCAGTGTGGGCAACGATGGGGGTGTGACCGACAGATGGCTTCTTTTGCTTTTGCTGGTGCTTGCTTTGTCGGCCCCTGTCTATCTGCTGGTCCGCGCCTGGTACATGCTCGGTTTCTCCTTGACGCTGATCTGACATGTGGCACGTTTCTTTTTTGTTAGTCCCTGTGCTCAGCTCGATACGCTTTGTTCGTCATGTGCCACAGGACCCGGTTCCTTGCACATCAATGTTGTGTTTGTGTTTTGGGAGACGCTCAGTAGCTTCTTTTGGCGGGGCTCGTCGTTTACTGGTTCTGTTCGCTGCTGTATGAGGACCGCGCCAGTGCTGATGGGCGTCCGTCGCATAGGATGAACTCTACACTTTTGCTATGCTGTCCTCTGATCGCGCTCTCCTGCCGCGCTGTGGTATGGCTGAGGTCTCAAATACACTGACACAAAGTACCATTTCCAGCACACTTTCTCCTGTGCAACAGAGGAAGTCTGTGAGGATGTGCCGTTCGCCTCGGACCTTTTGCGCTTCTCCTCAGGGATCTGGCTCCTTTGTGTGCACTTGTAATGCGGCGCCCGCCTGATGAAGGTCTCCCCTGCCCGCCCATGATCTCTGAAGGTGGTAGCTAAAGAGGAAGGAGACAGCTACAAAATTAGCTGAACGTTCCGGATGCCCAACACAGGGGGGCCACACATGGCTTGCATTCATGTCTATTAACTATATTTTCAAGTCGTACTTTTATGTAAATAAGTCCGTCATTGTTCGACGGTTGTCTTAGAAGTGCGGTCTGGACGGCTGTGGTAGCAACATGTGGTCCCCCTCGAACTCTTCCCACGCACTGCGACGCATCTTGATGCTGTTGTATCTCACCGAGCTGGTGTGGCCTTGCAAAGAGGAGGATGCCAATGACGCTGACTTGATGCCACCATGGGCGGCAGACGGAGGCGTGGCGGTGAGCGGGTCGGCCGGGATGGGGCTGACGAGGGCGGCTCTGTTGGTATTCGGGGGAAGCGTGAGATGTTTGCGAGGCAGTGCTGCCACTGCCGCGGGTGCTGTCTCGGCAGACACGGTCGCCCAGGGCAGCTGTTGTTGCTTGCCCGGCTGCGCCAGACGCATTAGTGGCGAGTTTCCCACCGCCGTACCGCCTGTGGTAGACGGCAGCACGGCACGCTGCCGGGTGCGCTGGAAGGATCGCAGGCCCGTGGTTGCGCACGCATTTGCGCGTGGTTGCTGAGTTGCTGCGGCCGCGCCCCCCATACAACGGGTGCAAGCATGTGCCATATAGGATTGTCCACCCTGCGAGAGCAGACGCTCGAAGGTCAACACGCCGAACCAAAACGTCTGCTTCTAGTAAACGATGTCACCCACACACTTACCACAGCCACTGTCCCCCCACCCACGCGCGTCAAAGCGTCTAACTCTAGCGTCACGCCGGACCAACACCAAACATCACACCGGACAGGCCGGAACGCCCACTGCCTTCGACGCGGCGCACGGACAACTCGGCCCCCGCTCGCAGCGTGTCGCCACCTTCGTGTGGAGTAATGTGGTCAAGTCGGCGTCGTGGTACTCACCTTTGGCTTCCGGGTGAGCCAGCTTATAGGAGGCCGTCAAGTTCATCAACGCCAGCTGCACAATCCGGTGCGACATGAACGTTGAGGGCGTCATGTACGCGAGATGGCTGCGGAACTTGATGGAGATCGAGTGCTGCACCTCGGCCGCCTGTGTCGCCACGCCGCTCGTCAGGCTGAGCGCCTCGTCGGGAAAGAAGATGGGCGAGCAGGGGTGCGTCTCGGAGTGGGTCCGGTCCAACACAAACTTGACGTTATGATCCCACGCGATAGTGCGCACACGCCTCATCGCATTTCGGTCCAGCTTGCCGGCCACATCGTAAAAAACGACGGAGGGAATCAACGGGAAACGCTCCAAAATGACAGAGAGTGCGTGGCCGACGCTTTCCGCGGTGAACATCACGCGAAAGCCCAGCGTAAACACGTGCGGGCAGACGACATTGAATACGCCCGCCGTGAGGTCGCTTCGGTTGGGAAACGACTTGGCGCACCGGTCGTTGTCGTCCTCACCCGGCGTCTGGAGGGCAAGCCGCCGACGCGAGCGCGTCCGCCGCGGCGCTCGCCGACTACGCTCTCTGAGTGAGTATATTGGCGGCCGCACACGGGGCAAAGCACCAGAATACTCAAAGCTGACGCTCGGCACGTCCAGATCTTTGCCCGCAAAGTCTGGGTGCAGCCGCGCCCATGCCTGGTATTCCTCGGGCGTTGGCTTGCCCTTCCATTTGCGGCAGTACTCCTTGTTCACGCCCGACCCGCTGGCAGCCGCAGTCGCGGCCGCCTGCTCAAACCTCTTGTCGACAATCTCCTCAATGTCCACTGCAAACTTGAGGAGCCGTCCGACGGCGACGCGCAGGACCGAGTTGACGGAGAGTAGCTCTCCCAAGCGGCCCAGAAAGTTGGAGACGAAGGCGACTCGGTCGGCGGCGTCGGACGAGCCAAACCAGTCACGAGCATCGTCCGACTGGAGCTTAGTGGCCATTTCCGAGATGGCGTTGACGTCGTGGCCGTGGAAGATGGTCACCACCGGGTCGCCTGACATGGCCAGGAAGAACATCCGCACAGCCGACCACGTCTTGGTGTCGTCGGCAGGGACGACGTCAAATGCGGGCGAGCAAGGTCCGCTGCGCGAGGCCCATTGGGTGGTCGCCGGAGGCTCGGCGTCGTCATCAGGGTCGTCAGGTGCGACCTCCGCTGCCCCCCTGCCTCTCGCACGGCTGTCAGGAGCTGGACCACGCGCCACCGTCGATGGCGCATCGGGTGGCGGCGGTCCTTCCGCGTAGTCGCCGCGTGACGCCGCAGCGTCCACTTCCTCGTCAGTGCTGGTCATCAACTCCCCAAAGTCCCAGTCCTCGTTGTCGCTGCACTCGGCGGTGGATGCATCCAACGGAAAGAAAGTGAAGAAGACGGTGCCTGCGGGAAGGTACAGGTCAGCATTTGCACGCTGTCGGCCCCGGCGCGGCGGCGCTATCGTCTTGAGCGCGGCATTCCAGGGCCTCAAAAGTGACAGCTCCGTCTTGTTCAGTGGGTCTGACCCTCGTAAAACTTTGCGGATAGCCCGTCGTAATCGTGCAGTGAGCACGATGCTCAGGTGCTCGACGTCGATGTTGAAAGACGGCAGGTAGAGTGCCGGCCGCTCGACTCTGAGGCCCGCCCGACGCCTGAACCCAATCGCCTGGCCATCAATAAAGATGTACTTTGGGTTGTCACCGCACCGTGGGCACCTAAACGCCGCCGACGGCGCCTGCAACAGCGCGACAAACATTCGGCCCAGCTTGTTGATGTCCTGGCGACAGAATGCAGAGGAGCGCTTGGTGCTGGACATGTGCGACGTAGCCGCCGTGTACGAGCTCCGCGCGTTGAAAACAAAAGAGGCGAGCTCGTCGCACACGCCCCGCGTGAATATCACCTCGCGGCCCGCCGAATCCCTTTTGTTCAACGAAAACAGGCCATCGTCGAGCCCGTCGTACTCGACCTTGTGGCCGGCCTTGCACGTCCATGTCCCCACCGTGATCTGCAAGGAACACAAGCGACCAAACACAGACAGCAATGAGGGGACAAGGTAATCGAGAAGCCACACGTCAGACATCCCCAGCAAGGAAACGCTCCCCACGACAAGACGAGGCTCCAAAGACGCACTGAGCGGGAGCGCGCGTCTGCCAATCTCGACAAGGTCCCATCGAAACGCCTGAATCAACAGTGCATGAGAAGAAAAAAGACCAGCGCGAACCTCAATCGCCCGCGCCGAAGGATGATTGCTGTATAACGCCCCAAGGTTGTCGTCGTGCGACTTGTCGTCGGGACGCTGCTCACCACACAACCGACAGGTCTTCTCCACGACCGAAATTTCAGGATCAAACGCCAGGCCCATCTTGACCAAAGCCAAGAACGAGCTCGAAAGTTCCGTTGACGGTGGGGGCGGCCGACCGTGCAGTTCCGCCTCACGCGCCTCGATGGTAACTTGGTCACACGTTCGCATCCACTTCTCCGCCTGCCGCAACTCATCGAGGCCAGGGAGCAGGTTGCGCCGGCCTCGCCCGCGCACACTCTCGAGTAGCTCATCCTCATTGGCCGAATCCATGTCCCCGTCCTCGTCGACGGTGGGAGCCGCGGCCAGATGCGCATCAAAGTCGTTTGTAGCCGACGCGTCCACATCGCTTGAGTCCTTGTCTTGAGCGGACGGACTTAACCCAGCCGTGCCCCGCTTCTTGAAGGCCGGAAGCGCCCGAACGAGCACCGCGCGGGCGCACCTGTACTCCCGTCCGCGACAGGAAGGCGCCACGCACTTGAGCAGACTGCTTGATGCCATAACGGGGCTAAAGATGGCTCCGTCGAACGCCAAAGCCCGTCTCACAGAGCCAATCTCAAATTGCAAAGCGTGCGGTCGCAAACCAGGACGCACTTGGAGGGTGGAGCGGAGCTTGGGCTCGTGCCAACACAATTGCTCGAGGCAATCCCGGAAGGCGTCGGCATGCCAGCAGTCGCTTCCGCGCTCGGTGGCGGCAGCAAGAACGGTGTTCTGGGAGTTGTTCCAGCACGTGGAGAGGACCTTTCCGGCTGTAGAGAACAATAAGGCCGCCAAGTCGACGTTGGCCGGACCCTTCGTGCAAGACAAGACGCGCGTGGAGAATGCAGAAGACCCCACGAGTTGGGCGCTGACGCTGCCGGGCCCTCTGAAGGTACCAGACACCGTCGGAAGCCCAGATGCCCTCCGAAGGCAGCTGCCGATAGCGGCCTTGACGTTGGCGCGGAGAACACGGTGCGCCTCCGCATCCCGATCAGCACGTGCCTGCTCCATGCCAGCTGGGCCAGACAATGTCTGCTGCAACCGCGACGCCCTCTGAGGCGTCCGACCTGCGGCTGCGGTTGCGCGGGACGTCCTGTCAGGCGCCACCCCATCGATCGCAGCAGTTGGAGGCTTCCCGCCACCGTCCCACTCGTCGTCAGCGTCACAGGCGGAGCCATCACGTTCAGCCCTGTCGAAACTGGCAGTATGAGCTCCAAGGCGCGCCCTAGGCATCGGCGGTCCACAATTTGACAAGGAGACACGCCTGACGCACAGAGTCTTCGCGCGACGGGCCACAAGAGAAGGAGCCACATTCCGCCACTTGACGCCCGTGTGCATCTCCAACACCGCGAGCCTGCCCAGCTGCGACCGACGATAGGGGTACGCGCACTGCTCTTCTGTTCTCTGGGCAGGCATGTCAAAGTGGCCACCCACGCCAGGCATTGAGCCACGCATGCGCCCCATGCCGGCTTCCGCCGCACGTGTGCGCAGACACCGTCGGGATCGAAAACAAGCAGCCGACGGCGGCCACAGCCACAAACCGCACCTCAGCAGCGGGATGCCGAACAGCGAAATCGGGGCCGCCCACCGATCAGGGCCAGAGGAAGGAACCGTCGACGGCAAGGGAGGGATCGGTACAAGAGAGGGGCCGTGGGGCTCGATGGAACGCGCGCGGCGGAGGAGGCGAAGTGAGAAATTGGGGGCACAGCTGGGCTGGCGACGCGTGCACGGCTTTGGCCTGGCGGCTCTACTGTCAGCGAGGTACTGTGGCGGGGCAGGCGCCTGAGCTAGTCGGCACTGGCCACTGCCCATATGACTTTCCATCAGGCTTGGGCGACACATTCCATTCTGACATGCGGGGTGAGCAATTTATGCCAAATCACAACCATTTGCAGGCGACATGCACGAGAAAGACCCGTGTCAGCGCCGCGACAGCTGCAGCTGACGTCGCCAGGATAGAAGAAATCGTCATTAATGTCCGGAAAGTCAGCACAGGCCAATTTTGACCGAGTCTCGGTTCTTCTGTGATGACTCATTCCAGGAGATGACACACGGTCTGAGACACGCTGTTTTCGATGTGGCGCCGAGTTGGTGGCGCCACCAGCTGAGATCGTGTCGTCTCGGACCGGGGGCGAGCGTCAACTCAGCTGCAGGGATGATCGCCGCGCCTGGGGCGCTTGTTTGAGTCTCGGTTGCGACGGCTGCTGCCCTCGACGCCGCCCTAGGGGCGCCTGCCGCCGCGGCGCAGCGTGCCGCTGCCATGCTCGCCTGTGCGCCGGCGGCGGACGGCGGGCGTCGGCGGCGGACACGGCGTCGCCCCCGACTTGGTGGACCTGTGGGTCGACGTGCCTGCGAGCGCCGCCAACAGCAGCCTCCGTCGCGGCCACCTCCCCCCCCTACCGCCGGCGGCGTCGTCATCCCCCTGACGGCCACCCTCATCGGCGGTGGCCGGTCGCCAAAGCTCGGTTGCCAGTGAGCGCTCGTGCTGGCGGCGTTGCCGTTTCGCCCGGCGGAGGCGGCGGGGCGGCGGTTGGTGAACTCCGTCGGGGGTGAAGGGGACCCCAGCCGACTGGGGGGAGCTCGTCGACATTTCCGCCGCGGCCGCTGCGGCGCCCGCTCGCGACTGGGTGGTCGTTGCCACCCCCTACACGCCAGCGGCGCCCGCCCACAACGCGCGGCCGCGGGCTGTCGTCGCCCGGTGCCTTGGCGGGGCCACCCTACACTCCTCTTCCCCCCCCGCCTCCGTGGCGGCGACGCTTCGCCTCCCCCCCACCCTCCCCCTCGCGCACCGCCTCGCGTCCGTAAGGGCGGGGACCCCCGCGCTCGCGCGCCTCCGCCCCGACGCGCGGGTGCCCCTCGAATCGCCGCTCGGCGGCGGATTTTCCGTGTCGCTCTCGGTGACGGCCGACGACACGCCGGCAGTGGCCATGAGAGGCGAGGCGGGTCTCGTCGCTGCATTGCGGGAGGCGTCGGCCCGTCTCCTCGCCACCACTGTGAGGTCGCGTGGCGACAGGGAAGGCGCCCGCGGCGGCGGGGACAGGGGACGCTGAAGCGCACCGCCGCCAACGCCACCGTGTGCCGGGAAGGCCCGGCAGTGGCGCGGCGGCGGCGGCGCGCCGCCGTGCGCTTGCCGACTCGGCAGCGGGCGCAGACGCTGCGGGCGTGGCCGCCGACGCGGCGGTCGGGCGCCTCAGCTGGGCGCGGCGGCGGCGGCGGCGGCGGCGGCGGCGGCGGCGGCGGCGGCGGGTGCGGACGTCGCAAGTGACCGGGGTGGAGGGGCGGGCGTCTGAGCACTTCGTTGTTTGAGGTGTCACAAGAACTGTGTTGACCGGACAAATATGTACATGTGAATATAACTCACCACTGATACAAACTGTCCTCACTGTTCATATTTCTGGAATCGAAAGAGGCACCCCGGTTTATCAAAAAAACCGCCAGGACCTCCATGCCAAGAATAAGGCGCCAGCGAGCGCTACTCTCACATCCTTCGCTCAGTGCTTGCGACTGTCTCGCCGATCTTCCCTTACAGGGTTTACTGCGTGGTGCGGTGTTTCCTGCACGCCCCCTACACCAGCATCGCGGGCCGCTCGCACGATAACGGCTGCTTCGCGCTCGGCTGCCTGCTCCTCTCGGTGCACCCGTCCGAGCTAGTCGTTCCTGGCCTCGGCATGGATATGGTCGTCCTCGGCAACGACGGGGTCCCGCGCAGACGCGGCGGCGGCGTCAGACGCCGTTAAAGACGCCGCGCCGCTGCCGGAAGCCGCGGCGGCCTCGGCAGCCGCGGCGGTCGGTCGGTTGTGGAGCGGGCTTCGAATGAGCAAGATGCACATGCGCAGCGGTGGCGCCGCGGACACGCCGCCACGGGAACGCGACCGTTCCCTTACTGGTGGGCGCCTCGTCGCATTGGACGTGGCGGACGCTGGTGGGACCGCGGCGGCCAAGGCGCTCGCGACCGCTGGAGCTGGCGCTGCCGCGGCGGCCCAATGTCGCAACGGGCGGCTACCGCGGAGCGGTGTGCCGCCCTGACGCTTTGCCGCAGGCAGGCGGTTCTGGGGATCAAATGCACGCCGGAAGCGCGGCGGGCGCTGGACGACCGACCAGCAGGCGTAGCCGCACCGTCTCTTCCCCTGTCCCTACCTCTGGTCTTGCCTGTTCTGAGTGTGGGTGGTGAGGTGGCGGTGTGTTTCTTGCTTCCTCTATCTCTCTCCTGCATGACCTCACAACGCGCAGATTATCTACCTACCTGCAGTGCCGTGGTCGGTCGTTTGGCCCTCCGTCAGTCCCATAGACGCATTGTTTTGATTTCGGCGTTTATCGCCACCATCGACCACGCCTTCGATCATTGCATGGACGATGAAGCGGAAGAGCGCGGCCGTAAGATTCGCGGCTTGGTGAAAGGCACTTGGGTCCCAGACACCGGTCCTCTAAAATTGGTGAGGGCCTTACAAGAAGCGATGAGCGAAGGCTTGAATCAAAAAGATCAGGAAGCTTTTCAGCTGGCCTTAGACCGCGTTTTGGAATGGTGTGAGAGCGAAGTAAAAGGCATGACCGGCGTGCCAGATCCTTTGGGGCTTTGTCATCGCATGGCTGGGGTTGAAGGCACCATCGACGGCCTGATTTTTCCGGTCAACCAATACGCCGGGGAATCTGCTCGCGAATGGATGTATAGCGTGTCCCTCTTTGTGCAGATGATGGATGACTTCATCGACTACGAAAAAGACATGGCCGACATGCGCGCAACCCCCGTGATTGAAGGCACTTGGCGTTTTGCCGACGTCGAAAAAAAATGGGAAGAGACCACGCGAGGGATTCAAAATCTAGCACACGAACCAGGGCTAACATCTGACTCTTATCAGGTCTTTGTACGCGATGCGTATGTTTTGATGATGCGTGAAG
>ENA-ORXC01002237-ORXC01002237.1-marine-metagenome-genome-assembly--contig:-NODE-2237-length-10701-cov-5.609469_pt1 | contig 10701 bp, 14 predicted proteins | sample MGYA00237865_ERZ511478 | MGnify/ENA metagenome assembly ERZ511478 | reverse complement strand
CAAAGGGCGAGCCACAAGTCAGTTCAATCCTCCACGTGAATACTGACCAGTCAGGGGGGCTACCGGGCCCAATATCCAAATATTAAGGAGATATGCTACAGTATTCCCGTTCCTGTACCTCCGCCGCGCTGCTGCGCTGCCATTACCTCTGTGTCGGCCGCTTGCGAGCGACGGCCGTTTTTTTTGACCGCGGTCACTTCCAGGCCGTCACCGGCCTCACCTCCCATCGTGTCTACACTGCGAGCGGCAGCGACCTAGCCACCTACCTGTCGCTGTGGCTGTGGTTTTGCGGAACGGCGGAGCCACCAACTCCCTACGGATCTTTCTGAACTCAACCCGAGCCGGCCACATGGCTACCCCCCCCCCTCCTTTCCGTATGACGCCGCCCCCGACGCCGCCACGCGTAGCCCCGAAGGCGTCGGCGCCAGCCCCTCGTGACGCAGCAGGGGCGGCGTGCCCACACCCCTCATCTCCTATGCCGACCTGCTCCGACACTGGCGGCGACGATGCTTTTTCACCGCCAATTCGTGCGGCGGGACCTGCTGCTGCCGCGGTGATGCCGGAGGTGGCTGACACTGCACCTGGGGTGGCCGAGATGCAGACGACTCGCAGTCGCACCCGAGGCGACTCCCCGGCCTACACTCCCCGCGCGCGGTATGGGCCCCGGGCCCCCTCTATCTCCAAGTCGCAGCTGCAGCGGGGGCTACGGAGCATCTGCACCCTTTGTGAGCGGTCGCAGCGGGTGAGTGCCAACGTTGCAATGTGCCCTAGCACCTGCCCGTGCCCGTGGGCTGTCCGGCCCGCCGCGCAGCCGGGCTGGGGGTGGACGTGGATCCCGCAGGGGGACCGTGGGTTTTATAGCCGCACGGAGGAGCGGCGTGCGCATCGCCGCATGTGCTTTGTGTGTCGGCGCGCTGCTTCTGTCGGCAACGAGCACGTGACGTGCCCGCCGTGGTGCCCCTGCCCCTGAGCGTCCCCGGAGGAGATCAGGATTCCCCCTGACGAGAAGGGCCGTGAGCAGACCGTCAACTGGGAAGGCTACCAGCACCGACTGGCCCAGCAGCGCGAGGCCCAGGTGGAGGCCGCACGAGCCGAGCCGCCGCGGTGGGAGCGCCGTCTCACGCTGCCTAACGCCGAGGGCCGGCGCGAGGAGGTCTGGGTCAACCTCAACCTGCCCCAGCCGCCGGTCTGGTGGGAGCCTCAGGCCTTGGGCAGACTGCCTCTCCCTCGGGACCAGTAGCGGCCTTGGCCGACTTTTTCACGGCGGCCGCTGTGACTGTGGCCGCGCTGCCCGTGTCGACGCCTACAACCAACCTCGAGAACAAGGGCGATTGCAATCTACTTCTTCTTTTTCAACGCCTGGCCAACACATGGCCGACGCTGACGGCCAGCACATGGCCGACTTCACCTGCAACGATGGACCGCTGGATACTGTTTCAGAAACGACGCCGACGGACGAGATCGCGCCGGTTGTGGCGCCACCCGCACGGCCCGCGCCACCAAGGTCGTCGGCTGAATTGACAACACGACCGGGGCGAGACGAGCGGACAACGACGGAGGGCGACGGCGAGCTTGCCGGGCATGCTGCCCGGCGACTGGAGGGGACGTTGCTCGGGACTGAGGAGGAGCGGCTGCGTGCCGAAGTGACCAGGCTTCGTGCCGAGGCCGCCGCATCTCGTGGTCTCTTGAAGGAGCGACAGCAGCAGGCCAACCCCCGTGCCAATGCCGGCGGCTGCGGCCGCGGCACGCGCGGTGTTTCATGGATCGAGGCCGAGCGTAATGTGCTCGCCTGCGTCAACAAGGAGGCGACATTGAACTCGGAGGTGGGTGTGGACCAGACCCTGGAGAATTTTGACGAGGACGTGTCTGACCGCTTTCGCCGCCGTCTTCCAGACGACATGAACGAAGTCCAGCGGCGGCGCGCACGCTCAACACCGGCCATCATGAAGGAGCTGAGATACAGCATCTTCCCCGGCGTCAATCGCTTCAAGGAGTGCCACTTGGCGGTACTAAGGCTCAAGATGACGGGGCACCCAACGCCGGAGCAGCTCATTGGCGCGGCCAAGGCCAAGTACAATGGCCTCAACCCTTATGATGGGCTCAACCCGTCTGTGTCTGACAAGCTCCCGTGCCCTCCACTGAGCAACTGGCGCATCCTCAAGGAGATTTACCGCTTTGGTGGTGGGGCGACGGTCGTGGCTCTGGCAGGCACGGCGGCGCACCGCAACCCGACAACGCCGGTCGCTTCACAGGCCCAAGCTGCTGACTTAGATCCACTATCTCTTGGCAACAATGACGACGGTGAGGACGCTGACCTTGCCACCGACGGCAAGGACGATGGCGACGGGAGCGCCCCGCTGTCTTCCACCTTTTTCCGTGGCAAGAGGGGCGTTCTTCAAGAGCGGCCTATATGCTGTAAAGCCGCCAAGGCCGCCACAAGAGCTGAAGTTCATCTCATGCGCGAGGTGGCCGCCAGCACGGCCGCCCTGGAGCCGCTGGCCGACTCGGCGGCGCAGCGCACTGCTTTGGCGTTTTGGTCAACTCCGACGGCGGTCAACTCGGAGTGCGGCCGCAGATGGTGGGCGCTGGAGATGCGCCGGCGACTGCAGTAGGCCGAGGACAAGGACAAGAACGAGCGCCGCCCACAAGACGGCGGGGACTTTGAGGTGCCCTCTGAGGGGCCGCCGCATCGTGGCCGTGGTGGCTCAAGCCTCGGCGTCGGGCGCCGCCGTGCACGTGCTGAGCTCCAAGGTGATCCCAATGGCAACGAGGAGGAGGACTTGCAAGCTACCAACTCACGCGGTGGTGGCGGCCGTGGTCGCGCTTCTTACACCGTTCGTGGCCGCGGACGCGGTCGCTGTGCTGCCCCTGGTCGCGGCCAATTGAGCAAGCGGACGCGGACGGTGCGCTTTGCTGATGTGACTTCTTCCTCTTCCACTTCCACTTTGTCTTTGCCTGCCTCCCCGCCTCCACCGACGTCAAGCCGGCCGCGTCGTTCTAAGCAGGTGCGTTCTTCTCCCTACGACGACGAGACTGATGATGAGATCCACGACATGGGGGACGACCACCACCAAGTGCCACCGCCGACTCCTGTTGGCTCCCAAGTGGAGCCGACCACTTCTGTCGAGGCGGCCGCTGACGCGGCCGCCGCGCTGGTGGCAAGCGCCCTGACGCGTGGCAGCGCCGACGACGGGATAAGCGACGGCGTGGGCAATGACAGTTCCCTTAATGGACAAGGACTTGGATGCTGAGGTGGCCGGCCGAGGCCGACGCGGTCGCGCCAAGACATCTACTGCGTCCGGCATTGTTCAACACCGGCCTTGGCTCGGGCCGGGTGGATTGACTACTCCACGTATGAACAAGGCAAGGCCATCAGATCGGCGCCGCGTAAGAGGACGGCCGCGTGTCGCGGCCGCATCAACACACTGCGCGTGATACCTTGTGTCGGGCAGCAGTGTCCGCTGCATCACTTGTGTCTTGTGCTTTTTCTACTTGCTTTTTCTTTTTTTTCGTGTCTCGTTCTCCATTATCCTGCTCCACCACTTTGCATTGTGCATGTTCTTTGCGTGATGACGCTTTTCCTTTGCGTCAAGAGCTGTACAGCAAATGGCCTGTCTCTTTAGGCCGACATCTACACGAAAAATCCGACAAAAGTACTCTTTGAGAAATATGGGTCGTGTCGAAGGTCCAGGCCCAGGCCAAGGGAGGGAAAAATAGGCAAAGGCGAGGCGGGCAGAGGGAGTAAAAGGGAGGCAAAGGGGTGCGGTGAAGGCGGCCACGCCACGAATGGGCCACATGTGGTGTAGGGTGACGTAGGGGTTGGGAGTCAACGACGGCCAGGGTAACAGTGGCCACTGCGTTCGTCGGGGCCGCAGTGCGAGCGTCAGCCCAGTACGTTGGCCGCAACGCCAGCGTCAGCCCAGTGCGTTGGCTACAAAGCGAGCGTGAGCATAGTGCGTTAGCCGCACCACGAATGTGAATAATGATACAAGTCTCCTCAGACACTTGTCAAGACAGCTGGATGAGACATTCGGACGGCCTTTGTGTGCTTTCGGCTTCGGGTTCCGGCCGTGTCGATTCCTCCGGGTGGTCCATGTGCCAGCGGCCATTGTATGGCCGACATTCCGACGTTGCCTGGCCTGGCCTTCATCATTTCTTGAGCCTGAGCTTGGCGCACGCTCGGCGTCATCCCCTCGAGGGCAAGACATGTGTGTCAAGGAAGAAAAAAACCCTGCCCAGCGGGGAAAAAAAAACAGTTTGTTGTAAGCCGCGCGCTACACACGCCGCCGGAAAGCTGGCCAAAATCAAGAGTAGGGCAACATTAGACGGCCCCTGTCCGCAAAGATGTGCTCAGAGAGGTCGTGGAGCAACGCGAAGTGAGCGTCGCGGTCCTTGGCCTCGCACTCGGCCCCGTCCGTGTACCTCAGGGAGCCAGGGACCACGTCTTGCTCGGTGCCGGTCTCCACCATACCGTCTTGGGCCTCATGCTCCGCGGGCTGCGGTGGCCCCCAGACACCTGGGCCCCTTGGTCCATTGTCAATAAAGAACGCCGGTTGGCGCTCACTTGCAGCGCGAGCAGTAGCAGGACGTCCTTGACGGCTCCCACAGCCCGACTCCTCGTTGCCCGGTCCTTGGCGCTGCCCTTGGAGATCAGCAACAGCTTGTCGCACCTCTGCAGCCGCGTTCATGCGCCGTTGGGCCAAAAACTCTCCCCGCGTGCACTCAATGGCCATGTTGTGAAAGATGGCCACCGCCTTGCCGGTGTTCATCATCCGCAACACCGTCGTGAAGCGTGCTGGTCGTAGAATGATGTTGAAGCGCGACGGCATGACGGCGTACAATCGCTCAGCGTCTTTCCGGACAGCTTGCTGCAGCCGGTTGTACACTCGCCGCTTGGGGGTGACAGAGTTGGAGTGGGGCATTGCAAACAGAGCATACCGGGGATATCCTTGGTCGGCCGTGTATTAAAGCAAGCGACGGGTACGGCCGTTCAGTGTATAGCTGATGTTCCGCGGCGGCCACACACCCGCGTTCACGTCAAGCATCAGGGGTGAACACGCCAGCACATTCATGTCGTTGTAGCTCCCAGGAGCCCCAATAAAAAAGTGCCAGATGTACGTGTCCTCATTGCAAATGCTCTCAACCACCACGGAGCGCTTACCCTTGCGGTCATGGTACTGGCCGGCCAGAGCCTTGGGGCACTTGAGCCACAGCCAGTGGGTGCAGTCAATAGAACCGATACAGCCCGGCATGCCACGGGCCGCGTTGCGGGTGAGGATGTGCTTGAGTTCGTCCTCGGTCGGGCGGAGCAGGTATGTCGCCTCCCACTTGTCGACGATGAAGTTGGTCAGGCATCGGGTTGCCTCCGCGATGGTAGACGGCGACAGGCGGCAGTACTCGTCGGGGCGGTCGTACGGCTCCCCGTAGCCCAACACCCGCAACGCCGCCAGCAGCTTCTGGATGGGGTACGACTGCAGCCGCCCGGTCGCGTTAATCGAGCGTCGCCACCACGGCTCATTGCGCACGGCCGTGTAGAGCCGCTTGAAAACTGCTCGCGGCATGCGATTGCGCTTCTCAAAATCTCGCTCGCTGTAGACGGGCGGCTCCCCGCCGACCCCAAAGTAGTCGCGCATGATAGAGTGCGCGCCCAGGTCAAAGTTGCGGTCCCGGTTCGGCCGTCGTCCAGGGGGAGAACCACCGAACGGGCGCTTCTCCACGCGCCCGCGCACGGTCAGCAGCGCCCTCCGGATGCGCAGGCCAGCCCGATACCCAAGCACCACGGCCACGTCCAAATCGTCGTAAAATGAGCCATCGGCAGCCGCCACAGCATCCATGCGGAGCGGGCCCGGTATGGGCCACAAAAGCCACAGGGGGAAGAAGACCGTGAGCACGACGGTGTGAATGCACGTGGGGGGCACGACGACGGTGGTCGGGGGTGGTCGCCACGACGGTGGGCGCTGTGGGGAGAGGGTGCGATCGCGACCGTCGCCTGGGCCACGGGTGACGAAATGGGGACGGCAGTGGCGCGGCCCCCACCCCCCCCCTCAAATCAGGCCCGTTTACGCGGGCGCAGCCCGGCGACACCAGCCCCACCACGCCTGACGGGGCCACCTCGCAGTGTACCCCCTCAAATCAGGCCCGCGCGTGCGGGTCCGGCTCGATCATGCGAGCTCTCACCCTCGTTGGCCCCGTGGCCTCAGTCCAGTGTACACCGTGGGAACAAGCGCTGCATTGCTGTGAGCGAGCCACGTGGGTCGTCGTGTGCGCTCGACTCGGGCCGTGACTCTCCTTCCACTCCTCGTCGGCCGTGACTCTTCCACTCCTTGTTTTCTGAGCCTGGGCGCGCGCGAGGTGGTGTCAATACATTTGAACAGCGTGGCTCACTCTCGAGGTCGAGCATTCGCCAGGTCCTTACGGCCGTTTCAGATCGCCTGCAGGCCCTCAATCCCCTGCGCGTGTGCTGCGGCTACGTTTCCCGCATGATCACGCCACCTGCGACGTCCCTCGCTTCCGGACAAGAACGAGATGCGATCATTCGGGATCATTGGGGCTACACGTGGTGACCGCAGCGGTCGTCCGAGTCCTCCAGCACGTCGTGCCAGCAATGAGATTGGCTCTAAATTGGTTCGGATCCGTTCGAAATATGGCCTCGACGGCCACATCGAGGCCCTCTATGGAGACCGGGGCCCCAGATTACGAAAGGCCTATGTACCCTGATTATTTTTATTCGAAAGGACTTATCGTGGAATATTATCGGTTTTACAAGTCGATACCCTCCGTTTGTGGACGGATCCGCATAGAACGGATTGCTGTGTGTGATGCTTTCTGCATGCGCTGCCACGTTTGGCCCCGTTAGACACGTGGCTCCAATATTTGCGGAATGCGACATTGGTGGGTCTGCTCTAATTGTCATACGTGTTTTGACGCCCGCGGCCGGTGCGGCCGCCGCCGCCTGCCGCGCCGTCGCGCCGCCGAAACGCCACCGGCGGGTCTGTGTTGCCGGGCGACACGGGCGGCTGGTGGAGGCGGAGAAAGGAGCGGCCGCCCCGCTCGGTGCGGCGCGCCACCCAGTGGCGGTGAAGCTCCTTGCGGGCAGCGTCAAAGGGGATGAGGGGGGCGAGTAGCGCGCGGATAGGGGGGCCATAGGGCGGCAGTGTCGGCGACCGCGACTGTGTCTTTTCCAATGCGTCCATCCCCCGCTCAAGCGTGTCTGCGGATATGCCGGGTGGCGAGCGGGTGGCCAGGTCGGTCAGGAAGCGCTCGTCCGTAAAGTCCGCGACGTACTCGACGGTCGTCCGCTCCAGCTCCTCGTCATTCTTGTCAAACACAATGTAGTGGGAGGGCGGACGCACAAACTGCGTGAAGGGTGCATCGTCATAACCGGGGACGACCGAGACGACCGGGACGCGGATTCCAGAGCTTTGGCCTTTCCCGCTCCCGCGCCGCCACCGCCCATGACCGACGCCAGGAGGGCTTGCTGCAGGTGGCGCTCCTCCTCCTCGGCGGGGTCCATGCCCGTCGCCATGGCGGTCAGGGTGCAGGAGACGAGGACATTATCTTCGTGGCGCAGGTCCTTGGACGACTTGATGATAGGGAGGGGCTTGTTCAAGTCAATGGGCCGGGGGCGAAAGCTTGGGCGACTCATCGTTGCTGTGCTAGGCAGGCGCGGCTAACAGGGGGGTGAGAGACGCGGGAGATGCAAAAAGACAAAGGGACAAGAGAAAAAAAAAACGGCCAGCCACCGGACACGTGGAAGGGGACGATCCCCCCTAACCCCGATCAAGGAGGTTATCCGTTGACACCCAGCACCGGCGACGCGAGCGCTCCTCGTGACACAAAAAAGGGACGGAACCGCGTACGCGGATGATCTCTCAACAGCAACATGGACGGGACTCCTCAGCCGGCCGCCGCCGACCCGTCCGAGCCTATTTGCACAACATGTGGGCAGTGCCGCATACGGTGGCTTGTGCGGGGTCGCCAAGGATTGAGGTTTTGGCCATGTCCGAAAGCACCGCCGTCCTAAATTAGGCTGGCAATTGGACACGAAGGACAAGGCAAAACAAGACTGATGTCTGTGCCTCTGTGAGCATGGTGCCTGGTGGAAGAGTCTTGAAAGGGCTACAAGCCCGACATTCTGAGCCTGCTTGGCAGCCCAGGTCGATGGCGACTTTGGCCTCGGACTCCCCGTACAGAGGAGACAAGCACTGTGACGAGAAACGGACGGGATTGCAATAACTTGCGTGGCTACTGTACATATGCCGAGCGAGCCGCGCTGCACACCCACCCCCGCCTTCGTGGGAAGCAACAGTAACAAGAAACCATCATATAGCAACTGCACTCACAACACCAAGGGGCCCTTGTTGCTCTGCAGCTTGCAATGGGCACTGTCCGGGATGATCTTGCCAGCAGCTTTGAGCTCCACATACTCCTCCCGCGTGAAGCGAGTGAAGCCCCAGTTCGACGACAAGTAAACCGTTTGGCGGCCCGTGAACTTGTACTTGGCACGGCGAAGCGCCTCGAGCACAATCGCCGTGTTCGAGTCCTTGGAGCGCACCGAGAGGAGGGTCTGGCCAATGTTCACGCGCGCGACCGTGCCCTGCGGCTTGCCAAACGCACCACACATGCCCGTCTGCAGCCGATCAGCGCCGGCGCAGGAAAGCATCTTGTTGATGCGGAGGACGTGGAAGGGGTGCACGCGCACGCGCATGTGGACCACGTCCTTTCCAGCCTGGGACGACATGTACTTGTTGCACGCGACCCGGGCAGCCTCAATGGCCTCGGAAGACAGCTGCTCCTTCTCGTCCGACACCATGTGGGCGGCAAAGGGGAAGTCATCGACGTGGGCGCGCTTGCGGCCGAGGTCAAAGATGTGGATCTTGGGGTCGGGGACACCCCGGCAGTACCGCGACTTCGGGTACGGCTTGTTCTTGCAGTAGCGGTAGCATCGCGCCGGGCCTAACAAGCAGTCGAAAAACACCCATGGCCATAGCGCAAGAGAAAACGAACAGGAGCACAGAAACCAACAGCACGAGCAAACACCATGTCAGTCACAGGTCATCGTAGCTAGGCACAGGCCAAGACCCACGTCAGCCTAGCTAGAGGTCGCACACGCTCTGTAACAGTAGCTCGTCGCACGTGTCCGTAGCGCCCGCGCCGACGACAAGTGGCCGACTCATCCGGCGCCCACAGCAGCAGGGGTTTTGCGAGAACCAGACAAAACGTACGACGCCCCATGGTGAAGGTGGTAGTGTAGACGCAGTAAGCAGCCGCAACGGTCTCTTCGAGGGGGGTGTGGCGCCGCGCATTGTCCTCGGGGGCACCGAGCGCGGCGGCGGCCGCCGCGTGGGGGCAGCCGACGAGCGCCGCCGCCGGCGCCGTCGGTGGCGGTCGCGCCAACGTGGCCGCCCGCAGGGCGGCGGCCAGCGCCAGCGCCACCTTTTCCGGCCGCGGCCACCTCCCCGCCACCCAGACGGTCGAGGGCCGGTCGCAGCACCGCGCCGAGTGCGGCGCCGTCGGCGCGCGCCCCCCGTCGGGTCTGACGCTGCACACGCGGGCGGCGAGGGCGGCGAGCGGCGCCACCGCCGCCTCGGCCACCGGGTCATGGTCGGCGGCGAGGAGCACCGCCACCGCCGCCGGCGCCGACGCGGCATAGGGCGGCGGGGGGGTCACCCGCCGCCGCCCCCGCCGCCCGCACCCGCCGGGCGAGCGCGTCGGGCGACTCGGCGTGCGCCGCCGGCGACGGCGTCGACGCGGTGCCCGCCGCGCGGCCGCCAGCCGCGCGCCGGCCGCTGGCAGCCGATGCACCGGCGCGCCGCCAGAGGCACAGGCCGCCAACCGCCGACGTGGGGGTGGCGCCCCCAACCCCCCCCCCCCCCACCACCCCACAGCAACTGCTGCGCACGGGCAAAACGGTGCGGGCGGGCCGGCGGACGGGGTGGCAGCAGAGCGTCGGCCGCGACCGATCGCCGCCGCTGCTCCAGTGCCGTGACGCATCTAGGCCGCCGGCAAACGGCGGCGCCGAGACGCCCAGCGTAACGGCGGCAACGCCGGCGGTGGCGGCGCAGAGACGCCCAGCGCAACGGCGGCAGCGCCGGCGGTGGCAGCGTCGGCGAGCCCGCCACTGCCCGCCGCTGCCCCGCGCCGGGGCAGCAGCGCGACGCGGCGGCCGTTTCAGTGACGCGCCGACAGCCCGTGGGGGCGGGCCGACCCGCGGGCAATGGGCGGTGCGGCCAGTGGCCACCGCCGGCGCGACGGCCGCCCGTCGGCCCGCCGCTGGCCGCCGCCGCCGCGCTCGGCCGGCGGCGGCGACGCCACGGCGGCCGCCACGTCGGCAGCGGCAGTGACGGCGGTGTCCCCCCCCGCCACCGCCCCCCCGCCTCTGCCAGCCACTGGCCACGGGGGAGCGGTCACGGGCACCCGCCGCCGCCGACCGCCGCAGCGGCGCCGCGGCCGCCCCCCGTCGCCGGCGCAGACGGGGCCGCCGTTGCGGCCTCGGTGCGACGGCGTGGCGACCCCCTCCGCCGGCCGCGGCGCCGCTCGACCGGCGGCGCGTGCCCCCGCCCCGCCCCCGCGGGCGGCGCGCCGTGCGCGGCGGGGACGTTGGCGCCCACCCCACGGCACGGCCGCCAGGCGGCCACCGCTCTCGGCGCAGGGGGGGGCGGATACGACGGGGGGGGGAGGGGGGGTTGGAAGAATGCAGCC
>ENA-ORXC01002235-ORXC01002235.1-marine-metagenome-genome-assembly--contig:-NODE-2235-length-10703-cov-6.024939_pt1 | contig 10703 bp, 9 predicted proteins | sample MGYA00237865_ERZ511478 | MGnify/ENA metagenome assembly ERZ511478 | reverse complement strand
GGCGTTTCGATCGGCCCGACTTCCTGGACCTCGAGTCCCATAGCGGGTGTCGCGCGAGTGGCCTGGACGGCCGTTACTTCCCTCCTACTGAGGTAACCCCCCTGATCGTGGTACTACATGTAGGGCTCGACTCCCATGCCCTGCAGCGTCGTTTGGATCCGGCGGATTGGGGCATTTTGCTGCCCCGGGGCACCCGAGTCCGCCCCGTCCATCTCCGCCTACGACCGCGGGTCGAACGCGTCCGAGCACAAGTGGTTAAAGATGTGGAACCGGTCTGACACCACTGTGCAGTCCATTAGCAACCACCCGACCTTACCGAGCGCGACCCGGAACGCGCCGCACGCAAAGTCGTAGATAAGGAACCGCGGGATGCGGGCAAAACGAGTCAGCAGCATGTTGAGGAGCACCTGCGGTGCCTCTTTCCTGTCGAGCACGGTGAAGGCTAAGATGAGTGGGTGCTTGCACCCGCAGCAAATCGTCATTACGCCGGGGGAAAACTTGTGGGCCTTAGCGTAGTGCTTGGAGCACATGACCGTGGACAGAACTTCCTCCCAGGGAAGCGGCTCCGGCCGACACTGGGGCAGCGACGGCACGCACGTCCCCGTCCGCTCGTGCCCGTGCGCGGCCGAAGGGTACTGCTCTCGGAAGTCCCCCGACATCTCCATCTGCGACCGGTCCCCGCTCCTCCACTTATTCTCGTACTCGACCGTCTCCTCGGGCCCGTTGCGCCACTCGAGGATGAAGTTGTCAATGGCATCGGCGACGCACACGAGCGTGTTGGACAAAGCGGCGGCCAGGGCAGGCAGAGTGGAGAAGAGAGCGACGGAAGCGCGCAGTCCCCGCTGGAAAAACCGCAGCTCGCGTAGCATGTCCACAATGGGCTTGCATGCGTCGTCCCTATTCGGCTCTGTGGTCTTGGTGGAAGCAGCTAGCAGCTCCACCAAAACCTGCCGATGGTTGTGGCCCGCCAGCATTGCCGCCAGGCTCCGGACGGCTCCGACCTGGCTCGCTCGAGACGGCAGCACGACGCTGTCAATGGTGATAGCAGTGATAAAAGAGAGCAGCTCCCGCCGCGCGTCCTCGTCTAGGTCCGCAACAGCGCGAGAGAGGAAGGGTGAGTCGGCGTCCGCGTCCCCCTTTCCGGGCTTAAAAGGCTGCCGGGCACAGTCCGCCTTGCGCCGCTTGCCCTTTGTAGCAGTACCACAGTAGGAGTTTCGCCCGCCTCCCCCTGCTTTTCCGTCCGCAGGGTCCGCACGGAGCACTCGTGAGAGGCCAGCGTCGGCTGCCTGCGTTGGTCCGCCGCGACCGGCACCTGTAGTCCCCGGCTGTGGCGGTGGTGCTGGCCGCGTCGCCCACGATGCCTGCCCTGTAGCCATAGGTGGCCGCGGCGGTCTTGGCGCGGCCGACGCCCAACCGGTAGCCGTCGGCGGCGGCGGTGGTGGTGATCGCGTCGCCGTCGGTGGCACGCCGGTGGCCGTTGTCGGCGGCGGCTGCGTTGGACCCGTCGCCGTTGGCCCCCGGCCAGTTGCCGTCGGCGGCGGCGGCCGTGTTGGCCGCGCCACCGTCGGCGCCCCGCCCGTAGACATCGGCGGCGGCGGGGGTGTTGGTCGCGCCACCGTCGGCGCCCCGCCCGTAGGCATCGGCGGCGGCGGGAGTGTTGGTCGCGCCGCCGTCGACGCCCCGCCCGTAGGCATCGGCGGCGGCGGGGGTGTTGGTCGCGCCGCGGTCGGCGCCCCGCCCGTAGGCATCGGCGGCGGCGGGGGTGTTGGTCGCGCCGCCGTCGGCGCCCCGCCCGTAGGCATCGGCGGCGGCGGCGGTGTTGGCCGCGCTGCCGTCGGAGCCCCGCCCGTAGGCATCGGAGGAGGCGGGGGTGTTAGTCGCACCGCCGTGGGCGCCCCACCCGTAGGCATCGGCGGCGTCGGGGGTGTTGGTCGCGCCGCCTTCGGCGCCCTGCCCGTAGTTGTCGGCGGCGGCGGCGGTGTTGGCCGCGCTGCCGTCGGCGCCCCGCCCGTAGCAGTCGGCGGCGGCGGGGGTGTTGGCTGCATCTCAATCGGGGCCCCGGCGGTGGTCGTCAGCGGCGGCGGTTGCGTTGGCCGCGCTGCCGTCGGAGCCTCGCCCGTAGCCTTTGGCGGCGGCAGTGGTGTGGGCCGCGTCACCGTCGGCGGCCCGCCCGTGGTCTGCGGCCGCGGCGGTGCGGGCCGCGTCGTCGCCGGTGCCCCGCCCGTAGCCGTACCCTCTGTGCCCGCCGTGGTGGCTCTGCTGGCCTGCTGGGTGGAAATGTACTGCGCCAGGTGGTGAGCGGCTGCTGCCCGACGTTCCGCCTCGGCGCGGTTGCGAGTCTTGTAAGTGGCGAGCCCCGTCCGAACCGACGATAGCAGCTTTGCTGCAGCAGCGCCAATGTCAGAGATCGTGCCAAGGAGGGCGCCAATCGCCTTTTCTCCCGGGGTGGCTTCCTTTTTCGCGTTCTTGGGAAGTGATCCAGGGAAGAGGACGCTGACGGCTTGCTCTGACGCGCGCAGCGTCCTGGACAACAACTTCACCTCCTTGCGCGGCTCAATCACGTCGCGGATGACGCGGCAGTTGCTCTCCCCTCGAACGAGATAGGCCGCCTTGACCGCCCGCTCGTTCTCTGGTACGTGCTGCGTGATGTGCTCAAACCGCACATGGTCGGAGCCACTGCCAAACCCCACCCATATTGAGTCCGCCGACACAAACTTGTACCGCCCATCGCAGTCCATGCACTTCACGCAAGTGAACAAAGCGGGGGGCAGTTGCGTCACCATCAACTTGAGGCCCGTCAACACCAGGTTCCGCAACACGCGGCCGCTGCGAGTCCGGCCTCCCCGTTCCTGGACACCGGCAGCCATCTCCCGACGGACGGCGCGCGCCCACCTCGTCGTGCATGTTGTCAATGCCGTCCCCTCAGATGTCTGGAGCGCCATGGCCCGAATCCAAGAGACGGTCGCCGCGGAAGTCAGCGTCAGCAACACGATGTGCTCCTCTCGACCATCGCGTGATACCCATTGCAGGCAGGCTGAGCACTTGGCCAGGTGCACCTCCATATTGCAAAACCCGCGCGTGCACGCGATGACCCCCGCTCGCTTGGCGGAGCCCGAGAGGTCGTGCTTTCTGCCTCGGCCACTGCACAGCGAGCAGGATGACGGGGGTGGCAGGACGAAGAGGTCGCCGTTGATCGTCTTGGAGCACACATCCGCGTTGGACCGAACGGCCGCGATACAGTCGAGCAGGGGGTTGGGTAACTGCGACACGGAAGACACCTCCAGGCTGCGGACCATACACTGCGCAGAGGATCGGTGGGATGTTTGCGGCGCCCCGCAATCTTGTGCAACGCCTAAGTGCGAGCACACCCTGGTGCGAGCGCCCGGACAGAAGCCACACGAAGAGCGGGTGGCCGTCAGGTACAGCGGCACCGGCACGATGCCAATCGGTGTTGGACAAACGGCAACGTACAGGGCACCGACGACATTGAACGTCATGGAGTCATCCGCCGTTCCCTGCCCGTTCCCGTTGCCCATGTGCTGCGCTCTTCTTCCGAGCTGTAGCTTGTCGTTGTGCGGCGTCACGCCCAGCACCGCGGCGACTTCTTGCAGTGCCGCATCCAATACTCCAGCATGTTGGCACGTAGTTGGGCGCTCGTGAATGTGGTTGTCCTGATGCACGTCGGCCCCAACACATGTGCACCTGCATCGCCCATCCACAGCCAGCCACATGCATGCGCTTGCGCTTTCCCCTTAAGCGTCTCGCCGCCACTCGCCCTATCTGGCGGCGACACCAAAGATGCCAGGAGCCATCCAGACCTGCTCCGTGCCCTCCTCCTCCGACCACGACTGCAGCAGTTTGATCGCCTCCGCAGCGGCATTGTGGGAGACACCGCAGTCCGACGCCAGGGACTCGACGGGGGTCTCCGACAAGTAGGCCCCCAAGACACGACACAACCCCCGACCAAAGTTCCCCCCCTTGCGCCTGCCGGCGCCCTTCTTCCGTCCCCCCATGCCGTGACGCGGCCGTGGGCGATCTTGCTGGAAGCGCTGCCGATTAGAAGCGTGAGGTGGGGATGCTGCTCCACCGAGCGGCACGGAGGAGGCGTCACCAATGCCACTGTCGCCGCCGTCGCCGCCGTCGCCGCCGTCGCCGCCATCGCCGCCGTCGCCTCCGTCGCCGCCGTGGCCGCCATCGCCGCGGTCGCCGCCGCCCTGATCGTTGTCGTCGCCCAGCCCGCAGTCGTCACGGCCACCACGGCGTTCCTCTTGGCCACTCATGGCAGGGAACATGTCAACGGGCTCCGTAGCACCGGGAATGGCAAAAGCGGACCCGGCTGAGCTACCCCCAACCCAATGCTCAACAGAGGGAGCACTCCCTGACGGCAGGGGACTATCCGAGAATGGTGGCGGGGACGCCGCAAGCAGCGGCCGGCCATCGTCCGAAGACCCCTGCTCGTCAAAGACCCTATTGGACATCACGATGGGCACCAACGGCTGAGCACAGCACTGTTCCACCCCCCAGGAACGACGGTGATTCGCCGGCCTGGTGTCGCGCCACCCACAATGCGGCGCACCCACAGCGGTGTCTGGCACTGCCGAACCACCAGCCTACCGCAGCCGGGGGGTCCTGGCCAAACCGGCTGACGCCCCCCCACGTCACGGCCTCTTCTCCGTGGGCTGCGGTGGTAGGGCACGCGGCTCGGCGGGAGGGACGCGATGGCGGGGGGGAGGGCGCCCAGGGCGGCGGCGGGCAGCGCCGCCGGAACCACGCCGGCAGGGCGGCGGGCAGGACGACGACGACGGCGGGAAGCCACACCAGGGGCGTCTGTGTGAGGCGGGAGGCCCGGATCGGCGGAAGGACGGCGGTGAGGGGGGGGTGGGGGGCAGCGATGGGAGCGGGGGCGGGAGCACCGACGCCGAAGCTGCGATTCAGCAGCGGTTTCTGGCGCAGCTGCCGTAGGCAGCAGTTGAAATAAACAGGACGACAAAGAAATAAACAAGCGATATGACAAATAACGGGGACCAGGCTGCCGCTATTCTTCTGCTCGATATCCTCGTGAGCGGAAGTGAGATCCAGAGAACATATTCCATGTGGAACGACACAGGCCATCGATGCGGCTGATCCCTCGGCTCGAGCGCGATTGTGAGCCATCCAAAGTCCAATACATCGAATTTTTATCGAGGTTTTGGCACGCCCAGCGTTAGTGGGATCCAGGCTCCCGAAATCCTCGATCTCGAGGTTCTGGGCCCGTAGGGCCACCGGGCGCACAACCCTCCATCGACTGGGTTCCCATGGTGCTCTCTGTCGGCGGTCATGGATCGTGGATATGCTCTGATGATGGGGGGGTGGTACTCGGAGCGGGCGTTCGGTGGCTTGCCGATGGTAAGATAAAAGGCTGGTCATGTTCAAAAGGCGACTGAGTCATGGTGTCATGTCGGGAGCGATGGGACGGTCTTCTGCCCGTCCAGTTCGGCGGGTGGACGTCCGTCTTTTCCATAGCGGTCCCCGCCGCTTCCAGGCGAGGCACGCCGCCACCGCGAAGGGCGGCGGCGCAAAATGAGCTGTGGTCATTTTGGGATTGGTACGGAGGCGGCCGGGAGAAATTGGGGTGGCGGCGGGGGGGCATCTACGCTACTCTTCTTGACTGAGGGGGACTCACTGTGGTGAGGGTGCGGGTGTGACAGGGGGACGACCGAGGGTGCGGGTGGGTGCGCTGGTTGGGATGGTGTCAGTAGTGCCGGATGTGGGTAGCGGCGGCCGCCGCCGCTGCCTCCGCTGTCACCACCACTGCCGCTGTTGTCGTCGCCGTTGCCGCCGCTGCGGCAGCGTCTCCGCTCATACGAGGCTGCGTGAGCGGTTGTACCCGACCGCTGCGGCGACCAGCGGTGTGCGGGTGCCGATGCCGCCGGGCGCGGCGCGGCAACAACGAGCCGCCGGTGGCCGCGCGCGTGAGGGCACCGCCAACCGTGGTGGGGACCTCGACGGCGTGGTACCGGGAGAAGGTCGGGGAACGCCTCCCCTGTCGCCCGCAGTATTTTTTCCAAGTATCCGCGGGCAGCCTTTCTGCGTCGGCGTCCTTCGTCGCCCTTTGCGCATACGCGTCTGTGGGCGGTCTGTGGAGGCCAGCCCGATGGCCGCCGGCGCCTAGGCCACTGCTACGGCCCCCCCCCTGGAAAATAAGACAGGGAGATCCGGACGAGAAATCACAATATTGACCGAGAAATCACATCCGACACAGCTGGCTTGTGTCAACCAACGAGAAGATTCAATCACTGGAATGGCCAGTCCTATGATACAATGTCATCTCGCCCTATTCACTGTCGTCACTGCTACTGCAACTGTCGCCCACGCCACTCTGGCTCCCAGAACCGCTCTCAGGCGGCCCAGCGCACATGGTGACGTGCTCTGCCAGTGCCGCGCCCGCCGCCAACTGCTTAGAGCAGGCGGGGCACACCCAAAAGGCACCACACGCACACCCCACCCACGTCTTGCCCCCTCGGTGGACCTTGTCGGCGCAAACACGGCACCTGTGAAGCTCACGCGACGCCACCTTCTCAGCCAACTCCCGCTCTTGGTTCACCTTGCGCTCTTCCCGCGCGACGCGGCGTACAGCCTTGTCCTTCTCCGCCTTGGCGGCAGCCTCCTGCACCTTGCGTTGTTGCTCTAATAGCAGGAAGGGGGAGTGAACGACACCGCGTTTCACGACCGCCCGGCCACTCGAGGACCCCGCTCTGGCCTCATCTACACGCCCCTGAGCCGCCATGATGACCTCCGAGGCGGCGTGACGGGCAGCCTCGACGGCCGTCTCGCCGATGTCGACGAGGCCGAGGTTGGCGCGGACGTTCGCCTTCATCAACTCCGGGTCGAATGGCCATAAGCCCCGCCGCCGAAAAGCACCGCGAATGATTGGTCCGGTGAACGCCCGGCGCTCCGCGGCGTAGGCGGCCAACAGCAAAGCGTCCCGCGTGTTGGTATTGGTGAGCATCCCGTCCATAACGGCCTTCTCGTTTCGACGCACCTTGTCGGCTTGCATTGTTCCAAAGGGCGCCTCATCCAGCGGCTGGGTGATATGGGACGTGTTCTTGGAGAGGGAGAAGAGGAAAAGCCCGAGCCCCAGCGCGTACTCGACGATGTCCGACCGGCGGTGGGCGGCCAACTGGTCCCCGAACAGCAGCGCTTGGATGCCTGGGTAGCGGGCGTGAAACACTTCGGCCACCTTGGCCAGCACCTCCTTGAAGATGCCCGCGTCAAGGAAGCCCGTATCATTCCAGCAGTAGTACCTTGGCCACGTCCCACGGGTGATGCTCGGCGCCCGCTCCATGGTGAAGTTGACCGCCGCCTCGTCCCCTGCCCCGAAGCGACCCTTGAGGATGTACACACTCAACAGCACGGACCCGTCGGCGGCGACGAAGGTGAGCAGCGACGCCACGTCCTGGTGCCGCGTGGACCTAACGTTGGCCCGCTCCTTGTTGGCCGCCTCGACGCGGCGGAGCGTCATCTTGTCACCCCTCTGCACCACCCGCGTCTCATCGTAGTTGAAAACAGCATGGCCGGGAAAATGGTAGTGGGTGAGAAAGTCCTCAAGCTCCGTGCAAAAGTCGACCACGCCGTCAAACACCTCCCGCCCCGCCCGCTTGTCAGCGAGCGCCTTGCAAGCCCTCTTGCTCAGCTGCTTGCGGTACCGGCCGAGGAAGCGGGAAACCCACGTACGAGACACCTTGACGCCCCACTTGCGTAGCACCAGCTGCCTCATCTGCTCCACGGTGAGGGCCAGGTTGTTCACACTGAAGGCCTGGGTCACCGACACCAAAACGGCTTCATGATCCGGGGTGAGCTTCATCAGGCCGTGGCCATGGCGGCGTCCACGTCTCGAGCGGTGGTAGGCGACCCGCACCGACGACGCGGTGCGCCCCGTGTGCGACGCCACGTACAACAGCGCGGCCTTGAGCGTGGGGAATGTGTGCTTGACATCCTCGAGGAGCGCCAGGGCGGCGGCGAGGTCCTCGCGGGGGGGCATGGTGGCGGGGGGGGTGGGGTATGGCACCAACAAGCCGGTGGGGTGGTGACGCTGGATGCCCGCCCATTTAATCAGTGGGATTGCCCGCCCAGTGATTGATCGCCCGCCTAAAATCAGGCGAGGCTCCGGATGGCGGGAGTCTCGGATGTGATTTCTCGGTCAAAGTTGTGATTTCTCGTCCGGCTCTCATTTCAGTCTCACACGCGCGCATTTCCGTCTCACTCGCGCGCATTTCAGTCTCACACGCGCGCATTTCCGTCTCATGGGAGCGCATTTCTTTCTCAAGGGAGCGCTTTTTCTCGCGCGGCGGCGCGCGGCCGCCGCCGCGGCCGCCGTGGGTCTGCCGGCCGCGGCCGCGGCCGCCGCGTCGGCCGCCGCCGCCGCCGCCGGCAGCGGCCCGCCGCACCACGGGCACGGGGACCCCGGGCGGCCGCCCACCGCCACGGCGCCGCGGCACGTGGCGCACGCGGTGGCGGCGGCGGCGGCGGCAGCACGTTGGCACACGCGGCGGCTCCGCCACACGCGGCCGCGGCCGCGCCGCCGCACGCCGAGCAGGGGGAGGGGGAGGTGCTTTTGGAAACCGGGCCCTCAGCTGCGACGCGTCGAGGCGGGCGCAGGCCACCAAACACGAGCTGCAGCTGTTGACGCCCGGCTCGTACCATGGTCATCCAAACCGCAGTCGGCCACGGACCGACCCGCGCCAGTGCGACTACTTCAAGCCGTCAGCGCCCGCGTCGGGTACGTGCACCTGGTGGCGTGGCGACCGTCGGCCGTTGCGGGGTGCTCCCTGCCTTGTGCGGGGGGGGAGGAAGAGACTGCGCGCTGCGGGAGCGCGAGGCGGTACCGCCTGGGAGCGGCACGGTCAGCGTGGCGGGCCGCGAGGGGCTCGCGGCGGCGCTCGTGTCCACGTTGCCACGCGCCCGCCCCCCTGACCGCCCGCCGAGCCGCCGCCGCTTAGGGCGCTCGTCCCCGCCGCAACCGCCAACGTTGCCGGCAACGTTGAGACGGTCCTCCACCCCGCCGACAACGCGGTGCGCGGTGCTCGTCAACGCGGCGGCGAGTGCGCCCTGCGCGGCGTCCAAGGAGTGGTTGCTGCGGTGGTCGGCCGGGAAGTCCCAGAGGGGTTCGTGCAGCCTCCGTGAATGGGCGGATGCTTCACTAGATTCTTCGTCTGGGCCAATCAATCGGCGATCGCCTCGACAGTACCGTACTCTACTGCACACGCAAACGACAATGGCGGAGAAGCGCTACAGAAACAGGCGGCGGATGGCGTACTGTCCACGCGCCACATCAAAAGAGGCTACGGAACCCCCGGGCCAACTGGGCAGCGGGTGATGCCAACGCGACCACCGACGCGACGTTGCTGACGCCCCGAACAATCTCGTGCAACAGCGTAGTGTCCCCCTTCTTCGCAGCTGCCAGAGCCGCCTCGTGCGCGGCCTTGGTCTGCTTTAGTTCGGCCTCAAACGCGGCGGTCAGCTCGCCAATCTTGTCGACCTTGACCTCGACGCTAGTGCCGGACGGCACGTCCATCGTTTGCATCGCCGTTAACAGCGACCGCACAACGGTGAGCTGCTGCGCTGGAAGCTTCCCATTGTCAGCGTCCTCCAACGCATACACCCGCTCCATAAAGGCCAACCGGTCGACGGGACCAATGTCGTTCAGGGTGTCGCGCATCAGGTCTGGGCCACTGGTGGCGGCGTCGGTCCACATCGCCTTCTCCCTCGGCGTCATCTTGTTAATGAGCACGCTGAACTTGCCGGCCACGCGGACCTCCCGCTCCTTGAGCGCGTCCAAGACGGTGCGGATCGTCGCCATGTTGCCCGCCCGAATGCGGGCGGCTTCGAGCGTCACGACAAACAGCAGCTTGACGGTGCCGCCGAGGCGCACGGCCGCCGCAATCTCCTCTGCCGCCCGCTTCTTGGTCACCGCATCGTCCAAGCCGGGCGTGTCCGAGTACCGCACGCCGTTCACCACCTCCGTTTGGAGTTGCGTCGTTTTGCCCGTCCCGGTCGACATGCCCGACGCAAAGGGCTTGCCAGTGAGGCCCGTGAGAAGGGTGCTCTTGCCCGTCCCAGGGTCGCCGATAAGGATGATGTGCTCCATCGTCGTCTCTGGCGGCGGCGCGTGAGGGAGGGAGCGGCAGAAAGTGTACGCGACAGACTGGGGAGGAGGGGGGGGAGGTCGCAGGCAGGAGGGTGGAGGTAAGAACGATCAGGCCACCAGGAGCTGCCGTTGGCACGGCGGGGCGCGATGCAACCTGGGGAGCTTCTTGTGGGTTCTCCGCCGCGTAGATGGGCTGTGAGTGTCTGCTGCGGGCCGATGGTACTGGGGCGCCCAACTGGGCAGCTTTTATATCCCACGCTGGACAAACGACGCCCTCTCGGGCCGCCTCCGACCCTCCCTAGGACCACAGGAGGGCCCTCGGAGACGGATTGTCTCGCTCGTCAGCCTTCCCTCCACCCCCGCCCCTCCCCCCCGCCACCCAGCCACCACACAGCGAGGGCGAGGCGACCCCACTGGCAGCGCCCACGCAATGCAACTCGATCGGGACGGCGCGCGTCCCACGCGCGAGGCCCGCCCCGCCCCGGCAGTGGACACTCGCGCACGGACGTCATGTCGACGCGTCCTCGTCAGCCGCGCCCGACCGACGCAAGCGGTGGTGGTTGGTCAGCCGCGCGGC
>ENA-ORXC01002233-ORXC01002233.1-marine-metagenome-genome-assembly--contig:-NODE-2233-length-10711-cov-3.733026_pt1 | contig 10711 bp, 9 predicted proteins | sample MGYA00237865_ERZ511478 | MGnify/ENA metagenome assembly ERZ511478 | reverse complement strand
AAAATGAAAAGAGAAATAATGATGGCATAGAAGTATGACAACAGCGGTCGAAAAAATTGGTATCTTAAACATATCCAGGTTGGCACGAACCAGGAAATGACTGACAAAGATAGCGGATAAGACAATAAAAGAATCAATAATAATAAACATTGAAAGTCTTTGTCTGTAGGTCATGATCATCCTCCTTTTCTAAAAATAAAAATTTAAATTATGTCTTCCCAACTAAAAAGACATAATTTAAATTTTTATTAAAGATAGGGCATCTAACCCCTCCTCACATCACACTCTCGACGACCAGAGCGTCTAAGGTTTATTTCAACCCACAGCATGACCGAGTACCTCCTTTGATAACGGCTAGGAGACATCACCAAACCATTTGCATAACGTACGTTTTATTCTCAATAACGAACAACAATATAAAAAAAAACCGTTCTACATGTCATTTAATATAACACCAAATAAATTTACTTTCGCAAACTCTAAAGCTTTTTTAGCTTCCATCGCTTTTTCTATCTCTGTTTTCCCTTGGCTGATAACTAATATTACACCATCACTCTTATTAGCCAGCAGTTTAGTATCAGTAACATCCAGTATCGGCGGGGAATCAACAAGGATTAAATCATATTCCCCTAATGCTTGCTGCAATAGTCTATAAAAAGACTCTGATCCAATTAATTCGGCAGGATGGGCAGCCATTTGGCCACTGGTTAGGATTGCTAAGCTACCTATGTCAGTAGGAATAATTGCTTCTTCCAAACTAACTTTTTCGGTTAATACTTCTGTTAATCCAACTGAGTTTTCTTTCTTAAAAATAAAATGAATGGCTGGCTCCCTTAGGTTTGCATCCACAAGGAGCACCCTTTCTTTTTGTTGTGCCATTGATACAGCAAGATTGGCTGATGTTGTTGATTTCCCTTCATGTGAGCCAGGTGACGTGATTAAAATAATACTTTTTTTTCCTTCGGTTAAGAATTGAACATTAGTCCGAATTGTTCTGAACTGTTCTGAAATGATCGATTCTGGATTTGAAAAGGTGATTAAATTCCTTTTTGGAGTACTATTTTTATTCTTATGCTTGCTTCTTAACACCAATATCACCTCCAGAAGAAATTTTATGAACACTTTGCTGTTGAGTATTTCTTTTGTTTATTTTAGATACTTTTCCTAGTACAGGAAGTTCTAAAAATGCTTCTACATCTTTTTCTGACTTTATCGTTTCGTCTAGTGAGTCTAGGAAAAAAGCAAATCCTATTCCTGCCACAATACCAAAGATAAATGCAATAAGTATTGTCCTGCTTCCATTAGCTTCGCCATTAATTGGTTCTGACTGTATTTCTGCTGATGACAAAATACTAACCTGATTAAAATTTATTATTTTAGGAACTTCTTCTTTAAACACTTCCGCAGTTGTATTTGCAATTTTTGCAGCAAGCTCAGGGGAAGTATCAACTACACTTATACTTACAACTTGAGATTCATCTATTCGTTGTACATTAATTTGATTAGCCAGCAACTTTGAACTTTGTTGAAGATCCAATTGTTTCACGACTTTATCTAAAACAGTCCTGTCTTTAATGATGACTTGGAGGGTACTCATATCAGCTTTTTCGCCTAATATGATTTTTGTAGAAGTCTGATATAAAGGTGTTGGAACAGTTTGGGAGCTATAAAAGATCCCAGCAATAGTTGATAAGGCGATAATAACAAGAATAATCCATACCCTTTTCTTTAGAGTTAAAAAGAGTTCTTTCAGGTTTATGTCCTTCGCTAAAGTATGTTTTTCATTCATTATTAAACCACCTTATCCACCACTTCGTTCTAGATAAAGAACATACAGGGTAAAAAAAATAAATTTGAGAAGATTTCAATCTGTTATACATATTATAGTTCTGTATAAAGAACACGTCAAGAGTACCTTTCAATATTTTCTAAACTTCTACATTTTCTTAATTCACTGCTTCCATTTGCCTTTTTAAAAGAGTGCCGAAAACTCCTTTTTGTTCCGAAGCCAACTGGGAAAAAGCACCTTGTTGAATAACTCTTCCTTGATCCAATACTATAACCTGGTCAGCATTTTTTATGGTTGATAATCTATGTGCGATAACAATTATTGTCATTTGACCTTTTAATTTTTCAATAGCTGCCTGGATTTTAGCTTCATTTTCACTATCCAGTGCACTTGTGGCTTCATCCAATACTAGTATAGCCGGTTTTCTCAAGATAGCTCTTGCTAATACAAGACGTTGCCTTTCACCGCCGGATAATTTTATTCCCCGATCTCCAATTTGAGTATCTAAACCATCAGGCAACCTTCTCACAAAGTCCGCAGCTGCTGCGAATTCTAGTGCTTCCCATATATCTTCCTCTTGGGCTTCAGGTTTAATCAAACGTAAATTATCTCTTACACTTGAATTAAATAGAAAAGGATCTTGTGAAACATAACTTACTGATTTTCTAAGAGCTATCAAGCTATCACTTTCCAAAGGCATATTATCAATTAGTACTAAACCACGTTCAGGTTTATTCAATCCCATTAATAAGTCAATTAATGTGCTTTTTCCAGCCCCAGAACTCCCAACAATTGCTGTCATAGTATTTCTCTTAATTTTCAAATTTATATCTTTTAATGCATATGAATTCTCGTTAATATTATATCGAAAGTGTACTGCCTTACATTCAATTCCCTCCTTAATCTCTATGGGGATTATCTCTCCCCCTTCAAATACGCCTAACTCCTTTTTTGCTAGACATTCATTTTGCAATTCCATTAAGGATTTAAATGAAGGAATCACTTCTCCTAACTGTTCCAAACTGGATTGAATATTAATAAATCTTGGCCATACTCGTGAAAAGATAACCAAAATTAAAATTAATTCTGCTGGATGTTTAGAGAATATTTTGATCGCTATAAATGCAAACAGGGTTATTAAAAACGCTGATACGATTTTATATATTAGCTGTGATTTAGTTCTTAGCTTGGCTAAATCAACCATATTTTCTTCCATGCTTATATTTAAATCTTCAAACCATTTAATATGTTGGCTCTCCAAACTGTTGCTCTTAATATCCTTAATTCCATTAAAGTGGTCAGTAATTCCCCCTATGAAGAGTTTTGCCAATTTTAGGGTTCTATCACCAAACAAACTTGATTGTCTTATGAATCTGCGGCTGAATAAAAGAATGACTATACCACATATCAATACAAAAAGAGTCATCTTAGTAGAAAGCCACAAAGCAAAAGCTATTTGAATAAACGAAAATACAAATGATGCGGCAAACTGCAAAATCAAGTTTGTCCCTGAACTTACTCTTGCTATTTCAGTTAGCAGTGAATTGGTAATATCAGATTTTCTCTTTTTTAAAAAGTAATCCCAATTTGCCGTTATTAGATGCTTATATGTTTCTTCTCTTAAATAACGAATGTAACCCTGCTGAATTCTTGTACTTAAAATTGTTTGACTTCTTTGAAAGAACCCCTGCCCAATTACTAAAAGTAAATAAATTACCAATATTAGTGTAAGGCTTGCTGTTTCCGGCATATCTTTGAAGAAATTTGAAGTGAAAGAAATAATTGTTGAATCATTTGAATCATTTTGCATGATTCCTGTGAGCCCTATCAGAGGAATAAGCATAAATATCCCAAAACTTTCAAACAAACTTATGAATACAATGCTCATAAGGTTAACATAAAGAATTATTCCAGCGTGATCATGTATTTTTTTCAAAAAATATATAGCATAATTCATAACGAGGTTTCCTCCTATGACAAGGCATGTTTCCTTGTCTTTCTCCAAGCCCATAGAAAAGGCCGCAGTGGAAAATATAAAAAATGTAGTAATTTAGGCAACGGCAAAGTATCCAAGTCTGTGTAATAGGGATAAAGTGTACTAAATGCATAAAGTACTTTTTGATGAAACGACATCAATGAAAACATATGGCGCTTATGGTATTCGGAAACTTCTGGAGGCAAGGGTACTGAATGCAAATTGACCATATTACTAATATAAAATATAGCTTGTTGAGCAAGTTTTCTAGATTGCGATCCCTTAAGAATCCATGTCAACTCTTTAGGAATTTTAGAATTGAATAACTGGGTAGATAATATAGCCGCTTGGCCGCCAATCTTCAAACAATGAAATTTCTTTAATAAATTATGTACAATGTCCCCATCAACTTCCTGCTGCATCAATTGTTGTATGTCAAGCAACCATCTGATTCTTGACCAGCCATGTCGAGAACCGTGGGTTACCAGAAAGAAAAATAAGTCTTCCTTCCCTAAGTAGTAGACAGGATTCCCTAAAAAATCATTTTTCCTTCTTCTTCCCCATAGATCACTAAAACTCGGTTCTTTTCCTGGGCCAGGATTTAACCTCCAATGAACTTCTAATTTAATTCCTTTCTCTGGATGACTATAGGTGACATGATGATGCCTCCATTTCCAATCACCTAAGACAGAAAGGATATAATCATCCTTTCGATAACCTGCGCTGACAAGGATGCTATTCATCTTTTCTAAATCAGTAATAGGTATAAGAATATCTAAATCGCACGATGTCCTTAGTGAGATATCACCATATAGGTCAGTTGCAAGTACTGGCCCCTTCAAAAACATGAGTGGAATCGTGCTTTGGGTACATAGTCTGTTAATAAACTCCATCTCCTGACATAACTGCATCATTTGGAATGTATTAGATCTAAAAGCATGTTCCAAAACAGCAATTACATTAGAGGGAAAGATATTCTCATCATGACTTTTTATTGTTTTATATAACATAGGATAAACTCGATGATGGAAAGCCAACTCCATGAATAAAGTCCAATCAATATCTGATAATTCTTTATTAGAAATAACTCTACCACTTGTACGAGACGTAAGTAATTTAAATATCAATTTTAATTCTTTAGGGACTTGTTTTAAATCAAGTATGGAATTGTTGTTCATTTTAATCTCCTTAAACATTCCTTCTATATGTTTTAGCAAAACAACCTACCATAGTAAATCTATGCATTTCTTCTGCACCTGTAAGTAAATAAGATCCACTTCTCAACCATGCATGAGCAATTAATTGTCCCTTTTCATCCTTTGCTGTTCCTAGATATAGAGTATTATCAATATTCCTTCTCTCAAGCATTTTCATAGCTGCAATAGCCTTCACAAGACATTGACTTTCCCAAAATGTATACTTGCTCATAATATTGACTGCTTGAGAAATATGTTTAAGAATTTTTATGTCTGATATATTACTTTCAAGTGGAGATTCACACATTTGCTTACCTAAATTTGGAGCAACTTTCGAAAAAGGAATTGATTTTAATATTCTGGCCCATGCTAAAAACACAAAAGCTTCTATAAATAAAAGCCTTGTATGTCGATCGTATGAATTAATAAACATCTTAGCTTTATTCACTAGTCCTAATTCCCTTCTTTTAAATGAAAGAGTTATTCTCTTATTTGAATTAACCCCTCTTTCACTAAGCTTTCCACAAAAGAAAAAACTTGTGTTTCACATTCTTGTTTGTTGACTTCATATTCAGCAATAAGCCTAGCAATTACCTCTTCAACTGTGATTGGTGATTTTACTATATCCCAAATATATCCACCCGTTTCACCTAAATTATAATACTTACTATTTTTTATACTCATCATTACTTTTTCTCCGTCCATGTCACTAACAATGTTTCCTGGACTTTGAGTTATGATAGTAGTAAAACTCATTTTCTTAGTGCTTAACATTTTGTTTGCTCCTTTTTTATAGTATTTAAAATAAGCTCCACAAGCTGCGGTGCTGTAAACCCTTTCTCTGGGCGTTTCATTTGATAAATCTTAACTTTTTCGGCAATTTTAGCTGAAGATGAAAAATGCCAGTCTACTAATTCTAATTGCTTTATAAATATATGGCGGTATGTATGGACAAATAGTGTACTTAAGCGTTCGAGTCCAACAACAGGGCATAACTCAATACTTTCTTGATCCTTTTTTATTAACTCAAATATACCTGCAAGTGGGAGCATTTCTTCTGAGAATTTGGTTGAGATCGGGATTAAATATTTATTTTCTCTATCGTAAATAGAATTATACTCACTCACGTTCATCCCAAAATGGTTTAGACTTTCTGCCCATAATTTCTGTTGAGGATAGGTTGGTGTCACGTAAGGCAATCCATCTTCCAAAGAAAAGGAAACCGGTATTACATCGTCACTTAACAGATAAAACCCATTCTCCAGAAGGGAAGTTGCTAATGTTGATTTTCCTGCACCTGAATCACCAATAAAAGCATATGCCTTCCCGTCAATAGAAACTGCACTACCATGTAATGGTAGTATCTTTCTTTGAAGCAATATAGCTCCCATGCATGTTCCAAGGATATAAAGCCTTATTTGAGCAGGGTCAGCTCCTGCCCAGGGTGATACGATGATTTCCTTCCCATTCTTAATAAGGAAAATAGCTACCTTAGGAAGCTGGAACATAACGTAGTTTTCTTTGACTTTAAAACTGTAGGGATGGATTCCTAACTCAGCCCATTTTTCTGAAAGATCATCTCTTCTCACAATCACGTCGTATTCATCGTTAGGACAAGCTGTTACTGGCAATTCAGGTAGAGGAAAATCACTACTTATCGATAACCCAAAAGCTCTATATCTCAATCTCTTTATTGTTTCTAGCATCCTTTTCACTCCAAGTTTCTGCAAAAATTGTGATGAGTGGAAAAGCCCTCATACATGTTAGGTATAAGGGCGGTATTCCAATGATTACATACTAATTTTGTAGACTATTAATTAAGACTCATGGTGATTACCAAAGTTTGGTTGATTATCAACATACGCCTCATCATGCCATCCTTCAAGTGAAGCTGCCGCAGTCATATTAATATCTAAAACTTCCAAAGCTGGTGTTTGCCATTCTTTTTTCATCAAGTTCACCTCCCTTCATTTTCTTAATAAATCTGTAAACAATCAGGCTACGCATTAACATTCTATACTCCGAATCGATAGCTGCCTCTGGGTACGGAACCTCGCTTACCTTTGAAATATATTTTTTTATTATATTAGGGTCTAAAAACTCGAATATTGTTTGATCATTCTCCATTTCTCTAAGTTCTTTCCTAAATTCATCCCAGGATGAGGCCATACGATGAACCCAGTCCACACCTTGTATCCCTCTGATATTTTGGTTTAAACGAACCTTTTCTGGCAGCATATCCTTTGTAGCTCTGCGGATAAGTGCTCGATCCATTCCATTTTGTACATATTGATCTTCAGGAAGAGCTAAACAAAATTGAATTACACGTTTATCATTTGTAGGGTCCCGTTTCCACAATCTATTCCTAAGTGAAAGTTTCGTACCAATTGTATTTGTTGCATTCCAATGGAATAATTCATCAAAGTGCATTTTTCTAGATTCGTAAATATTGGGAACAGAGGTACCTGAAACAGACATACCATGTTCTTTCAACAAATTAAAAACCCCTGTTTTTTTTGCAAACTCTGAATTAATAATTACAGGAAATTGTATGGACTCTTCTCCTTTTAGAAGCCTATATAAGTTTGGGAAAGCGAGCTTTCTAGTAAATAAAAATAATTCATACTTCTTAACTCCAATTTTTTTGCTGTAATGTTCTAATTCTCGTAAATAACGAATTATTTGAAATCTACTTAATAGATTTGCATAATGATCTAATGCAGATCCCCATGAAACAGTGAGGTTCCCTCTACCTCCATTCAATAGAACACCTACCTCTTCCTCACGTGCTTTCTCAAATATTCCTTTTAACCATATAGAATTTTCGAAAAATTTATACGGCATTTCCATAGCATCCAAAACATCATCGATATCTGTGAAAGGACTTCTCCCCCGGAAATCCAGGTAATGATCTCTAATGTTTCCAACGTATTTCACCGTAGATTTGATAAAAGGCCTCTCATCTGCAATCCTGTTACTAGGAACAAAATCATTTACGAAGTCATCAGTCGGTATATAACTAAATGTGTGTAGTTGTTTCCCTTCTTTCTTTAAATGCTTTACAGCAAAACTTACTACTGATCCTGAGTCAAGTCCCCCACTTAAATGTGAACCAACGTTTCGGTGAGTCCGTAGCCTCGATGATACCGCTAATTGAAAAACATCACGGAAAGCCTCTATATATTCTTCATTTGTCTTTAAATTTAGATTTTGTACAGGCTCCAACTTGCAATACCTTGACACGCTGACCTTGTTTTTATCTATTAATATACTGTGTGATGGTGGCAACTGGATTATTTGTTTATAAACAGTGATGGAGGTGTCAATCGCGTCCACAGTTCCGTAAATAGCTAAAAATTCCGCCATCCACTGCTCATTCAATTCCTTCTTAACCCCAGGCAAAGTAAAAAGAGGCATAATTGTAGTACAAAAAGCAAACCTCTCATCATCTTTGTAATAATACAAAGTACGTGATCCGGAAAAATCCCTCGCACCAAATAGCTTCTGATTTCGTTCATCCCAGATCATATAAGCGAAGTCTCCGACAAGATGTTTTGGGGATTCTTCTCCCCATTTATAGTAAGCTAGCAAAATGAGCTGGCTGTCTGGCATATGCTTTTGTTTTGTTCGCTCGACTTGCAGCTTTTCGAATAGTTCATCTCTGTTATCTATAATCGCATCAGCAGTGATGACGCATTGTCTTTCGGAATCATAGAAGGGTTGCTGCTCTCCAACGGATTCTGGTGTGATCCATTGCGCATGGTTTCCAATGAAGGCATTATGTCTGTGCCAGACTTGGATATCGTCTGCCGGGAACTTTTCAAGGCCTTTCATTATGTTCCTTCCATGTTCGAAGGGAACTGGCTCTTTTTTTAAGTGAATGATTCCTGCAATTGCGCTCATGTTTTCCTCCTGCTATGGTACACCTTAATAAAGAAATTATTCGTTCTCTATATAGAACATATGATAAAAATACCATCTCTTTTAGGCAGTGTCAACACCTGTGAAGAAATTATTCCTAGTTTAACTTTCGACATTTTTTATAATGGAAAATAAAAAACCTCTTGTGTTGCTATACTTAAATCAGCAACTACAAGAGGTTTCACTTTTACCTATAAATCACAATCGCTCCAACAGACTTATCCTTAGCCTGCCCGTTAACACGGACCTTCAAGCCGTAATTGCCGATCTTGCGGCCTGCGTCTGGCATGAATGTGTTTAGGAAGTTATTGCCGTCGTCAAACAATGTTACTCTCTCCTGTGAGTCAAGGTTTAGTGTCATTTCTGGATAAATAAGATCTAATCCCGATGTTGGATTCAAACCAAATGCTGCATCAGCAATATGATAACGAGTCGATGCTGCTGCTCCAGTGTTCCAATTCAACTGAGTTTCTGGATGCGCATCCACTACACCAAGGAAACCTTCTCCTGGATGCACACCTGTCCAGTTGTCAGTGTATGTTGGGTCAACATACCAAACTACTAACCCGCCATCATAGCTCATTAAGGAGCTTCCGCGGCGAATATTGGCAAGGCCAGTGTCGACGCCTTTATGGTTACGCCACTCCAACAGGTAGTAATGGTCAGAGTACTTATTACCATCGGATTTTTCAAATCCATTTAAAGCAAATGCTGATGTAGTTTCTGCACCATCTTCTATAATTGTTAGGCCATCTGCTACAACTTTGATATTGTCAGCATAAAATCCAATATTGGATGTTCCCCAGTCTGTAGCATAACGAAGGCGAAGCTGAATGTTTTTGCCTGCATATTGTGATAGATCAAATGATTGTGGTTTCCAGCCATTTGAACTTCCTGTAAATCCAGGCATAGAAGTTAGGATGGTTGGATATCCCTCAGGAACAACATCAGAACGGGTATTGGCATTCCCCAATGACTTCCATGTCACACCATTATCCTCCGATACCTGAACAAAGGCAAAATCCCATTGTTCTTCGATATCATACCAGGCATCAAATGTTAAGGTTGCAGAGGATTTACCTGTCAAATCTACAGATGTGACCATGTTTGTATCAATTTCATCCTGTTGGCCGCCCCAATATTCATAGCTTCCAGAAGCAGGAGTGTTAACGGAAGTTGCTTTCTGAGGAAGATTTACCTTTGCGGCAATGGCATTCTTTCCATTAGGTGTGTTTGCCTGGTCTAGTAATACTTGTGTACCCTTTGTAGATACGTCTTCCCAGTTAAGTTCAACTGTATCATTTGTCCAGTTTCCACCTAAATAAGACTGGAAATATTGTTTTGCTAACGGAGAGAATCCGGTTGGTTCTGTTCCTGGAATCTTTCCTGCCCAAGATCCGCTTGCCATGATGGACCAGTAAGCAACAGCTTCTCCTGTTCCTGAATACATTGTATCGTATTCATCTGGATAGCCTAGATCATGGCCGTATTCATGAGCGAATACCCCAGTCGCGCCGTCTTCAGGCATCATAGTGTAATCGTAGAAGCCAGGTTTTCCTGCCCCCAATCCATCTAAGTCAACAAATTTTGTTGATCTATGTGACCAAATTGCATTATCACCCAGTGATCCTCCACCGGCTTCCTGTCCCATTCCTGCGTGAATAATCATCAGGTGATCGACCAAGCCGTCTTTTTCAAGGAGGTTTCCGTCTCCATCTAGATCATGTGGGTCTTCAAAATCATAATCTTCTAGTGGAATTCCTGCTGCAAGTGCAGCATTGTACGTGTCGACTACCAATTGCTTAGAGCCGCCTGGGATAACATTATCAT
>ENA-ORXC01002232-ORXC01002232.1-marine-metagenome-genome-assembly--contig:-NODE-2232-length-10713-cov-4.779052_pt1 | contig 10713 bp, 7 predicted proteins | sample MGYA00237865_ERZ511478 | MGnify/ENA metagenome assembly ERZ511478 | reverse complement strand
GGGGCCGACGTGGACACGCAGACCGGCGGCAGCGGCCCGCCGTCGCTGCTGCTGCCCCTGTCGCCGGCGACAATGCTGCCGCCTGTGGTGGCGTCGCCCCACCGACCACCGCCGCTGCGGCGTCCACCGTCGCCGCCACAGCTGGCGTTGCCGCCAGTATGCCTGGCGCGGCCGCCGCCCCACCCCCCCTCCAAAGGGCGCCGTCGCCCATGGCGCGCACGGGCCCGCGGCAACGCAACCTCCCCCGCCGCCGGGGCATTGACTTGGCGGAATTGGCAGACGAGCGGACGCGCGCGCGCATCCTCCGCAACCGCGAGGCGGCACGGGCGTCGAACTTGCGCAAGCAAGCGGCCGCTCGGGCGGCAGCGTCGGCGGCAGCGGCGGCAGCGGCGGCGGCCACAAAAGAAGCTACCGACGCTGCGACCGCCACGGACATGGACGCGGGAGTGGCGTCGCCCAGCAGGCGGGGCGACAGCCGCTCGTCGGCGGAAATGCCCGCCGCGCCGCATTGCGGAAAGGGCGTGGAGCCCTGACCGCCGGCGGCGCGCCAGGGTCTTGGCTGGGGGGCGGCGGTGGGGGCGGCTGGGATGCGACCAGTCTGCGGCTACAGCCGGAGACTGGCAGCATCCCCCACGCGTCGCTGAGGAGCTATCCCGCAAGCGGCGACAGGACAAAAAGCGGGGACGACGCAACCAGCGGTTGCGCTGAAAAGCGATGGATGGCGAGGGGCGTGGCACGCCTGTGCACCAAGAGGGACCCACGTTTTTCTCGTTTCTCTTACTCATCCTCGATGGGTGCGCTGCTGTTTGAGGCGGCACGTATTGCTCTGTACCGCCTCGTGCGGATGACATTGGTCGCTCCGTTTTTGTGTGGGCCATCTGTCGTCGCCCATTGGGGGCGCATCGTGCAGAGGACGGAGTGCGTCCAGTGCTCAATCAGATATGAATTTTAGCCATGATAGCATACACTGAGGAGGAGCTGACTGTTTTGAAGAACTACCGTGCGTTCTCGTTGCAAGAGACGACCCTCTGATTCCGCTCAATGTGAAAAAAGTGGCCTATGCGTTCTGGAATGGAGGACTCTGGACCCAAAATCTTCTGTAAACGAGCCTCTTTCATCGAGAACGCCCTGTTCTCGTTCCTGTTCTTTCGTGTAAGGTCGCTAGTGAATACTGTAGTGTCGGCTCTACATTCTGTACAGTGTGCGCTGGATCTGCGGTGCGTGCGTGCACACCGCAACTGCCACCTGCAGATCTGTCGGTTGTCACGAACAGGATGAGCACACGCGCCGCGACGAGCTGCCAGCGATACCCGTCGCCGCTCCCCCAATGGAGTCCAACCACGTTGAAGCACATGTCACGCCGGCGGCGCCATCATGGCTCCGCGCCGGCCCCCGCCAACACGATGGCCGCGCCTTGGCCCCACTCACAGAGGCACTGGCCCAGACCGGCAGTCCTTCTCGGGCGGGGGCGTGTCGGGCGAGGTTACGTCGCTGGCTGCTCTGTTGCTTTTGAGGGGGCCGTGGCGTTTCGTTCAGGGTGTGTCTCAGGAATCTTGTTCACCATGGGTGCGATTGAGGAGCGTGGGGGGAGGCGGCGTGCTCGCTGTCTGCGACGACCCGCCGCCTGACATTCTGGCGGCCCTGCCTTTCGGGTGCTGCTGCGTTGCCGTTGGCAGTTGGGCGGGGCACGCTCTCCCGGCTTGCACGTCCCCCCCTCGTGCACGAACGTTACTATGATCGTCTTTGGGCGGCGGATGGTGGACAACTTTGGTTGGCGCTTCCTCCTCCTCCTGGCGTGTGTCTACTGCGGTGTCAAGGGCCTGGTGTATCGCATTGCCCATGCGGCATTCCTACCCTACTTCCGCTTCAAACTTGGGGTCGACAATGCGACGCGCTTCCAATCGCTCTTCACCGTCTTCCTGCTCCCATGGTCCCTTAAGCCCTTCCTGGGGATGTTATCAGATGTGCTGCCCATTGGGGGCTACCACAAGAGGTGGTACATCCTGGCGTCGGTGGCCGTGGGGGTCCTCGCGTGTGCGCTGCTGGCCGCCGCTCCGGTAGGCAAGGTGGCGGGGGGGGTGCTCGCGGCGGTGCTTTTCTTCTTTATTACCGTGGAGACAGCTGCCTGTACGTTGGACGAGGGTAGTGGGGAGTGTTGAGAGGTGCCAGGAGCCTGCACCGGTTGGAGGTGTGGCGTGGGTGGCGTAGAAGAGCGGCCTCATTGGAGAGCGTTGGAGCTAACCCGCAGTCTTGTTTTTTCCTCGCGTTGTGACGGTATGTTTCTTTCCTCCGACAGCGGACCTGCTTCTCGAAGGCATGTACTCGGAGAAGATGGTGGCAGTGCCAGAGTCGGGCTCTGACATGGTCACTACCGTCTGGTCCCTGTACCAGGCCGGCACTTTTTTCTCCGCTCTCGTCGTTGCTGGTGTAGCCGACCGGGACCCCTCCAATTTCTTCTGGGTGTGCCTTCCCATCGCCGCGCAGCTTGCCCTCCCCGTCGGCGCGGGCTGGCTCGGCGAGAAGCGTGTGGTCGGTGGTTTTCGGCGTGAGAAGATTAGCGCGAACGGTCGCTACTTTTTTCTCGGCTCCATGATGGGGATCGCCGCCATCGGCCTCGGTGCCGCGTCGTTGTGGGCGTCGGTCCTGATGCAAGCGGTGTACAGCATCATCGTGGGTGTGGTGTTGTGTGGCATGTCTTTGTGGTGGTTGCCGCCCATGCACGGTATGTTTGGGGGTCGTACCTGGGCGGAGAGTTGCGCGCCAGCGGGGCGCGCGCGCTTCCTTTCTTGAGCGTCACTTCGAATCGAGTCCTTACGCCCGCCATGCGTTTTTATTTTCTATGCTATCTTGCTCTTTGCGCACTTCTTACCACATGCTGTGTTTTTTTTCCCCTCGTAACCTTCTTCCCCACCCACAGGGCGGGCACACGTCTATATGTTTTTAACATCCGCATTAAACGCCAACATCCGCGGCGCTCTCGACCCGTTTTACACTGGCGACGCCAAGTGCAACCCGATGGGCCCTCAGTTTGGCCTCCGGTTTTACCTCTCCTGGTCGGCGGCGGTCGGCAGCGTGGCTGGCTTGGCGGGCATCGCCATCTTTCAGGTTTTCCTTGCCCGCACCTGGTACCGTCGCGCCTTTTGGACGACGACGCTGTTGCAGGTGGCGGCGGGGGCAATGGACATCCTCATTGTGGAGCGAGTGAACCGTCGTTTTGGCATCAGCGACAAGGCGGCGTACCTTCTCGGCGATAGTATCGTGCAGGACGTTGTACGTCGAGGGGGCGGGGGAACCTGGGCTACGTGAACGGTGTCGGCGGCGTAGAGCGCATCAGTGGGTATCCTTTTTCTATGGGCGCCTCTCTCACACCACGTCGCGTGTTGCCTGGTTTATCTTCTTCTTCGCTGTCGCGGCACGTTGACCTCCTCCTCGCTGCTGGCCCAACCCCTGCGCTCTATTTCTCGCCTGCCCGCCCTACCGCCGCGTGACAGGTCCACATGATGGACGCCATGCCGCAGATTGTGCTGCTGAGTAAGCTGTGCCCCCCCGGCATGGAGGCCGTCGTCTACTCCCTCCTCGCGGGCTTTGCCAATTTTGGCGAAGCCGTCGCTTCGTCGATTGGCTCCCTGGCCATTGACCGCTTTGGCATCCGCACGCCAGACGACGGCACGCTGTGTGACTTTGACAATCTCTCTTGGCTCATCTTTTTCTGTCACGTCTTTTTGCCCGTACTGACCGTGCCCCTCACGTTTGTGCTCGTGCCGGCCGCCAAAATGACAGACGACTTGTTTGCGGTTGCGGGGGACGGAAGCGGGTACGAGCTGGGGGATGTGACTGACGGCGGGGAGGGGGGTGTCTCGTGGGGGGGGGACCCGGCCGAGCCCGACACCTGGGTCGCCCCAGATGAGACGGGCGATGCTCCGCCCTCACTGCCTGCAATCGACGACGTCGCGTAGGGCGTGGTGCGCCCGCGGGCGGTCAGCGCCGTGGACGCGAACTTCGGACGCGGATAGAGCCAGGTGCACCGCAGCCGCGACAGCGGTGGCGCCGCCATCGCCGCCGCCGCTGTCTCGTCTTGCGTCACCACCACTTGGTTTTTTTCGCACATGGTCGGGTACCTCTCGGCGCGGCACGGTCTTGCAGAGCCCGCGTATTGACTGGGGAACAGCCGGTGTTCTGTTTCCGCATTGCCAGTCTTCCGGCACAAAGTCGCGCCGTGCAGCGACGCCTCCCCCACCGACCTTCCCACCGCTGGCCGCCGAGGCGGACAATGCCGCCGCTCGTCCCGCCCGACTCCCTGCGCCACAGTGTCGCGTCCGTTCCCCCGTCGGCCGAGCGACGGCTGCCGCTGCCGCAGGGGCGGCACCTACAGCTTGTGGTCTAACGAGCCGCCCCGCCCCTCCCACCCCGCCCGCTCGACCAGTGACCGGGCCGCCGACAGAGCTACAGCGCCCCGGGGATGGCCGGGTGCTGCCGCTCCTAACGCACGCCGTGGTGGAGGACGGGGTCGTCCGCCACCGGGTGGTGGCAATGAGGGGTACCCTGCCCGCCCCCCCGATGCCGGCAAGCGCGCCGACCACCGCCGACGGCCGGACGCTGTCGTGCAACACGACGTGCCGTCGCCGCCTGCGCTGTGCTGCTGAAGGGGGGTGGTCGGAGCACATTGGCCTTTTTCCTGATGCAGAACACGCATGGTCGTGTTTGCAGCCGCGGCAGTTTGACCCGGCATTGGGCATTCGACCGGAGTGATGCCCGGCACATTCTGCGAGGGTCGACGGATATCGCGCAAATGAGAATTATCTCCCGTCATCGTGGTGGTGACGCGTCCGTGAGGGCCAATCGGCTGGCGTCGTTCCCTTTGCAATGGTCCAATGGGAGCCATGCCGCTTCTTGAAAAGGCGAGGAGAGATAAGCATGAAGCACGATGTCTGGCCCGTCTCTGGGAGATACTACGGACAGCACTCATGAGAAGCACCTCATACTGAAGAGTTTACCGTGATAGAGCTCTGCATCTCGCGGCTACATACGCCCGATTTTGAGTTTTGGGCAAGAAGAGATGGGGTCCTGCTGCGGGTCATTGCACTGGTGGCCAAGCGCCTTCGTCACACTCTCCTACTCAAGATGGTTGCCCTCGATGTGGATGGGATGAAGACGATGGTTGCGTCATATCGTGACAGTGTTCTCCGAGTGGACGTGCATGTGTACGTGCGATGGTCCAGCTTGAGGGGATGTCCGTTGAGCTCAGTGGGTCGTACTTGCTTGTTTGTGCGGCTTCTGAGCGTCCTGTTGATTCGTTGCCGTGGAACTGTTCCTCTGGATGATTTTCAATGATTGCAACGGAGATGCTCCTGTGCCTTCCACGCGGTTGTCATGTACAGCAGCTGGGTCACTCTTCCCCTGCTACTGCGGAGCTTACTGTGGGGAGTATTTTCCGCAGGATGCGCAGTACGCCACGTAGTTTGTCACATCAGGCCGCAGAAGGTACCACATCTGGACCATCGCGTTATGGCGGCATTCTCCTTTCTTACTCATTCCGCTGTGAAGTGCTGATGGGCTCATCGTTGGCATGCGGACACCGTATAGCTGTGCCCGTCACGATGCCACGCAACTGTTGTTGTACAGCGATCTAATGAACCGTGACCACAAGATTGGTCACCAACCAAATGTGTTGAATACCTACACCCATGACCGCGTGTAGGGGGGTCCACACACCAGAATGTGTGTTCCGCATTGAGAAAAACGACAATGTGCTCCGACCCCCCATGAGCAGCACAGCGCTGCAACGCTGCCATCGTTTGCCGCTCTTGGTGCCGTCGCGACGTTGCCGCCGCTGGAGCCACCCACACAGCGTCAGGTTCCGGGTCGGGCAACGAGCCGACCAGCGTGGCTGCGTTGAGGAGCTGAACCCCGCGCCGCCGATCCACGGAGCCCCTTCACCCCCCCGACACCGAGCCTCATCGACCGGGTGCCACCCAACGTAGACACACAAACATACCTCGTATTCGACCGACAATGGCAATGGAATAGAAAAAAGGGTATGACCTATACACTATGCACGAGTCACATTCAAACACCTCGTACGAAACAAAGAAGGGAAGGAACACAAGCGGGAATGCCACCTCTACCACCACTCAGACTCTCCACTGCATGATAGGCGGCTGGCATCTCAAGCGAGCCCCTGCGCCAGCATGGCCTCAGCGACCTTGAGGAAGCCCGTGATGTTGGCGCCCAGCGGGTAATCAACGTAATTGTCGGTGCTGTACTGCTTGGACGTCGACACACAGTCGGCGTGGATGCGCGTCATGATACCGTCGAGCTCCTCCTCGACCTTCTCCGCAGTCCACGCCATGCGCTGCGAGTTCTGCGCCATTTCGAGCCCCGATGTCGCCACACCGCCCGCGTTAGAAGCCTTGCCTGGCCCAAAGGCCACCTTGGCCTTGCGCAGGACCTCAATTGCCCCGGGTGTCGACGGCATGTTGGCACCTTCCGCCACAATGGTCACCCCATTGTCAACAAGCGCTTGCGCGCCGGCGGCGTTGAGCTCGTTCTGCGTCGCACACGGCAGCGCCACATCGCACTTGAGCTGCCAAATGGGGTTGCACTTGTCGTCCTCGTCCGTGTAATGCTCAGAGAAGTCGGTCCACTTGGCGTCGGGGAACTTCTCCATGTACTCGCGGAGGCAAGTGCGGCGTGAGTTCTTGATGTCCATGACCTCGGCGAGCTTCTTGTCGGTGATGCCCGCCTCGTCGACGAGGACGCCCTTCGAGTCGGAGAGCGCGACGACCTTGCCTCCCTGTTTGTTGACCTGCTCCGCTGCGTACTGCGCGACGTTGCCCGAGCCCGAGATGATGACGGTCTTGCCCGCCAAGGTGTCGCCCTTTGCCTTGAACATCTCCCGCACAAAGAACACCAGGCCGTACCCGGTCGACTCCGGACGGATGAGGGAGCCGCCAAAGGTCGGACCCTGCGCGTATCACAACATCCGAGCACCAGTCGCAAAGCAGCATAAACACCACAACGATACGTAGAGGTTGTAACAATGAGCAGGCCATCCCTGAGTGTTGGCTACCGTACCACAACAGTAACGCACCCGCCACGAGCGTACACAGCCTGCCACTGCCCCCCTTGCCCGCTCGCACATTCGTTAGCACCTCCACGCCCACCAATGCGACAACAGCCGTGCCGCCCAAATACAGAAAACGTACCTTCCCAGTGAGAATGCCTTGGAACCGATTCGTGATCTTCTTGTAGGCGCCAAACATGTAGCCAACTTCCCGACCAGACACGCCGATGTCGCCAGCCGGTACGTCCGTGTCGGGGCCAATGTGGCGGTACAGCTCACCCATAAAGGCCTGACAGAAGCGCCGGATCTCCGCCTCAGAGCGGCCCTTGGGGTTAAAGTCAGACCCACCCTTGCCACCACCCAAGGGCAGCGTCGTCACGGCGTTCTTCAGGACCTGCTCGGTGGCGAGGAACTTCAGGATACTCAGATTGACGGTCGGGTGCAGGCGCAGACTGTGATGTACAGAAAAAAAAGGAGAAGACAATATCATACAGGGACAGCCACGCATGAAGAAAAACGTGCGGAGAAGGAGATGCCCACATCGGTACGTGCAAGTCAGTAGAGCCGAATCAGGCTTTGCCGCAGAGCCCCAGCACAACTGTCCCATTCACATGGCCGTCTGTCCAGACAATCTCACCGTCAAGTTGGCTCCGCCAACAGCTGCATCACAACGTACCCGCCCTTGTACGGCCCAATCGCTGAGTTCATCTGCACGCGGAAGCCGCGGTTGACGTGCAGCTTGCCGTCATCGTCATACCAGGAGACGCGAAATTGGACGACACGCTCCGGCTCAAAAATGGCTTTGGCAACTGGGCCACACGAACAAGAGACATAGCACACCAGCGCACAGCAGCAGCAGCAACACAACAAACAAAACAATCAGCTGGTCAGCACATTGCAGGAGCACACACGCGCCGGAGCTGATGGGCCGACCCGCCCGCACAAGCCCAGCCAGCAAACAGCTCTCCATAACACAATCGTGTATCAAACACGTGTAACCCACAGGGGAACAGGACGTACCGTCAATGTACTTCTCGCCTCCCTCGGCCTCAACGACCGGGCCGAGGGAGTGAAGGATCTCCTCAGTAGCCTGAATGAACTCGGGCTCGTTCGGGTTCCGAGCTTTGACGGCGTCAAACACCGGCTCCAACAGTTTGGACATGCCCGTCATGCTTGCGACGGTTAAGGGCGAGCAGGTGGTCGGCAGAAGGGGCGGGGGAGGGGAGAGGGCGGTTGTGCGGAATGGAGACGAATACAGAGGTGCGCAGCGGCAGTAGGAAGCAAGGCGTGAGAGAGTGAGAGACGCGCTGGTCACAAGCGTGCTGGTTGGCGGCTGCAGTATAAATAGGCCACAGCCGGTGCAAAGAGAACCTGAGCCAGCAGAGAGCTTGCGCGCCGTGCCGACAGGCTACGGCCCGGTCGCGAAAGGTGCGGTACGCGCCCGACGACTTGCTCGCGTCATCGCCCCCCCCCGCCAGAGGGGGTTGATCGGGCGAGAAACGGGTTGCAGATGCATGCTCTGTCCAGAGAGAAATCGCTGGAAGTAGAATCGTGGGCACGTTCATTGCATGGGCACGGTGATTGGTCAACACGACCAAGAGTCGTTCACTCTCATCGCTGATTGGTGTGCTCCGCTATCTCCGGCAATCTAATGTTCCATTCTCCTGCTGTGAAGCCAACGCGCACCACACGAGCCCCGACGTTCCACACCTCTGGCGAACGGCTGGACCGGATCACGGTCGCGGATTGGACGGTCCGGCGAATGCAGCTGACATCTGTGCGTCCCGCCGGCGCCTGCAGGCGGGCGCGCGACGACGGGGCCGTGCACGGGGAGAAGGTGGCGGAGCAGAGCGCAGGCGCGGGCCGCCTGCGGCGCCACGTCGCTATTGCCAGAGTCCGACAGCCGAGCTTGGCTCGCCTTCCCCAATCGCGAAGCCGTGTCGCGCCGTGCCACCTCTGTGGGATGACAGAAACGGACACAGTAGACGACAGCGGATGGCTACAGCAAAAAAAGTACAGAACACACCGGCAAACGCAAGAGAAGGGGACAAGAACAAAAACAAGCCTCCCACGAGCGGCTCCGTTGATCCGTCACGACGACAGGCTTCCTACGTAGCCCCACGCTCGAACGGCCCATCGACGGGGAGCCCCCATCAACCGACGCGCTCATACACGGGCATGTCGTCCAGCGCCGCCGGCACCTGCCGCAGCCACATCCCCCCCAGAAGCTCTTCCCCCACCCACGGGGTGACGGGGAGCCCGTCCGCGAGCCGCCGCACGTCGACTCGCCGCCACAAGCCCGGCGGCAGCCACACGCCCCGGGCGCGGGCGCCCTGCTTGACCACCGGCGCGACGAGCACGTTTGGGCCGAGGAGGAAGGCGTCGGCAATGCACAGCACGTCGTCCTCCAGCGGTGGTGTCAGCTCCCCCCCGTCCACGTCGGCCTCGGCCTCGGCCTCGGCCTCCCACCACACTGGCCGCATGATGGGCACCGCCGCCTCGGCGGCCGCCGGAGTGGCGGCCACCACCACCGCCCCAAAGTAGTGGGTGCGCCAGCCGAGGGCGGCGGCCACCGCATCGCCGACCGCCTCCCCGTACGACCAAGGCGCGATGGACAGTTGCACGGCTGGCATCGCCACCGACGCTTGCGCCCAGCGCGTCAGCAGCTCTGCCGACGGGGGGCCCTCCCCGTAATCATTGCCGCCGACCATGTCTGGAAGAACAAACGGGTAGCCGAGGAGCCCGGCCGTCAACGCCGCGGGGATGACAGACGCGAGGCCATTGGCGGGCCCCCACGAGGAGAAGCGGTCAAAGAGGCGCGTCAGCGGTGGGGCGGATTGGCAGCCGGGCACACCCGCGCGGACTTCCGACAGGGGGAAGGCCGAGGCCACCTGCTGCACGTACGCGCGGGTGTAGTCGGTGGCCGTCGCGGCCGGGTTGTGGAAGACCGGGTGGGGGGGCAGGAAGCACGCTTCGCCACCGTCAAACTTGAAGCCGTCGACGCCGGTCGTCGCCGCCAGCAACTTGAGGCGGGCGAGGAGGTCCGCCGACGCGGCGGGGTTGGTCAAGTCGAGCGCCGCAGCGGGCGTCGGCTGCCACCAGTCAAAGGAAGCCACGCGCCTGCCGACGCTGCCGCCGTCGTGGCCGTCCTCGCCCCCGTTGCGGGCGCGGAAAAAGTAGGCGTCGGCGGGCGCCCGTGTGGCCACATCCGCCTCCACCGCCGCCGCCGTCGCGGACGCAAAGGGCAGCACCCACAGGGTGACGCGGAAGCCGAGCATGTGGAGCTTGTCGACCATCCCCGCCGGGTCGGGGAACTTGACGGGGTCAAACGCCATGTCCCCATACGCCACCGACCAGCGGTCGTCAATCTCCATGACCGACCGGGGGAGGCCGCGGCTCACAATCTCAGCCGCAAAGGCCAGCACATCCGCCTGCGTGACGCCGTCCTTGTAGCGCGCCCAGGTTGTCCAGATGGGGTCCGCGAGCAGCTCTGGGGGGGGCGCCGCCGCCGCGCCCCGTACGGGGAAGGCGCGCAGCAACGAGCGGGCGGCGCCGGGCAGGCCGTCGGCGGCCGACACGCGGAGATCGGAAGAGCGTCGTGTAGGGAAAGAGTGTAGATCTCGGTGGTCGCCGTATCATTAAAAAAAAAA
>ENA-ORXC01002229-ORXC01002229.1-marine-metagenome-genome-assembly--contig:-NODE-2229-length-10726-cov-6.972204_pt1 | contig 10726 bp, 12 predicted proteins | sample MGYA00237865_ERZ511478 | MGnify/ENA metagenome assembly ERZ511478 | reverse complement strand
GGGGGGGGGGGGGGTTGGGGGGGAGGAACACAGATCGCGAGGCTGGGTTGGGGAAGAGAGTGGGTGCGTCGTGCCGTCGAGGGTCACACCAACAAGTGACGGGTGGGCGACGTGACTACAAGAGCAAAGGAGCGAGGGGCAATTCTTTAATAGTCTGACGAGAGCTTCCGTATGACGTGACCCTCAGCCCAAGTGCCATCCTTGGCGTCGAAAACCGGGCGCCGTGTGTCCGCCATGGGGTCATCGCCAGGACGAGCGCGAGAACAGGCGCAAGCCAGGCACGAGGACTGGCGTTAGGACGGGCGCGAAAACGGGCGCGAGGCCGGGCGCAAGAATGGACGCAAGGACGGGCGCGCGGACCGGCGCGAGGACAGGTGCGAGGACTCGCTAAGGGGTCCATACCGGGACTGATAGGACTGCCAGACAGCGGACGCGCCGGGGACGGGCCGCCCACAGGGATTCGTCATGGGAGCTGCATTGGCTCAAATTGTCCCAGCAAATCCCAGCATGAAGACAGCAACCTCATTGTACTCAGCGTGGTGCTCTGTGCGGGGATACACGAATTATTCAGACGAGCAATTCGTGAAGCACGAATCTACTAAACATGCCGACAAAAATGGAAATCCGATCTCACAGCTCATTGCTCACACCACTGCACGAGGCACACGTTTCAGACCCTGTCTCACCACGGGAAACCAGTGGAAAGGTCCGCTGAAAACCAAGTGGGGTGGCTCATGGATGGCACCGATGAATATGACACGTTTATGTTTGAATTTAGCTTACATTATTGATTGATTGGTTTTCTTTCAGCGCATTGCATCCATCTTGCTAACGTTTGGTGAAACTGCTAGCGCTGACATCCAGCGGCCGCTCTGAGGGGAACAGAGGGACCTCTTCTGTGTGCGTCGACGTATGCTTGAGAAACCAATTAGTTGCATACAAAATGGATAATTGATGAGTAAGAGTAAGACTCTTTATGGATTACTTCATAAGTTCATCGAACGACCATGCAGCTGTTCTGTACTTTGTCACATTTTCTATCGATCAGATGCCTGCGTTTCGTAATAGCTCACTCATAGGGATCAATCGGAGTGGAAACGTCGCCCGAGTCCTCTTCGTTTGGAGGCCGGAACAGTGCGGAGAAGCGCATCCTGAAGTACTCAACGTGGTCCGAGATATCAGCAATGGCTTCGACTTGGCCTCTTGATGAGAAATCTTCCAGGGAGATGGGGTGCACCAATGTCACATCGTCGCGGCTTCGAACTCGTGAAAGCGCCACATACCACGACGCCGGAGCAAAGAACTTGGAAGCGTCGATAACTATTTTATCGATCGTCAGAGCCTGCGTTTTATGTACATTAACAGCATTTGCCTGTACGAGAGGTAGCTGGTAAACAGTGGCCGGAACTGGTATCTGTATCCCTTTGCGGACTGCAGAAATCGCAATGACCCCGGGCGTTACCTTGGAGAGAGAGGGTTCCCGGTAGGCGGATGAGTCAAGCTGGACCAAGACTACCGGCAGTTCATACGGTGGATTATCTTGCTCGACTGAGGAAGCCATTCTGTTACATGCCTCTTCCTTCGATTCATGCGGATCAACATCCTTTCCGCCGAAAATGCGATACACCACGCCAGTGGCACCATTGAATAATCCCAACTCGACGAACATGTTGTATGTCAGCATTACGCGTTCACCCACGTACAAGCTGAGCGAATTAGGAACGAATTGATCTATCCCTCCCGTGGACCTCCTTCGAGACAAGCATCGTCGAATAATGCTTTTCTTTTCTGGCTGATTCGTCACTGGATCTCCTTCTTTGTCTCTGCAAACAGCAATGTGCGTCCAAGCTCCGGCTGTTTTCTTTAGTTGCCCACGGTCGTCAGGATTCAGGCAGTCCCGTTTAAAAGCGGCATCGTTGTACGCCTGCACCTCCTTGCTCATTCCCACGATCACGGTGCTGTCCGTCCAGCGACAATCTGGATTCGATTTCAATGCGGGATCGTGCCTTGAGTTCAAGTACCGAAGCCCCTCCGCAGAGGGCTCGCCCACTTGAATTGCAGAGAGCGCATCGTAGAATGGGCCGTGGTTGCGTTGAACTACAGACAGTTCAAAGTATGCATCGCACTCGATGTACAGATCGATGCCCATCCTCTCTCGTATTGGAATGCTTGGGCATTTCTTTTGCAGCCATAGCGGCCGTGCCCCAGCTGGACTGAGCTGGAATGGGTCCCCGCACAAGAGGACATGGAGGCCTCCAAAGGGAAGGTGCGAACGGGATGGGAAAAGTTCTCCCAGTCTCTGGCTAATCGTGTTAAAACTAGCGGCTGAGACAAAGCTGATCTCGTCAATGACCAACACTTTGACGCTTTCCCAGTCGCGTTGGAGACGGAGAAGCGTTGCCTCACTCATTTCTGACATCATTGATCGCCCGGCGCACTCCAAGGCTGAATGGAGTGTAAAGCCACCAGTATTTGACGCTGCAACGCCGGTGAACGCGGTTTTCACGAGCAGCGTGTGTCTACTGCCACCTGCCGTTTCACCTTCGAGCACATTGTCCAGGCCCAGGCTTCGATTAATCTTCAATGTCATTGTATCTATCAGGTACGACTTTCCGGTGCCCCCTGGCCCAATCAGGACTACACGTTTGCTCGGGAGACCCTTTTTCAGATCATCTTCGAATTCCCTGTACACGTGACGTTGTTCTGGATTGAAAGACTTCACGCGGTCCTCCAGTGTTCGTCGTGCAGTTTCTTCCGAAGCAGCGACATCAGCACCCTCCTTAATATTTTTCTGTTCACCACGACTCTTTATAAAATCTGCAGTTCGCTGCACGCTCTCTTGTGCCAGTGCGCACCGGTTAAGGTATTGTTTTCCATTTTATCGACCGATCATGTTTCTCTGCTCAAATTCTGGCAAGCCAGTCGCACTTTCTCCGCTTGCCAGATCCTGATCCTCCTCTTGCTCATCCAACGTATCGCCCCACGTCGATCCATCGTCACTGTCGCTATTCTCTTGCCCAAATTCAGACTCTTGGTTCTCTGCTGCTTGGGCCGCATCTAAGCTTTTTTGCGCATCGAGAGCGGAAGATGTGGCATGCAAGTCTTTGTAGTGGTCAATCATGGCCCGGGCGTGGCATGTTCTGTCCATATCTGTGCTAGAAAGAATGCTTTGGAGATACTCGCATGCCGTGGATCCTTCCAGGAGAATTCGATCTAGCCGCCGCCACGGTGCGTGTAGAAACAGTATGCCCTTCGAGAAGGTGGCGGCTTCTGTCGGGTTCAGGCGGTAACGACTGGCAACGACACACTTCTTATGCCTCTTCGTGGCATACCTGTGCGTTTCAGTCTCCACCCGCCCTACCATTCGAAGAGACTGGTCCACGTCGTTTTTTCTCGTTGTCGATGTGTATTCAGGGAGCCACTCGAACAGGGAGAGTTTCTCGCAAGAAATTGGACGGTCTTCGTAAAACCGCACGTTTTTATTTGTGACCAATGCGGATCCATCCGGCCGAATGAACACATCTTGAACTCCTCTGTCGTCACTCTCCCCAGAATTTTTAATGTGCAAATGGAGCGCCGGCACAGTGATGACTTTTCGGCTCGATTTACACAACGGCCGATCAGATCGAATCCAAAGGCTTTCTTGCATGCTGACCTCCCTCGAGTTCAGAATTCCCATCATTACTTTCCTGCTCTGTTGCTTGACCGTCAAGTTGGACGCATTTTTTGAAAGCTTGTAAAGAGTCCGAGATGAGTTCTTGCTCTTTTCCTGTTTGCAAATATGTGACGATGTGTACACAGCTGCTCCATACGCATCAACAAGACACTGGATGTTCATGTTTCCTGCCCAGCACCCTAGAATGCTAGGATTGTAGTAAGCGTTGACGCGGGCATGATTCCGACGGGTGCAGACGATCTTTTTTGTCTATTTGTTTCGAAACACGGTAGCGATCGATGTCTCTTCTTGTAAGCTCCATGGAAATCTACACCCAGTTTTCAACCGTTTATCCGAGCAGTAGCCGGTGCACTCGTGCGTCTGAGCCGCTCTGGCTAGTGACTGAACATGTGCGTCAAAGTACTTGTCGCCTGAACTTGCTACGGGGGTTCGCACTGAACATGGATGCCATGGCAACGAAATATCCAAGTCTCGCATGGCCGGCGCAACGCTTGTGCACACTCGAGAATCCACAAACTGCTTTTTTTTCCTCAGAAACAGGTCCATAGGGAAGACTAGCAGAGTTGGGGGCATCTTTTATCCACAGCATCATGTGCACATGTGGTGATCCTCTGGCTTGAAATTCAATGCGCCAGAAATAGTCTTCTATCTCCCCCAATGGTTTCGATTCTCCATTCAGAATCTCATCCCATAGAGCCATCCATCTATAATGAAAGTGTGACACCGCCAAGTCTGGGTTTTCCGCCAGTACATCATTTCTTTGGGACTTCGTCATGGTCGCAATATCTTCATCAGACATGTTTGGTAGGGCGCTTGCCATGAAATCGACCCAGAAAGCATTTGCTGCGCTGAGAGTCATAAATATTGTCGGCATTTTCATAATGGGGGAGCACACCGTAGAGAGAAGATCTCTGCTTCTCTGCCGCCAGTATACCGGCGATCCTTTGATTGTCGAGAACTGTGGCGTGAGCTTCTCCACACATTTCTCTAACTTTTTCGTAAGAACATCTGAGGGTGTGGCACCACCTTCGATATCATAAAAAATACGGGAAAGAACCTCTTGGAGGGCAGCTGACTCTGATACGGTGGCTGTCACGCCGTTCAAAGACCTTCTCTGAATCATACAATGGCTGTAGTACACGAATTGTGCATTTGAAGCAAACCGTCGATGATAGAGTCGCTGGAGATGCTTTATGAGGTCATTTTCTGACACTTTCTTAGTCCTGGCGTGGGATGGACCTCCAATTTTCCTAAAGAATAAAGTTGGAAACGCCTTTTCATACGTGCAACACACTTCTGCTGCATTAACAAATGTTCAGGAACTGCGATCCATGACCGTCTCAGCAGTGTGCCCTGGCTCTGGCATGACTGGACGATTCTTTCCTCCGAATGCTGCCAGCGCCAATGCTTTTATTGTATCTCTTTCGTTGTCACCCACAACAAAGACATTTGGGGTGTCAGTGTCTTCAACCCAGCCGGGGGTGCTCTGGTTTCTTCTTGGAGTGTCCTCTCTGCATACAATCTGCTGCAGATCCGCGTGTTCGCCGTACCTGTGTACACCTTCAGGTTGGGGCATTGAATACCTTGGGGAACCGGAATAATGTTGGGCAGAGTCCTGCGGGCCCCCGCTATCTGCGCACAGTGTGCCGTAACTGGCTTATTCCTCGAGCTGAGGTTCCGGATCTCGCTCCGTGACGAATGCACATGGCGAGCCCTGCAAATTGTCTATGGCCACGCAGTCGATAGTCACGCTCGAGTACTGTTCATTGTTCTCCTTCAAATACTTGAGAGCAGCAGAAATAGCATGTACGTGTAGAGGAGTATCATCCAGCACATTATTTCCGTGCTCGTCTGCAAGAATGAGAATGCTGCTGTCGTTCGTTCCGTGAGGAAGGCTCGTTGCCACCGTCTGCGTCGAGTTCCGGAACGTCAATGTCTGGCCGATGAAATGTGTTCGCTGGTAGTGATGCCGCCGAAGCACCCGATTAGTTGGTATAATTATGCTGACGAGAGCTGTTTCTAACGGGTTCAGTATTTCCAGCTCTTCAGGGTAGTTGTCAAACATATCAAATCCATTTCGCTTGCTGAATTTGTGAAGGTCGCGTCGACTAAGCGATACCCTGCAAGAAGTTCACAGACATATAGTGTCTGTCACAGGACTCACCGCATCTTTATACAACCAATACTCGCAGTACGTGCCTAGGTCGAAGCTACCGTCCTCCTGACGATCCATTGTCAGTGGCTCCAGAAGAGTCGCGGTTTTTCGTTCTGTGGTTGTCATGTCGTGCGTGTTTCCGCCCAGTTTGAATGGAAGCTGCACGTGTTGTGTGGGGTCCGGTACGGCGCCGCAGGAACCGCATGGGAGCGAATGTGCGGCCGTCTCTATTCTTCTTCTGAATCGCCTCATCTCATGCTCGCTGCACCCTTTCCCGACGTCGTGTCGCTCGTATGATTCCGTCCGGGAAGGCCTTTTTTTTTGTTCGTACCCTGTCGTAGTTCTCTACCCATTGCGTGCATTTTTTGCAGTGTTTGCAGCAGCTCTTCTGTCTCCGATGCGTGTACTCCTCTGCCATTGGTTTGCTCATTATTCTCCATGTCCCCATTATTAACAACCTCTTGCTTTTCGTCTTCAGTTCCGTTGCCGTCATCGTTCAAACCAAAAGAGAGAGTGGTCGAAGAGTGAGTCAAAGAGGCGGCGGCAGACCGGGCCTGCCGACGTGCACATCGGTGTTGGAGGAAAGCCTCTTGCTCACTCACTCCTCGGCTGCTATGCAGAAACCTATGACGAGCACCGTGGTCCGCCCGCACTGGGAAACCGCAACTCAACCCCCCTCGGTCCGCAACTTCCCTCCGACGATGCACATGCCCACAGTCACAGACAACCCCCCCCCCTCAGTGCGTGGCTCACTATCTCCGCTGCCGTCCACCGCCAGTGCTTCCGGCGAGCCGCAAGCAAGATGTGCATCGGCCATCCTAGGGAAATCCAACAGGACAGACAAAACTTCACAAAACGGAACGACCAACGAAAGGCAAGGAAAGGAAGGATACAGTATTAAATGCTCAGTGACCGCGCAGGCGACCACGAGTCGAGCTCACCACACAGGGCGCCATGCTGGGCGCCGCACACAATCTGGAGCACTCTACACGAGGCCAGGAAAAAAGAAGTGATGCACGCACTTGACCAAAAGGAAGAAGACCGCGGTCGTGGGATGGGGGGGCGGAGGGGCAGCTCAACCGTGATAATACAATGGACGGATCGGGGACAGAGGAGGGGGGGTGGAGATGGACATGTGTTGAAGGGGTGACATGGAACGGGGCGGAGTGCCAGTGTTGACGACGGCTGTGTGCGGGGACGGTGCCTCTGGGCAACCTCTGGGCACTGGGGCCGACCAGCGGTCTGCTGGCCATGCGCGCGGTGCTGACATTCTAGACCATGCGTGGGTTACAGTGGATTCAGTTCGATGCTTGTAAACTCTATCGCCTTTCTCTGTAATCGCAAGCCAAGGTCAAGTCGTGAAATCGATGTTGTCCAGACCGACTGAGAACCATCGATTTTGCAACGTGGATGCGATTGATTGGATGTTCAAGGATCATCACCCAATCATAAGACCTAGAGGGTGACCATCAAACCGACCAGGGCCATCCATTCTATGCAACGTGGCTGCCTCAGCGTTGAGAACGCGATTGGATCCCCACTAGAAGCTTCGCTAATAAAAAGCATAATATGTTGCAGCGATCTTCCAGGATGGGTAATAAAAATACTCTGTACTTGAGATTATTGCTATTGTATGAGGCGAAAAGTGAACGTGACATGACAGGACCGAAGGGGTGTCGATGTCCCGGTCTACATGGACTATCAGAAGGCGTACTGTGCGGACGGATTTCCGCCACAGGAGATGTACGTGGAATCCAAAACCTCCGCTGCGGCGTCCTGAGAAAGAGACATGGGCTCAGTGTTTGGTCTTTATGTATTTCTTTTGTGCTTGTCTTCATGTGGATGTCGACCTTTGTTCGTTCTGTCTCCATTCTTTTTCATTTTTTATGATATTATCAGCAGCACTGTGGCGCCGTGCCTCTCCCTCCACACGGCCACAGCAGACACCGACCAACGCACCGCCCCCGACACGAATAACAGAGTCATGGCGGCGTCCAGAAACAGCCCCGCGGCCCCCATTACCAGCCACAGGCACAATCGCGCCACCACATCAGACCGACACGGTCACCACGACTGCCATGTACAGCTCCCCACACCGCACTGCCGCAATCACGGACCAGGGCGCCGCCAACGTCGGTAGAAAACGGATCACAGCGGCCGTCTACAACGGCTACATCCCCACGAACGGTCAGAGGCACAACAGCGCCGCCACGGCAAAGACCGACATGGTCGCCAGCGCCACCAAGAACAGATCCCCCCACCTCATGAACGCAAAAGCAGGCTGGTGCTGGCGGCACCGGAGCCCCCATCGTCCTGGTCGCGCGCGCAGAGCACCGCATCACCGGCGGTGGCACTGTTAGGGGTCCCCAGCGCCTGCCCCAGACACCGCAATCGAAGGTCACTTCATTGAAGATCACATTTACAAAGAGTCAAAATTCATGCATTGAAAAGAGACGCCAAAGACGTGTTGCATGGTAGCCTCCCAAAGGGTCATTTGATTAGTCTGCATGTAGATACTGTCTGCTTGAAAGTATAGCAATACAAACTTGGCAATGTGGTGGAGATACTAGCTTGAGATGCGGTTTCCAGGCGCCGCATTGCAGCAGTCCATGGCCCTACGTGATGATGGATGTGGTTGCCATTCTCATAAGCAAAGGGCGTATCGCGACATTGCTCGCGGAACACGGACATCTCACGAGTAGGCATCATGGACTCGATGGTGTACAAGAACTGACAGATGCGACCAGCATTGATTCGGCCCCGAACTCGTCGCTCGTCTGGTTCGCAATACACTCAGTCACACCGTAGAATACCATCAGCAAAGACAAACGGCCAAAGTATCTCCCATCTGGAACAAAGATGCCATGCGCTGAGACCACCCTTGAGGTACCTTGAAGGTGGGTATGAAAGAATGAAACCCATTTTAGAATTGTTTGGCCGAATACCATTGGATAACTGTTGCAGTAAACGATTTCCACTCCGCGGAGAACAAGAAACCGAATCATGTGTGTGCATCGTCGCTCAACTGTACCACTCAACTGGGGGTGAGCAGGTGTGTGTCGGGCGTGGTGGGCGTGCTGCAGAGTACGCTGCGGCCCGAAAAGTGTACTCCCGATCTATAATTATTGCTGGCCCGGACGGCCTGGTGCTGACCACCAGGCAACGCGGGCTAAGTGTGGAGCCCGCATCAATTCGTAACGCCGGCGAGGAAACTATATGATGTAGCCGCTCAGAAAGCAGGCTGAAAGTCGATCGGATTGCCCGAGAATTGCAGCTCCTGGGACGATTCAGTGCCTGCGAGCGAGGGCTGGTCACGGATCAGCTGTGGTCGCTGATCGCTGGATTATAGGGGACTGGACTGTCTAGTACGTAAGTGGCCCTCATTGATCCTCGATCGAGTGACCAGCGGGTCAAATTTCGCATCAAAGAACACTTCTCGCAACGAGGAACCCAACCCAATGTGGCCCGTCACCGCTCAGACGAGCCCATGTCACGCACCGCCGAGCGAAAATGTAGTCGGCCCCGCGCTGGCACCGTGATTTTCATTTTGTATCACTGTGAGGCGCCATACCGGTCAGGAGTCACATGAGTACAGCTCATCTCGTTGAGCTTGTGGCAGGCCGTGATCTACTGGCGCGCTTTGATTGGTGCCGCAAGGGCGCCCTGTCGGGGGAGAGGAAGACCTCCCAGGCATCGCCGAGGTTGTGTGGCGCAGCCGGACGCCAAGGCTGCACCTCCCGCTGCTGCTTTCCTCTGGCTCGTGTCAGGGGGGGTTGAAAGACTTCTGAACGGTGACTGCGTGGCTGCGCACTCCGCAGGAGAGAGGCTGGAAACACGCCTAAGAAGGGCCTCTTGGCGAGCCACATCGCAAAAGAGGGACTTTCTTGGACGGTGCCCCCCCTCACAACATATGTTGGTCTACTTTTCTTTTGTGTGGCGCAAGTGGTCAGCTCGTCTCTAGTACCACCTTGCACCATCGCGCGCCCCTCAGGGACCGCCACCTCCCCCCCCTCCCCATAATCGCCCACCGCCTCTCCCGTGCCCAACCGCTGCGGTTTCCAGACCCCTCCCACTCGGTCTGATACGAAACAGAGTGGATTCCCGGAAGCATTGCAGCCCCTAGGCGATAACACCCTTGTACTTCGATCTTGGATCATCCCGCTGCGCTTTTTCCACGGTCGGATCAGCCCGCCGTCTCACTACATCCAGCACCTGTACCATTCCTCTCGATGTTTCTTTCGCCTATGTTTTGTTGGTGTGTGTACCGTAGCTCCAGTATCATCTCCTGTTGTGGGTGCAGGTGATGACCTGGAGTATTGCGCGTCTGTTTGTACACGTAGGGAGTTGTTCTGCGTCAGTTTCCGAAGAAAAGTGCTCACTATTTCTCTGCGCTGCTGCCCTGTACTGCGCCCATCTCCACCTTACTGCCCCGTACTGCCCCGTAATGCCCCATGTTACTCTGTTCTTGCTGATACGACCCCGTACTGCCCATTTATTCCATGTACTGCCCCGTTCTTTGGCCATTAATTCAGGCGAAGAGAAGGGCGGCACAGGCAGTGGTGAGGCGACTCGCGCGCGGAATTGGGCGAGTGGTGAAAGCTGTGTGGGTGGCGCCGACGGGGAGCAGAGCCACGGGAGTGAAGAGCACGGAGGGTTTTTCTGGGCTGGTGCCCGCCGAGAGCGCACCATGCCTCTGTGGCGTGAACCTGCTACAAATTCCTCCGAGCGGCGTTGGTTGGATGCAGGCGCAGGGACGCATGCAAACGTGGACATTGATGAGAAACACGCGTTGTATTCTTCCCCGGGTGCCCACCGGCACCACGCCGTCGCCCCTACATGGGCACGGCCCCGGGCAAATCCCGACCGACCGACCCTACCGGTCGATCGCCCGTTCA
>ENA-ORXC01002228-ORXC01002228.1-marine-metagenome-genome-assembly--contig:-NODE-2228-length-10733-cov-2.878285_pt1 | contig 10733 bp, 7 predicted proteins | sample MGYA00237865_ERZ511478 | MGnify/ENA metagenome assembly ERZ511478 | reverse complement strand
ATTGATGAGGATTAATTTGTCACCTATTGGCTGCGGAAAATCGTAAGTGCTTACGTCATAAAAAAAAGGCCATCGATTGATAGCCTTGATTATTTATATACATGCTGTGTTATGACGCTAAATATTTTTAGAACCAGTTATAGGTGAGTGAGCCGAAATAGCTGGTGCCTTCTGTGGTATAGACGTTACCATACTGGCTTGAAAGCGTATAGTCTTCATCAGTGATATTATCTACCCGCAAGTTAGCGCGGAGATTAGGGTTGATATAAACTGCGCCGCTCAAATTAAGCAGGGTATAGCTATCAAGTTTATTGTTTTCGGCCGTGATTCTATCATCAGTATGTTTGGCTTCGAGGCGAACATCGAACATCGGCTGTTGATAACCAACGTAAATCAAACCACTGTTTTTAGGACGGTAGGCGAGCTGTTGATCGTAGCTGGCGCTATTTGCCGTTTTGTCCTTCGCATCTAAGTAGTCATAACCGAGACCAAAGATAAAGTCATTCATATTCCAGTCTGAGGTCAAACTTAACCCTTTGATTTTCGCTTCACTGATATTTGCTGCATTAGAAATCAAGTCTTCTGCATCGGTATAATAGCCTGTCAATCGTGACGTTTGAGCGTCATTTGCGTATTCAACGAATACTTCGGTGTTTTTCGTTCTTTCGGGTTTAAGGTTGGGGTTACTGAAACCCGGCCAGTATAAGTCATTAAACGTTGGTGCACGAAAACCTGTGGCATAGTTAGCACCAATTCGCATACCAGCTAATGGACGTATAGCTGCTCCTAAATTATAGGTGCTCTCATTACCATACTGCGAGTTGTCATCTACGCGGTAATTGGCTTGTAGGTCGTAATAACTGTCCGCGAGCTGATAACCAACAAAGGCACTTTTGACCGTTCTGTCGTTAGGGTCATAAGGGGTTTGTACAGCAGGATCAGGATAACCTGAAAAGTCTAAAACATCCGAAGCGTCTAATTTTTGTGACAACCATTCTGCCCCAACAGTTACAGTACCAGGTTGCGCATTAATGCTGGTTTCTAATCGCGCTTGCTCTTGTGTGGTATCGTACTGGCTGCCTTCTTGATAGTTAATAGAATTGGCGTCATGAGAAGTCGATTTATCAATACTTTGACCGTAACTAAGCTTACTGACCGTCAAAGGCGTTTCATATTGAAGATAAGCATTGGCACTGCCATTCTTTTGGTCTGAATAGGCATTTGGAAACGCATTTCCTGCCGAGTCAATATCAGTGGTAGAGTCAGTATACAAGGCGCTCAATCCCGCGCTTAGCGAGTGTGAGAGCTTATGCTGCAATGCTAAACTGGCGTTAGTAGATTTAAAGCCGTCATCGTCCGCATTATAATCAACAGACTCGGGGTTGGCTATGACGTTAAAGCCGTCTGTTTCGTTGCGACTTACACCCAAGCTCAATGATGAAGTAGCATTTTTAAGCTGAGCTGTGACGCCTACTTGGTAGTGATTATTACTGCCATAACCAATGCTAGTAGAAACATTGGATTTATCGACGCTATTGCCTTTAGTAAAGATTTGAATAACACCGCCCATGGCATCAGAACCATAAATACTAGAACCTGAGGCGCCGTATAAAATCTCAATACGATCAAGTTGATCTGCTGATAATAAGTTTAGAGAAGGGCTACCCAAGGAGATAGAACCATAGCGTATCCCATCGATAATTACCAAGACTTGCTTACTATCAAAGCCGCGCATATAAAAATTACTGGCTGTGCCCATACCGCCACTTTGTGTGATATTAATACCAGGCTGGTTCTTTAATACGTCAGTCACTGTCTGACCCTGATAACGCTGCAATTCCTCACTGTCAATGACCCGAGTTTGGGCAATGACATTACTGGTCTTAGTTGGCGTCCGCGTCGCCGTCACGACGATTTTATCAAGCTCAACTTGTGGCAACTCGCTGTGATTGATAACGCTACTATCACCAGTCGCAGCTGTGGCACTAATAGCAAATCCGCCTAACGCACTTAAGATACATAACCGCAGATAGGTAGTCGAAGATGAACGTGATAAAGTCATATTGAATTCCAAAATTGAATGACAAGTTGAACAAAGTAAAAAGTTACAGAAGCGAGAGCCTAAAAGTAAAAAATTACAAAAAGTAATACGAATATTACATAAGGTTATTATCTATAAAACCAGCACATTTATAAACTACTTTGTCCTAATATTTATTCAGCATAGGCTGAGTGGTGCTCATGATGGTTGAGGTTTATCTGGGTTGTTTAGCTATTTCCAGTGTTTTTTAGGCTTTTAAATAAGTATCATCTGTAAAGGCAAGCCCTATTTTAAACAGTAATAAAAACATGCAATCAAACGCATTGCTGTGATTAATAATTGCTATTATAGTGGCAAATTTCATTTATTTTTTTGTGCTGCCATTCATAAAGTTAAGAGGTTTGTTTTGTCTATTCAGCGTCATCTGAGTGCTCGTACTGCGACATCTTCATCATTTACATCTTTAAAAACAAAAACGCCGCTCATGATAACGGTGTTTTTATTTGCGATGATAGTGAGTGCATTAAGCGTCATTTTTTCACATGGTGCGCTTGCTGCCGAAGCCAATATATTGGGCGTGGGTGGTCAAACTGAAGAGGTGGCCAACACTTCGACCCCTGATTCTTTCGGACGTGACACGCCGCGCCATACTGTACAAGGCTTTATTAAAGCATTGGGTGATAACGACTATCTGCTGGCCAGTAATTATCTAAATTTATCCAAGTCTGATAATCCAACCACTGTGGTGCGCCAATTTAAGCAAGCACTCGATGCGGGCGGGCGTTTTCAGCCTGATTTGCAAATTAACAATACGCCTGAGGGAAATTTAAGCGATCAGCTACCGCCAAGCCAAGAAAACGTCGGCGTGATTAATGTCGGTGATAAGAGCGTGCCGCTGGTGCTCGAAAGAGTAGCCTCTAAGCAAGGCGAGCAATATTGGCAGTTTTCAAACGATACCCTAAGCTCGATACCAGAAGTGATAGAGAATTATCAGCCGACGCTGGTTTCGCGCTACACCATTGACTCATTAGATGGTAAAAAGCTATTTGGTTATCAGATTTCTGATATATTGGCGGCATTAGCCATTATAGTCAGTAGTTTTATTTTTACTTACATCGTGGTTTGGCTGCTCTATTATTTATTAAAACTGATTTATCCTCGCCTACGAGGTGAGACGTTACCTTTACCTAATAATGTGATATTGCCACTGACCGTCGTTATCACGGCGCTGATATTGGCCGAGGTGATGGTATATGCCGGTATATCAGTGACACTGCGTGAACCAATTAAGCGCTTTACCGACATTGCCTCTTGGGTAGCGACGACATGGCTATTACTGCGGGTTATTGATTCTATATTTACCCGTGCGGTCAATTTAAGTTATAAGAAAAACTATACCGAGCGAGTTTCTATCTTGGGTTTGATGCGCAAGGTGGTCAAAGCGCTATTATTAATCTTTGCGGTTATTGTCATTTTTGGAAATTTAGGATTTGATTTGACCACAGGGATTGCCGCATTAGGGGTCGGTGGTTTAGCCTTGGCACTAGGTGCGCAAAAGACGATTGAGAACTTGGTCGGCAGTGTGGTGGTGGTGGCAGATTCGCCAGTACGCATCGGCGACTATTGTAGCTTCGGCAACCAAGCAGGTACGGTGATTGATATTGGTATTCGTTCATCACGGGTGCGCACACTGAACCGGACGATTGTGACGGTGCCTAACAGTGATTTTTCATCGATGCAAATTGAAAACTATACCTCGCGGGATATGTTTCACTTTTTGCATAACTTATATATTAAACGCAATGCGGATATTGATGTGGTCTTTAAGATGGTCAAAAAATTAGATCAATTTTTGGACGAGCACGAGCTGACCAATCAGGAGTGGAATCAGGCCAATATTTCAGAGCTGCGCCAAGACTGCTACGTCATTCAACTGCGCGCTTATATTAATGCTGTCGATTCGATAGAGTTTTATCGCAAGCAAGATGACTTGTTGGTCGATGTGTTGACCCTGGTGAAAAAATACGATGTCGAGCATGCGCTGCCAACGCAGCAGCTGATTGTCAATCAAGCCGAGCTTGAGCCACAACCTCAGCTAGAAACCGTGACCGATAATTCGATAAACGAAGCAGTGGACGCAAGCGATGCGAGTGAAGCAGACACTGATGCCAATAACGACAATGCTGATGAGCAAAAGGCGCTTGATTTAAATAAAAACGCTGACAGTGCGACGAGTGAAAAAGAGGCTCGTAAAGACACCACTAAAAAGCAAAAACTACAAAGGCATAAACATCGTCTGTTAAAAAAAGGTAAGTTTAAACACGCCAAAAAGAAATTTGGTTTTTCTATATGGAATCAGCCTTAATATTTTGTGTGGTTATTTTGCTTAAGGTTTATTGAACGTTTTATTTATAAAGCTATGGCTTATAAAGGGATAGCAGTTTTTTGACGTAAAAAACCATAATATTGCCATAACAATAAGCTGGCAGCGCTACGGTGCGGTGACCAATCTTGGGTCAGGTTTTTTAATTGTTTTGGCGTTGGGCGCTCTTCTAAATCTAACAATTCCATCGCTGCGACTTTAATGGCTAGATCATCAACTGCCAGCACATCAGCGCGCTGTAACGAAAATAGCAGATACATCTCAGCGGTCCAGCGTCCAATGCCAACCACAGCAGTCAGGGTATCGATAACGTCGTCGTCGGGTAGGGTTGTTAAGGCAGCAAAATCTATATCGTGCTCGACCAAAGAGCGCGTATAACGAATTTTTTGCTTAGAGAGCCCCTGCGCCCGTAAATCCTCGTCTGTCGCTACACGAATCGCCATCGGTGTTGTTAATCCTTTATCCACCAAGCGTTGCCATATACTGGCTGCCGCTGCGACTGATAACTGCTGTCCAACCATCGCTCTCATTATTTGCGTAAAGCCGCCCGCGTTATGGCGTAAATCAGGCACACCCACTTGCTCATAAACAGGCGCAAATCTTGGTTCGAGAGCAATCAAAGCGTTGATATGTGCTTTTAATGCTTGTTTATTTTCGATGATTTGTATATTCATAGAGAAATCACTTACTAAAAAATATGCAGCAAAATGATAGGAAGGTTTATCAAAGCGCGACTACAAAACGAGAGGGTAAATCTTTGATATAAAAAAGGACTGCGTCATGGCAGTCCTTTTTTTTCGAACTATAATTTTATTCTTTATCGGTCTTGGTCTTTTTAAGTAGTACCAGTACCGCACCATTGCCACCATCTTTCGGCGGAGCCGAGCAAAATGCCAGTACTTCTGGCAGTTGACGTAACCAACCATTGACGCAGGTTTTTAAAATAGCCTCAGAACCTTTACCATGGACGATTTTTACCACAGTTTCATTGTTTTGCTTGGCTTGGCTGAGCAGTTGGGTCATTGCATCGCGCGCTTCTTCAATGGTGCAACCATGGATGTCTACCGCATCATACCAGCGTAGCTTACCTTTTTTAAGCTGATCAAAGATTTTGTTTTGTAAGGTCGGCTGCTTATAAGACAAATAAGCTTCGCCGACGACAGGGTTTAATAGCGCTTGCATATCTGACAAGCCTGCGCCCAAATCACCAGCTTCGCTCCCTTGAGCAGCCGCACGTTTTGAAAGCGTTGCAGCGTCAGGCTTACCTGCTTTAGAGGCGTTGGCAGGTGTGCGCACGTTTTTGTCTTTTAGCTGGTTGACGCCATGCATCGCTTGCATAAATAGCACTTTATCGTCGTCGATATGTTCGCTATCTAATTGCTTGACCGTTTTTTTGACTTGTTTTTGGGTCAAGAGTGAGACAGGTTCGGTTGGCTTTTCATTTTCACCTTCTGGTGAATTGGTATCGCGACCTTTACTCAGTTGCCCTTTAAGTTCTTTTAATTGGTCTTGCATTTCTTTTGAAAACAGAGAGTTTGACATAATAATTAACGTATCGTTGGTGAGTGAATGAGTGATTTAATGATTTATATCGTACATAAAATAGATGCGGTTTACTTTACGCCTGTGCTGCGACGCTCGCAAGTAAGGATTGTAACGCTTGCCCTGGATGCTCGGTCTTCATAAACTGCTCGCCGATTAAAAAGTGCTGAATATCATTATTGAGCATCAAACGTATATCATGGCTGCTATGAATGCCACTTTCGGTGACAATAAGCGGCCGTTCTAGACGGTCATTAGGATTGGCAGCGAGCGCATCATCGATAGCTAATTCGCGCAGCAGGGTGTTTTTTAAATCAAGCGTCGTTTGTAAGTCGACATCAAAGGTGTTTAAATCGCGATTATTAATACCATAGATATTATGCGCTGAACGTGGCAACTGTAGCGCACGCTCAAGCTCATCTGCTGTATGAACTTCAATCAAGACATCCATACCCAGCTCAATGCTTAGCGCATGCAGCTCTTGTACTTGCGCCTCATCAAGACAGGCCATAATCAATAAAATACAATCAGCGCCCATTAAGTAAGATTGGTAAATCTGATAAATATCTACCATAAAATCTTTGCGCAATATGGGCAAATTGCAAGATTGGCGCGCTTGGATTAAGTAGCTATCATCACCTTGGAAATAATCACGGTCGGTGAGTACTGATAAACAACTGGCTCCCGCTTGCTCATATTGCTTGGCAAATAGCGCAGGCTCAAAGTTATGATTGATAATACCTTTAGACGGCGAGGCTTTTTTAATCTCCGCAATGATACCAATATCAGCGCTGCGTAAAGCATTGGCAAAACCGCGACGTGGCTGGGTATCAGCGGTGGCTTGCGATTTTAATGCCTCAAGCGATACTGCCGCACGAGCAGCAGCAACTTCCTCGTGCTTGGTAGCAACGATACGCTGCAACACTGAAGGAATCGCGGTGTCTGATTTTGGTTTGGCGGTCATGGCTATATTCCGTTATTTGGTAAAAAAATTAGGGTAACAATTAGGCTAATAAATTAAGGCGGCACACATAGTTGCGATTAACAGGGTTATGAGCCACGTATTTCTTATTAATTCTAAGCATTTAGCTTATTAAACTTGGTCAGCTAATTGCTGCGTATATTTGGCTAAGTCATCAAGCTTAATCAAAGCGTCACCATTTTGAATGACTTTTTGGGCGCGGCTCACGCCATTCGGATAGTTGCTGGCAAGTCCTGCGGTATATATCGCCGCTCCGGCATTTAAGGCAATCATATCACGGGCTTTTAGAACAGCGCGGTCATTAGTATCTGCTCCTGATAAAGCGGCACGAATCAGCTCAAGACTTTGGGCAGGAGAATCGACATCAAGCCCAATTAAGGTTTGTGACTCAACGCCCGCATCTTCTGGCATCATCTCATAAACAGAGATTTCACCGTCTTTTAACTCGGCTACCGTGGTTGAAGTTGCAAGACTGATTTCATCCAAACCATCTTTGGCACCGACCACCATTACATGACGCGCGCCCAGATTTTTCATCACTTTTGCCAAAGGCTCACATAACTGGGCGGTAAAGACGCCGATAACTAGATTTGGCGTGCCAGCAGGGTTGGTCAGTGGACCTAAGATATTAAAAATCGTCCGCGCTTTTAGCTCACGGCGTACCGGATTGGCGTAGCGCATCGCACTATGATGATTGGGCGCAAATAAAAAGCCAATCCCTTGATTCTCGATACACTGCTGTGCTTGCTCTGGTGTCAGGGTTAGGCTAATACCAGCTTGCTCAAGTAAGTCTGAGCTACCAGATTTGGTTGAAACGCCGCGGTTGCCATGCTTAGCGACTTGCGCCCCAGCTGCGGCTGCGACCAAGGCTGCCGCTGTGGATACGTTAAATAAGTTAGCGCCATCGCCACCAGTACCGACGATATCGACCATGTAGCGACAGTCTCTTGGGCTGATATTGGCAGCTAAGTCACGCATCGCACTGGCTGAAGCCGTAATCTCATCGATGGATTCGCCTTTCATTCGCAGACCCGTCAAAATCGCGCCCATCATGGCATCGCTGCATCTGCCTTGCATGATGACGAGCATGACTTGATACATCTCATCAAAGGTCAAATCAATATGCTGAAAAATCCTGCCTAATGCGGTGGTCAGAAGTTTATGAATACTCTCATCTGGCAGCTGATTGATGCTCTCAGCATTTTGCAGGCTTTGCTTATCTTGGTTCATGATTGATTTTTTGTCCTGCATAGCGGCAGCGGTCATAATATTCTCACTTATTATTATCTTTTATAGTTGTCGTTTAAATACATTCATTGGATTAAAAAATAGGGTTTGTCTTTTAAAGCGCTTATCCTACTTTTGGTAAATTATCTGAGGACAAAACTGCTAATTGATGCGTTTGTAAAAAATTATTCAGCAGCTGATAACCGGCTTCACTTAAGATCGACTCAGGATGAAACTGGACGCCCTCAATCGCAAACTCGCGGTGGCGAATGCCCATGATTTCTTCGATATTGCCATCAGCATTTTGAGTCCAAGCGCTAACTTCAAAGCAGTCGGGTAAGCTTGCTTGCTCAATCACCAATGAGTGATAACGGGTAAACTGGGCTGGATTTGGCAAGTTGGTAAAAGCGCCTTGACCATTATGATAAATAGCCGATAACCGCCCATGCATAACCTCGCTTGCTTTGACGACTTTACCGCCAAAGGCTTGACCGATTGCCTGATGTCCCAAGCAAATACCTAATATCGGGATAATGCCTTTAAAGGTCGCAATCACCTCTAGCGAGATACCAGCACTGTCAGGGTCACAGGGGCCGGGACCAATAACAATGGCATCTGGCGCAAGTGCTTTAATCTCATCAATACTGATTTCATCGTTGTGCCAAACGCTGATGTCCTGCTGCAATTCACCGAAGTACTGTACAATATTGTAGGTAAAGCTGTCATAATTATCGATCATCAAAATCATCATTTGTTCAACTTATTATCTTTAACCTAGTGTCTTAATCTTGGTGTTCTTAGCTTCGTGTTCTTAGTGTAGTGTCTTTAATTCAATAGGTTCAACAGCGATGCGATTTTAAACGCTGTTATCTTAACACTATTTCGTTATCTATCAAACGTAGCGCTGTTGCACGCTGATAGTAATAAATGCTCTATAAAGGTGCATTACTAAGTTAAACTTTCTAAATTTTGCACTGTTATGGGACGTCATTTAATATATTCATCTTTGAGTTTGCTAGCTATACATAGCAATTGCTATGCAAATAACGCTTTAATATAAAAGATTTATATTACGTAAATGTTTGTATTTATTGTAGATAATTATTACTTTCAGCCTTTGGAAATTTTAAAAACTTGATGGCCCGAAGATGAGTTGGCATAGTAGCTGCAATTCTTATAGGTGTGAATAGCTCGCTATTAAAGCGATGTAATATTATTTACCAAGATGCATTTGAAGAGTTCAGCATTATTGGCCAGATGTTGCTAAAATAGCACCTGCATTTATTTGGCTCATAAAAATACTTAAAGCTTAACGCCAGAAAATCAGCTAGGCTTTAAGCAAAAAACAACTTTAAAAAAACTTTCCGTCTAAAATTTTCATTCTACGTTACAATTTTATTACCATGTCAACCATAAGGGAAACTTTCTATGTCGAACAAATTACTTGATCTTATCGAATCATCCAATGCCAAATGGGTCGATTTCCGTTTCACCGATACTCGCGGTAAAGAGCAACACATCAGTTTTCCTGCCTCTACCATCGACGAAGAAGTGCTAGAAGACGGCAAAATGTTTGATGGTTCATCTATCGCTGGCTGGAAGGGCATTGAAGCCTCAGATATGATCCTACGTCCTGACCCTGAAACGGCTTTTATCGATCCGTTCTTTGATGCCGTTACAGTCGTCGTGACCTGCGATATCATCGAGCCATCAACGCTACAAGGCTATGATCGTGATCCACGTTCTATTGCTCGCCGCGCAGAAGAGTATTTGAAGTCTACTGGTATCGGTGACACGGCTTATTTCGGTCCTGAGCCTGAATTCTTTGTATTTGATGATGTTAAGTGGTCAGTTGATATGTCTGGCGTGAGCCACAAGATCACTGCTGAAGAAGCGGCTTGGTCAACCAACGAGACATACGAGTGGGGCAACATGGCTCACCGTCCACGCGTTAAAGGCGGTTACTTCCCAGTACCACCAGTAGATAGCTCACAAGATCTTCGTTCAGTAATGTGTCAGCGTTTAGAAGACATTATGGGTCCAGACCGTGTAGAAGTACATCACCACGAAGTAGCGTCTTGCCAGTCTGAAATCGGTGTGTCATTCAACACTATGGTTCGTAAAGCGGACGAAGTACAGCAATTTAAATATGTGGTACATAACGTTGCACACCAATTTGGTAAAACAGCGACTTTCATGCCAAAACCAATCGTAGGTGATAACGGTTCTGGTATGCACGTACACATGTCAATCTCTAAAGACGGCGTAAACACTTTCGCAGGTGACGAGTATGCTGGTCTGTCAGAAACTGCTTTATACTTTATCGGTGGTATCATCAAGCACGCTCGTGCATTGAACGCGATTGTTAACCCATCGACCAATAGTTATAAGCGTCTAGTACCACATTACGAAGCGCCAATTATGTTAGCTTACTCAGCGCGTAACCGTTCAGCGTCTATCCGTATTCCATATGTAAGCTCACCTAAAGGGGTTCGTGTTGAAGCTCGCTTCCCTGATCCAACTGCTAACCCATACTTAGCATTTGCGGCATTATTGAT
>ENA-ORXC01002227-ORXC01002227.1-marine-metagenome-genome-assembly--contig:-NODE-2227-length-10741-cov-5.985653_pt1 | contig 10741 bp, 8 predicted proteins | sample MGYA00237865_ERZ511478 | MGnify/ENA metagenome assembly ERZ511478 | reverse complement strand
CCGCCCCCGCCGCTCCCGCCCACTCCGCCGTGTATGGCCCCCCCCCCCGCTGACGCCGCAACATAGATCCCCGCCGCCACCAGCCACCGCCGCTGCGCACCCCGCCACCCCACCGCCTTCGGCCGCTGCCCCACAAGCCGCCGCCGCCGCCGCCGCCGCTGCGGTCGCTGTCGCCCGCCCAGCCGCCGCAGCCCCCGCCGCCGTCTTCTACCACCACGTCTACCGCCAACGCCGCGGCCGCCACGTTAGGCCGCCGCCCTCGCCGCAGCGGCTCTCTCTACCCCAGTCGCCGTCGGCCGCGGCGCTCGCCACCGCCCCCACCGCCGTCTGCTGCCCTCGCCCGCCCCGCAGCTTCCGCCACCGTCCTCCGCCGTCCCATCTCCCCCGCCGCCATCCCTCGCCACCCCCTCCGCCGCAAATGGCTCCCGCGCTGCGTCCCCCGCCGCCGTCACTCGCCACCCCCACTACCCCCACCGCCCTCTGCCACCAAACCCTCCGCCAGCGCCGCCGTCTGCGGCCGCCCCCGCCCTCCCCACGGTTGCCCCCTGCAGTCCCCGACTCCGTGGGGTGGCTGCCGCTGTAGCATCTGCGGAGTCAACGTACGTTGGCAGCCCCCCCGCAATTATTGTATTTTTCACAATCCCATCACACAGCTCGAGCTTGTGCGGTGGAGTTTCTCACTGTAGAAATTTCGCCGATATGAACACTAATAATTGCGCCAGAAACAGCAGTCTTGGCCAATGACATGTCCGGAAACCGGCAGAGGACCACCCAAACAATGTTTTGCTCTGGGCGTTTTACCGTAAGGTCTGCAAATTTTCATGCAACAGCAATACCCCACACAGCAAATGTGGTACAGCGGGAGTTGTGGCACAGAGGTGACAAGGCCGGCGGTGACCGAGGGGCGCATGCTGGCGGCCGCCGTGCGCTGAAGGGCTTGTGTCACCAAGAGCAGCCCCGCCCGCGTGGCTGTGTGGTCGTGCCCGCTGGAGGGGGCCACGGCCCAGCGTTGTCCACCGTGCGCAGGGGTCCGCCACACCCTGTCGGGAAGAGCAAGTCTAGCCGTGCGCCATTGCGCTATCGCCATTTCGCCATATGTTTTGGCGATAGCACAGCGCATCTCTATCGGTCAATTCTTTCGCCATATCCATAAGTGGAGCCCCATCACCCACTTGGATGGCCCAGGCCTCCGGAATGGACAAAGAAGAGCCCTCCAGCACAAGATATCGCCTTGCAATGTATCAAGTCCCCGCTTGGGGTCTCTGAGGGATGGGACTGTTGATAACTTCAATACTGGTGGACACGAGACACCTGTCACCCGATCATGCCATTGGCCAACGTATATAGCGAAGAGGGTATCTTTCGCTATCTTTCTCGCTATCCTGTGCAGATTTGGCGAAGGCGATGGCGCAATGGCGAGGAATATGGCGAAATGGCGCACCGATAGAGATGCTCTTCGCCATCCGCCGTCGGAGAATGGCAGGTTGGCGCACCGATAGACTTGGTCTAGGCAGCATTGGTGAGGTGCTTGTACTGCGTCGTTCACAAATTTGTGACCACCTTCCACCACCTCGAGCGGCGTGTTCGCTTGCATGCAACTCCACCACTCGCGCTGGATCCGTGCCATGCCGGTCTCCCAGGCTCCCACAAATTCGTCGTTGCCCAGGAGTCCCCACGACGGAGTGATACACATCCTATTTGTGTCGTGTTCTTCGCACCGTACAGCGGCTAGCAGTATGTCGCGAAAGGTGTACTCGTTGTGCCACCAGACTATGGTGCTGTTCTAAAAATGGCAAAGTTAAATGTCTTCAACGTTTGCTCAAACCCAATGTGGACCACTAAATCTCGCGAACCTCGGGCGAGCTGGCGGAGTCCGACGGCCCATGAAATGCCTTGATCGCGTGCGACTTCATTCCCTGTCCGTCGTCGAACGGCGCGCTTCTTTGTCAGGGACCGGGGTACTCCAGGACATATTTTTGGTGCAACAGCCACAGCCGCACGCCTACCACCTTCCTTGCAGCTCAATTCGAGGTAAAAGCCCTCCTCCCCGGTCTCCGCACCGGCTGGCGGCCTTCTTCCTTCGCAGTGGAGGCCTGCGTATCGGCGTACTTCGCTCATCTCCTTCACGCTCCGCCGGGGGCGCTCTGCGGCCATCGCCGGGGCTGCCCACCATTGCTGGTGCTGCCACCTCATCCACATCTTCCTCGGCACTCTGCGAATATGATGGCGGCTAGGCCGGCTCCGCTCGTCGTACCGGCAGACAGTGCATTGCGCCCGCAGTGGCAGTGGACGTGGGTCATTCGGGCCGTGGGAGGCCTCGTACTGCCCTCCCCATGTAGAGTTTTCTCTGTGACGTTTTCTTTTTGCGACCTCAACGCCTTCTCTTTTGTAGGCGTACCTGCAAATGAGTGGCTGGAGGCGCCCCAGGCCGCCATACTGTGCCATCGTTTTCCTCTTCTGACGGCCCATTTTGCGCAATAACCCGCCGCGGAGATTCCTTCGGAAATGTGAAGCGCGGCGGGGCACTTTCACGCTCTTTGGAGCGCGGCGGGACACTTCCGCGCGCGCTGGGGGGAAGCCTTGAAGCTCCTTGGGGCACTCATGATGGATCTGAGGCGGGTCTTTCGGGAATGACGGCATGGACTGCGGCAGAAAGCAGCCTTGGCCGCCTGTGATTGTTGTGCGGGCGGTATCTGCATGAGTTGTCGCCGGGACGGAACTCCCCACTCTGCGACGTCCATCGGTGGCACTTCATTCTCCCTGACACGGAGCTCACAACGTCCTGGTCCTCAACGAGCTGCGCGTGCGCAAGTTCTGTTCTCTTTTGTCCCGCTGCTCGCTCCCCGCTGCCATTTATCCCGATTCCCCCTTCAGTTCAAGATGTGGAAGTGTGGCGTTTACCACTACCTCGCGCCACCGAACGGAAGCGGGAACAAAGCACGCGCATGCACTCTTCGGCAAACGATGTGCCGCATCAGCTTTCCCTCCGATCACCCCTTCCACCGGAAGGGCCAGTGTGGCGACGCTAAGAGCATCCACCTCAAGCTCTGCGGCGTATGTGGCCATCGGTGATCCAGTACGGCTCGCACACGTATGCACTGGACCGGTGGCAGCTGAAGGATGGGCTGCTGCTACGCAAGACGTGCAAACGGGACCTGGACGGGTCGGACTCTGTCTGTGTCATGAAGAAGGACGAAGCTGTCAAGAACATTGTGGACAACAAGCAGTGCTTCTTGGCGGCTGAATCCGAGAAGGGCGCCTGGCGGCGCCGAAATGTGTCGCGGCTGTGGGCTCACACCCGCGCCGAGGGCGTCGGCATGGGTGAGTCGATCAGGATGCTGCAGTCAAATTGAAGACCGGCATCTTGTCTTCAAGGAAACGACAAGGTGGTGTTTGATGCTCTGGTCTAGTTTCGCGACGAAGGCGCCGTGGAGGCCAACCGCCGCGCTGCAAACGCCGTGGAAAGAGACGAGGACGGCACTGACGGTAAAGGCGGCACGGAGAACGACTCAACCGAGAACGAGGACCGGAACAGTGCCGTGGCACTGCAGCAGCAGCAGAGTGGCAGAAGCATCCGCAACGGTCAGCGCGGCCCGCCGGGAAGGCGCATCGGCCTGTACGCTTCGGCCATCAACAAAGGCAAGGGAAAGTCGCCGGCCAAGTCTCCGATGCGCAGTAGCACGGGAAAGGGTGCGGCGCAAGTGCGGAAGACCGAGAACTCAACGGCCTCTCCACTTCCTGACAACGCGACCGTCGCCATCAATACCGAAAGTACGTGGCCGACCGGCACGCGTAAGGCCTTCTCTGCCGCGATGCCGTTGTTATACGACAAGGTATTTGGCAGCAGCACGCCACTCCGTGTAGCACACCTGGTCGTTGAACAGCTGCGCCACTGCCCCGTCCTGAACGCCGACGCAGAACTGGCGGCAACGCTCATGAAGGGGGCTTTCGCGTCGCACATCAGCGGTTACTCCCTCATGTCAGGGACTGTGTCGGCGGCCCAGGTTTCGTATTGGATATGCTCCGCCATGCCCTCAACCTTGCGGCCGGTGCTGCTCTCCAGCGTCGCTCTCTCCATGGAGACGCTCGTACGGCGCAAGCGCACATTCTAGCAGCAGTCGCGGCTCGGCTCTCCCTCTGGTGACGCGCAACCTGCAGGCACCTCCTGACGCGCACGCCGGTCGGTCTTCATTGCTATCGATGCTTTGGAAGATTGCGCCGATATCCCTGCAGGTGCGGCAGAAAGAAGCACCGACGATAGTGGCTGATCACCTCTGCGCGGCTCGTCGGACGTGTGATGCAGTTGTTTAGTGTGATAGTCGCGTGTGTGGTTGTGGGAGGGCGAGACGGTGGTAGTGCGCGTGGCGGTGGTATGTGCCTGCGGTAGAATATGGAGGCTCTGCACGACCGAACTGCTGTGGATTGGAGGCCACTTGCTCCTACTTGGCGCGCAAAGATTCCAGCACGGTGATGCTCGCCATTGCATCTCATGCGCGCCGTGGCTACCCCGTGATAAGCTTGTGCGACCAGTTCCAGGAACGTCTGTGCTGCCGCTGAACCGGGGTCAGATAAAGTCGAATGCTCGCGCACCTGCGTCGCCGAAGATGGCGGCGAGGTGACGTTTGGTCCTCTTGGAGGCTTTCGGCGGAGGAGACAGGGAAGTGTCCCCGGGTCGGGGCGGGCCACGCGTACAGGTTCTGGCGCGGCAGTGCCTGTGGTAGCTTGTGCTTTTTTTGAGGGCTTTTGACCAGAGCACGAGATGCTCCGCTGGCGCGATGGTGTCGGAATGAGAGACCAGCACGTCGCCGCTCGGCGCTGCACCAAATTAATGCTGCGGTTACGTGCAGCGACGTCTTGACCGTTGGAGAATCAACCCGTTGCGCTGCTGCCGAGGAGACCATCGACGTGTCACACTGAAGAGAACGTCCGACGTCAGACAGCGTGCACGCACCTGCGTCGGTACCGTGAGGTCAGATTCGTTTCCGGTGTGCGTCAAAAGTGACAGGGGCGGTTTGTTGGAGGTTTAGGGCCTTCTCGTAACCTGCGTGCAGCTCAGGCGCCAGTGGCGGCCAAGGGGTGTTTTTAACACAAAGGACAGCAACGCGAATGGTCCAGTCCGCGTGGTGCCGTCGGGAAGAAAGACAAGGACGACGCCGCTCGGCGCTGTGACCTCTGCGTGTTGGTTATGCCGGGGCCAATGACAGCCGCCAAAGACATGCGCGCGAGACTCCCCATTCTTGTGGTGGTGTCGGGAGGCGAGACAAGAACGGTGACGCTCGGCGCTGTGTCGATTGCATCATGCAATCGACACCGCAGCACGATGCTGCGGGTACGTGCGGCCACGCCCTTTCTGTCGGAGCAGCCAGAAGTTGCCCCGCAGCCGACGAGACGATGAGCCAGTTACGACCAGTCCGCCGTTTGAAGTCAATCGGCATGCGCACGCCGGCCTCATTTCGGAGCGGTTCTGTGACGTAAGGTTTTTCTTCGTCGCGCGGCGGAGACAATAGGGGCGCTTCAGTGGCAATGGGGGGTGTAGACGTGCGCGATATGGCCCGGGGGCTCTGGTGGCCGCGTCGGGAGGTTGAGAACCAGCTCTAGAACTGCAAAGGACTCACAGCTCGCGTGGAAACAAAGAAAAGGACACAGGCCCGTGCATGTTGACACTGTCGAGACTCCATCTCCTCTGTCAGCGGTCCATTTCTGGAAGAGAACAGAGAACTGCATGAAATACAGAAGCAGGCCCTACCATGGTTATCGATTTTTGACGTGAGTATTTTCCCTCTGAAAATCTTGAGAAAGAGTATTTTCGCACTATCGGAGTCGCCACGCGAGGATTGGTATCTGAAATATCCAACGATGTGGGTACTTGATACTCACTCATCACATAAAATCTTGATGCAGTGCTACTTGGCGAAATGGGGGACCACTTCTCATTGAGATCTGACAATGGCGATCTCTCTTATGGTGGACATTATCGCAGGCGCTCGACGACCGCGGGGGAGGTTCGTGCTGACAGTCTCGAGAGACAACCGGGTACCGCGGAGCCTTCGTGACGTGGCTCGATCACTTTTTCCCTGACCATGTCGAGGCCGCAAGACCCTGTGCAAGGGTGGCTGTTGCGCCGAGCGAGTGCAGAGGGTGGGGATGTGCGTCAAGCGTGAGCCGCAGCGTCCAAGGAACAGTCTCGCTGCGCGTCCAGGGGGGAGGCAGCCTCTGTCGAATTCCGGGATGGTGGGTCGCCGGGAGGTGGGGACGGGGTATGCCGACGTCGGGACGTGAGGAAAGTCTTTTTCTCGACCGCCACGCACTGTGCGCTTTTGTGTTTAGGGGAATAGTGTAAGGGCGGGAAGAAAACATAGTGCCAGAGGCACGAGCGAGCAAGAAAGTTTGAGGCCGAAGATGGAGCCCTCCTTAGCTCAATACACGCACGGCACTGTGTTCTTGTGCGGCACCTGCTTCTTTATGCACGGAAATCAGCGCTCAGACTGTCCGAGATCACGAGACGTACCGTATCGAAGCCTCAGGAGATATTTTGGGTCCTAATGCTGATCATGACGGGTACAGTGCTGTGTGGACCTCGTGCAATCTTTCTCGCCGACTTCTCAGGCTTGCCTGTTCAAACTGATGGTAGAGAGAGCCCGCAGAGAGATCGGCAAGAGCGATTCGAGCTTTGATTGGCCGAACTGAGCGTCTCACAGGATTGTTCTCTGATGCGGCTGCTTCAGAGCCCCAGCTTTCAGCTACTTGCTCGACCAGACAGCAAGGAAGGTTGCAGCTCCGCGGCGCTTTGATTTGCAGACCTGTAAGCTTCTGCTTACACTTGCGATACTCTTTCCGTGCTGTCGCATGAGTATTTTCTTGTCTTACTTCCCGAGCTTGGGTGGAATCGCCCACGTGCTAATGGCGTTCGAGTATGGGTGCCGACATCTAGATACTCATGGGTATAGTCAATCATCAAGTACCCATGGTAGGGCCTGGCATTGGCCCGAGTGGCAAACACCGGGACGGTGTCATCGAACGCCGTCTCGTCGCTGGACCCGGACTCCAGGCGGGAGATGCTGTCCGCCAGGTAATGCGTCATGCCCGGTTTGTAGGCGACGTCAAACTCCAGCTCGCTCAGGCGCAGGCGCCAGCGTGCCAAGCGGGGGTTCCCCGAGCCCTCGATGTTGAGGATCCACCGCAGGCAGTCGTGGTCGGTGCGCACGAGGAAGCGGATACCCTCGAGGTAGGGGCGGAGTTTGAGCGACACCCAGACGACCGCCACGCACTCCTTCTCCGTGACTCCGTAGGGGGGTTCGTTCGCTGCCAGCCGTCGGCTGATGTACCCGACGGGCTGGAGCTTTCCGTCGTCCTGCTCCTGGAGCAGGGCGGCGCCCACGTGCGTTCCGCACGCGTCCACGTCGAGGATGTACTTTCGCCCGCGTCGCGGGAGTGCGAGTACCGGCGGGGTCTTAAGGGCCTCCTTCAGCCGGTCGAACGCCTGCTGCTGCAGCGGCGTGGCGGGGGGCACGAGAACAGGGGCCCTGGACCCCATGAGGTCCGTCAATGGCGCCGCCATTCGCGCGAAGTTCAGCACGAAGCGGCGGAAGACGTTGCACATCCCAACGAAGCTCCGTACGTGCGTGCGAGCCGTGCGGAAGCGTGCTTCGCGCAGCGCGCGCGTGTGTGCGTCCATCACGCCCAGCCGGCCCGGCTCAATCTCGTGCCCGAGATACTCCACGGTCGTGCGGAAGAATCGGCAATTGGGTAGGCGGAGTGTCACATTCGCCTCGCGCGGCAGGCGTAGGACGTGGTCGACGTGGCCGATATGCTCTTCCTCCGTCTTGGAGTACACGAGGACATCGTCGAGGTAGATGAGGCAGCTCTGCCACTTGACCCCGGAGAGGATGATGTCCAGTGCCCACTGGAACGTCGCGGGTGCGTTGGTTAGCCCAAACGGCATCCGCTTGTACTGGTAGGCGCCCTCGTGACACACGAAGGCCGTCTTTTCCCGGTCCTCGGGTGCGATGGCGACCTGCCAGTAGCCGGCATTGCAATCCAATGTCGAGAAGATGGTCGCCTCGCCGAGGCTGTCAATGCACTCGTCCATCCGGGGAAGCGGGTAGGAGTCCTTCTTGGTCACGATGTTCAGCAGTCGATAATCGAAGCAGAAGCGGAGGGTTCCATCCTTCTTTGGGACGAGTACGACCGGGAAGCCCCATTCCGACCATGTCGGCTCGATGACGTCAGCTTCCAACTGCCGCTTGACCTCGGCCGTCTCGGCCTCTCGTGCGGTGTGACCCGCGCGGCGGGGCGCGAACCAGACGGGTCGGGCTTCGGCGATGAGGTCGATGCAACGTTGGATGGCATTGATGACGCCCAGCGCCTGGCCAGTCCATATCGCTTTGTGTTGGCCCAGCTTGTGCCGGATCCGGGTGTGCAGTGACGGGTCGGCATCCGGGACGTTCAAGTCCTCCATGTCGACCGGAGCCACGGGCTGTGCGGCACCCCGTGAGGGGCCCGCTTCGCCCGGGTCCCGGGGCCGCGCCTGGCTCGCGGGCCCGCCGCCTGCTTTTGCTGCCGTCCCCGGGTTCCGCCCCTGTGCGGGGGATCCCCGCGTGCCTGAAACCGCCCCCACCACGCCCTCCATGGTGGTCGGCGTCGTGAAGGCCGGGACGGCCGATGCCCCGGGAGGGGCAGCGCGGGGCACCTGCGCATTTCCCGTCTTGAGCAGGGGCAGACAAGTCTGCCACTTTTCGGACAACTCGGATATAGTCAACACCAGCATTTCTGGAATCAGATAAGAGTTTCGCCGCAGCTTCTTGAATACGTATAGGATTTGTATCCGCAGACCAGAAAAGAAGGATATGAATAAAGATAAGGGTTCTGTCCAGAATAAAGCAGATTTTTAAGCAAGTATGTCCGACTTGATATACTTGCGATGTACGTTGCCACGAAATAACAAAGACCGGGTTGCGGTGTAAGTTCTGAACGCGACGCACACGAGACCATGACCAGCAGAAACCTCGCGAGAGTGAAGTGGCCAGGGGCATGGACTTGGGTGTCCATCTTGGTATGTCGGCTAGCTCCAAGTCCTGAGACTGGTTCTGATTGTCGTGGGCCTCGCGTGAGCCGCCGCGCGCGACGCGAGACTGGGTCTTTCCGGGTTGGACACAGGCCTTCATCGGCGATGATCGGCCCTGACTTGGCTTACTCCTGTTCAGCACTTTTCGAACATGTACATGCATTCTTTGTCACGACTTCGAGCGTTCTGAAGCGCCTCTCAAGCGAAGTTTCCTAAGGTAGTTGTATGCCTGCATCGGAAGAGTGATAAGTCAGTGGACTTGCGTTTGTCCACTTCGGAGCCAATACACGGGCTGTACCAATCAGATGAGAGTATGCAAAATTGGCCTCGCTCATTTTGAATCTGAGTATATCCGAGTACATCTATCCATTGTATGCGAGTGCCACTCATGCATCAGAGCCCCTGGTCGTGAGCAGCTTGACATAGAAGACATTGGATCGCTGCCAGAGGACGACCTCCCGAGGGCCGAAGGTGGTCACGATGACCGGGAACGAAAGCTCCGGCACAATGTCGTGGACGCCATTGGCAATGGCTATACCATGCGTCGCGAACAGGCGCGAGATGCAGAAATCCTGGCCCAGGCGCCCCCACATGGTCCGCACCCAGACGACCGAGGCCGCCGACGGCGGTGGCCGAGTCTTGCAGGTGGAGCGTAGTACGCATGAGACGACTTTCGAGCGGTCGTCGTCGTCCAGCGGCCCCCGCAGTGGTGCGGTGACGAAGCCGTCCGTCCAACGGATTGACCGGACCTGGGGCAGGATGGCTTGCGCATTGTCGTCGATTAATGTGCAGCCCAGGATGACCGGGACCGCCAGGTCGTGAACGACGAGGAATGTCACAGGGGCGATCCGTGCATCCGTCTGGAGCCACAGCGTGCCGGTACCGCTGGTGCATTGCCGCGCGTTGTTGGCGTCCCGGAGGCTTACCCGCTCCTCGTTTTTGGAGGTGACCACCTGCAGGAGCCAGTCAGGGGCGACACCGCTCCGGCGGACCAGGTGGGGCCCCGCCCCTGTGTCCACAACGACCCCAAGTGCGACAAGGGAGACATTTTCCAGGCCCAACGAGGCCACGATGCGGTAGTTGTGCAGGCTGAACCGCAGCACCTCCTTTCCCCCCGTCGGGGAGCCCGGCGGGCCCGCAGATGCCGCGACGGGGGCCGCAAGACAGCGGAAGCGGGTACGCTCCCGGCGGGCACGGCCCCCGAGGCGGGGCCGGCCCCCGCCCCCGACGCGCGCCCCGTTGGCGCGTGTGTCGGCCGGAATACCATCCCCACCGCGCCACGGCCGGGGGGCGGAGTGGCCCTGGGCCACAAAAGACGCGGCGACGGGCAGCACTGGAGAGGGGGCCGGGGCATCCGCGGGCAGCGCCTGGTCGTCGACGGGGAGCGCCTGGCCCGGGGCCAGGTCCGTGCCCCCTGACGATGCGCGGCGGACCCCCCCCTGTCGCGCCTGGACCCGGGGGCAGAAGGCGAGCGCCAGAGGGAAACCCGCCGCGGCCCGCTTCTTGCGGACCTGACGCAGGCGGCTCCCACCAGGAGGGCCACCGATTCTGCCGTCCGGGCGCGTCGGGGCTCCTGCTCTTCGCCCCCGGCGGACCGGGAGTTGCTCCCCTTGGGCTTGGCCTGGAGCTTGACCCCCCGGGCCTCACGGGTGGCGGCGCCCGTCTTTGCAAGGAACT
>ENA-ORXC01002226-ORXC01002226.1-marine-metagenome-genome-assembly--contig:-NODE-2226-length-10742-cov-4.058790_pt1 | contig 10742 bp, 7 predicted proteins | sample MGYA00237865_ERZ511478 | MGnify/ENA metagenome assembly ERZ511478 | reverse complement strand
TATCAAGAAAGAGAAGACCTCGAACAAGAACTCTATATCAAACTCATCGAAAAAGTAGACCGGCTGATTTACCAAGAGGGACCTGGATTTTGGGAGTTTATTGTGGAATATATGACGAAGTTGTAAGAGAAGCTGATGGTGCGAATGTGAGGTGAACATAAAATCCCCGGTGCATTCGCACCTTTTTATTCGACAAAATTGAGAAAAAATGTATATTATGTAGAGGTGAAAACAAAATCCTATATTGAAATTTGTGAATTTTAACAATTATTCCCTAAAAAATGTTACAATTAGGGCGGAAATCGCAGTCGCACTATATATGAGTGCGTGGATTGAAATGGTTGGTTCATCCGCTCCGCCCCGCTTCCATGTGTGTCGCACTCTATATGAGTGCGTGTATTGAAATAATTTCTAAGAATGTATCAGCGCTTATAACGAAGTCGCACTCTACATGAGTGCGTGGATTGAAATAATGCTACCGCCTGCTTTTGTGCTTTCTTCACTGTCGCACTCTATATGAGTGTATGGATTGAGGTAGCTTGAAAGAAATGTTGACAGTTGCGCTTGATTTAGGTGTGAAAAACATGACTCTGGCTCAGTAGACATGTTTTTAAATGAATTCAAACCTGTTTATGAAATAATGAATAAGTACCTTTAGAGCAATAGTTTTTAATTAAATAGGATTAAGAAAAATTTGGTGCGAATGTGAGGTGAACATAAAATCCCCGGGATATTCGCACTTTTTCATTCGACAAAAATGAGAAAAAATGTATATTATTTAGAGGTGAAAACAAAATTCTATATAGTAAATTGAGGGTTTTGGCTATCATCCCCTAAAAAATGTTATAATTAGGGCGGAAATCGCAGTCGCACTCTACATGAGTGCGTGGATTGAAATTTCAATCGTTTGTATAGACTCTTCGTAAAGCTCGTCGCACTCTACATGAGTGCTTAGCTATTCTTGATTTTAATAAGAGAAAACAAAAGCATTTATGTTTGATCGAAAATTATTAGTGGAGTAACTATACTGATTAAAGTTTATTTTTCTTCAAAGATTGAGTTTAGTTAATAAAGAAAATTGAAGAGAATAAAATTAACTAGAATAGCTCTATTCGGTTACGTTAGAAGAACATTAAATCAAGATTAATGAATTAAAAACTTGGTGCGAATGTGAGGTGAACATAAAATCCCCGGGACATTCGCACCTTTTTATTCGACAAAAATGAGAAAAAATGTATATTATTTAGAGGTGAAAACAAAATTCTATATAGAAACATGAGGGTTTTGACTATGATTCCCTAAAAAATGTTATAATTAGGGCGGAAATCGCAGTCGCACTCTACATGAGTGCGTGGATTGAAATCTGTTAAGCTTCACCATGTAAATAAGCCAGCCCTCGTCGCACTCTACGCGAATGTGGGACTTTAAATGATTGTGTCTTAAACGGGTATGACATTCTCAGAGATTATGTTCTTACAACATCACTTTAAGATACAAAATCCATCAAAATATACCGTGCATTTGTACAGTGAAAACATGACTCCTTGCAGTCATGTTTTTTTCTTCTTCTTTTTCCTAAATAAACCTTAAAAAATCTCAAAATAAGTCGAAATGAAAAGTAGTCATTTAGATTCAAATTTTATCCATTTGTACTGAATGGTGAAGGAGGAATTGGTTTGGGTGAAACGGAGCGAACCGGTAAAGTGGAGCAGCTGATCTTAGAGAATTATCAAAGATTAAACAGCATGATATCAGAAGAAGTGGACTTTGCTTCTAACCATGGCGGGCTGACAGGGGATTCTAGAGAAGTGATGTGGCTGGAGTTTTTTCGGAAAATCATTCCTAAAAAATATTCATTAGCACAAGGTGTCATCATTATCGACTCAGATGGAAATCATTCTAACGAAGTCGATATTGCCGTATTTGATGAGCAGTATACGCCGTATGTGTTTCAACACAATTCTTTGAAGTTTATACCGATTGAGGCGGTTGCGGTTGCTATTGAATGTAAAAGTTCAAATTTCGATGTTGATAATTTAAAAGTTTGGTCTGACAATATAAAAAAATTAGTACCGAAAACAAAAGGAATAGCTAGGATGGCCGCCCAAGGGGTTGTCATGGTTGAAAATGATACACAGAAACGAACACGTCCTATTTTAATTTTAGCAAGTAATTTAAAAAGACAAACAGCAAATTCATCTTCAAAGATGTTTAAAATATTAGACAAAGCATTTGACTTTATACTTATGAAACAAAAGAGCGTATTTCATTTAAGAGCTCCTAATGAAGGTGAACACCTAGGATGGTGGGCTAATGAATTAAATTGTTATGATCCAGAAAGATCTAGGGAACAAGAGGATGAAGAAAAGAAAGAAAATAGTGAGAAAAATAAAGGTGATAGTAAAGACAAAGTGATTTCGAACAAACTCAGTGAATTATGTATTGATGGATACGATCTGTTGACACTAAATTTCCAATTAAATCAATTGCTGATGCTCATTAACAATCCCATGTTTTTCCCTCACTATGCATATGCCGAGCTATTTCAGAAACAGATAACAAAGTGAAGAAAGGAGAGCGACATGACAAGGGAATCTAGTAAACCCAAAACCAATTGGCTTGATGTGAAACATGCGATTGACACAAACATTCATGAAGACCAAAAACTTTTTAAAGAGTCGCTTACTATTCATTTGGTTACGCCAATGTTTGGGGGAGGGCCCAAATCAAACTCAATTGATCAAGAGAGACCCATTCGAGAAAGTGCGATTCGTGGACATCTTCGTTTCTGGTGGCGTGCAACTCGAGGAGCTGTTTGCAAAAATGCAAATGAATTATCTAAAAGAGAAGCAGATATATTTGGTCATACAGAACAAGCGAGCCAGATTCAAGTGGTAACGCATTATGAAAAAGACGAAGTGAAAAGAAATTCAAAAGTATTTTTTAAAAAGAAAAATCATCCTTTTCCACGGTATGTTCTTTCAAATATGAAAGATAAAACACCATACCTCATGAAGGCGCAATTTTCTTTAAATATCCGGTTATCTAAAAAAACAACCGATTTTGAGTTAATCAAAAAAGAAGTTGGAGCAGCATTATGGGCTTGGATCAACTTCGGTGGACTTGGTTCAAGAACGAGACGTGGGTGTGGCAGTTTATATTGCAAACAATTTTCACCACACAACAAGAGGACAAAAAGCCAATTGGAAAAATGGTTTGAGCAAAAGCTTTTAGAATATGACATCCAAATGCCAGCATCAAGTCGAGAATGGCCGACGCTTAGTCGAGAATTCAAAGTACAGGCATTTCCATCATCTATGATCTCAAGCTGGCAATCCGTCATTCAGACATATGAAACATTTCGAAGAAGATCAAACCCGAACAAAAAAAGGGGAAGAAGTTGTTGGCCGGAAGCAGATACTATTCGTCTGTTAACAGGTAAGGCTAAATCAGGTCATCACATCCCTTATCCAAAAGAGAAACCATTTAAATATCAAGCATTTCCTAGAGCTCAATTTGGTTTGCCTATTCAGTTCCGATTTGCTCCTAAAGATAGTGGGAAAGATCCAGATCCTGTAACGCTTCTACCTAAAGGAAAGGATCGCTTGGCTTCACCACTCATCTTAAAACCATTGGCTATTAATCAAAAGGAATCGGTGGGCATGATTATGGTGCTGCAGCAACCAAAGATCGAAGCTTTATCGCTTTTAGGGGACGGAAAGCCTTTGCCCGATGTGACAGATGAACAAAGTATCTATCCAACAGCCACCTACTCAAAAAACCCATTACAAGACGAGAGTGGCCGTACGCACTCATCGGCGATTCAAGCCTTTTTACATAGCAAGGAGGTGCAAACATTTTGTCAGAAGAATTACAAAAACAAACATTAATGCTATTTTCGATAGGGCCTGTTCAAGAATTTATTGCGCAAGCAAGGCGGACGCGTGATTTATGGTTTGGCTCTTTTCTTCTATCTGAATTAAGTAAAGCAGGTGCGAAGAAATTTCAGGAACTGGGTGGAACGCTTATTTTCCCTGTGTTCAACGAATCTTCTGAAGAACCAAACAACGCACCAAATAAAATATTGGGGGAAATCTCACACGAACAGCCTTCATCCATTGCAAGACAAGTGAAAAAAGCAGTATATAACAAGTGGAAGGAATACGCAGACTTTGTTAGAGAAATAGTTGATCCTTATATTCAAATAGGCACATGGAATCGACAAGTGGATGATTTATTGGAATTTTATGCTGTGTGGACTGAGATGCAAACTCCAGAGGAAGCGGCAAATGTGTCCGCAAGTCCATATCATATGGCTCTTCAAGAAGTCGAAGGTTTAATGGCGGCAAGGAAGACGTTGAGAGATTTTAAACAAAATGAGCCAGGGGCGTTATTCGGTGAACCAAAATCATCACTTGACGGTGGACGAGAGTCTGTTTTCCAAAAGCAAAAAACACCACAGCAAGTGGCGCAACTAGCGAAATGGGGAATTGGTGAACATGAATCATTAGATGCGATTTCAGTGATCAAACGATTGTCTATATATAAGCACCCGAGTATGACATTTCCATCTGTATGTGATAAAGCTTTTGCTCCCTATCAAAATATGTTGCTAAAAAATGAACAGATGAAGAAAGTAGCCACACAATATGTGAAAGATGTAGAAACATATCTTGAGAATATGAATCTAACAGTAGCCCCTATTGATTTAAGTGAGGCATCGCTTTTTTATGAAAGAAGAATTGAAGATTTTCTTGAACAACGAGGACTTGTTGGAATAGCACGAACAGAAGCGAAAAATGACATCACACAGCTGCTCGAAAAATATTTCAAAGGTGAATACAGCAAGCATCACGGTCAGCCGATCAAACCACCAGTACCTTCACCTTACTATGCCTTTCTCATGGCGGATGGAGATAAGATGGGCAGCCAACTGCGAAATATACAGCATGTAGAAAGTCATATTGCATTTTCTAAAACGCTCTCAACTTTTGCTTCAAAGGCAAGTGAGATTATTTCCGAATGTGAAGGTACATTGATCTACGGCGGTGGAGATGATGTCATGGCTTATGTACCGGTGCACCAATGCTTAGAAGCAGCTGGGAAATTACAAAGTGAATTTGTTTCAACGATGAAGGCTCATCAACATAGTGAAATACCTCCTTCGATTTCAATTGGCATCGCCATCGTTCATATGCTTGAGCCTCTTGAAGAAGTAAGAAGCATGGCACGTCAGGCTGAACAATATGCAAAACAAGAGCGAAATTCATTAGCGATTCATTTCCAAAAGCGAGGCGGAGGAGACACAATGAATATCTCAGTCTCATTTCAAATAGATCCAGTGGCCTCTATCCAAGAGATGACGGCGTGGTTAAAGCAGTCTTATTTCACATCTGGCTTTGCATATGGCTTACGAGAGTTGTATCAAACATACGAACAGTCTTCTTTTAGAAAACAGCCGGAAATTTTAGATGAACTCATTCCACTAGAGATAAGACGTCTTGCATTCAAAAAGAAAACGGAAGCAAAAACAGAGCAAGAAACGAAAGAGTGGATCGATCAATTGATTGCGAAGTATATACCGAAGAAGAATACATTAGAAGAATTACATACAATCGCTGAATGTATGATCATTGCTCTTCAACTAGAGGAGGTAAGTGGACATGCCTGAAAGATGGTTTCACATTCAACCGCTTGATCCGCTGCTTATTCGTGATGCACGCCCATTTCAAAGTGTACCGGGTATACGGGCGCGTTCATTAAACGATGTTCCGCCGAGTGTGGTCGCAGGAACACTTCGTACAGCACTAGCGAAGAAACGACAATCAATGAAACACACGACGCCACTTTCTTATTTTGCGAAATCTCTTGTGCGAGGTCCTTTATATCGCTGGCATGATCATTTATATGTGCCAATGCCTCATGACCTTGAGTTATTCGATGATGAGTATGGCATGTATCAAGTGAGACCGAAGCGAATGAATTCGAAAGGCCAAGGCTTTTATGGTACAGGAAAAACAGGCCGTTTTAGTGAGGCATTATGGCCGCCAATTGGAGCTGGTGCTCGTAAAAAAATGAAATCGCCGCCTGCTTTTGTATCACTAAAGTGGATGGTGAACTGGCTGACAGACGCAGTGGATGAGAGTCAGGTGAAGGAAGCCTTGACTGAATATCAACATATGCAGAAGGAAAATCATTCTTTCAAAAAGGAAACACCACCGGCATTTATTCCAGCATTACAGCGTCAGGAACGGACACAAATTGAGGTGGAAACTGGCAGTAAAAAGGCAAAAGATCAGCATCTATTTTCAACAGAATCACTCGTGTTCCCAGATGACTTTAAACTGGAGGCGGGAATAGAGTTATCTACTGAAGAGTCAGAAGGATTCAAGCCATTCTCAGGAATTCACCCGATAGGTGGTGAACGGCGGCTGGCTCATATAGAAGAAAGGCCACATGTTTATCAACAAGATTGGACATGTCCGGATGCTATTAAAGAATCGCTCAAAAACAAGCCGTATGTTCGCATGATATTGGCGACACCTGCTTATTTCAGTAAAGGATGGCAGCCCGGATGGCTGGATGAACAGCTCATGTCAAAACCACTATTTGATACAAATGTACGACTGAAATTGGTTTGGGCATCTGTTCCACATTGGCAGCCTATCTCTGGATGGAGCTTAGCAAATAAAGACAAAGGGCGTGAAAAAGCAATACGCCGCTTAGTCCCCGCAGGTAGTGTTTACTTCTTTACAGTAGAAGAAGGAGATCCAGCAGAACTGGCCGAAAAAATGTGGCTTCAATCAGTATCTGATCGTAACCGGCGCAAAGAAGCGTTTGATCGTGAAGATGGCTGCGGGTTAGCACTTTGGGGAACATGGAAGCCGAATGAATAAGAGGAGTGAGATGATGGAAACAAGCCGTTGGTTTTGGATACATTGTTTATCCCCCCTTCATATTGGAGCGGGTGAAGGAGTTGGCGTGATTGATATGCCCATTCAACGAGAAAAAGTAACAGAATGGCCGATTATACCTGGAAGCAGTATCAAAGGCGTGCAGCGTGAACATTATCGCGCGAAAGGACAAGACACATTCGTACAAAAAGTATTTGGCATACAAGGAGATCAAGATGGAAGCGCAGGAGCAGTCGTCATGACAGATGGCCGGTTATTTTCATTCCCGGTGGCGAGTAGATACGGTACATTTGGATATGTGGCAAGTCCACTCATATTGAAAAGATTAGCCCGTGATGCAAAAGCATTAGGTGTATCGCTGGATATCCCTGATCTCATCGAAGAATCAAGCACGCTAGTCACCATGAATTCTAAATTAGTAGAGAATGACGAATTATATCTAGGTGAATTTCAAGGGGCTGCGAAAAAATCTCAACAACTAACCGATTTTGCTCAAAAAATGGCCAAACTTTTATTCGACGATAAACAATCACAAACTCTTTGGATAGAACGATTTGTGATTGTAAGTGATGACGTTTTTCAATACATTGTCACCATGAATTCTGAAGTGACACCTCGTATTAGAATTGATCATGAAACCCAAACAGTTAGTAAAGGAGCTCTCTGGTATGAAGAGTATGTACCGGCAGAAGCCATATTTTATGGGCTCATGTGGTGTGATCGTGTTGATGGAAGCAATGATTTATCTGTTAGACATCAACTTTTAAATCAACTAGAAAAACAGATGTATCTTCAATTAGGTGGAAACACAAATGTAGGTAAAGGAAGAGTATCCTGGCGCATGACAGGAGGGGAGGGCTCATGAAACTCATTCAACATCATTATGCTGAGAAAGCGTATCAACATGTGATGAATGCCAAAACGAATGAGGAGAATTTCTCAAATCAATATGGACAACTCTGTCACAGATTCGCCTCAATGATCTTATCAAATGGATTAAGGCTCACCATTACATTTTTTGAAGCAAAATCAAAAAAAGGAAATGCTTATCAACAATTCGTTCAAGATATAAAAGAAACGCTAGATTTACAAGAAAGTTGGTCAGCTTCCAATCGCGATTACTTAATCAAATCAAGACAAGCTTTAAGTGCATCTGTTTGGTTAAAAAGATATGCGGAATCTATTTTAAAGGTGGAACAAGGGGCAGAAAGTGTGGAGGACATCCAATGAATCTGTCATTAACCTTAAACAAAAGCAAATGGGAGATTGATGGTTCTACATTGTCGGACATCATAAATGACAGTGCGGAGAAGCAGTCATTTTATGAAAATGTGATTCGTCTACATCGAAAACAGTGGGGGGGAAATCGCTTTTTGTATGAAAGATTTGTGGAGCAATATTATACCGATACGAACCCCACATGCCTAGTCAAGTCCATATCGCCGTTAGTCATTGGACATGGAGGAGAGGGTGTACTTGAAACGGGATTGTTATTACACCCGATATACGGCGTTCCTTATTTACCAGGAACCGCTTTAAAAGGCGTAGCCTCTCATTACGCCCACTCTGTATTAGGTGAAAACTTTCCAGAACTAAAACAAGGTGGTAGTGATTACAACACATTGTTTGGAACAAACGAACGTGCTGGCATCATCGAATTTCATGATGCGCTCATGATGCCTGAGACGGTAGGAGAAGCATTCAAAGTAGATGTGATGACACCACATCATTCAGACTACAACAGCGTCAAGCTAGATAAGATGAACAAAGGGGGAAGTGTTCCAGCCCCTCGAGACGATGACTCACCAACACCGATTCATTTCTTAACGGTGGTCAACGGCCGCTTTCAACTTCTATTGAAAACAAAAAAGAATCTACCAGAAGAATCGGAATGGCTTGAACTCGCCAAAACCATCTTACTAGGCGCTTTAGAACACGAAGGAATCGGCGCTAAAACAAATGCAGGTTATGGAAGACTTAAAATGGACGACGTCATTTCGTAAGACTAAGTGCGAATGTGAGGTGAACATAAAATCCCTGGAACATTCGCACCGTTTCATTCGACAAAAATGAGAAAAAATGTATATTTTTCAGGGGAAAAAACTTAATTCCTATATAGAAACTTAAGGGTTTTGACGATCATTTCCTAAAAAATGTTATAATTAGGGCGGAAATCGCAGTCGCACTCTACAAGAGTGCGTGGATTGAAATTTGAATATTTTTGTTGTCACATGAAAGACAAATACGTCGCACTCTACATGAGTGCGTGGATTGAAATCGTTTTCCCGTAAATAGGTGCTTCAGCTAAAAATGTCGCACTCTACATGAGTGCGTGGATTGAAATAATTTTGGTGATATTCAAAGAGCGTTATCATAAAGTCGCACTCTATATGAGTGCGTGGATTGAAATTTAGCAAAGTCATCAACCTTACTAGAGATATGCAGTCGCACTCTATATGAGTGCGTGGATTGAAATCAATCATTGTCCATACTCCGGCAGCAATCATTTTTGTCGCACTCTACAAGAGTGCGTGGATTAATAATTGCGAAAAACATAACTCTGCTTCCTGACTCAGTAGCCATGTATCTAATTGAATTCAATTGTTGCTGAAATATAAATAAGTATAATTAACAAGTTTCAATAGATTTCATACTAAGAAAAAGTCGGTGCGAATGTGAGGTGAACATAAAATCCTTGGAACATTCGCACCTATTCATTCGACAAAAATGAAAAAAATGTATATTTTTTAAGGGGGAAAACAAAATTCTATATAGAAACTTCTGGGTTTTGACGATCATTTCCTAAAAAATGTTATAATTAGGGCGAAAATCGCAGTCGACTCTATATGAGTGTGTGGATTGAAATTGACCTGTTGTGACTTTTTCAATTCGGCTTCTATTGTCGCACTCTATATGAGTGCGTGGATTGAAATAGCATCAAAGTTGAAGCAAAATTTGGATTATACAGTCGCACTCTACATGAGTGCGTGGATTGAAATATGGCGTGGTGAATATTGTTGTGACTCTTGTTGTCGCACTCTATATGAGTGCGTGGGTTGAAATTAGCCGATGGTTCAGCTTGATGTTTTTTTCAAATCGCACTCTATATGAGTATGAGGAGTAAAATTCTTATCAGAAGGTAGCTTGAAAGATATATTGACAATTGCGCTTGATATAGGTGTGAAAAACATAACTCTGTCTCAGCCTTTTTATTAATGAATTCAAAGCTGTTGATGAAACAGCGAAATAAGTATGATTATCATCAGTAATAGTTTTTTTAAAATAGGATTAAGAAAGATTCGTGCGAATGTGAGGTGAACATAAAATCCCCGGTGCATTCGCACCTTTTTATTCGACAAAAATGAGAAAAAATGTATATTTTCAGGATTGAAAACAAAATTCTATATAGATAAGGGTTTTGACGATCATTCCCTAAAAAATGTTATAATTAGGGCGAAAATCGCAGTCGCACTCTACATGAGTGCGTGGATTGAAATATTTGCTGTACGATCAAACGAGAAATCACATCTTGCGTCGCACTCTACATGAGTGCGTGGATTGAAATTTTTTTTACTGGTGTGTAATAAGGCGCCACAGCCGTCGCACTCTACATGAGTGCATGGATTGAAATGGTGAATGGTGGGAAAAGACAGGAAAGCCTGGTGTCGCACTCAACATAAGTGCATAGTTCACAGTTTCTGCGAATTGCATAAATTCAAATATCTATCCCCCTAAATCCAAGCCCTACACAACAAAAAAAGACTCGCTCACACAGAGCCGAGTCTTAATTTTTTTTGCAGTTTTTCTTCACTGAAAATCCAGCCGGTA
>ENA-ORXC01002225-ORXC01002225.1-marine-metagenome-genome-assembly--contig:-NODE-2225-length-10743-cov-3.562910_pt1 | contig 10743 bp, 10 predicted proteins | sample MGYA00237865_ERZ511478 | MGnify/ENA metagenome assembly ERZ511478 | reverse complement strand
GGGGGGGGGGGGGGGGGGGGGGGGGGGGGGGCTCACCGCAGACGCCAGAGGCGAGGGGCAGGAACCGCCGCCGCGCCGCCACAGCCGGTGCGTGCGACCCACACCCGCGCGTGCACGCGCGACAAGAAGAGGGAGACACGACGCGCGTCACCCGCCGCCTCGTGCGTCACACGCGGACGCCGGCACCGCGTCTGCCGCGGCGATCGGCGCTGGATTTGCGATGCTGTTTGAATCTTTTTTACATCAATCGCCCTTCACGTTTGCGTTAGCCGCAACCTTCACGCTAATTGCCTGTCATAAGCTTGGGCTTGATGACGGGATGCTCGTCGCAACGCTCACAGCTGTGGCGATGATTCCAGATACAACAGGCGATTATATGACCTCTTTTGTGGGCAGACTCAGTACGACGTTAATCGGCATTGTCGTTTCAACGGCTGTTAACTATTTTGTGATGCCCTCTAAATTCCATACGATGATCAATCAGGCTGTTAAGCGTCTGTACAAGAATGCAGGTGATTTATTAGACCAAATTATCATTGACCTGCCCCATGCCAAAAGACAGACACTTGTTTACCAGCGATTAAGTCGCGATCTTGAACGAACGTATAAATTGATTTCATATCAGCGAGAAGAGTGGAAATATCGCAGGCACAGCATTCATGAAGTGCGTAGTTTCTCAGTTGTTCTAAAAAAGCTCGAATACTTACAGAAGATCCTTTACCATCTTGGCAATATGTTGTTTACCGATACGAAAAACACAATTGATCAAGACGATCATCGTATTATTATTGAAGCAGGTCGTTCGATTTCAAAAGCGTTTCACAATCCTTCTGTCCAGAATTCAGAAGCGCATTTGGAAAGCATTGAAAAACTTGATCAGTTGTTTCACGATCTGGATGACACAAGAGATGAAACAACTGATCCGCGTCATCATTTTACCGGAAAGATGATTGTGATCTTTGAATTATTATCTTTAAATGATGTGATTGATGATCTGTCAATTTTAGTGGAGAAAGAGAAAAGGTACAAAAGTAGGGGGGATAAACGTGACGCTGATCTTTGAGGAAAAGTGGGATCGTACGATTGCGGATCGCGATCGTAGAATGTATCAGGACATTTATGCAAAGCATCCGATACAAGAGGGAAAGTTACAGTTTATTCCGGTTCGGATTGCGTTCAACCACCGGAATGACTTACTCGCATCTGTCTGTATCGTAAATGGCAGAGAGGACTGGAAGCTCGAAGACCGTTTGCTGTCTTACTTTGAACAGAATACGCTTATAGCGAAGAAGCGTTTTACTCACGAGCTAACGGTGCAAGCGAACACAGCTGTACCATGGACATTTATTTTTACCCCTGAGACGATGGTTCGACAAGCAACACTGCAAAACTGGGAAATATCTGATTGAATTGATAAAAAACCACAAATTGAAATCCATGTTTTTATGCGATTTCGTGTTCTTTCGACAGGACTTGAACCAAGATTTTTAGTCGAAAAAAAACGAATGAAGTAGAAACATGGATTATTTTGTATTAGTACAGATGTAGTGTGAGGCGTTGTACTTGAACAGCCTGTACCAATTGCAGGAACAATATGGTATAGTAAATTTGAAATTTTCTAATTATTGAAGGGGGAGAATGGCATGGGAAAGAAAAAGTTGATGAGTTTGTTTGTCGTCGTGCTATCGATGACAATGATACTTGGTGCTTGTGGAGGGTCTGATTCAGAAGGAGAAGCGAACGGGTCCCCTTCAGAGCTAAGTTTATTGACTGGTGGTACGGGAGGAACTTATTTTCCTCTAGGTGGTGAGCTTGCGAATATTATTCAAGATGAAACAGATATTGAAAGTGCAAATGCTCAGTCCTCTGGTGCTTCTGTTGAAAATATGCAGATTCTCCAAGATGGCGATGCAGACGTTGCGTTTACGCAAACAGATATCGCAGCTTATGCAACAAACGGTGAACTGATGTTTGAAGATGGAAAAGTAGACAATATCCAGGCAATTGGAACGCTTTATCCTGAAACAATTCAGATCGTAACGCTTGAGGAAAGCGGCATTGCCTCTGTAGATGAATTAAAAGGAAAGAAAGTATCGGTTGGAGCACCAGGAAGTGGAACATACGCGAATGCGGAGCAAGTGCTCGCAGCTCATGACATCACAATGGACGATATCGATGCGCAGCACCTAGCATTCGATGAGTCAACAGAAGGTATTCAAGACGGAACAATTGACGCTGCCTTTATTACATCAGGTACACCGACAGGCGCAGTCGAAGGACTATCTGCACAAAAGCAGGTAACAATCCTACCAATCGAACAAGATAAAATCGATAAGTTGATTGAAGAGCACCCGTACTATGCAGAAGATACGGTGAAAAGCGGAACTTATGGCCTAGAGAGCGATGTAAAAACAGTTGCCGTTCTTGCGATGCTTGTAGCTCGTTCCGATCTTGATGAAGATTACGTGTATCAAGTGACGAAAGCGATCTTTGATAACTCTGATAAAATCACCCATGCAAAAGGGGAGTTCATTACAGCTGATTCCGCACTAGAGGGTGTTGGCATTGATCTTCATCCTGGTGCTAAGAAATATTTTGATGAAAAAGGTGTCGAGTAAGCAAGAATCTATAAAAAAAGGATGTGATGGACGCAGGTGAAAAGCCTGCGTCTTCTTACGATGAAACCTTCTGATTCAACAAAACAGTTTATGTATCAAACGTCGATCGCCCTTGTACTCATCTTAATCGTTTTTCTTTATCCGTTTTTTCCCGTAGTGGCTCTTGAAAAAGGAGAGTCCGGCAAAGTGATTGCATATGTGCCATTTGAAGATAATCCAGCTAACTTTGACATTCGCTACACACACTCCGTTCACAAAACGCCGGTGCAGGAATCATATTATGTATCGGAATCAGGTGAAATCGTGCAGTATGAACTGGCGTATGAGAATTTCGCGATCGGAATGCCTTCTCATGCAGATGCAGGAGAGCGCTTTGTCCAAGATGAAGAGGGATATAAAATCAAAGATATGAACCGGAAGTTTCCGTTTATTGACCTTAGAACGGGACAGGTTGTAGCCAACCACGTCCTTCTTGTACAAGATAAAGAAATTGAATTAAGTCGGATTATCGAACCAGGATCGTGGCTTCATCTTGAATCAGAAAACATTAGTTTATGGCAATGGATGAAAGGAGTGAACGTACTTGAGTGAGAAAGATCAGCCTCCGAAAACGAAGGAAGATAAAGAGCAGATGACAGACGAACAAACGCAGGAACTAATGGCGAAATTCGATCCTGAAGCAGGGCATCGAAGGCTGACAGGTATCATTGGATGGATCGCTCTTGCCGGGCTTGTAGGCTTCTCTGTATTCCAGCTTTATACGGCCATATTTGGCGTTTTCACCGCCCAGCTGCAGCGCTCCATTCACTTAGCATTTGCGCTCGGTCTTATTTTTCTTTTATTTCCAGCTTCTAAAAAGAAGCTGCGCGATAAAACAAAAGGAAGGTTTCAAGTAGCCTGGTACGATGGGCTTCTTGCGATTATTGGTGTATACGTGGGAATGTACTGGCCGCTAAACTTCGAAGAACTTGTTTTCAGAGTGGGGCGTTTAACAACGCTCGATTTAATCGTCGGTTTCCTTGCGATCGTACTCGTGCTAGAAGCCACTCGTCGCGTTGTAGGCTTGCCAATCACAATTATTACATCAATCTTTTTGCTTTATGCGTACCTTGGCCCATATATGCCTGGATTTCTACAGCATCGCGGGTTAAGCATCGACCGAATTATTCGCTCCATGTACTATACGACAGAAGGAATTTTAGGAACGCCGCTCGGGGTGTCTTCAACCTTCATTTTCCTCTTCCTTCTCTTTGGCGCTTTTCTCGTCAAAACGGGGGTTGGGCAGTATTTCAATGATCTCGCCTTAGTCATTGCAGGAAAGCGTGTTGGTGGTCCTGCAAAAGTAGCGATCTTCTCAAGTGCGCTTCAAGGAACGATTAGCGGAAGCTCAGTTGCGAACGTTGTTACGTCTGGATCGTTTACAATCCCAATGATGAAGCGACTCGGTTATCGAAAAGAGTTCGCTGGTGGTGTTGAGGCAGCGGCTTCGACAGGTGGCCAGCTTATGCCACCGATTATGGGCGCTGCGGCGTTTCTTATGGTGGAATTTATCGGAGGCATAACGTACTGGGAAATTGCGAAAGCGGCCACGATTCCTGCCTTGCTTTATTTTACAGGAATTTGGATTATGACTCATTTTGAAGCAAAGCGGATTGGATTACGAGGATTAACGGAAGATGAAATGCCAAACCGAAAAGCCGTACTTGCTAGGATCTATCTTCTTTTTCCAATCGTCGCCGTTATCTTCTTTTTAATGTCAGGTACGTCCGTGACGCGTGCGGCTCTTTATGCGATCTTATCTGCGATTATTGTAGGAGCGATTAATAAAGAGACGCGCATGGGAATTGGTGATTTTATTGATGCGCTTGCGAACGGTGCGCGAACGGCCTTAGGTGTAGCGGCTGCAACGGCTGCAGCGGGTATGATTGTTGGTGTCGTGACGCTTACCGGACTCGGATTAAAGCTCGCGAATAGTCTCGTTTCTCTTTCGGGGGAAAATTTGCTGCTCACGCTTTTCTTCACAATGATCGCCTCGCTTATTCTCGGAATGGGATCACCCACAACGGCAAACTATGTGATTACATCGACGATTGCAGCTCCTGCTTTAATCGTATTATCTGTACCTGAGCTTTCAGCGCATATGTTTGTGTTCTATTTCGGAATTGTCGCTGACATTACACCGCCCGTTGCGCTCGCAGCATTTGCGGCAGCAGGTGTGTCTGGAGGTGAGCCTCTTAGAACAGGCGTGCAATCCGCCAAGCTCGCGATCGCCGCGTTTATTATTCCATACATTTTCGTGCTCTCACCTGAGCTCATGATGATTGATACAACGTGGCAAAGCCTTCTCTGGGTGCTGTTTACATCCATAACCGGCATGATCAGCATTGGTGCTGGTATGATCGGTTACTGGTACCGTCGCACACATATTGTTGAGCGGATCGCAGCTGTAGCGGCAGGCGTTATGCTTATCTATCCGGAGGGCTCAACGGACCTTATCGGACTTGGACTCTTTATTGCCCTACTTGCGCTACAGTTTATCATTAAGCAAGACGATCAGAAAAAAGAAGTTGCGAATGCTTAAGAAGTCGCTCAGCGTATGAGCGGCTTTTTCTATGTAAAAATGCTCGTATCTCCTGATTCCCGGTAAAAGGAGAGTGTGTTATGATGAAAGCGTCGTCATAATGAGAAATTTATTTGAAGAGAAAGGACTTCTCTTCTTTTTATCGAAGTGGAACCTGTTAGCTTATACTCTGAAGGAGGAGCACAATGGATTATCGAATTGAACGAGACACAATTGGAGAAATCAAAGTACCAGCAGATAAAATGTGGGGTGCACAGACACAGCGAAGCAAGCAGAATTTTAAAATCGGCAATGAGCAAATGCCGCTTGAAGTAGTAAAAGCATTTGCGATGTTGAAAAAGGGCGCAGCGCTCGCAAATCAGCGTCTTGGTAAGCTTGAAGATGTGAAAGCTGAAGCCATTGTGAAGGCAGCGGATGAAGTCATTAATGGCGATCATAATGAACACTTCCCACTCGTTGTATGGCAGACTGGAAGCGGAACGCAGTCTAACATGAATATGAATGAAGTGCTCGCATTTCGTGCGAATGAACTTTTACAAGAACAGGGAAGTGAAGAACGTATTCATCCAAATGATGACGTGAACAAGTCCCAATCTTCCAATGATACGTTCCCAACAGCGCTGCACGTTGCGGCTGTTCTTTCTGTTGAGGATCATCTTTATCCAGCTCTTATTGAGCTTAAAGAAACGCTTTATCAAAAAATGCAGGACAATGAACATATTATTAAAATTGGACGTACGCACCTTCAAGATGCAACGCCACTTACGCTCGGTCAAGAAATTAGCGGCTGGCATCGTATGCTTGTGAAGTGTGAGAATATGCTTCTTGAAAGTGTGAAATACATGAAGGAGCTTGCGATTGGTGGAACAGCGGTTGGAACTGGACTAAATGCCCATCCGAAGTTCGGAGACATGGTAGCGGAAGAAATTAGCAACATGACGGACAAGACGTTCGCATCAGCTGAAAATAAATTCCACGCCCTTACAAGTCACGATGAAATTGTCCACGTACACGGTACGCTAAAGGCGCTTGCAGCGGATCTGATGAAAATCGCAAACGACGTGCGCTGGCTTGCAAGTGGACCACGCTGTGGAATTGGTGAACTGACAATTCCAGCAAATGAGCCGGGGAGCTCAATCATGCCAGGTAAAGTTAACCCTACGCAGAGCGAAGCGCTTACGATGGTAGCAGCACAAGTGATGGGGAATGACGCAACAATCGGTTTTTCGGCGAGTCAGGGGAACTTTGAACTAAACGTCTTTAAGCCAGTTATCATTTATAACTTCCTGCAGTCATCGCGTTTACTCGCAGACGGAATGAAGTCCTTTAACGATAATTGTGCAGTAGGCATTGAGCCGAATGAAGAAGTGATTCAAGATTACTTGAAAAATTCACTTATGCTTGTAACAGCTTTGAACCCGCATATCGGTTATGAAAATGCGGCGAAAATTGCGAAAAAAGCGCATGAAGACGGTACAACGCTACGTGAATCTGCTCTTGAGAGCGGCCTTCTAACAGCGGAGCAGTTCGATGAGATCGTTCGTCCTGAAGATATGATTGCACCAAAAGAATAAATCAAAAAGCGGGATCCCAGTGATCCCGCTTTTCGTTTCTTTCAGGAGGGGAAAGCGGTTACACTTTCCGAGGTAAAATGGCCATGATGCCTTTGTAGATCAAGACAAGTGCAAATAGCAGCGCTGCTAGAAAGCCAACAACTTCGAAGACCGGATTAAGACTCTCGAGGAATGAATCTGCTTCAGACAAACGAAGTAATGCAAACCCAGCAATCATAGCGGCTACGAAAAGCAATGTTCGATCCAACATATCAGCACTCCCTTTGAAAGAAATATTTTTATTGCCCTACAAATATATGCGGAGGGAGACGAGCGAAGAACTTATTTTTTTAGGGGTCTGGCTCCTCTCTGACCCCCTACGCATACATTTGTCCTCCTACAAAAGACAAAGTCCAAAATAAGAGAAAATTTTCGTTTTGTTGACGGAATCAATGGATGGGAAACGTCTATATAAGTGAAAGCTCTAGTGAGGTGAAACAAGTTGACGGAATCAATTGTAGAATGGCAGACAGAAGAAGGGTTTCGGGAGGTGGTAAGTCGCTATGCGAATGCGCTCTATGCGGTTTCTTATAGTGTTCTTGGGGACTACCATCTCGCCCAGGATGTTGCGCAAGAAGCCTTTATAAAAGCGTACTTGAAGCGCCGTTCGCTGGACAATCCAGAAAAGATAGGGAGTTGGTTAACGAGTATAGCTCGAAACCTAAGTCTGGATTTAAAAAGAAAGCGAAAGCGGATGGTACAAGTGGTGGAGCAGTCGTTTCAAGAAAAGGCAATTTTTCAGTTGATTGAAACGAAAGAAACAGAAACTAGCGACCGTGTTTGGCAAGCGCTATATGAACTAAAAGAAGATGTGCGAACTTCTGTTGTTCTTCATTACATGGGAGGGTATTCGATGGCAGAGATTGCTTCCATGTTAGCTTGCTCCACCTCTGCAATTGAGAGTCGGGTCCGAAGAGCTAGAGCAAAGATGAAAAAGGAGATGAATGAGATGGTTGAAAAGAATTTAAGTGAGCAGAACGTTGGAGAAGAATTTGAACGAAAAGTATTTAAAGAACTGCGTCTTCGCAGTGCCTTATTCGATCAAGTGGAGTTAACGAACGCCAATTTCATGAATTCAAACTTAGCTCAATCGATCTTTTCTGATGCTTATATGGTTGAAGCAACATTTAAGAACATGAATATGAGTGGAATTTCATTTCGAGATATTGATCTTAGTGACCTAAAAGTGGAGGATGCCCAAATGGGTGGGGCGGTTTTTCGAAATATTGGCTTACCTCCTGAGGATCATCTTGCATCAGGAAGAAGAGAAAAGCACATGCCGCTTCTTTTTGAAAAATGTGATCTCAATGGAAGTACGATCACAGATTGCAACTTATCAGGTGTGAAAATCGAGAAATCTCAGCTGGAAGGCATGACGATTGATGGAATCAAGGTAGAAGAATTGTTGAAGGTTTATAAGGAAAAAAAGAGTGAGTGAGCTGCTTATTAGTTAGGATCATAATGGCAAAGAGCGATAGGGGTCAGGCTCGTGCCTGACCCCTATGCTACTTCCAACCAAAAAAAGCCGCTGATTCAACACCGAATCAGCGGCTCTTGCTTATTTTTTATTCCTTACTTCCACTCTGTTACTTTATCTGTATCCGTCACGAACATGAAGATCTTACCTTTGTCCATTTCGTCTTCATAGCGTTCCGATTCTTCTTTAGAAAATCCGATTTCCTGCATTTTGCTGCGCAGTTCGTCGCCTTTTTTACTAAATACGTTCTTCAGGCTGCTAAGGCCCATTTCTTTTTTGCCGATCGTGTTTGCATCAACGCCGTCTGCAACTCGCTCTGTGCGGTCGTCGTCATGGGAAAGCACGTAGATGTCATCTTTTGAGACGCCGATATTGCTTAGCTCCTCGATATCACTCTTTAGTTTCTCATCGTTTTGATATTCACGTACTACTGGTCTACTCACAATATTGCCTCCTTCAAAGATTAAATCCTGTTTTTTGATCACACGAGTACTATTCACGCTTTCAGAGAGTTCTAAACGAGAAATTTGCACATCAATGTGCTGCTTTTTTTACGCATTGTAAGGCATAATAAGTTCAAATGGTGAAGTGATAGGGTATAGATAGAATAGAAAAAGATTATTGGAGGCGATCGAAGTGAGTTCAGAACAATTAGGCGTGAAAGAAGGGAAGCTTGCTCCCTGTCCAGATAAACCAAACTGCGTATCAAGTCAAAGCACTGACGAGAAGCATGGGATGAAGCCAATTCCGTATAACGGGACGGCAGAAGAAGCATTAACAAAGTTAAAAACAATCCTAACCAATCGAAAGCGCACCGAAATTGTAGAAGCTGATACCCACTACATAAGAGCGGAGGAGAAATCAAAACTGTTTAAATTCGTTGATGATATCGAATTTTACATTGATACAGCAAGCGAAAATATTCATTTTCGTTCCGCTTCTCGGACTGGATACTCAGATATGGGTGTGAATAAAAAGCGGATGAATGAAATAAGAGAAGCGTTTCAAAACGCATAAAAATAGCAGGTGCCAAGTCAGGCACCTGTTGTTTTGTAATTAAAAATCATTCGCTTCATTCTTTTCTTCTTCAAGCGTATCTTCATTCTCGTCTTCTCGTTCTGTTTCCTTGCGTTCTGAAGATAAAAACCAGCCGCCAAGGGCAATGGCAACTAGGACACCCCAGAACGTGATTTTCCACGCTGTTTCTTTCGGGAAATCTTCTGCGAGGATGCCGAGGTTTGGATGCGCAAGCGTATAGACAGCCAGCTTTACACCAACCCAGCCGACAATCGCAAACGCTGCGGTTTCTAACCCAGGCTTACGATGCAAAAGCCTCACAAAATAATTTGCAGCGAATCGCATAATAATCAGCCCAACAATTCCTCCTGTTAAGATCACAAGGAATTGACCACCATCCATGCCACCAATTCGAGGTAAATTTGTATTTGGAAGCGTTAATGCTAAGGCGACGGCAGCCAAAATGGAATCAACTGCAAAAGCAATATCAGCAAGCTCTACTTTTAGAACGGTTGTCCAAAAGCCAGCCCCTTGCTGAGAATTCTTTTCCTTTTTGCTTTCTTTTCGATCGTTTAAGAAAAACTTTTTAATAAGATGATTTAAACTGAGAAACAGCAAGTAAATGGCACCAATGGCCTGTACCTGCCAAATATCGACGAGAAAAGAAATGATGAAGAGAGAGCCAAAACGAAAGACAAATGCTCCGCCAAGTCCATAAAACAAGGCTTTTTTGCGCTTTTTTGGATCAAGGTGCTTTACCATAATGGCCATGACGAGTGCATTGTCTGCTGCTAGCACCCCTTCAAGACCGATTAAAACGAGTAGCACCCAGGCATATTCCAGTAAAAGACCAACATCCATGGTTATCTCTCCTTTACCTTCTCATTAGTATTCCCCGATGGACAGGACCATACTAGAGAATACATGCTTAAAAAGGCAGATCTATCCTGAGCTGTATTCAATTCTGATAACGAAGCTGAACGTTAATCGTTTTGAAATCGAAGAAAAATGGTATAAGGTAAGGAGTGGAGGTGGAAGTATGCGTTTAGAAAATAAGAAAGTCATTAGTCTTGTTCATCATGAATATGAAGATCTCGAGCTAACCTATCCTTATTATCGTCTGATTGAAGAAGGCGCAACGGTTCATTACGTTGGTGAGAAAGCAGGAGAGAAGTATGTTGGAAAATACGGCGTACCGGTCGTTTCCGATTATGCTTATGCAGACATTAACCCTGCAGACTACGACGCGATTCTTGTTCCAGGTGGCTGGGCACCAGATAAAATCCGCCGTTTCCCTGAAGTGTTAAAAATGGTACAGCATATGGAAGAAAATAAGAAACCAATCGGCCAGATTTGCCATGCCGGATGGGTCTTAATTTCTGCTAAGGTGTTAGAAGGAAAGAAAGTAACGAGTACGCCAGGTATCCGTGATGACAT
>ENA-ORXC01002224-ORXC01002224.1-marine-metagenome-genome-assembly--contig:-NODE-2224-length-10743-cov-10.095443_pt1 | contig 10743 bp, 15 predicted proteins | sample MGYA00237865_ERZ511478 | MGnify/ENA metagenome assembly ERZ511478 | reverse complement strand
CTCTGACCACCACCACTGACGCCAAGTTTCCGGCCACCACGCGGGCCGCGGGCTGCCTCCTGCAACCCACGCCCACGGCGGGCGGCATCCCGCCATGGCCGTCAACGTCGCCTTTGTCCCTACCCGACAGAGGAGCCGGAGGGAATGGCGGTGGTGGTGGTCGTTCTTCAGACGACGAAGCAGCGGCGTGGACACCCGTGTCGGCGGCGGCGGCGGCGGTGGCAGCGTCGGCGGCGTCGGCGGCAGCAGCGCCGCGTCTGCGGCCGATTTAGCGGCGCCCCCCATGGATAGCTATGAAAAGCGTTGCGGGACATTACGCACCGGAACAGCACAACCCTTCCTGATGTACTTTTTCCCCTCTTTTCTTGCCCCTCGGGGTGCGCCTCCCGCCACCCACCTGCCGCGCCGGGCTGTTTCCCGCGATTACGCCTCTGCTTTACACACTCCATCCCCCCCACCCCCCCACCGCCCGCAAGGGGGTGGCGGGGGCAGTCAGCGCGCGTTTGACCCCCTCTCACCCCCCCCGCCGGCACGCGTCGTCCAGCGCGCGCCCCAACCACCGACGCGCGGCAGCACTCACGGACGGGGCAGGGGACCCCCGCGCCCTCCCCCTCCCGCTCCACTTCCCTCACGCTGGGACATTGCGGAGGAGAACGAACCCCTCCCGCCATGACCCCGCCTCCCGCCACGTCGCGGGCGGCGCGTGTTCCGCGGCCGACGCTGGCTCGACTAGCGCCGCTGCTGCCTCACCCGCTGACGCTGCTGACATGGCCAGCGCAGCCGCGCGCGTCACGTTCGTCGCGCCGATTACCGCGTACGCGACGGCATGTGCTGCGAGCGTGCGGTCGGCGGGGGGCCGTCGGGTGGTGGCGTCTCGCCGTCGGGGCCGCCACGCAAACGCGTCGGCCGCGGACGCCGTCGCCGCTGCTGCAGCCGCCGCTGCAGTTGCTGCCGCCAGGGTGTGAGCGCGGCGCCCGAGGAAATTACGCCGCTTAGGAGGACGGGGGGGGCGTCGGTCCGGCGGGGGCTTGCATAGCCGCCGCCGCCGCCGGCGCCGCACGGGGGCGACGCGATCGGGCTCGGCCCGGTCATTCCGGGCCGCGTGGTGGGGGGGTGGCGTGGGCATCCCCCGACAAATTTTCAATCGCGCTGCTCCCGCTTTTGCGGTGGCGTGCCCGCACGGCGTGCCGACGGTTGTGGTGTTGGCGGTAATGGTGGTGGTGACAATGAGGTGGCGGGGGTGACGCCGAGCGCGCCGACCGCGTCGGCAATGGCGGTGACCGCGGTAGCGACCGCCGCGCAGCCGCGCGCCCGGTCGGCCACGCGGAGGGCGGCGGCGGGCGCGCGGCCCGGCGTTTCGTCGGTCGCCGAGGTGAGTGACCGCAGAAGGGGGGGGTGCGCGTGGGGGTAGGGGAAGGAGAGATTGCCTTACCTGCCACGGCTCGGGGTAACGGCGTGCTCCCCGGAGCGGGGTGGGGGCGTGCTGTCAGCCGTGACGGCGGCAGCCGCCACTGTGCTCTTCCCCCAACCAGCGGTGGCGGCTTGGGCGTGGTTCGTCACCCGCTTGGCAGCGGCCGTGAACGGATTCTTCAAGGTCGCCGCAACCGACCTATTCCCAGATTCGATAGCCAAAATCCCGCCAATGTACCGGTTTTCCTCCATACAGGGGGAACAGAAAAACCAGCAGTCATTCCCCATCAACCCCAAAACTCTGCGCTCCTCGACCTGGTTAACAACGAGTCCCACGATGTGCTAGCCCAGAAACACCGAGCCGTGCCCCGCCACCGGGGCCCTCCTCGCTGGCGTGCGTGAGCGCGCGCAAACACATCGCCATGCAGCGCTGGAGTAGGTCATTGCAAGCATCGCTGACCTCGAGCCCGGCCACGGGGCTTTTGCCGACGGCCTTGAGGACATGCCCAATGTACCCCACGGTCTCCCAGGAGCCGCCGCCGTCCAGGACGTTGACTCAATTGGCTTTAACAAAAAACTTGTACACGGCGCCAGACCAGGACACAAGGGCCTCGTTGGCGTGCAGCTGCACGCCCAGGATTCTGGCATGACGGCCATGAACACGACGCACACCCCGTCCCTCTCCGCAGTGTATGTCAGAGTCGAGGGTGCCGCGCCGCACGTAGTCGTCCGCGAGTCCATTACCTGGCAAACGCGGCGCGGCACCCTACGCCTCGGATACCTCCGCGCCAAACGAGACGCGCTCCGCCCTGGCAAAGGCGTCAAGGCTGACCTGGAGGACATCGCTGTACAAGAACGAGAATGTACGGCTGCCATTGCCTATGTCGTCGTGCATACAGCGACGTCTCGCCAGCACGCGCGAGCGCTCGTATCGAGCAGCCGTCACAAAGCAGGTAAGCGTCGGAGACGCCGCCGCAACAAGGCCAACCATCGTGATGCCGCGAGTGGCGTCCTGCTCGCCGGCACGCAGCAAGTCGGCGTACGCCCTCTGGTCGGTCTGTGTGAGGCCGCTGCCTCCCGCCTTGAACGCGATCTTCAGGACCTTGCGCAGCACAGGGGACCGGAATCGAGATAAGCGTCGAGCCCATGAAGGGTCAACGACTGGCCGGCCAGCAGACGCCTCTAACAGGACGTCGTAAAACGCGCGCACACGGGCGGCGGCACTTGCCTGCGGCACGAGGCGCGTCCGCCGCACGCTAGAGCGGTCCGACATGGCGATTACGAGGACAGCCATCCCATCCAAGTTGTCATCATCGACGCCTGGCGCCATGTTCTCGTCGCCCTCCTCGTCCGTGTCGGCCGGGGGGTTTCCAAAGGCAAACGACTCATTCAAGCTGTCGTTCTCGACGAACATGGGCGCCGCCGCCTGCACGGCGGCTGTCAGGATGACGGCGTCGTTGTGCACGTCAAGCAGCGACGTCCCTTCGGTAACGGTCAACGCCGCCTGCGACGTGCGCGTCATGCACACCGGAGCCGTCGAAGACAAAGCCACGGCGGCAAACGTGCTCTTAAAAGGGCAAGATGCCTGAACATGTCTGTCCATGGCAGCATGAGTTGTGTAAGTCATACAGCAAAAGAAACACGCGTGCACGGATGACCGACGCTGGGGCGCCATGGTGAGGAAGAGGGCAGAGTGGTCACGCTGTGAAAGATTGGCAAGGGATGATTGGGCGGGTGTGGGAAGCGAGATGGCCGCCCATGACAAGGGGTAATATCTATATAGGGCTCCAGACAAAAAGATGATGCGGACAACTGTGGAGGACGGGTGACAATGGAGAAGTTAGCGTGTGAACGAGCAAGTGGGGCAAGCAAGCTCAGACTCTGACATTGCGCCAGCGCCACAAAGGGTGCCCGGCAAGGCGCCGACCGGGCACCGGTAATGAGAGCTTAGTCATTGCGCAATGGCCTAGGCGTAGCGAGCCACCCACACAGTGCGGCGGAAACATACGAGCGGCGCCCCACTTCACAAAAGCGGGTGCGCACCCTCGCATGAACGTCGTGACCTACGGGGAATCCCCACAACAACAATTCGCGCTGCCCTCGGCAGCCGTTTGAGGCGGAGAAGTTGTACCGCCGGCGTGCAGGGCGGCGGTGGCCACCCATCGAGGGACTCTGACCGCATGCCTCCCCCGCCACGTACGCACAGTGCGCGTATGCCCTCGGCACCGTCCATCCTCACACATGACGGACACAAGCACAAGATCCTTTCTGCCAAAGCATATGTTGCAAGACGACGCGGCCGTCCGGGCGCCTCTGTCTGCGTCATGAAGCGCGTGCCTTGCGAACGGATGTCGGAGGACCACAGGTCCAGTCCATCCCGACGTTTAAGACCGTCGGCGGCACACAGGCACAGATGCGTTCACCCTCAATACGCTCATCAGAGTAGTCACTGTGGCAAAAAATGACGAAGGACACTTGTAATACCCGACGAAACCGTTAACTCTGCAAGCTGAGGAGATGCGTTCTGGAAACAGAAATCTCTGTGTTTCTGGTCGACCAATGAACGGCCAATACATCGGTTTGGCCCCCCTTTTGATTTCAGCAGGGACCATAAGTTGATCCAAAGGCTCTGTGGTAAAAGACCAAGGGAATCTTGTACTTCATAGTTTTGAAATTTCGACATTGTCATTCCTACGTTGATTTTCGCCTCGCAATACTGACCAATGTCGCATTGCGCCATGGCGCAGTCGCAAGCGCCGCCATCCTTAGGCGCTCTCCCATCCGCCATGAGGCCACCACGGCCGCCATTCGTGGGCGACTGCCGCGATCCACCGTCCGTCGAAGCCCTATTAATTAAGTTACTTGCATGTGTAACCCCTCGGTACGCATAGCTCTTCGACTTCCCCCTTTCGTGCATCATCGTTCCGCGTAAAGCCAATGAGACGATTTGTGAGGAGTGCACACGTAGCGGACAACGCATTCTCTCCGATCCTCCGTCCATGGCCGTGGTCGTATGTGGTCGTTGTGCGTCTCGGTCAGCTTGGGCGGCGGGTGGTTTTCGGCCTCTCCTTCGAGGGCTCACGGCCTTGCCACAGCTTGCTGTGATCCGATCGGCCCGCAGTCTATGGTACGACGATCAGCCTGCACTCTATGGTACGACTTTCGCTGCAGAGGGACCGTCTCGCACAACATGGACTGTCATGGAAAGTTGTATAAATATCGTGGTGTCTTTAAGTGTCGGGCAGAGCCAGCTCACTATCATCTTTAATTCCCCACTGCTATTCTTGCCTACTTTCGTCTCCTTTAGTCTACGCTGTCTTTGCCGTACGGCTTGTCGGTACTTTCATTCACCCTGACTATGGCTCCCCTCCAAGCTGGCCACAACGGCGCTGGCCTTCACAGGGCTGGCGCTGGTGCGCGTCCGTTCACGTCGGTGGTGCTACGAAGCGTGCATAGAGTCCACGAGCAGCGTCCTCGTTTGCCCGAGATTTCAACACCGGTGACTCCTTCTGTGCTTCGGCATGGAGTGGGCCAGCAGGGAGGCTCCCCCTTGCCGTCGCCAGTCGCGGCGGGCGCCTACCACTTGGGCATTAGCGCGGCGAGCGGATCGCTGCGAGTGGCCGCACACGCTTCGCCGTCGGCACAGCGTCCTGCTCGTGCCACATCTCCTGAAGCCGGCGTTGAGGACGGCTGAAGGCGCCCGGCTCTTCCCGTCCAACCAGGTCCCCAACAAGAGTTTGAGCGGCCGGCCTGGCACACTCATGCTGGGCTTCTGTCGCGGCCTTTTTTCAACGCACATTCGGCGGCGGGACCGGCAGGTTCCCCGCACGCATCGCTGGCCGCCTTCCCGGAAAAGTCTGAGGATCTCCTGCGCGACGCGTCCACTGCGGGGGGTGCCACGATGGCGGCTCGGTGGCGATCGGGGCTCCCTCGCCCGATGACCGCGGCAGCTGCATCCCGGCCTGGTCGTGGAAGTCGCTGGACCCGCCAACCAACCCCGCGGGCGTTTTTGAGCCGGTCATCTTCCCGTGCCGGCCTGTCCTTTCTTCGTGCGCAGGCAAGCACACCGGCCTTGTCCGAGGGTGCGCGCCCGTCTAGCCCGCGCGAGCAAAAGCGGCAGACGAGCCCATCTTCGGAGGATGCCGCTATCAATCCCTAGACGACCGAGCGCGTTGCCCAAAATGCGCGCCTGTCAGCGGCTCGCCTCTCAAACATCCGGCAAGAGATGATGTGCGTCCGCAAGGAGGTCGCAATCATGAACTGCCAGCAGCGCGGTGCCGTGAAGAAAACCGAAGACACCGCGGTGATGGTCGACCGCTTCACCTCGGCGCTCATCATCCAGCGCCGCTCAATCACGGCATTGGAGGATTTGGTGCGTGCTGTCCTGGATGCAGTCCAGTGTCAACGGACCGCCGCCACCGCTATCGTCGGGAACGAGGGGGCGGATGACCATGCAAACACACCGCCCGTTGAGGGCGCCGTGGAGGAAGCTGCGGCCGACGGCGCCGCGCCGGCGGATGCGAAAGACGCGTTGTGGGTCGTTGAACAGCGACCAGTGCTGATCACGTGGATGAAGCAAAAGAATGTGCACCCGGGGGCGGCCGGCGAGGTAGGAGTGGACATGCCCGAGGTGAACACGTTTTTGGAGAGGTGCGTCGCCGGCAATATGGACATTGACCAGCGTGACGCCGTGCGCATGCTGCAGCGGCGGTGGCAGCTGGCCACGCGTGCTCGCCGTAATTCGGCAGCGCCCTCTGTCGCGGCGGTTGGAGCGGATGCAACTACTCTGCTGAGCAATCGCCCTGGTACTGACACGTACCAGGACCTGCATCAGGCTGTGTCCCACATTTATCAACGCATCGGAGACAAGGCCGTGACGGCTTTTGCGTCATACATCAACGAGCATGAGCAAGTCGGCATCCTACGCCGTGGCCGTGGGACGCGCTCGATATTAGAGGTCATTTTTTCGGCACAGGATGCGGGGGCGGTGCTGCACAACGACGCCTTAATGACCTAGTTTCGTTACCGAGCTGGCGTCGTCCATGCGCTATCCGTCGTGTTCTCCGTGCTGGGGGCAACCGATTACTTTCTCGAGGCCTCCACGGTGACCGGACGTCCCACCACAATTGCTTGCCGCTTGGCTGATGTCGCCCTGGTAACAACGAAGCTTTGGCAGCACTTGAAAGCTCGGTGGAAGGAGGGCGGCGTCCGGGACGACAACGCCTTTTTCCTGAACATGGTCATCGTGGGGAGTGGGAGCAGGAGATGGGCGTCGTGCGAGATCATTTTACGGCACAAGGGGCACGCGCAAGCAACTGTTTGCGCATTGTCGACGACGGCGATCCGTACCGTGCGGACCTCACGTACCGTCCGGCACCACCGGCTGCCTCGATATCTCCGCCGCCTTTGACATCTGCAAGTGTGACTCCGCCACCGCCGACAGGGGGTGCCGGTGCGGCGCCCTTTTCAACTGAAGAGGCTTGCCAATTTGCCGCGGCTGCTGCAACGCCGGTACCGCCGATGGCAGGTCGCGGTCCTCCCGCTGTCCAAGGTGCTGCGTCGGCGGCGCCGCACTTTGATGCCGCTACCGTTCTGCCATCTTTGCGGGGCGCGCCGGCGGAGGAGCTGGACGAGTCTGACTTCTTCTTTGGCGCTGAAGCCGCCAAGGCGGTTCGCGATGCCGCCGACGAAGCCGCCGCTGATGCTGCCCGCGCGGCCGCCATGCGCGCCATGGATGTCCTGTACGACGAGGTGGACTTAGGTGGGTGCGGGCCGATGTGGAAAGAGTCGAGGGTAGTCCTGCTGTGTCAATTGCGCTTTTTTGCGCTTATGTACTCTTTTTTCCTATCGTTTTGGCTGCGTGATTGTGACTGCGCTGGGCCCCGTAGTGGCTCTCAGTCCCCTGAATGAGAGTGGCCGTCTCTTGTTCTACCAAGTTGTTATCGAAGCGGCGCAAAAAAGCGGACCAGCTGCTCACGACGAGCCCAGGAAAAATAATAGGAGCGTTGCATATGGCGGCCGCAGCCCCGCGATACCCGCCAGCCAGGGTCCCACCTGGGCCCCGCCAGGTCCCCGCCTGGGACCCCCTGGCAGGGCCTCCCCCCCCTCGTGAAAATTGCATGCCATTGGAATGCATCTGTTTATATGGCTGTCTGTCCTTGTTCTTACCAAACATGCCGTATTTAAGCTCAGAGACTTCACGTTAACTCAAAAAGCCTCGTGACACTGGACAACTGGGGCCGCGCGCCGGAACTTAACTATGACGGGAGTCGCTCCCGTTCGGTGAACGCCGAAGGATGGGAGGCTGTACCACGCAAATTCCCGTCCGGGACGTTCATTTTTCCGGCGCAGTGTTTCCGACCCAGTCGTCGGTGAAGTGTCTCAGCCGAACAGATCCCGACTTCGTTCAGCAGCCTGTCCCTGGACATGTCCTCAACAAGTCAAAATCTTTTGTGCTCATTCTCAGACCTCGCGGCTTTCGATGCCAGGACATACACATTTAAACCTCAGCGCGATAATGGCAAAACTTAAAACAAGGGTAAAAACTGAAAAACTTTCGTGACATCCGACTAAAATACGTGACAACTCTCCAGCAATAGTAGCGATTGGCTAGATTAAATGAGATCTAATTAGACGGAGCCTCACATCGACCCGGCGCCAGATCACTCGAAGCTTCGTCGACGTCGTGAACGACCTGTTCAGCTTTGTGCACGACTAGTCAAGGCGTCCAACCTCGGTTTCAGTTTTTCATCAGGCTTTGAAAACTAAAACTTCACGTGTCAAAATATGAATGGAGCAAAGAGTCGCGACCCGCGACCCTAGATTTGTGCGGTCTGACGCAGTGTGAGAGGGGTTGCGACCCTCTTTCCTGTGGCATATCTGAAAGGGGCAATTTGTCCGGGCCGTGATGCACCGTGATCCCGTCGATGTTAACATATTCGTGCGTCCTGGTCGTGGGACGCCACACCGAAAGCAATCTACCTCCAACATCTCACCGAAGCACCCTCTCTCCTCCCACCCCCCGTCCTTACTCGCGACCTGCGTCAATCGACGCAGTCTCCAGGGAACAGCTGGACGTGTGGCTGCTCGAAGGTGACGTCGACCACCGTCGTGGAAAACTTTGTGTAGAATTGTTGTTTGTGTTCCAGTGCTATGGCGCAGGCGAGAGTAGTTTGCAAATCTATCATACGCTTGAGCTGACTTTCCTGTCATATGGTATGAAAAACGTAAAAGCTGCGGAGCACACTCGGAGTACATCATCTGCCAGTACGGGAGACATGTGAGGATGTACAAGGCATAGCTTGAGGGAGGAGGATGGCCCCAAAGGAGGTACTTGTGTGCCACACTTTCTTCAGATGCTTGCGAGCTCTTTTTTGTCCGCCCTCATATACAAATAGATGCATTGTATGTTATCAATTGTTTTCCAATGCTGATGTCAACAAAGTGTTCTCCAAAGCTACGTACATCCAGGTTGCTGTCGAGAAGCTCTTACCTTACCGGGTCAGCCCGTTGATCTTTCTCTTTCAGCTCGTCTCCCATACTGACCACGCACCAATTGGACATCATCATCCGCGCCATCACGAGAAGTGAGCGCGGAATTATTGCGCTTCCCAGAAAAAGCGCACCCATCATTCACGAGACAACAGTCTTGCGTCTAGGGAAATCAATCATCCATTTTCTCTTCACGATATCGTTATGACAGATGCAGTTTTTTGTGGGACGCACAGCGACCGACATCAATATTTTCATTGCACATGTTGATGCTCCTCCTGAACACGTATCAATGAGCACCCCCGTAGTTCTCATCTGGAGGGCTGTTTCTTGCGCGTTGAAATCTAAAGTGACGGAAGGCTCAGAGAATGCCAAAGACAACTGACACTCTGAGCTGGAGCCAATCGAAAGCTGGTATTTGTCCCAGAAAGCCAACCAGATGCAGTAATTGGCTGTGAAACCCAGACCGGACAGGATGCCCCGTCTTGACTCGGCGTGTGCGGCACAACATACGTCACGACTCATGTGGCGGGGCGACTCCATCTTGGACGGTAAAGCTTCACGCTGAAAACGACATAGTTGGTTTTTCTCATTTGTCTAGCCGATCTGTGATTCGCAGCCTGAGATATTGCAGGTATCGATTTTACTTGGATCAGCTTGACTTTTTCTAAGTCATTTGGGAGCGGTGGTCCGCCGCGGGAAGAGGATGTTCGGATATCTGGTCGTCACGACGGTGGTGCCGATCGCTATTCTTTTGAAGTACATGCAGGCCCCGGGCCTTACTTCGTAGTTGTTGTTCATTTTACTTGCAACTGCTTTGTGTTACGAGCAGTGCGAAGAGCGAGGGTACTTTCGTGCTGAACGGGGCATTGATCAGGCCGTTGCCGCTGTTTCTTCGTAAAGCCCTCGCATTCTTGTCAAGAGCTTGCACATATTTTTCGTCTGCAGCCTCGAGACCTTATTACCCATCCCAGCAGCAGTGCATGCCTGTTGTCTGTTATTCATACTGTATTTTTTAACACTTGCGCTGCACAGAATGGCGTTTGTTGCTCTGTTTCTGAACAGATTTTTCTGTTCGGCTGTCTGTTCCAAAATGTAGTTCACCGACGATGCAACAGTGCTCTGTCTTGTCATCCCAAGAGATGTGAAGTGCTTCTTAACAGCAGCCACAAAGGCCACGTCAACGTTGAAGAAGCAAATGAGCGCCATTCTTTGAAATGGGGTTCAATGTTGCTGTCTGATCTTGTCATGTCATCCCGAGACAGCTCCCGACAGCTGAGAATGTATGGTAGGCCGCATCTTGCGTCAGAACTCACAACGAATTCATAAAACATTCCACAACATTGACATCAAGCTTGGCAAAGTTCATCAAAAGCAGAACTGTTGAAGAATGTGGTAACATCGAGGGCTGATTGACACTTGGTCACTCTAGGCTCTCCAATGGGTCGTGAGGGCGGCTCTACGCAGACCTGGCCACACAGGCATTTCCACACAAACCAACTTTACGCTCCCATAGCACCTTCCAAGAGCCCTTCCCCCCCCCCCCCCCCTCGAGTGTCGTCTTTGAGGCGCTGCCTCAATTGCTACTTGCTTCATTGTACTAGTAGTTGGGACCAATGCAGTCTGCGTGGGGGACCATGTACAGTGTACCAGAACATTATTTTATGGATCGTGCTCCCCAACGTCACCTTCCCCACGCCCTATTCTTCCCTTCCTCGTCCCCCGTGCCATTCCCGCTCGTCCCCCATGCTATTCCCTCTCAGTCTAATATTCCACAAATGGCCATCTCTACTACCCCCCCAACCGAAACATCTCGTCCCTACTTCCCCCCCCCCCCCCCCC
>ENA-ORXC01002223-ORXC01002223.1-marine-metagenome-genome-assembly--contig:-NODE-2223-length-10746-cov-3.322898_pt1 | contig 10746 bp, 7 predicted proteins | sample MGYA00237865_ERZ511478 | MGnify/ENA metagenome assembly ERZ511478 | reverse complement strand
TGATGTTGAACTTTCAAAGAGTAATATTGCGATGATCGGGCCTACAGGAAGCGGTAAAACTTTACTTGCCCAAACTCTGGCGCGAATTCTCAATGTACCGTTCGCAATCGCGGATGCAACATCACTGACAGAAGCAGGATATGTTGGTGAGGACGTTGAAAACATCCTCCTAAAATTGATCCAATCAGCTGATTATGATGTAGAAAAGGCTGAAAAAGGAATCATTTACATCGATGAAATCGATAAAATCGCCAGAAAATCCGAAAACCCTTCTATTACTAGAGATGTTTCCGGTGAAGGTGTACAGCAGGCACTTCTGAAAATTCTTGAAGGTACAGTTGCAAGCGTGCCGCCACAAGGTGGACGAAAGCACCCTCATCAGGAATTTATCCAGATCGATACGACGAATATCCTGTTCATTTGCGGCGGAGCATTCGACGGAATCGAACAAATCATCAAGCGTCGCCTTGGCCAGAAAGTAATCGGCTTTGGCTCTGAAAAGAAAGAGGAAGATTTAGACAAGAAGGAATTGCTTTCAAAAGTGCTTCCTGAAGATTTGCTGAAATTTGGGTTGATCCCTGAATTCATCGGTCGTCTTCCGGTAATTGCCAGCTTGACTCCGCTTGATGAAGAAGCGCTAGTCGAAATCCTGACAAAACCGAAGAACGCACTTGTAAAACAGTATCAAAAAATGCTTGAGCTGGATGATGTCGAGCTTGACTTCGAAGACGACGCATTGATTGAAATTGCCAAAAAAGCAATTGAGCGCAAAACAGGTGCCCGCGGACTTCGTTCAATCATCGAAGGCATCATGCTGGATGTCATGTTCGACCTTCCTTCACGTGATGACATTGTTAAATGCATCATCACAAAGGAAACAATCGAAAACAACATGCCGCCAAAGCTCGTGTTAGAAGACGGTACAGTCCTTAAAGACGAAAGAAATTCAGCTTAATAAGTAAAAATCCCGGTGATGTTTGCCGGGATTTTTTTATTTGGCGGCGATCTCTGAAATTGCGATTGTTGTGGGAAACCGAAGCGAACTTCGGACAGGTTTGGTGTAGAAAGAGTAAAAGCTGTCAGAAGAAAGAGCAACTTCAGACAGGTTTGGTGTAGAAAGGGGAAAAGCTGTCAGAAGTAGGGGCAACTTCAGACAGGGTTGGTGGTGAAAGGGGAAAAGCTGTCTGAAGAAAGGGTAACTTAAGACAGGTTTGGTGTTGAAAGGGGAAAAGCTGTCAGAAGTAAGAGGAACTTAAGACAGGTTTGGTGTTAAAGGAGGAAAAGCTGTCAAAAGTACGGCGAACTTCAGACAGGTTTGATGTGAAACGGAGAAAAGCTGTCATAAGAGAGCCCAACTTCAGACAGGTTTGATGTGAAACGGAGAAAAGCTGTCAGAAGAAAGGGTAACTTCAGACAGGTTTGGTGTAGAAAGAGGAAAAGCTGTCAGAAGAAAGCCCAACTTCAGACAGGTTTGGTGTAGAAAGAAGAAAAGCTGTCAGAAGAAAGGGTAACTTCAGACAGCTTTGGCGTTGGAAGAAGAAAAGCTGTCAGAACCAGGGCCAACTTCAGACAGGTTCAGTGGAATAATAGGCAAAGCTGTCAGAACCAGAGCGAATCTTCTCATGTTTGCAGAAAATTCATTAATTCCATATCAAAATATAGTCTTTACAGGTGGGAAAATTCACTTGAAAATATTGTTTATTCCAACACTGTCAGGGGGATACTAGGTTAAAGCCAATAGTATCAACTTACGGGAGGGAATATAATTGAGTTGGACCGGAATCGCCTTGTTCATACAGCTGTTTTTCGGAATCATCATCGGGCTGTATTTCTGGAATTTACTTAAGAATCAGCGGACTCAAAAAGTGTCAATCGATCGGGAATCCCGAAAGGAAATGGAACAGTTAAGGAAGATGAGATCGGTCTCCCTGAGTGAACCGCTAGCTGAAAAAGTCAGACCATCAAGCTTCAAGGACATTGTCGGACAAGAAGATGGAATCAAGGCACTAAAAGCTGCCTTATGTGGACCTAATCCGCAGCATGTCATCATCTATGGTCCGCCGGGAGTAGGGAAAACCGCTGCGGCCAGGCTCGTGTTGGAGGAAGCAAAGCAAAACCAAAAATCCCCCTTCAAGAAATCTTCAGTATTTGTTGAGCTGGATGCTACGACGGCGAGGTTTGATGAGAGAGGAATCGCTGACCCACTGATTGGTTCTGTTCATGACCCGATTTATCAAGGGGCCGGAGCGATGGGCCAAGCAGGTATTCCTCAGCCGAAACAAGGGGCTGTTACCAATGCTCATGGCGGAGTATTATTCATTGATGAAATTGGAGAGTTGCATTCAATCCAAATGAACAAGCTATTGAAAGTATTGGAAGACAGGAAAGTGTTCCTAGAGAGTGCGTATTATAATGAAGAAAACACGCAAATCCCGAGCCATATCCACGACATCTTCAAAAATGGGCTCCCGGCAGACTTCCGCCTTGTAGGAGCGACGACAAGAACTCCAAGCGAGATCCCTCCGGCAATCAGGTCGAGATGCATGGAAGTATTTTTCCGTGAGCTAACCCAAGAGGAAATTTTTGAAGTAGCCAGGAATGCAGCTGAAAAAGTACAACTGACTATGAGTGATAAAGCGATTGAAATCTTGTCAAACTATGCACGGAATGGGCGCGAAGCCGTTAATATGGTACAGATTGCCGCAGGATTGGCCATAACAGATGAACGTACCTACATTAAAGAGGAAGAAATCGAATGGGTGGTGCATTCAAGCCAGCTGGCACCAAGGATGGAAAGAAGGATCAATGAAAAGTCAGCAGTTGGTCTTGTCAATGGGCTGGCTGTCTATGGACCAAATACAGGTGCACTTCTTGAAATCGAAGTGACGGTCATTAAAGCAAAAGAAAAAGGCTCCATCAATATCACGGGCATCGTCGATGAAGAAAGCATCGGCGGACAGGGGAAATCAATACGCAGAAAAAGTATGGCACGAGGGTCAATTGAAAATGTCATCACAGTTCTCCGGTCGATGGGTGTTCCAGCTGATGAATTCGACATCCATGTCAACTTTCCTGGCGGTACCCCAATCGACGGCCCATCTGCCGGGATTGCAATGGCGACGGGAATTTATTCAGCCATCTATAAAATCCCAATGGACAATACTGTCGCAATGACAGGAGAAATCAGCATCCATGGGAATGTGAAGCCGATTGGCGGTGTTTATCCAAAAGTAAAAGCAGCGAAAAAGGCGGGTGCCAAAAAGGTAATTATTCCGCAGGAAAATGTGCAGACCATCCTTAATGAAATCACTGATATAGAGATTATTCCAGTCACCCACCTGAACGAAGTCTTTGAAATTGCTCTTGTAAAAGATTATCCGAGAGAGCAGATTATCAAGGCAGCCGATGAACTGACACAAAAAGAGACAAGCTAATAAAGCGAAAAAGAACGCTAGCCGGCGTTCTTTTTTTAGGCTTTTTCGAAGCAGTGTTTACATGCATCAATGAGCCTTTTTGAATTATCCCGATAGCAGCTATAAATCATTGCAGCAAGAGTCCTTATAACTTCCATCAATAATTCAAATAGCAACTTACGAAGAAAAGCGGGTTTATTTTTCCCTGAAAAAGGAAAGAGGGTGTAATAGAGGTTACCATGTTGAAGTTGCTGCTTCCAAAAATGAGATACCGTTTGCTTTTAAAAGTAACTTCAGATGTAGACATATTTTCGCATAAATATCTGGATACTAATCAATGACGCAAAACGATGCTAAATGCTCTTGTTATTAGACACCTGAAAATAAATACGATAGAATTGAACAACAAAGTATATTATACTTATGGTTTGATACAATGCATGTTGGAGGTGCAATGTCATGGCGAATAAGAATGAGCACACTGTCCCACTCCTGCCGCTGCGCGGTTTGCTTGTGTACCCGACGATGGTTCTGCATTTGGATGTAGGACGAGAAAAATCGGTACAGGCATTGGAAAAGGCAATGGTGGATGACCATTTGATCTATCTTACAACCCAAAAGGATATATCCATAGATGAACCAGGCGAAGAGGATTTGTACCAGATGGGTACATTGACTCGCGTCAAACAAATGCTGAAGCTCCCAAACGGAACGATCCGCGTGCTGGTTGAAGGTTTGTCCAGAGCTGAAATCATTGAACTTTTTGATGAGAATGACCATTTTTCCTGCAAAGTAAGAACCTTCGAGGATGATGAGTCAAAAGATGTCGAAGATGAAGCATTGATGAGGACAATGCTTGAGTATTTCGAACAATACATAAAGATGTCCAAGAAAATTTCTGCGGAAACGTATGCATCTGTTTCTGATATTGAGGAGCCTGGAAGGATGGCGGATATCATTGCCTCCCATTTGCCTCTTAAGCTCAAAGAGAAACAGGAGATTCTTGAGACGATTGACATCAAGGAACGGATGAACCGTGTCATCGAAATCATCCACAATGAAAAAGAAGTGCTGGGTCTCGAGAAAAAGATTGGCCAGCGTGTAAAGCGTTCGATGGAACGTACCCAAAAGGAATATTATTTGCGTGAGCAGATGAAGGCCATCCAGAAGGAGCTTGGTGAAAAAGAAGGAAAGACAGGAGAAATTGCTGAGCTTACCGAAAAAATCCAGCTTGCCGGAATGCCTGAGAATGTGAAGGAAACTGCTTTGAAGGAACTCGACCGTTACGAGAAAGTTCCGACGACTTCTGCTGAAAGCGCAGTAATCCGGAATTATATTGAATGGCTTGTTGCATTGCCATGGTCAAAGTCGACAGAGGATGACCTGGATATCAGCAAGGCGGAAAAGATCCTTGATAAGGATCATTATGGATTAGAAAAGGTAAAGGAAAGGGTACTTGAGTATCTAGCAGTCCAGAAGCTGACGAACTCATTAAAAGGACCAATCTTGTGTCTGGCTGGACCTCCGGGAGTCGGTAAAACGAGCCTGGCCAGGTCGATCGCTAAATCCCTTAACCGCAACTTTGTAAGGGTGTCTTTAGGCGGCGTCCGTGATGAGTCAGAAATTCGCGGCCACAGAAGGACTTATGTCGGTGCGATGCCGGGCAGGATCATCCAGGGGATGAAAAAGGCAGGAACGATTAATCCTGTGTTCCTTCTTGATGAAATCGATAAAATGTCCAATGATTTCCGCGGTGATCCTTCTTCTGCAATGCTAGAGGTGCTGGATCCGGAACAAAACCATAATTTTAGCGACCATTACATTGAAGAGGCATATGACCTTTCAAAAGTAATGTTCATCGCTACTGCCAATAATCTTTCAACTGTACCTGGACCGCTGCTCGACAGAATGGAGATCATTAATATTGCAGGCTATACCGAGCAGGAAAAGCTGCACATTGCCAAGGATCATCTCCTTCCAAGACAAATCAAGGACCATGGTCTGTCAAAATCACAGCTTCAGATGAAAGATGAAGCGATTACGAAGGTAATTCGTTATTATACACGGGAATCTGGTGTGCGCTCCCTTGAGAGGCAGCTCGCATCCATCTGCAGAAAAACAGCGAAAATCGTTGTTTCCGGTGAGAAAAAACGTGTGATCGTCAGTGAAAAGAACGTCGAGGACTTCCTCGGAAAGACTAAGTTCAGGTATGGGCAGGCTGAGTTGGAAAATCAGATAGGTGTGGCCACTGGTCTCGCTTATACAACAGTCGGTGGTGATACCCTCCAAATTGAAGTGTCCCTGTCACCAGGAAAAGGCAAGCTAGTCCTTACTGGTAAGCTAGGAGATGTTATGAAGGAATCTGCCCAGGCTGCCTTCAGCTATGTGCGTTCAAAAGCGAAGGATCTAGATATTGATCCGGACTTCCATGAAAAGAATGATATTCATATCCATGTTCCTGAAGGCGCTGTTCCAAAAGATGGTCCTTCTGCGGGTATAACGATTGCTACTGCGCTTGTATCTGCTTTGTCAGGAAGGCCGATCCGCAGGGAAGTGGGAATGACAGGAGAAATAACGCTTAGAGGACGGGTATTGCCAATTGGCGGTCTCAAGGAAAAGTCATTGAGCGCTCACAGAGCAGGCTTAACCAAGGTTATTTGTCCAAAGGATAATGAAAAAGATATTGATGATATTCCAGAAAGCGTACGTAAGGAGCTTGAATTTGTGTTAGTTTCTCATTTAGATGAAGTATTGAAGCACGCTCTTGCCAGCGGTGATTCTCAATGAAAGTAAATAGTGCAGAAATCGTGATCAGTGCTGTAAGGCCGAATCAATATCCGGAAGGCAATCTTCCGGAGTTCGCCCTTGCAGGCCGGTCGAATGTTGGCAAGTCTTCTTTTATCAATAAAATGCTTAATAGAAAAGCTCTTGCAAGGACTTCTTCCAAGCCTGGAAAGACACAGACCTTGAATTTTTACCTGATCAATGAAATGCTTCATTTTGTTGATGTTCCAGGATACGGGTATGCCAAGGTTTCGAAGTCAGAGCGTGAAGCCTGGGGCAAGATGATTGAAACGTATATAACGTCACGAGAACAATTGAAAGCGATGCTATTGATCGTTGACCTGAGGCATCCGCCTTCAAAGGATGATGTCATGATGTATGATTTCCTTAAGCATTATGAAATCCCCGTTATTATCATCGCGACCAAAGCGGATAAAATTCCAAAATCAAAGTGGCAAAAGCACTTAAAGATTACAAAAGAGACACTTGATCTCGACCCGGATGATACAATCATTCTTTTCTCATCAGAAACCGGGGAAGGGAAAGACAAAGCCTGGTCAGTATTAGGAAGTTTCATGAAATGATTTTTTCATAGAAGCACAAAGAAACCCGCACCGTATCGACTACGGTGCGGGTCTTCTTATGATATAAAGTATAAACTTTTTTAACTTAGATGAGTGTCTAGCTCCAGCGCCTAACCCCTCGAGTCGCATGTCTAGTGTCGCCTCCTAGAAACTCCGAAACTTCAACTCCGCCGGCAGAAGCAAAAAGCGCTTCTTTGTCGGCGTCTCCAGTTTCTATGTTTCTGGACAGTCGGCTATACATTTCGGTTTCGGTCCGCCCACTGAAGTCAAAGATCGACTTCACCGGTCGGCCCTCCAGCGCTTGTCGGGGCTGAGCAAGGCGCTTGCGCTTTTCTTATTTCTTTTTCATAAATAACAGATAAACACCAATAAGGATCAATGCTGCCGGCCAAAATCTCCATGCTGTCGAAACTCCATTTTCCAATAAACCAAGCCATCCGCTGACTTTGTCATAAAACAGCAGCAGTCCTGCTAAAATGAGAAAGAGGACACCGTGGAACAAGCCGTTGCCTGTTTTCTGATACCGCAGCAAAAAGCCCAGGGCGATGATTAAAATGAAAGCTCCGAGGTGATCTGGCCAGAGTGTGAATTGATTGACAACATGGAAGTGAACACCGAAGCCGACGAGTATCACGCCTGGAAAGATCGCTTCATAATCCCTGCCCCAATAGCCCTGGACTAAAAATGCTGCTCCGACGATGATCAAAAGTGTCGGCCACGTATAAAATTCTTTGAACAACGATACATTTTCCTGCTGAAGATAAAAGTAAATTCCAAATCCGATTAATATTATTGCTGGTATAATTCTCTGGTTTTTCATTCTTTCACCGCTTCCAGAAAGGCTCACTTGAATTAAAGGACAAACTTTGATAAGGTACATTAGGGAGTATGTTTATTTGCTTTTGATATAGTATAAAAGTATAACAAACAGACACAAAAAATAGTCCAATTTAATCAATGCATTTATATATATGTTTTTTCAATAGTTGTTCACATTTACAACGTAAGAAGTAAAAAAACGTCATGTATAATTGCCTTAGCCAATTATGCAATTTCTATTGTGGGGGTGTCAATTAATAATGCATATTATCGTTGTAGGTCTTAACTATAAAACTGCCCCTGTCGAAATCCGTGAAAGATTGACATTTAACGAGGCGAATCTTGGGGAAGCCATGAGTGCCCTTCAGGAAAAGAAGAGCATCCTTGAGAATGTCATCGTATCAACATGCAACCGTACAGAAATATATGCTGTCGTGGATCAGCTTCACACAGGCAGATATTATATCAAAGAGTTTCTATCTGAATGGTTCGGGATCCCTCAGGCAGAATTTACGCCGTTCCTGTTCATCTATGAACAAGACGGAGCTATTGAGCATTTATTCAAGGTTTCCTGCGGATTGAATTCCATGGTGTTGGGTGAAACCCAAATCCTTGGGCAGGTGCGTTCAAGCTTCATGCTTGGCCTTGAAAATAACACGACTGGAACGGTATTCAACCAGCTTTTCAAACAGGCAGTCACTATTGCCAAGCGCGGCCATTCCGAAACAGATATCGGCGCGAATGCTGTTTCAGTAAGCTACGCGGCTGTTGAGCTTGCCAAGAAGATTTTCGGCACTCTGGACCAGAAGCATGTCCTGATTCTTGGTGCTGGGAAGATGGGTGAACTTGCGATCCAGAACCTTCATGCAAATGGTGCGAAGAAGGTGACGGTCATCAACCGTACTTACCAGAAAGCTGAGGATTTGGCGAACCGTTTTTCAGGCAAAGCAAAAACACTGGATGAACTTAAAACTGCGCTTGTGGATGCGGATATCCTGATCAGTTCAACAGGTGCGAAGAACTTTGTTGTCACGAAGGATATGATGGCAAAGGTCGAGCAAAAGCGAAAAGGAAAACCATTATTCATGGTGGATATTGCGGTGCCGCGTGATCTTGATCCGGAAATCGCGACGCTTGAAAATGTCTTCCTTTATGATATCGATGATCTAGAGGGCATCGTTGAAGCGAATCTGCAGGAACGTCAGAAGGCAGCAGAGAAAATTCTGATCATGATTGAAAGTGAGATCGTCCAATTTAAACAGTGGTTAAATACGCTTGGCGTCGTTCCTGTCATCTCAGCATTGAGAGTTAAAGCCCTTTCAATCCAGCAGGAAACAATGGATAGCATCGAACGTAAACTGCCGCATCTATCTGATCGTGATGTTAAAGTTCTTAACAAGCATACAAAAAGCATCATCAATCAGCTCCTTAAAGATCCAATCCTGCAGGCGAAAGAGCTTGCGGCTGGTCCGGATGCTGATGAAGCACTTGATCTATTCGTGAAGATTTTCAATATTGAACAGCTCGTCGCTGAACAAGAAGGAATGAAAACAGCTGAAACCAAGCAGGTAAAAGTTCCTTCGCCTCAGGCTTCTTTTCAGCCGTAAGAGAGGTGGTGCCCATGGGTGATCTTTATATTACGCGTCTCCATGAAATAACCATTGTGATTTATGCGGCCAGCGTGCTCTTATACTTTATCGATTTTCTTAATAGTAACCGGAGGGCAAACCAAATTGCCTTCTGGTTACTTGCATTTGTTTGGGTATTCCAGACAATTTTCCTGTTGTATTACATGATTGACCAAGGCCGGTTCCCAGTGCTGACCCTTTTTGAAGGGCTTTACTTTTATGCATGGGTGCTGGTAACGCTGTCGCTGGCAATCAATAAGCTTTTAAAAGTAGATTTTATTGTCTTTTTTACAAATATCCTTGGATTCATCATCATGGCGATCCATACATTCGCGCCAGTCCAATATGATTCAAATGTTATGTCCGAACAGCTTGTATCGGAACTTTTGCTCATCCATATCACGATGGCGATCCTGTCATATGGAGCATTTTCGATCTCAGTGGTCTTTTCGCTGCTATATCTCATTCAATATGACCTTTTAAAGCGAAAAAAGTGGGGTAAGCTGTTATGGAGGATAACAGATTTAACAAAACTGGATTATTGGTCATACATATTGAATGTCATCGGAGTGCCGATGCTGATCCTGAGCTTGATCCTCGGGCTCCAATGGGCGTGGATCAAGGTACCTGACCTTGCCTGGTATGATGCCAAGCTGATAGGATCATTCATCGTACTCGCTGTCTATAGCATCTATCTGTATTTAAGGGTTGGAAAAGAGATGTATGGAAAATCGCTTGCCCTTTGGAATGTCGCATCGTTCCTGATTGTATTAATCAACTTTTTCCTTTTCGGAAAATTATCATCTTTCCATTTTTGGTACCAATAATAGGAGGCTGTCATGAGAAAAATTATCGTTGGCTCCAGACGGAGTAAGCTAGCATTGACACAAACAAATTGGGTAATTGAGCAGCTGAAAAAACTAGGTGCTCCTTTTGAGTTCGAAGTAAAAGAAATCGTCACAAAAGGAGACAAAATTCTTGATGTGACTCTATCAAAGGTTGGCGGAAAGGGCCTTTTTGTAAAAGAAATCGAACAGGCTATGCTTGATAAAGAAATTGACATGGCTGTCCACAGCATGAAGGATATGCCTGCTGTACTTCCTGATGGACTTGTCATCGGATCAATTCCTGAAAGGGAAGACCACCGTGATGTCCTGATTTCCAACGGGCATGTTGCTTTTAAAGATCTGAAACCTGGTTCAGTCATCGGAACTAGCAGCCTGCGCAGAAGTGCCCAGCTGTTGGCTCAGCGGCCTGATCTTGAAATGAAGTGGATTCGCGGAAATATCGATACAAGGATCGCTAAGCTTGAAACAGAAGACTATGATGGTATTATCCTTGCTGCTGCCGGTTTGAAGCGCATGGGATGGGCCAGTGATACAGTAACTGAATTCATCAATGAGGATATTTGTGTACCAGCTGTCGGCCAGGGCGCGCTTTCAATCGAGTGCCGCGGCGATGATGAAGAGCTTCTTCAATTGCTTGAAAAATTCACTTCTGCTGAAACAAGTGCGACAG
>ENA-ORXC01002222-ORXC01002222.1-marine-metagenome-genome-assembly--contig:-NODE-2222-length-10746-cov-4.607180_pt1 | contig 10746 bp, 17 predicted proteins | sample MGYA00237865_ERZ511478 | MGnify/ENA metagenome assembly ERZ511478 | reverse complement strand
CCCCCTCCTGCTGTCGCCTCCTCACGCACATCCGCCTCCAACCAGCCTGCGCGTGCGCTTGTAGCCACAATAGCCTGCGTCGGCCCCCCCCCGCCGCCACCAACAGCATCCTGCATGTCCCCTCCCTCCGCTACCCAGGCGATCCCGCACAGCCCTGCGCGCGCCAGGCCATCCCGGCGTACTCGCGGCCCTGTCCAGGTTGCCCGCACTTCTTCTTCACCGCCCAATCTCCCACCATCTCGCACCGTCTCGTGCCGCCCAGCTCTGCCCAGCCCCCATTGGACACTGTGCGCGCAAACCCCCCCCGCCCCCCAGCGTGCATTCGCCCCCCTCTTTTCTCATTCTGTGGTGACGGGCAACGACGTGAGGACCCCCCCCCATGCCTCACTAGATGGCCAGCGGACAGCGCCGGGGCACGAGAGCCTCGCCCACCGCAGGCAGCCCAGATTCTACTCCCGTGCCCCGCCCCAGCCCCGCTCGTGGCTGTGAAGCACCCGCAGCCGCGCCTCGTGTGTCGGACACAGGAATGCGCTCCCCTCAGCAGGCACCTTGCGCCGGCATCCACGCCTTCAGCCAGGAAGAAAAGCGGCGCTTGGGTACTGTCCTTGCTTCCAAATATTGTTTTTCCATACCAAACGGCGGCGACAGCGACAGCCGCCTGCACACAGCTCCCAATCCCAGCCTCACTCTCGCCGTCAGCTCAACTCCGCTCTCTCCCCTTCCCAACGTCGCCATGGCTGCGCCCCATCAGATGGTCGCCTGCACCAGCAGCACGGGGCGCCCCTACACCGGCCTGTACGCGTGTACCGCCGCCTGTGCCGTCGTGTGCGCGGCGTGCGACCCGACCATCACGGTGGACCACCTGCTGCGCCACCACGTGTGCCTGACGACGCACAACAGTGCGGTTGTCACGTACACGGACGTGCCCGACGGCGTTCCTGTGGCCAAGAGCTCGCACATGGCTTTGGCCATGTCCACAGTGGACGAGTGCAAGGCCCTTCTGGGCGTCGAGCCGACGGCGGCGCAGTCGGCTACCCTCGAGCGCCACCAGGCCTGCACGTGGTCGCTCACCCTGACGCTCCACACACGCCGCCGGTGGTGGCGCTGACGGTCCGCCAGAGCTGGTCTGTTTGCTACGGGTGCGCGGCGGCGATACCGTCGGAGTCTAAGCTGGCCAAAAAGCGCAAGACGGCGATCGGCGGCATCCTCGCTTGCTGCAACAAGGACTCGTTACCTGCTGCGCTGCAGACGCGGCAGCACGGGCGCAAGATGCGCCTGTTCACTGTCGTCTGCTGTCGCGTGCCTTCCCCGGTTGCGCCGTCGATGGCGCCGCGGGGTGCGCCGGCGCCGTCGTTAATGAAGATGCCACTAGACGTCTTTCTGCGTCGCGGCAGCGGTTCGCAGTGCGGCGGTGCGTTGGGTGGTGGCGCGCGTCTGCAGACGACCGAAACTACGGTGGCGGCGCAGAGTGGCGCGCTTCTTTGAGGTTTCAGGTTTGACGAGCGCCTTCGCGAGCTGCGGCGGTCGGCCGAGGAGGGAGTCGACCACTTTGCGTTTTTCCCTCCGGAGGGGAGCCCCCACCCGGCCAACGGCGGTGGCGGTGGTGTGCAGCCAGCAGTCGTTGTGTGGCACCTTTTCATTGCGCTCAAGGTGGCGGTGAACGACATGGAGCTCAGCGCCGTGCGGCGGCTGCGCAACTGCGACTTGACGGTGGCGGCCGAGCTGGTGGTCGGTGGCGGGACCGACGCGCACGCGACATCTGCCGGGCGCCCATTTAACGTGCATCTCCTGGAATCCTCCATCTCGCCCTACGCGCACGACACGGCGCTGGCACTCTATATCTTCGTCCGCCTTGTAGACGTTTCGGGGCTGTCTCACGCCAAGGCGCCGGCCGACGGGCGCCAGGTGCCGGCGCTGTCGACGCGGACCATACAGGTGGACATCAGGGTGCGGTCAGGGTTTGAAGCCGCCATGACGGCCCCAGCAGCAGTGCCGCCGGCTCTGGCGGTCTGCGACAGCGGCGGCAGTGGCATTCCCGCGCCTTCTGAGCGCACCGGCGAGAAACTCGGAGAGGTGTTCGTGTTTTACGACCGTGTCAGATCGCTGATATGTGCCATCTTCCACGAGCAGTACGACCCTAGGCTCGAGGCGGCTGGCGGGACAAGCAAAGCCCACGCGGACATGTCTCTCGTCATGCCCTTGCTCGCGCTGCGGTACCCGCGCTCTTCGTCGTCGTCGCCGCGGGAGCGTCACCAACCCGAGGTGGCGTACATGGACGCGTCGGGGGCGCAGCACCCGGCGGCGGCGCTGCTGTTTGCGACCCGTGTTTTGAATGCACTCGTCTTTTTGGTAGACGGCAGCCGCTCGTCTGCGCAGTCTTCGGCCACTGGGCGGTCGCGCGCGGCGGGCGCCGGCTCCTTGCCGTCCACAGGGACGCTGTCGCAGTCGTTTTCCGTCACTGCCGAGGCGACCAATCCCTCCTCTACGACGGCTGCGGCCTACATTGTAATGTTCTACGCGCGGGCGGAGATGATGAGCCGCGCTGAGGCGGTCGCTACCGCCTTCCTGCCGTGTGAGGACCTGAGCCACGTCGCTGAAGGGCCGCGGACGGCCGACTGCGGGGTGCTGCTCGACCGCTGCTGTAGCCCCAGCAAGGTCAAGCTGGGGGGGCTGGCGGAGGCCTTGTAGTCCGACCTGTGGCGCCGCTTCCAGGAACTGACTTGGGGCTGTGACCCGAGCGGGTCTGGATTTATCGCCGACGGCGTGCAACGTGTCAGCAAAAGGACGGTGCAGACGCCGGGCGTTTCCTTTCTGCAGATGCCTGCCAACCAGGCGCGGGTGGGGCCGTGGCAGGATCACCTGCTTGCGAGCGGCGTGCTGGATGACCCGCCGTGTCTCATGAGCCCGGTGTACAAGGCTCGGGCCGCACCGGCGGCGGTCGGGGCGCCTGGTGCGGTTCCTGAAGTTGGCCTGACCGCCCCTCCTGTGGCGACGGTCGCCGCCGGGCTGACAAAGCGGCGGCGGGACAAGACGGTCTTTCGCGAGCGTCTGTGGGCGCTGACGCATGCAGTCGGCGGGGCGCCGCCGCGTGTGACCGAGAGCGCATCGCTCCCCAGCTGTACGTCGACGGTGCGAGCTCGTCGGGGGGTGTACGTGCAGTACGGCATCATCTACACCACCATCACGTACAGCAAGACGTCGGGCGCCTTCCTCAGCGGAGGCCGCCTCATCATGCGGTGAATGGACGCCAAGACGTCTACGTTGGTGCTGCTCTTCATGAGCTTCCTCGACCATCTGGACGCGTACGTTTCGGCTGCAGAGGGGGACGAGGCGTTCGACCAGTCGCTGCGCGTCCGTGAAGCGCACGGAAAGCAGCAGGAGGGTGGTGTGCTGTCGGCTGCGATGAATGACGGGCTTCTCGCCGGCGTGCCGGAGCACTTTACGGGCCCACGAGTGTACTGGCACTGGACGTCGGCGGCGGCCAAGCATGTGACCAATGTCGAAATCCTCGAGGAGAGCCTCGGCGTAGCGGGCGGCGGTAGTGATGGCGGTCATCCCGGTGAAGCAGCTACCGACGCGGCGCCGAAGACCAGCGAGGCGCTGCGTGACCGGAGCCGTGTGCTGGAGCTGCAGAGCAGCCACACGCCGACCACGGAATCAGCAATGTACACAGGAGGCGCCTTCTTCACCATCTTTAGCGTCAATAAGGCGCTCTCGTTCATCTACTTGAAGGCGTCTTCGTTGTGTCATAGGAGCCTCGGCCTGGCGTCGCGGCACCCACGGGTCAGCCTCCTGCGTCTCTCGCACGAGACGCACTCAGTTGCGGCGGCGGCGGCGGGAGCTCCGCCACCCCGAACAGTGGCGGGGCCTCCCCCTGGTTCGGCCCAGAACGTGTCGGTGGGAGGCGCGGCGCAGCCGCGTCGGGTGGGAGCGTCGCAAAGCAAGATCAATACGGCCCGGATTCCCTCGCGCTGGCCGAGCTGCCGGCGCATCCGACGGTCCCGCACTTGTACTGTGTGCGGGCGCAGCTGGCGCGGCGGCACAGCCTAAGCCACCAAGACGAAAGGGTTGTCTCTGACTCGGTGGGGTCGTCCCTGCACGGGGCGGGGACGTAAAAGTCACCGACTCAGCGCAAGGCCATCTACGCGGTGTTTTCCGCACGATACACCATCACGCAGCTGATGGTGATGCCCACCAGCGGTGGCAAGACCGCAACGTTTGTGATTCCCGCCCTGTGTGAAGCGTATGCCGCGGTGTATGTGGCACGGGAGGACTATGACGCTGGTGGTAGCGGCGGCGCGGCCGCCGTCGACGCGTTGGCCGGTCTGGGGCGGCGCGTCGGCTGGAAAGCGGGCGTACCGGCGGCGTGGTACCCGCCAGTGACCATCATGCTGACGCCGACGCGCGCCATCCCGAGCAACGCGATGGAGACGGCCAAGGGGGCGGGGCTGACTTTCGGGGACTGGCCGCGCGGCTGCGGCGCCGGCGAGGCTTCGCTGTTTGTCGTGGACATTGGCACGATTTTCAAGCACATTGCGGTCTTTCGTGACGCTGTACGGCGCCAATCGGACAGCGGTCGCCTTGCACGGGTGGAGATTGAAGAGGTGTACTTGGTTCTGCTGTGGTCTCCCTATAGCGATGCCCGCGCGCATGTGCCGGGGGTATTGGCGGACCTGCCGTGCCCTCTGTTGCTGATGGCGGCGACGGTGCCGCAGGGGTGGCTGAACGTGCTCCTTGCCAGCGTCGGGCCCACCTCTGACCTCCTGCGGTGCTTTATCGGGCCTGCGAGTAAACGGCGGGAGAACATCCGCTACCTGCAGGAGCCCGTGCCCTACCACGTGCGCTACCGCCGGATCTGAGCTTCTTGCGCGGAGATGGGGGTCAACCTGACCCTCCACGCTGTCGTCGCGTCTCGCGTGTTGGAACAAGCGTCCCTGATGCGGAGCGCCACGGGAAACCGCCGTGGGCTGTCGTTGGTGATGGGAGTCTTTTGTGAGATCATCGCAGAGGTCGACGGCATCGCCTACGTGTTGGCCACGTCCTTGAAGAGAAGGGGGTGTGAGAAAGGTTTCTATGAGGTCGGCTTGATGCGTGTGAATCCTTCAGGGCTCGACGACGTGGCCAACCTCGATTTTTACTCGTGGGCCGCCGCTGCCAACGGCACCAGCGTTGGCCCCGATAGTGGCGGCACCAACGGGAGCGGCGGCGTTGGCGGCGGCAGCTTTCATGGCAGCACTCGTTGGGGCAGTGACATGACGTCTCCCTCGATCGCTGCCGTACTTCGGGGCCACGCAACGGAACAGGCCGCCGCGCTGGAGGAGCGCATTCCAGTGCCGCTGAACTCCGTCAGGGGTGCAGACGGCGACGAGGACGGCAACGGTGTGAAGTGGGAGGTAAGTGGGTGGATGCGCTGCTTTACTCGAGACTGGTCTGAGGCGTGAGGCCAGCAGCCTCTTACCCCCCTCGTGTGCCCCTCTCTCAATGTCTGGAGGCACACCCCCGCCAACGCAGTGACAGGGCCCACAAATCTCGACGCCCCTGAAGGAGCCCACGAGAATCTCCCCGAGCTCAGCTCCAAAATGAGCTGCCCTCGAGATACAAGTACAAGTAATTACATGACCCTCAGACAGAAATGCATGTCAAAGGCACAGAAAAACAAGCCGATCGCCGCATAAGTACTCCTGGAACAATCCAGGCAGTTCGGGGTAACTCCGACTTACCAGTGAGGTCTTGGGGGGCTGCCCTAACAGATGGCAATGGCGGTGGTCGTGGTCGTGGTGGCAGTCGTCACGCCATGGCAGCAGGTGCTGCCGGCTCGTCCGGGCAAGCACCGCTTTCCGTTTCTTCCGTCGTGGCCGAGACACTCGCTTGGGCGAATGTCGGGATAGTGATCTTCGTTGAGTCGCCTGCCGTGTCGACGGGGTCGGACTTCCAGAACATGGTGTGGGCTCTGTTTCCTGGTCCGCGCCAATTCCTCGTCTTTGTACCAGCGTCTGGGCGGCTGAGCCGCACCTCGAACACCATCGCGTCGGTGGTTTGCAACCCCGATGACTACACGACGGCTTCGGACGGGGCCGCTTCGCCTTTGCCCCTAAGATAAGAGTAAACCTAATCGACGAACTACCCCTCTCAATCGCATGAAAATGGCATTGTTTTTCCGACGAGGAAACGGGCCCCATGGGCCCGAATCGATGCTGGCTCGATTCGAGCCCGCCTGGGCCGGTTCTTTGTTTGGTTCCTCACTTTGGCGAACTGGCACCCAGGCCCCATGTATCCACTCTCTGAAGAACCCGCCCTGTGGCCCCATCAGGACCGGTTCTTCACTGAAGAACCACCCCGTATGGCCCCGCACCGAGGCCCATGCGTCCGCGCGGCGCCTGTCGCGTTGCCAGTGCGCGCCCACCTGGCTCCATCTCGCGTCTCAGTAGCCAGCTGGGGTTTCCCAGGTTAGTGCCCTGCCGGTCTGCCATGCGTCCGCATACAGTCCCCGAAACCTCGTGTCTGCTCATAGTCCAAACGCCCTGTCCCCCCCGCGACGCAGTCCTCGCCCACTAAAACACCACACCGCGGCCCGCGTCAGCCCAACATGCCCCGGCCACGTATCTTCTGCATACTGTCCGGAGGCCTTCCCCCCGGAAGCGCTGTTCCTGCGTCCCCTGAGACATCCTCTCGCCTCCCGCGCACCGTGCGCGCGCCCTCTGGCCTTCCCACGCACTTCTTTTGCACACTGCGCGCGCGTGCGCCGTGTCCATTTCAGACTCGCAACGCTAGAGGCAACCCTCCCCCCCGGCGCACCCTCGCGCGGGCATGTTCCTGCTTTGCGCTCCCCCCGCCCCCCCACGCGGGGTTTCCATGCGCACACCTTTGGCCCTATCGGGCAGCAGCTATGCCGCCGCGCATGCGCGCCCGCTTTCACCCTCCGTGCACTCCCGTCCTGTCCGCAGGGTTTTTTTGACGCAGCACTACAGAAATCGTGACCGCAGCTGCGTGCTCCAGCCGGCCCCGTCCACCTTCGTTGCACACCCCCCCCCGACCACGCGACTGAGCTTCTCGACCCTGCCGCACAGTCGAACTCTCCGCAAACGACCCTACACCCCCATCCCCATCCCCCTCCTCTCACTCACACCCCATTCGCAACCGGCGTCATGTCCGCCGCTTGCGTCTCCAGCACCGTCGCCAACACCCCGGCGGGCACGACCCGACTGAGCGGCTTCTTCGTGTATGGAGATGCCGCGTGGGTCGTGTGCGAGCAGTGTGGGACTACCTTTTCGGACGCCGGAAAATTGCAGCACCACGTGTACACGGCCGCCCACAAAGAGGCGGTGACAAATACAGCGTCCTCGTTGGCGGTGCACGCCGCGGAAGGCACCTCTTTCGCGACCAAGGATTCCTCGGTGGCCGGCGCGACTGGCACGGCGTTCCTTGGAAACTCCGAGGGCGCATTGGTGGCCGAGCCGACGGCGGCGCAGGCTGCCCGCCGCGCGCTCGACATAGAGTCGCCGTGACCGCGTGCGCCACACGCGCCGCACTTGCCGGCGGTACCCGGCCTGCCCGTACGCACTGGCTGGGTGGCCTCCTACTTGTGCCGTGCGACGACAACGAAGGCTGCGGCCTTGCACCGGGGCTCCGCCGCGTGCGCTATAAAGAGCTTCCCCGTCGCTCTCCAGTCGCTGGAGCGGGAAAACAGACGGGCCATTTTCCCCGTGGCGTACACTCGGCAGGCCACTGCGCCCGCCGCGGTGACGGCGGCGGGATTGACGCTTGAGGCCCGACCACGGTCGCAGCTTGCTGCTGCGTTGCCGCCGCCGTCGGCTGCGGTGCTGCTGCCGCTTGACGTCTTCCTCGCCAATTCAGACGGCTCTGCGGTGGCCGAGACGGGCCACCGCAGCGGTGGCGCAGCTGCGGCGCTGGCCACGTCGGACACCACGAATGATGCCGAGTCGGGCGGCATTCCTGTTGCATACGACTGAGAGTGGTGCCCCGATACGGACGGCCGGCCACCGGCCGACGTGTCGCGCCGTACGCATGAGTACGACAGCGTGGTCGAAGACGTACCGGGAAACGCGAGCGGGTGGCTCTTTTTTTGCGCGCTCCTAGCGGCTGTCGGCAAGCTGTGTTCTGAAGCGCTCTCCGACACGCGTGCTGCCTATCCGACGGTGCTAGTCAAGCTTTCTGTAGATGGTGCCGCAGCAGATTATGCCGCGTCCTTCCACGTGCGTATTGGTGACGCCACTGTCAGAACGTACATGCACGACACGTCGTTTGCTCTGTACACGGTCATCGCGCTCGGCCGAGTGGCACGTCGCCCGACCGCGGAGGCTGTTCCTGACGGTTGGACCGTGCCGCAAGAGTCTCTCGCGACTGTGACCGCCGTTCCGGACGCTGACGAAGCGTAAATGGTGGTCGGGAAGCGTTTGGGCGACGCTCGCGCCCGCCGTGAGGTGACGGCAGCCTGCGGCGCCGTTCATGCGTGTCATCGCCACGGCGGCGCATCGCGCCGTCGATACGAGCATTGTGTAGCCTGTCGGTATGCTTCTGCAGGCTCCTTATTAGCGAGCGGTTCGGACTACGCGGGCCGTTGGTTGTCGGCGCCGGCAAGATTCGTCCCGACTTGACCCTGTTGATGCCGCACTTGGCTGTTGTTTACACGTCCTACGGCCGGCAGACACCTCGCGGTGCAGCCCCCGGCGACTCGAAAGCCGGCGGAAGCTCGGGTGGGCAACAGGGACGCTGCCGCTACGGCCTCCGAAGACAAGGACGAGGATGCAGATGACGGCGCCGCTCGTTTTGGTGGCGCCGGTATTTAAAGGGGCAGCGGCAGCGCCGGCGGCACCGGCGGCGGCATCCTCGGGTCGGAAGCCGCCGAAGCGGCCGCCGCTGGTGCTGCGTTCATGGATGCGGCCGGGGCGCAGCACCTGGCGTCAGTGCTTCCTTTTTCGAGTCGCATGGTGAACACGACGTGCGTTTCGAGTGTAGAGCGCGACGAGGTGGAAGAGGTGCTTGGCGACAACGAGCGCGCGACGGACGCATCTTAGACGACGGCGGCGACGGCGGTCGTGTAGCTGTCTTCCAAGACGCGGGGGCCAGCTCGGACGGATATGAAGGCTCCTGCGTTTCCACCTTGCGGGGATCCGTCCCATGTACCCGCCGGGTGCCCCCGCGTTCTGTGCGGCACTCTGTTGGGGCGGGGACTGCACCTCTCGACGGCTACAATCGGCGCGCGCCTGGCTGCGGAGCAAGGTGCGCTGGTCAAGCACCTCACGACGCTGCTCGGCAGGTACGACCCCACTGCCAGTGGCTTTTACGACGAGGCACGGCTACTCGTCGACTGGCTATCCATGCAAGCGCCTGTGGTCTCCTTTTTGCTGCTTCCGGCGAACAAAGGCCACTTCCGTGGGTGTGTAGCACATCTCCTCAGTATTGGGACATTGGTCCCGGTAGCCTCCATGAATGGTCAGTTTTCATGTGGAGGATTGAACTGACTTGTGGCTTGCCCTTTGGGAGGTTCCTTCCGTCTTGTATATCTGTGCTTTCTCTTATCGTCTCTATTTTGGTGGTTATTCGCTCTTAATGATGGCTCGGTCGAACGACGCCGCCCCTTTACCGTCTGATAATGAAAGCACCATGGGACCGGGGCTCGCCGTCGTTGGCACCCCCGGCTCCCCATCGGATGTTTTCCGGAAAAAGGTTCTTCTTCCTCGCCTCTGCAGCGATAGCGTTCGCTTTATCGTGCGTCTAGGGTCGATCGCTTCGTAATGGTTAGTTAACCAACGTCATTAATACCACGTTTCGTGCAGCAGCTGGGGATGCTTTTGCCCGTCGCGTGCTTCTGCAGGCGGTGCCCGAGAGCTGTCTCTTGTTGCCAAGTGGCACGGTGACGGGTATTGCACCCATTGGCTTGATGCGCAGGGCGCGTCTCCCACTTGTGTGTGCCACGACACTGGACGTCGTGGGTGGTGATCAGGGGCTTCAGAATAATGATTCGGATAAAGCACCGTTCTCTTCAGCAGCGGCATCCTGCTCGCAGCAACACCGCATGCCCGTCACTCTTTCCACGAAGAGCTTGACACCGAGATGAGCTTTCTAGGTCTGCCCATTGTTCTTCTCTCACCTGCTGGCAAAACGATTCTATCGGATATATATCCAGATATATCTGGATATATCCTAGATTCTGATGAAAACGCCGGATTCTGAGAGCCCCTGGTGTTGAAGTCCAATTGGAGTGCGGGGCGCTTCGGTTGGCACTGTGCCGGCTGAGCAATGACCCCTGGTGGTTCCGATAGGCAAGGTGGCAACGGGAAGGGTAAGGGCAACGCCCTGCGGTTCGACTGCGTCCCGCCGAGAGTCGTTCGTAGGAACATGCGCGACGCCAACACCCTAGGTGGTTCCCTCTCGGGAGCACCTGCGTTGAATGCGGCGGCCTTTGGCCAATTGTTCGACGCGGAGTGTCTCAAGAAGGAGATGAAGACACTTCGTCTCCGTCTGACGGCCCAACAAGCGACTAACCGCTCGTTAGCGGAAGAAAACGACAAACTGATCGCAAAGGTGAAGGCTATGCGCCAGGAGGACATCGAGTCCGATGGCGGGGCGGCAAATTCGCGTCGCAAGACGAAGAGAAGGGCAAACGTCAAGATCGACCACAACGGGGGCGAGTCGTCTTCCTCTCTTCCAGAGCCAGTTGGCCAAGCGACCGAACGTCGGGATCGAGAGCGTAAGCTTCGCAAGAAGGTGAGTCAGATCTGAAAG
>ENA-ORXC01002221-ORXC01002221.1-marine-metagenome-genome-assembly--contig:-NODE-2221-length-10750-cov-3.561323_pt1 | contig 10750 bp, 21 predicted proteins | sample MGYA00237865_ERZ511478 | MGnify/ENA metagenome assembly ERZ511478 | reverse complement strand
CACTATGCACACGTTGACTGCCCAGGTCACGCTGACTATGTTAAAAACATGATCACTGGTGCTGCACAAATGGACGGAGGAATCCTAGTAGTTTCTGCTGCTGACGGTCCAATGCCACAAACTCGTGAGCACATCCTTCTTTCTCGTCAAGTTGGTGTACCTACTCTTGTTGTATTCTTGAACAAGTGTGACATGGTTGACGATGAAGAACTACTTGAGCTAGTTGAAATGGAAGTTCGTGACCTTCTTTCTGAATACGACTTCGATGGCGACGATGTTCCAGTAATCAAAGGTTCTGCACTTAAAGCTCTAGAAGGCGACGCTGACTACGAAGCGAAAATCTTCGAACTTATGGATGCGGTTGATGAGTACATCCCAACTCCAACACGTGACACTGACAAGCCATTCATGATGCCAGTTGAGGACGTATTCTCAATCACTGGTCGTGGTACTGTAGCAACAGGCCGTGTTGAGCGTGGACAAATCAAAGTTGGTGACGAAGTTGAAATTCTTGGTCTTGCTGAAGAGAACAAGAAGACAACAGTTACTGGTGTTGAAATGTTCCGTAAGCTTCTTGACTATGCTGAAGCTGGTGACAACATTGGTGCACTTCTTCGTGGTGTATCCCGCGACGACATTCAGCGTGGACAAGTTCTTGTTAAGCCAGGAACTGTAAAAGCTCACACTAAATTCCAAGCTGAAGTTTACGTTCTTTCTAAAGAAGAGGGTGGACGTCACACTCCATTCTTCGCTAACTACCGTCCTCAGTTCTACTTCCGTACAACTGACGTAACTGGTACAATTGCACTTCCAGAAGGCGTAGAAATGGTTATGCCTGGAGACAACATCGAAATGACAGTTGAACTTATCGCTCCAATCGCTATCGAAGATGGAACTAAGTTCTCTATCCGTGAAGGTGGACGTACTGTAGGCGCAGGCGTTGTAGCAACAATCACTGAGTAATCTCAATGATTAACCAAAACACCCGGATTTTTCCGGGTGTTTTTTATTTTGAATTTATGTTAGATTGGATAAATGAGTTCGATTTAGTTCGATCGAAACTTCTTAAGGATTTTCAAATAGTCTGAAATTGCTTTTAGGCCTTGCATTTTATGGCTCAGGCCGTTATACTATTAAAAGTGTGCGATCGACATATTTTTAGTTGGACTAAGCCTTGCAATTAGGCTTTAGGTTTAGTATAATAAGAATGTTGGTCATAAACAGCGATGATGTGGAAGGTTGCTGACACACCCGGCCCCTTTGCCATGGCGAGTGTGTTGGGTTTATTTTCACGGAGAACTGTCTATAACAATATGGGCGATAAAGGAGGGGAAATAATGGCAAAGCAAAAGATTCGTATTCGTTTAAAAGCATATGATCACCGTATTCTAGATCAGTCTGCTGAGAAAATCGTAGAAACAGCAAAACGTTCAGGTGCACAAGTATCCGGACCGATCCCGTTGCCGACGGAGAAATCTGTTTACACAGTTCTACGTGCTGTACACAAGTACAAAGATTCTCGTGAGCAGTTTGAAATGCGTACGCATAAGCGTCTAATCGACATCATCGAGCCTACACCGCAAACGGTTGACTCGTTAATGCGTTTGGACCTACCGTCTGGCGTTGACATTGAAATTAAACTTTAATATAACGCTAAATAAATTATTTAAAAACAATTAGGAGGTGTGACGAATGACCAAAGGAATCTTAGGAAGAAAAGTAGGCATGACACAAGTCTTTGCTGACAACGGAGATATTATCCCGGTAACTGTAATTGAAGCAGAACCAAACGTTGTCCTTCAAAAGAAAGTTGTCGATACAGACGGCTACGAAGCAATCCAAGTTGGTTTTGCTGACAAGAAGAAGTCTCGTTTCAACAAGCCTGAGGAAGGCCATGCTACGAAAGCTAGCACTACACCTAAGCGCTTCGTGAAAGAAATTCGTAACGCAGAAGGTAGTTACGAAATTGGTCAGGAAGTCAAGGTTGATATCTTTAACGAAGGTGACGTAGTTGATGTAACTGGTACGTCTAAAGGGAAAGGTTTCCAGGGTGCAATCAAGCGCCATAACCAATCTCGCGGACCAATGACTCACGGGTCTCGTTACCACCGTCGTCCAGGTTCAATGGGACCTATCGATCCAATGCGCGTAATGAAAGGTAAACTTCTACCTGGTCGCATGGGTGGCGAACGTGTAACTGTACAAAACCTTGAGATTGTTAAAGTTGATGTAGAACGTAACGTAATTCTAGTTAAAGGTAACGTACCTGGAGCTAAGAAGAGTTACGTAACTATCCAAAGCGCGGTTAAAGCAAAAGAAGCTAAGTAAGAAGGGAGGATATCCAAGTGCCTAAAGTAACAATGTTCAACCAAACCGGAGCACAAGTCGGCGACATCGAACTCGCTGAAGCAATCTTCGGGATCGAACCAAACGAAAGTGTTATGTATGATGCGGTTATCATGCAGCAAGCATCTTTGCGTCAAGGTAACCATGACGTGAAAAATCGTTCAGAAGTACGCGGTGGTGGAGCTAAACCATGGCGCCAAAAAGGAACAGGTCGTGCTCGTCAGGGCTCAATCCGTTCACCACAATGGGTTGGCGGTGGAGTAGTATTTGGTCCGACACCAAGAAGCTATTCTTACAAGCTACCTAAAAAAGTTCGCCGTTTGGCAATCCGTTCTGCTTTGTCTTCTAAAGTACAAACAGAGGATATGGTCATCGTGGACAGCATTTCTTTTGATGCTCCAAAAACAAAGGAAATGAAATCAGTATTATCAAGCCTATCTGCAGAGAAAAAGGCGCTTATCGTTACAGGAGACTATAACGAAGCAGTTGCATTATCTGCACGCAATATTCCTGGTGTTACTGTTGTAACTACAGCTGGACTTAACATCCTTGATGTCCTTAAAGCTGACAAACTAGTTATGACAAAAGACGCTGTGGAAAAAGTAGAGGAGGTGCTAGCGTAATGAACGCTCGTGATATCATCAAGCGCCCCGTTATTACTGAAGCTACTACAGACGTAATGGCAGACAAAAAGTATACTTTCGAAGTAGATACTCGTGCTAACAAAACTCAAATCAAGAGTGCTCTTGAAGAAATTTTCGGAGTTAAAGTTGCTGGAGTAAACACTCAGAACTATATGGGTAAAAAGAAACGTGTTGGCCGCCACAGCGGATTTACACCACGTCGCAAAAAAGCTATCGTGACGCTTACACCAGAAAGCAAAGAATTGGACTTCTTTGAAGGCGTCTAAAAATAATAGAGAAGGAGGGAAATAAGAATGCCGATTAAAAAGTATAAACCGACCACAAACGGTCGTCGTGGTATGTCAGTATCTGACTTTGCTGAAATCACAACAGACCAGCCTGAAAAATCGTTGCTTGCACCGATTCATAGAAAAGGCGGTCGTAACAACCAGGGTCGCTTGACAGTTCGTCACCAAGGTGGCGGTCATAAGCGTAAATACCGTATTATCGACTTTAAACGAGATAAAGATGGAATACCTGGACGCGTTGCTACGATCGAATACGATCCGAACCGTTCTGCAAACATCGCTCTTATCAACTATGCTGATGGAGAGAAGCGTTACATTCTTGCTCCAAAAGGAATTAAAGTAGGAACTGAAATTATGTCTGGCGTAGAAGCTGACATTAAAGTAGGAAACACTCTTCCACTAATCAACATTCCAGTTGGTACAACAATTCATAATATTGAACTTAAGCCAGGCCGTGGCGGACAGCTTGTTCGTTCTGCTGGTGCAGAAGCTCAGCTTCTTGGTAAAGAAGGTAGATACGTACTAGTACGTCTTCGTTCTGGAGAAACTCGTATGATTCTTTCTACTTGCCGCGCTACAATCGGTCAGGTTGGAAACCTTGAACATGAGCTTATCAACATTGGTAAAGCTGGTCGTTCTCGCTGGTTGGGCATTCGTCCTACAGTTCGTGGTTCTGTAATGAACCCTGTTGATCACCCACACGGTGGTGGTGAAGGTCGTGCACCGATCGGACGTAAATCACCAATGTCACCTTGGGGCAAACCAACCCTTGGATTTAAGACTCGTAAGAAAAATAAAGAATCCGACAAGTACATTGTACGCCGTCGCAAAAAATAACGGGATTTACCTACGGTTCCGCGGAGCCGTAGCATAATCTCAAAAGGGAGGTTCACAAATGGGTCGTAGTTTGAAAAAAGGACCTTTTGTCGACGATCATTTAATGAAAAAGGTCGAAGACTTAAATGAAAAGAGCGACAAAAAAGTTATCAAAACTTGGTCTCGTCGTTCAACAGTATTCCCAGAATTTATTGGACACACTTTTGCAGTATATGATGGACGCAAGCACGTACCGGTTTATGTTACAGAAGACATGGTCGGCCACAAGCTTGGTGAATTTGCTCCAACTCGCACATATCGCGGGCATGCTGCAGATGACAAAAAAACTAGACGTTAATTTGAGGGGAGGTACAACGAATGCAAGCTAAAGCTGTTGCAAAACACGTGCGTATTGCTCCTCGTAAAGCACGCTTAGTCGTAGATCTCATTCGAGGAAAGCAAGTCGGTGAAGCTATTGCGATTTTGCGCAACACAAACAAAGCTGCTTCTCCAGTAGTTGAGAAAGTGCTTAACTCTGCGATCGCTAATGCAGAGCACAATCTTGAGTTAGAGCCGAACAATCTTACGGTTTCTCAAGTGTTTGTGGACGAAGGAGTAACAATGAAACGTTTCCGCCCACGTGCTATGGGTAGAGCTAGCCGCATCAACAAGCGCACTAGCCACATCACAGTCGTGGTATCAGAAAAGAAGGAGGGATAACGAGTGGGTCAGAAAATTAATCCGGTAGGACTTCGAATTGGTGTCATTCGTGATTGGGAGTCTAAATGGTACGCAGACAAAGATTACGCTAACCTTTTACACGAAGATATTAAAATTCGTGAATATATTGAAAAACGTTTGAAAGATGCATCTGTTTCAGCTGTTGAAATCGAACGTGCAGCAAACCGAGTGAATGTAACAGTGAAAACTGCTAAGCCTGGTATGGTAATCGGTAAAGGTGGTTCTGAAGTTGAGTCTCTTCGTAAGTCTCTCGCGGAACTAACAGGTAAGAAAGTTCACGTTAACATTTTCGAAATCAAACAAGCTGACATCGACGCAACTCTAGTTGCTGATAACATCGCTCGTCAACTTGAAAACCGAGTTTCATTCCGTCGCGCTATGAAGCAAACAATTCAACGCGCTATGAGATCTGGAGCTAAAGGTATTAAAACGCAAGTATCCGGCCGTCTAAACGGTGCTGATATTGCTCGTTCTGAATCATACAGTGAAGGTACTGTACCTCTTCATACACTTCGTGCTGACATCGATTATGGTACTGCAGAAGCAGATACTACTTACGGTAAGCTTGGTGTGAAGATTTGGATCTATCGTGGTGAAGTCCTTCCAACGAAAGGAACGCAAAAAGAGGAAGGGGGAAAATAAATCATGTTGTTACCTAAACGTGTTAAATACCGCAGAGAACATCGCGGAAAAATGCGCGGACGTGCTAAAGGTGGCACTGAAGTAGCATTCGGCGAATACGGTCTACAAGCTCTTGAAGCTAGCTGGATCACTAACCGTCAAATCGAGGCAGCTCGTATTGCTATGACTCGTTACATGAAACGTGGCGGTAAAGTTTGGATTAAAATTTTCCCATCAAAGCCTTACACTGCTAAACCACTTGAAGTACGAATGGGTTCCGGTAAAGGTGCTCCTGAAGGCTGGGTAGCTGTAGTAAAGCCAGGGAAAATCTGTTTTGAAATTGCAGGCGTATCTGAAGAAGTAGCGCGCGAAGCACTTCGTCTTGCTTCTCACAAATTGCCTATTAAAACTAAGTTCGTAAAACGCGAAGAAGTGGGTGGTGACACAAATGAAAGCTGAGGAAATTCGTAACTTGACCACTGCCGAAATCGAGCAGAAAGCGAAATCTTTTAAAGAAGAACTTTTCAATCTTCGCTTTCAACTTGCTACAGGTCAACTGGAAAACCCAGCCCGCATTCGTGAAGTCCGTAAATCAATCGCTCGCGCAAACACTGTTTTGCGTGAAAGAGAGTTAGGAATCACAAACGGTTAATATGAGGGGAGGTTTGCGAAATGAGCGAACGCAATAATCGCAAAGAATACACTGGGCGTGTTGTCTCTGACAAAATGGATAAGACAATTACTGTTTTAGTTGAGACTTACAAAATGCACCCTTTATACGGTAAACGTGTTAAGTATTCTAAAAAGCTAAAAGCACATGACGAAAACAACACTGCAAAAATCAACGACGTGGTAACTATTATGGAAACTCGTCCACTTTCTAAAGATAAGCGTTTCCGTCTTATGGAAGTTGTTGTAGAAGCAGTTATTATCTAAATGAACTCGGATCATTGAATAATGTCCGAAGGGAGGTCTTTCTAGATGATTCAACAGGAATCTCGTTTGAAATCAGCTGACAACTCTGGTGCTCGTGAATTGCTTTGTATTAAAGTACTTGGTGGCTCTGGTCGCAAAACAGCTAACATCGGTGACGTAATTGTTTGTTCGGTGAAACAAGCAACACCTGGTGGCGTTGTTAAGAAGGGTGAAGTCGTAAGAGCTGTTATTGTACGCAGTAAATCTGGCGTTCGTCGTCAAGATGGTTCATATATCAAATTTGACGAAAACGCAGCGGTTGTTATCCGTGATGACAAAGGACCGCGCGGAACACGTATTTTCGGACCAGTTGCACGCGAACTACGCGACAACCAGTTTATGAAAATCGTTTCTCTAGCTCCAGAAGTTCTTTAATCATTTGAAAATAGATGCCTTGTAAGGAGGTGCGCGACCTTATGCACGTAAAAAAGGGAGATAAAGTAAAAGTTATTTCTGGTAAGGATAAAGGTAAACAAGGTGTGATCCTTGAAGCTTACCCGAAAAAAGATAGAGTTATCGTTGAAGGTGTAAACCTTGTTAAGAAACACTCAAAACCATCCCAGGCTAATCCTCAAGGTGGAATTATTGAGCAGGAAGCAGCGATTCACGTTTCTAACGTAATGGCGCTTGATCCGAAGTCTGGTGAACCTACTCGCGTTGGATACAAAGTAGACAACGGGAAAAAAGTTCGTATCTCAAAAAAATCCGGTGAAGTACTCGATAAGTAGTTCGTAGCGAAAGGAGGTCAATCCGATGAATCGTTTCCAAGAAAAGTATCAAAATGAAACTAAACCTGCATTGATGGAGAAATTTAATTATTCCTCTGTTATGGAAGTTCCAAAACTTGATAAAATCGTAATCAACATGGGTGTTGGTGACGCTGTACAGAACCCGAAAGCTCTTGATACAGCTGTTGAGGAACTTGAGTTGATCTCAGGTCAAAAACCACTAATCACACGTGCTAAGAAGTCTATCGCAGGCTTTAAGCTTCGTGAAGATATGCCAATCGGTGCAAAAGTTACTTTGCGCGGCACTCGTATGTTTGAATTCCTAGACAAACTAATTTCTGTATCACTTCCACGTGTACGTGATTTCAGAGGTGTGTCTAAGAAATCATTCGACGGCCGTGGTAACTACACACTTGGTATTAAAGAACAGTTGATTTTCCCTGAAATTGATTACGATAAAGTAAATAAAGTACGCGGAATGGACATCGTTATCGTAACAACAGCTAATACGGACGAAGAGAGCCGTGAAATGTTGACTAACCTAGGTATGCCATTTCAAAAGTAAGTAAGGAGGGAAAATTGTGGCGAAAAAATCAATGATCGCGAAACAACAGCGTCAAGCTAAGTTTAAAGTTCAAGAATATACTCGTTGTGAACGTTGCGGACGTCCTCATTCAGTTATTCGTAAATTTAAACTATGCCGTATTTGTTTCCGGGAACTTGCACACAAAGGTCAAATCCCAGGCGTTAAAAAGGCTAGCTGGTAAACCCGAAATAGGGAAGGAGGTAATTACTAATGGTCATGACTGATCCAATTGCAGATATGCTTACAAGAATTCGTAATGCGAACACAGTTCGCCACGAAAAACTAGAGTTGCCTGCATCGAATTCGAAAAGAAACATCGCTGAAATCCTCAAACGTGAAGGTTTTGTACGTGATGTTGAAATGATCGAAGACAACAAACAAGGAATCATCCGTATCTTCTTAAAGTACGGTTCAAATAACGAACGCGTTATCACTGGATTAAAGCGAATCAGTAAACCTGGTCTTCGCGTATACGCTAAAGCAGACGAAGTACCTCGCGTACTTGGCGGCTTAGGAATCGCTCTTGTTTCTACTTCTAAAGGAATTATGACGGACAAAGAAGCTCGTCAACAGCAAGTAGGCGGAGAAGTTCTAGCGTACGTTTGGTAATTCTTAAAGCAGAATGGAGGTGTCAATATGTCACGTGTCGGACTTAAACCGATTGAAATCCCAAGTGATGTAACAATCGATATCAAAGGAGACGTTGTAACGATCAAAGGACCTAAAGGGGAACTTTCTCGTACATTCAGCCCTGATATCAAAGTAAACATTGAAGAGAACGTGCTAACAGTAGCTCGTCCTTCTGATCATAAAGAGCACCGTGCACTTCACGGTACAACTCGCAGCCTGATCGCTAACATGGTTGAAGGTGTGACTAAAGGCTTTGAAAAAGGTCTTGAAATCATCGGTGTTGGTTACCGTGCAAGTAAATCTGGTCAAAAATTAATCCTTAACGTAGGGTACTCTCACCCAGTTGAGATGGTACCTGAAGAAGGCATTGAAATTGAAGTACCTTCTAACACTAAAGTTGTTGTTAAAGGTATTGATAAAGAACGCGTTGGAGCTGTTGCAGCAAACATCCGTTCAGTACGTACTCCAGAACCTTATAAAGGCAAAGGAATTCGTTACGAAGGCGAATATGTACGTCGTAAAGAAGGTAAAACAGGTAAATAGGTAAAAACCTAGCGGAAAGGAGTGACGTTTAATGATCACTAAGGCCGATAAAAACAAAGCGCGTCAAAAAAGACACGCTCGCGTACGCCGCACAGTTACCGGCACTACTGAACGTCCGCGTCTAAACGTATTCCGTTCTAACAAGAACATCTATGCTCAGCTTATCGATGACACTAAAGGTGTTACAATCGTTGGAGCTTCAAGTATGGAACAAGGAATTGACGTTGAACACGGCGGTAACACAGAAGCAGCTGTGAAAGTCGGAGAAGCTATCGCAAAGCGTGCTGTTGAAGCAGGTTATTCAGAAGTGGTTTTCGACCGCGGAGGATACCTCTATCACGGACGTGTAAAAGCTCTTGCAGACGCAGCGCGTGAAGCAGGACTGAAATTTTAATAAAAAGGAGGTTAACTCATGCCTAGCATTGATGCTAACAAACTAGAACTTGAAGAACGCGTAGTTACCGTTAACCGCGTAGCGAAAGTTGTTAAAGGTGGACGTCGTTTCCGCTTCGCAGCTATCGTAGTTGTCGGAGATAAAAACGGTCACGTTGGATTCGGAACTGGTAAAGCACAGGAAGTTCCTGAAGCTATTCGCAAAGCTATTGAAGATGCGAAAAAGAACTTAATTACTGTTCCTGTTGTAGGAACTACAATCCCTCACCAAATCACAGGTCATTTCGGAGCTGGTAACGTACTATTGAAGCCTGCTTCTGAAGGTACTGGAGTTATCGCTGGCGGACCCGTTCGTGCGGTACTTGAACTTGCTGGTGTAGGTGACATTCTATCGAAGTCTCTTGGATCTAACAATCCGATTAACATGGTGCGTGCAACTCTTAATGGCCTTGAAAACCTTAAGCGCGCTGAAGACGTTGCGAAGCTTCGTGGAAAATCTGTAGAAGAGCTACTAGGTTAAGGGAGGGAAATTAGATGGCTAAGCAATTAGAAATCACCCTCACACGTAGTGTGATTGGTCGCCCTCAAGACCAACGCGTGACGGTAAAAACACTTGGACTTAAGAAAATGCATCACACGGTTGTTCATAACGACAATCCTGCGATTCGCGGTATGATCAACAAGGTATCTCACCTTGTAACTGTTAACGAAATTGATGCATAAAAAATCTATACATTGAGGAGGTGCCCACAATGAAACTACACGAACTAAAACCATCTGAAGGTTCTCGTAAAGAACGCAACAGACTTGGTCGCGGTATTGCTACTGGTAACGGTAAGACATCTGGCCGTGGTCAAAAAGGTCAAAAAGCTCGTTCTGGCGGCGGTGTACGCGTCGGTTTCGAAGGAGGACAACTTCCAATCTTCAAACGTCTACCGAAACGTGGATTTACAAACATGAACCGTAAAGAGTTCGCGATTGTTAATCTTGATTCGTTGAACCGTTTTGAAGATGGAACTGAAGTTTCTCCAGAACTTCTTTTAGAATCTGGCGTAGTTAGCAAAGAAAAAGCTGGAATTAAGATTCTAGGTAATGGTAAGCTTGAGAAAAAGCTTACCGTGAAAGCCCACAAGTTCTCTGCTTCTGCAAAAGAGGCGATTGAAGCGGCAGGCGGAAATACTGAGGTGATCTAATGTTCCAAGCAATCTCCAACATTATGCGCGTAGGTGATATTAGAAACAAAATTATCTTCACCCTACTCATGCTTGTCGTGTTCCGAATCGGAACATTCATACCGGTTCCTGGTGTGAACAGAGATGTATTACAATTCCAAGATCAAATGAGTCTCTTCGGAGTTCTCAACACCTTTGGCGGTGGAGCGTTGCAAAACTTCTCCATCTTTGCGATGGGAATTATGCCTTATATCACTGCTTCTATCAT
>ENA-ORXC01002219-ORXC01002219.1-marine-metagenome-genome-assembly--contig:-NODE-2219-length-10762-cov-4.894899_pt1 | contig 10762 bp, 17 predicted proteins | sample MGYA00237865_ERZ511478 | MGnify/ENA metagenome assembly ERZ511478 | reverse complement strand
TTTTTTTTTTTAATGATACGGCGACCACCGAGATCTACACTCTTTCCCTACACGACGCTCTTCCGATCTCGCCACCGGCGGGACCGGCAGCAGCGCCATGTAGCCGGCCGACCGGCGCGGATGCTTGATGTGCACTCTCCCCGGCAGCGGTAGTTTGCCACTGGGGCGGACCGACCGTCGAGTGGGCCGCCCAGCCGGCGCGTGACGACATAGCCACAGGGTGAGCTGCGTCATGGATGCGGCGCTCCATCGCAGCCGCCTGCGCCCGGCCACCCTCATTACGGCGGCGGGTCGGGGCTGGCACCCAGTTGTTGGGGGCGGGCGCTTGCTCGTCCATAGGTACGCTCCGACGCGTCCCCATCGTTGAGCCTCTGCCCTCCAGCAGAGGAAGGGCACCTCGACCGGCACCTTCTTCTTTGCCACCTTCCCCTCGGTCAACGGTCTCGGTTGCCGGGAGCGACTGCTGCACACGCTCGATCGCGGAGCGTTGCGGCGGGGACAAGACGGAGCCTCCCCCGTCTGTGTCTGGGCGAAGCGCGTCGACGGCGGCGACGGCGTCAGAGAGCCAAGCCGGAACAGATATCTGCAGAAGTGGTGGCTGCTGCTGCTGCTGCTGCTGTGTTGACGACATTTGTCCGGACCTGTGCGCCATGGCCAACCGCCTCAGTCGGGCCCGCGAGGCAATGGTCTTGACCTCCCACTCTGCCCACTAGTCGGCTGCGTGCGCGACAGCCCGTGTCGGACGCTGCCACCGTCCAGCACAGCGCGGGAAGACGCCACACACCCCACCAAACCAGCTCGGTTGGACTTGAGACCGGCCGCGCACGGCGATGGCCGTGGCGGCGGAGGCGACGTGCCGACGCGCCGCTGACACAAGTCGCTGCGTCAGTGGAGGTGCCGGCGGCGTTGAGCTGCGAATGTGGCCCCCCGGGTGCCGACGGGACGTGGGAGTGCGAGGCGGAAGGGGGAGCGAGAGGTAAAGAGCGAGGAGGACGCTTGCGCCGCGCCTCGCCCCGGTGACCGTCAAGCGCAGCGTTGGCCGCGCACGCCACCTCCCTGAGGCAGGTCGCACGAGCGCGCACGCCACTAGAACGTCAGGGGCGTGTTGACAGCGTGGCCTGCAGCATCAGCCGGGGGTGGTCGCGGTGGCGTCGCACCATCGAGGGGTGGCTCTTAATGCTTTCGGAGCGGGCGACCAGCCGTGGCGGCATCCGTTGCAGTGAAAGCTGTGTCGCCGGGCCGGTGCAGGCGCGGTAATGGCGGGCTGGCCAAACTGCGGGTGTGGGAAGGGGGGCGCGAGCCGCCGAAGCCGCCGCCAGCGCACGCTGCGAGCTGTGCTGTGAGCGCCCGGCTTGCCACAGGGAGCGCGCACACCCGCCGTCCCCTCAGCGGTCCGATCTCATTGGCAGACGTATGAACCTCGAGTCGGTCACGCGCCCCCGCGGCGTGCTCGACGGGCGCGGTTGGGTGTGGGAGGCTCGCTTTCGTGCGCCCAACCAACAGCGGTTGGGGACGCGACCTGACCGGGTATGGTCTCCTGACGCACGTTTTTCTGCAAGCGCCTGCGGCGGTTGACGGGGTAGGGAGGTCCCCTCCACAAAACTCCTTCTGTGTGGCTTGTTTATCAGACCTTCTCGGTGTGCTGCAAGCCCTGGCACATACCTGGCCCACGTGGTCGAGGATGCCTAGTTTTGATTGGCCAATGCCTCATCGTGCAGCTGTGTCCTGTAGGGCCAAGGCACCAGTGGGCCCACTAGACTGCAAGCATCTGCAATGCCACCTGTCCCCCTCTTGTTTACCATTGCTGCCCGAGACGTTTCGTCCGTTTAATCGCTCGGCACTAGGTCCCAGGCCGCGATTTGACTGCCGTTTGCGGTGGGGAGACCGCGGTGGATTGCTGGACGCTTGGGGTTGAGGATCGGCGGTGGGCGAGGCCCATCAGCCCACTGCATGGTCGTGCACGGAGTACAGGGACACACTCAGGCCGGCACCGATGTGGCCATGAACGGAACACCTTGGTCGGGCTGACAGCATTTTTTCATCGTTTCTAGAAACTGTAACGCTGTGCCATGAATCCATCCGATGGCTTCTTCCCATTGCGGACCTCCATGCGCGACCCATATGCAGTCATGGGCTGTCCAACAGAAAGTGCTAGCGCCGACAAATGGCTTGAGGCATTACTGATGGCAGAGTGACCGCCAACCCAAAGACCAATCAGAAGTGCTCAGTCCATGTGAAAGCCACGCTCTCGTATCAATGCCATCAGCAGCAACCACACACTCAGCTCGCGAGACCCAAGCCTCGTCTCCATGGCCACAAGATAGTTTTTTCGGAAGAAAATTTCAAAGTTCACCGGTCCTAGCCTGATATCAAACTGTCGATAATGGCTCTGGTCGGCAGGGCGCAGTTTTGTCAGAGGTTCATAGACCACCCTCCTGAGGTCTGGAAAACGCGACCTTGTGTCGGCCGGCGCGAAACCGCGCTTCAGTGACCTCAGTGGCCCACTTCCTGCCACTGCGCGACAGTACCCGCTTCCGAACGCCACGTCCCAGTCACCTTTTCGCAGACCATCGGAAAACAGCAATTTCGCACGGTGCGTCGGTGGCGTCCCCCAACAGCGCATCCGCCTACCCACTGGGCACGGCCAACACGGCCCCCGCCACCGCGGATGAGCCAGTCGACCGGCGCCGCGGACTCTGTGGACCCCCACTCTTGGCCTCGGCATGGTCGTTAGTCTGCCACTGCAGCAGCTGTGCGCGACGTATGCGCAGCATTGCCAGTAGAGATGAGAGTGTCGACTGCCTGCCGTTCCCTGATACTCGATCGTCTTCTGCCCGCTCGGCCCCCTCCCCCCTCCCATCCCGTGTTTTTTTCCAGCCCGAGGCCACCCGCCCACCACGTTTAAGCCATCTACGACTGAATCCGTAGCCACTAGCTCAGTGCCCGTACAGGAAAGACGACACCTTTGTGAGCCAGTTGCTCGGACCGACCGTCACGGCCCCAAAAACCGCCACCCAGAAGGCGTTACTAATCTGAAGGATGGGGATTGGGTTGCATTAAACCCCATACGGTGAGGTCCAGCAGGTTGGTTCCACACAGAGGAGCAAGGAGGATGACACAAGGCATCTGATACTGGTTGCCTGTGTAGGACTGCCTCACGTGACCCGCATTCCCTCCCATCGACACGCGTCCGCAAGGGATGATTGCCGCACAGTGTCTCTTGTGAGGCGCTAGCGGACATGACAGTCCACTGTCGGAATGGGCGGTCCCCTCAGCAGTAGCCTTTCTCCCCACACTTGTCTCGCTCGTGTCCATTCTCCCTGACACTCTAGTGGCCAAGCCGCCTCCGTCCTCGACAGTCAGTTGCCTCAATCCTTGAACCTCAATGCTGGGCTGGACCGTATCAGCTGCGCGGATAGGCTTGTGAAAGACGATCGTTGCGGCTGACAGGGGCTGTGCACAAGAGATACGCTGCACTGCTGCAGCCGCAGCATAATCACCAGGGGCGAGGCTGCGCCCAAACCATGGCGGAATAATCCCAACGCGCTGTTGCGTGCCACAGATTAGTGGCATGCCGCCAGGCGACCAGGAAGGCTGGCGCTCTAGGGGTTCCGGAAGGTTGCAGGTGCTACCACGGCGCACTGGGTCACAGTGGAGGAAGTCACTTGCGCGAGCCACGTCCGCCTATCCGCAACCTTCAAGAGTGACCGCACGCACATAGTGTGTTACAGAATACATGGGTGACCATGTCTCCTTCACACCATGGTCCGCAGCGAGGCGAGCTGTATTGTAGAAACAGAAATGCGGAACTGGAACCCGCTCTATCCCTCATTTCCTTCTCTTGTACTCTTCTTGTCGGTCACCTATGACCGATCCCTTCAGCCCTTCTCTGGCGTGTTCTCTTGTGGCTTCTAATGACAGGTTCGGCTTGTTGCGTTCCAAGTCAACTCGTTCGCCATCAAATGGATGCATCCCACGCTGCAGTGAGATCAGTGTGAGCCAAGGCCTGACGAGCGACACTACGCAGCCGTTGACGCAGCTCGATAGCGGTGCATGGCGTAGTGTTTTTCGGTTATGTGCGGCGACTCGTCGTTCGTGAGTGTTGCTTCGAGTAGTCGGCTGCCAAGTCCACTGATGCACTGCCCTTCCCTTCTTGATTCCTGATTTGTACATCAGTGATTTCTCTCTGGAAGATCACAAGTGATTTCGGAGGGCCCTTGCAGACTGTGATATTCATCGCTCTCATTGGTTCCAGGGCATGAAATTTCAGCTCATTCTAGATTTGATCTCTTGGTCGACGGTCTTCTTACTGCGGGAAATCACTGCAAAACCAGCGTACTTTTCTTGAACTTGATTCATGCAAATTGATAGCGTGGATTCCCGCGTGCCAAGACCGCCACGCTGCCGACCACACACTGTGCCTGAAACGGCTTGGATGCATCTTGGGGACGCGTCAACTCGACTGGCCGCCACCGGTGTGGCCAAGTCTTTGCGCCGTCTGCTTCGCTTCGTCTTGTAGCCGGGACCGTCGTGCCGACTCCTTTACGACACCCCTTCCCGCGGCTTGGCGGAACGGTGCGTTCGCGGCCTGCGCTTGTTTTTGGACGCAATCCCGTGGCTCTCGCTGTCGTGGTGGCAGACCCCCATTGCCGCTCGGTGCTCCTGTCCACATTGTCCACGATTTCTGTCGCCCTTGTCCTTGGCTTTGCCCGTCCCTGTCCCTCCTTCTCCTCCTGCGAGCAATGACCACGGTCGCTTTCTCCTCTCCATCTTCCTTGTGTCTGGCACCCTCTTCACGGCTGCGCCCGGCGACAGCGACGCCTGCACGCAAGGCGCGTCCGTCCCTCCCTCAGCGACGCGCGCGGACGCTACCCCCCCCCATCATGGCCGCCGCGGTGACCTCCCCTACCCGCGCGGTGGTTTCTTCGGTGCCGCCCACCGTGGCTCCGGACGTGACATCTTCCTCCCGCGTACTGTTGCTGGTCGGCCTGCCGGGCAGCGGGAAGACGACTTTTGCGTCACGGCTGGTTGAGGTCGGCGGATGGGTGCGGGTGAGCCAAGACGAGGTGGGCGGCAGTCGCCAGGCGGTGGAGCGCCACTTTCTGCGGGCCCTCGAGTCGGGTAACGCGGTGGTCGTGGACCGGTGTAACTGTACTGTACAGCAACGCAGCTGGTTTATCGGTACGTGAGCGTTGCGAGGCTTGGCTGGTCGGTGCAGTCGCTAGGTACTTGGTCTTGCAGAGGAGAGCTTCGGATCTATGTCCGGAAGACATTCTGTGGGGCTTCCTTGGGCAGGCCGTATTCGGTGGCATGCCGCGCCTTGATTGTTTAACCTGGTGCGTAAACGATTGGCTGACGTCGTCTCCATCAATGTGTGCCTGTTCTATCTATGCTTCGTACTCTTGCCTATTTCTTGTATGTCGTTGTCTTGTCGTTGGGTGCATTGCATCTGCTGCTTCGTGCACCTCTGCCTTCCTGCCTTGTTCCTCGCAGAGAACGCCCGCTTGGTTGGCGCCTCCGTCGGCACCGTGCTGTTTGCATCCCCCGTCTCCACATGCATCTCCCGGGTCAATAAGAGGGCCTACCACCCGACGCTGCCGCCGTCGTCATCGGTTCCTGGGGTAGTACGCGCTTTTTTGACAACCTTTGAGGCCCCATCTGCCAAGGAAGGGGTCGCATTCGGGCGGGTGGTGAGGACTGACAGCGACACCTCGCGGGTACTAAATGATGTCTTGTGAGGTGCGGTCTGTGGGCGGCTCCGTGTGAAGCTTTCTCTTCCTCATCGGGTTGTGAGTAACGTCTTTTGCTTGTTGGTGTTCTTCAACTTGACGTTGGAATGGATGGCATCATTCTGTACCTGTACCGCGAACTCCGCTATGTTGTTGCTATCCGTGTGGTTTTTGTGTGTGTTGGCACGACCTGGGGTTCTGATGTCCAGGCCTGCGCAGCGTGCGTTGTGTGCAACGGCAATCGTACGCACAGTTTCGAACACGTTCCACGAGAGAAGTCATGCGCACAAGGATTTGTTCATACAGCCACACCGAGGGACAGGTACCAGCGCCATCAAGGTCCTGACCACCACCTCAAATGCCTTGACACCACTGCCCTTCCGTACGAGCAAGGAGCCCGCTGCACCTTTTGGCGTGCGCTCTCGGTCAGCAAGGAGAAAGACCATAGTAGAACGCGACGGCCCCGCCCGTCTCGTCTCACCCAAACAGGCCGACGAGGCTTGTAGAAGCGACGAGCGGGCCTGCCCTGGCCCATCAACCGTCTGTCTCCATATTGCCCCGCTTCTCCGGCGGCGGCAACGGCTTGCTCGGGACCTTGCCAGCGTTCGTCCTGGGACACACAAGAAAACGGGAAAGAGGCACACGTGTACACCGAGGCTGTCGTGGTTAGTGGCCGATGCAAACACTATGGAAGAAAAACCAAGGCATTCTTTCCATGACATGGCTCGTAGGACGCCCAACACACACAATGCCCGCCGAGTGAGGGCACCCACCAGAAGGCCAACATACTTGGAGCTGCCAGACGAGCGAAGGAAGGAGGCGAAGGCCTGGCTGTTGACGTCATAAAACATGACGCCAGAAGAAGGAAACAGATTCACACGTCTGTTCGTCAGAGGGGGGTAGGTGAGGCACAGGGACAACTGCTGGACGGACCACGTCAGAGAGGTCGGCGATGAAGAAGAGGAACGGCGCTGTGTGATAAGTCAGGCCGGTCGGCGTGGAAAGATGTAACGCAGCGCGATCCGTTAAGTTTTCACGGAACGAAATTAGTTCCCTGCAAATTGGGGAGGGTTGTTGGACTGAATATTGGATCATTGTGCAGGTACACATGGTGTGGCACGCCACCACCGGACAAGACGGAAGCCCAACACAAGTAACAACAAGACACCAAGACCCTCCAAGACGACAAATAACAATATCCAATTCGTGTGGACGAAGCGCGCACGTCCTAGCACGGGGATGAGCATAAACGTCACGCCTGTACTGCATGGAAGTCCGGCCGCAGGGTCGCTCAATACGGCTGCTGGGACAGCAGGAAAAGTCGAAGTAGGTGTCGGTAAGGGCTCTCCACCACCCACAGGACCTGGCATCATGGTCACAAGGTCTACATGCGCGAAGGAACCCTTCCACATGTGCGCATGGATCTCTTGAGACGTGGCGAGCACTAGCGGAAGGAATTCAACCCTGTACCATACAAAGAAGCACGGGAATCGCAGTCGTAGAAGAAACACAATAGAAGGCAGGTACACTCAAACGCCAATGTCAGCATCCAGCCAAACGGGACAGATTCAGAGCACAGCTCATTGCATACCGCAGGGTCCGAGAGCAGGGCGCATGATTCCTAGGTACACGTCCAGAAACCATCTTCAACGTACAGAGCAATGCCGAGCGCCAGCAGCCACAACAAGCACCGTGCCAAAAGCAATTGACTTCGCGGGATGGGGGCCCCAGGCCCGGAAGGGAGCGCCGGTAGCCGTTTCGTCCGGCGGTACCAGTCGACAACGCTGCGCAAGCGGTCGTCCTCCCGCACAAAGAGCAGCACGGCAACGGCGACCAGCCCCTGTACGGCGGTGACTACCGACAAGCCAATCTCCGTCGTTGACGCCAGACGCGGGGGGGCAGACAGAAATGCGTCGGCGTTTAAACCCGTGGCAACCCCGTCTTGAGTGGATGCCGCCGCCGCCGAGGCGACTCGCAGCAGGTTCCCAAAGCGGGCACAGCCGAGGGCGACATCCCCGTCCATGTGAGCGTTGGCAAAGTGGCGGAAAGCGGGGGCACTTGGGAACACGTCGGGCCCGGCCGAAGGGGCTGGCGGAGCGCTAGTACGTCGGCTGGTGTTGGTCGCCCCGGGGCACGCACCGCACGTCGTTGGTGTCACAAGTCCGGTAGAGTGGGGGCGGCTCAAGGTGACGGGCTCGCCTCGAGGCGATAGGCCGGGTGCAAACTGGTCCAGCTCGGCCACTTTCAGATCCCGCAGGTCACAGCAGAGCTGCGGCGCATCGGTTGGGATGGGGAGCACAATCTGTGGTGCGGGTACACGGTGAACATGCAGAAACAAAGCGGTCAATGAACAAGTAAAGAGCAAACCAGACAGAGCAGCTGGCCTCCCTGTCAGTGTCCAGCAGCCCGCTCAAAAAAACACAATGCAACAAGCAGCCCTCTCATGCAAGTACCCAATCGGCGCAAACGGTGGCCGCACGTACATCTCGGTAGCCATCGGCCCGCCACATGCGGTTGGCATGCCGCACCACCACCCCGTACTCGTCGATTTTCTTGCGCCGCTCCGCCGCTAGGGCGTCCAAATCAACCTCCTCGACAGTCGATGCGGCGGCGACGACAGACGCAAGCCCTCCCCCCGGCACCAGCTGGTAGCTGCATGCCGCCACCCCCCCATGGGGGGGCAGATTAGCGTTACCGAAGTCCGGCCGATGCAGCGCCACGGTCGTCATGCTCACGCACTGCTTGTCAAGGCAGATGCCCGAAAACTCCGTCTGCACGGCGTGGCCACGGAGGTTGGACGCGGGGTCAACAAAGCTGTAAACAACGGCGCCGCTCGCCGCGGGGTGCGTCGGTGAAAGACCGCAGCGGGTGCCAAAGGGGCCGCTTAAGCAGGGGTGCTTCTCGATGTCGAGATGTCGGAGCAGGTCCAGCTGCACGGCTGACATCTGCAAAGGACGACCGCGGAGGGTGGCAGGTCCGTGGGAGGAGGAAAAGATTATCAATGCCAGCAACACAGAGGAGCACTAGAAAGTCAACATCAGTCTTGCCGTTGCCACTGCAACAGGCTGAGCCACATCTCTCTTGTTGCAGGGGATACGCACTGCCTAGAAAACGGAATATGAACCATCGTTTGTCCTGCGAGCTCAAAGAAACTTACTGGGTCCCCATCACGGGCGTGCACTGCTGTCCCCGGTGGCAGCAGCCCATAACTAATAGGGCTCACCGCCGTACGAAGCGCATCTTCAAAGCGACTCTGTAGAGATGGACAGACACCATGAAACAGACCGCACCGAGGGAAAAACAAATGGGGCACACGAGTAAGTAGACCGTTGAGGCCTCGTCGCCCGACCCACCCACATTCGCAGCCTCATACACCAAACGAGTCGCATGGTTTGCCCAGCACAGACGACGCTTCGTACCGGTACGGAGATGTCGCTGCTCGGGCCCGTGTCGGCTGGCGAGCAACCGCCAGCCCCCTGCGCCAGAACGCGGCGCACATGTCCGGATGAGGCCAGAAGCAGCAGGGCAACAACCACCACGCGCCGCCACAGGTGGTGGCGGCGACAGGAGAAGGGGCAGGCGATGAAGCCCATCGCTTTGCAGGCGGCGCATGAATCGGGAGGTTTGGTCTCGGTCGCGTCCGCGCGCAGCGCACTCGCGCGGGGGACAGATCACCATCGCGTGCCCGCACGAGGCGAGTTGATGATGCCCTCTTGAAGTCGCAGCGGGCCGACACGAGCAAAACACAGTACATCAATACAGCGGCGGCCATGCGCCAGGCGTCTGGTCTCGCACGCAAGAGCTCCAAGTGTCGTTCGGGCCACCTCTGGCCGGTTTTTCCGCTCGAAAAATACAGGGCCCGTTTCCTATGGCACTGCTTAACCGTACAAGCGCTTGTGGACACCCCGTCACTCTGTGTGGAGGCAGCCGGGCCGGGAGCACCGAGCGTGGACGAGTGACCGCCGTATCAATGCACACTGCGGCTCACACAGCAATGATGGGAGAGGAAGACCAAGCCGAAGTGGAGGCGAGTGCCGAGCGTCGCGTCACATCTGGCTCGTCTGCTTCGTGCGGTCTGGGGCCAGCGACCGCCTAGAAAAAGTGTGTCAGGAGCGATGGGGTGTCTGTGCGCTCTGGAGCTCAACATTTGACAGACCGCGACAATCGGGCCTTGCATCTCAGACATCGCCAGCCCTACGACGCCGGCCATGGCGACAACGATATCCACAGCTGCAACACCGCACCTCCCAAGCGAAAGGGCGGGTGGCACCTTGGAGAGTGCACAATGCCCCGCGTCGTCTTTGTTCTCAAGGTGTGGCTGCAGTCCCGCCTGGGGGACCACGCTGAATGTCTCACGGCCGATAGTCTGACGTGTACGTACGACCCGCCCTCACGTACCCTAAGCGTCTCGCGCTGATTGCCTTCTTTTCTGCCCACGAGGAACGCGGTCAAGTCCCTGAGGGAAAAGAAGTGCGCTACTTCCTGAGGCGGTCACCACCTCGGTCCGCTCCGCGTCTTTGCAACAAGTAGGCAACGGCACCGAGGCGTACACGCACCGAGCCGTCGGTTTTGCGGCGTACAGCGCTCTGAACCGTTGGGGCCTTGAGCACCCAACGTGACGCCGACACCCTACCTCCGGCACCTCTGCTGTGCGGGGGAGGCGCGCGATGCGCCACAGGGCGCTTCCGTGGCCCCATCTATCCTCATACAGGCCGTACCACGCGCAGAGCGGGTACGTCTTGTCGTTCTGCAACCACGCCCATGCCCGCCCATCGCCGCCGCCGAGGGCACGGCCTCCCCTTCCGCCGTGTGTGATCGGCGGCCCGGCGGGCCCCGATGGGGAATCGCGACACGTGGCCAGCGCGTCCGGAGCGGGCTCTAGCAGCGCCGCTGGCACGCGACGCCGGCATCCGCGGGGCCACGCGCGCCCTCCCTCGCCAACCGGCATCTTCCCCGCCGTCGGCACTGGCCGGCACACCCCCGTCCTCGCGTCACCGATGGTCACTGTGTGCGCTCTGCTGCGCCCCCCACCC
>ENA-ORXC01002216-ORXC01002216.1-marine-metagenome-genome-assembly--contig:-NODE-2216-length-10769-cov-2.987280_pt1 | contig 10769 bp, 10 predicted proteins | sample MGYA00237865_ERZ511478 | MGnify/ENA metagenome assembly ERZ511478 | reverse complement strand
ACTGCAACATATTCACTAAGACCTCCACCGCCTCCGGCTAAACCTAAGAATCCCATTTGTTCATCTAGGTTATAAGCACCTTGGTGTCCATGTGTAGCAAAGATTGGCTCAACTACCACACGATCACCAACTTTATAATGGGTCACACCTTCTCCAACCTCTACTACTTCACCTGAGAATTCATGTCCAAGCGTCACTGGAGCAACCTCATTAGTGAGAGGGTGCGGTCTATCAACTGGAATAAAGATGGGACCACCTAAGTATTCATGTAAATCACTACCGCAAATTCCACACCATTTAACTTTCATTTTTACCTGACCAGCCTGGACAACCGGTTCATTTATTTCTTCAAGACGAATATCTTTTTGATTATGCCATCTTAGCGCCTTCATATACTACATCTCCTTGTGTCATTTCTTTTACTATAGCTATAAGTATACAACCAGATATACTTATGGTAAATTTAGTTAATATTAACGATTGTTAAGCAATACTTAACTAAAAGAAAAAGAGGGCATTATGAATATTGAACAATTAAAATATATGGTGGAAATAGGTAAAACTGGTTCATTAAAAGAAGCAGCTGATAACCTGCATATTACGTTGCCTGCACTAAGCCAATCTATAAAAAATTTAGAGAAAGAACTAAATATAATTATTTTTCATCGTTCTAGAAGAGGATCTATTCCAACTGAAGAAGGTCATAGGTTAATTGAAAAGGCCAACTCTGCTTTATTGAAAATTCAAGAATTTATGGATGAAGCAGAAGCGTATACAAATACAATGAATGGTGAAATAAAGATTGCAACCTACCCGGGACCAATGGAGCTTCTCGTTCACTTAATAACAGAAATTAAAAGAGAATATCCGAACATAAAGGCTTCCGTCTATGAAAATAGCACCGAGTACATTATAGAGAAAGTTCTAGATGGGGAGGTAGATGTAGGGTTTATTACTTATACAGAAAAAGAAGAAAAAAAGTATCGGAACTTGGTATTTAAAAAGTTATTAGATGGTCATATGGTAGCTGCAGTAAATAAGAAGTCGCCATTAGCCAAACAAACACTCATTACTGAAGAGATGTTAATTAACCAGCCCATTGTTTTATATAACGACAAATATATTCAGGAATTTATGAAAGGTTTTAGCTCACTGCCATGTGATATCTTGCTTACTACCAATAATGTAGATACAATTCGTAATACGTTGGAAAATAATACGGCAATAAATATAGGATTTGACTATGCGTTTAAAACAGATGCCGGCTTATCTAGAAGTGATCAATATGTAGTCGTTAACTTTGCTCCTCCGCATTATAAAACTTATTCTTTTGGGTACTTTTATAATGCCAATAATGGGCTTTCTAGAATAATAAGAGAATTCTTAAAGCGGATTCATAGAACTATAGTAAATAATGAATTATAAAGAGTGAATTGTGTGAAACGTCATTTAAACTTGCTTTTATCGTTATGTAGTAGTTTGTTCATTTTTTTATTGTCACTGTTTCAATGGGATTTAGATAATTGTATAGGGAAATACGTAAGTCCATATATATGGTTATTCTTTGTCATTCCTTTCTTTTTACTACTAACGCTGTGGACAGGAATTTATCTGTTTAGCAGTAGAAAATGGCTGCCACTGGCTATTCAAGTGATAACCGTGGTGCTGTGGTTCTTTATTCCGTTTGAGCAACTTAATTTAGACATAAACTTTAAACTCCATCAACAGAAGAGAGAAGAAGTGCATCTAAAATAAAAAGTGGCGCCTTGAAATCCGATGAAGCCAACTACCCATCGCTCATTCCTTTACCCAATGAACCCGACAACTCATCGCTTATTGATTTAACTAAAGAGTATGCGAGCGTATCTAGAGGTCGAGATGATGTCGCAGTAGAAACCAAAGGAAAGGGGACATCCGTGCTTTTATTTAAAAATATTGGAATATTAGGTCATTTCTCAGGCTTTGTTTATGACCCAAACAACCCTAAACCTTCATCAGGCGATTTTGGTCTGAAGTTTGAAGAAATAAAAAAGGTATAAAAGAATTGGTATTATATATCTTATTAGTAAAAAAACGAGCCTGGGACAAACGTATGTTAACTCAAGTGAAAAACGGACCCTCGATCAACATGCTTGATGGGTGGTTCGTTTTTTTTGTTAGGATGAACGTAGATTTCACCTGTTTAGATTTCTTGCTTTATTTATTACTAAGAAGCGCAGTTTAGTTGAAAAATAACTAAAAGAATAAATAGCAAGAATTTTTAAGAAAATTTTAATAACTTGCTAAGAAACTTCTAATTTCTCCTTTATTTTTTTGTAAGTTGTCTCCTTTAAAATAAAAGTAATCGAGTAGCCCACCTTATTTTGAATGGTTGAAAGCTCAATAAGGTTGTATGACGAAAATACGAATGGGTAACCTCACTACTTAAAATGGAGGCTGATGTACACTTATGAATCTAGAGGTTTTTCGAAATTACTCCTTGCAGCATTTGAAGAAAGATATACTATCGGGTATTGTTGTTGGCATTATAGCTATACCTTTAGGGTTAGGATTTGCGATAGCTTCTGGAATATCGCCTGTTACAGGACTTTATACGACGATTGTAGCGGGATTGTTAATTGCTATTTTAGGTGGATGTAGGTTTCAAATCGCGGGACCTACCGGTGCGTTTGTTCCTGTTTTATTAGGGATTGTGTTGCAATATGGTTATGAAAACTTATTAATTGCCGGCTTTATGTCCGGAATTCTCCTCATTATCTTTGCGCTATGTAAAGTAGGAGCTTTAATCAAGTATTTTCCGTCCTCTATTATTGTAGGATTTCAGTCGGGAATTGCGCTGATTATCTTTAGCGGGCAGATCCCAAACTTCCTTGGGCTGCACGCGATTGACAAATTTCAGTTTTTTCATTTGAATATAAAAGAGATCTTTGGTAATTTACACTTCATCAACATCTATAGTATCGCTACAGCAGGATTGTGCTTAGCTACGATTTTAATTGTTCTTTACTTTTCGCCTAAGTCGCTGGGAATGTCTTATTTACTCGGAATTATTGTCTCAACGGGCTTAGCATCTTTTTTCTTTGCAAATCAGTTTGAAACCATTGGTTCCATTTACGGAGAGATACCTCGTCATTTCCCGGCGCCAGCGTTTCCAGATATAACAGTGGAGAGGGTGGTAACTCTTTTACCTTCTGCATTTGTCATTGCTATACTTGTAGGGTTACAATCTTTACTGACAGCTCGCGTTGCAGATGAAATGACAAAATCAAAGCACAGCAGCAAAAAAGAACTGATTGGCCAGGGAATCGTAAACATGGTAACACCGATGTTTTCAGGTATTCCCGCGGCAGGAGAGATTGCAAGAACTGTTACCAATATTAAAAACGGAGCTTCGTCTCCAATTGCAGGGATCACGCACGCTATCTTTGTGTTGATTGTGCTGCTAGTGCTCGCTCCGTACGCTTCATACGTGGCACTTGCCAGTCTCGCGCCAGTTTTGATGGTCGTGGCATGGAATATAAGTAAAAAAGAACAGTTTGCAAAAGTGATAAAAGAAAAATCATTTCATTCATTGGTTTTACTTACGACATTTTCGCTAACGGTGTTTACAAACCTAACAGTTGGAATAGGCGTCGGATTATGCTTATGTGGTGTACATTTTATAGTGAAAAAGAGTCAAGAAAAACAAAAGCTATTAAGAAAAACTGGTTAATATAATCATATAAAATAATACGCGGAAAAACCCCCACTGCAGGCTTAGACAGTGGGGGTTTTAGTAGTAATGAAAAAGACTATCTCAATTATTTTCCTTCAAACCAGCAGCGGGCGTTATCAAAAAGCATATGTTGAATCTGCTGTTCGGTTACGCCTTTTCTTTTTAATTCCGGCACGACTTCTTCTAATACAAAGCTCATCGACCATTTTGGAAAACGTTCTTCAATCACGCCTTCTGGAAACCAGTCCATTGTACAGCAGTAGTCTTGTGATAGAAACATGCGGTTTGAATAGCCTTGTTTAGCTAATTCAATGACCGTTTCATTTCTATTTTCAGTTGAACATTCTCTTGTCAGGCCGTAGCGGTCCATACCAATAAAGGCACCTTGCTTTAAAATGTTTGAAATATACTCGAGGTTATCCGTATCTCCCGTATGTCCAATCAGAATTTGATTTGAATTAGCGCCTTCATCGAGTAAGATGTCCAGCTGCTTTAAGCCTGTGCCGCTTGCAGGATGTGAATGAGTCATAATTGGCACGCCCGTTTTTTTATGAGCGCGTGCCACGGCACGCATTACTTTTTCTACATCCGCCGTTACGCCAGGTGCATCTGTAGCGCATTTTAGAAAGCCGGCTTTAATCGACGTGTTTTGAATGCCGACTTCGATGTCTCGAACAAACAGATCTGCCATATAGTCAATGTTACGAGTTTGAAAGTGGGTAGGGATGTAGTTATACGTATAAATTCCTGTGGCTGCGATGATTTGAGTGTCCGTTTTACGGGCAATTTTTTCAATAAAACGAATATCTCGCCCTTGTTCCATCACCGTTGGATCACAGATCGTGTTGACTCCGAGCTTCTTCGCACGATTTACTTGCTCTACTGCTTTTGCAACTTCTTGTTTCTCATCATATAAATGAGGAAACTGTGCGTGAACAGATTCAGAACGAACGCGCATATGTTCATGAATTAACGTTAGCCCTAGTTCTGACGCGTTGACTGGGCCTGTTACAGAATTGATAAATGTCATAGTGTAATCCCTTTCATAATCTACCTGTAAATTAAACAGCGGTTGATCAGGTACATTTTTAATTTAATCTGTTTTATTTTTATATATAGACTACTGCTATAAAAAACACATATTGCATTACACAACATATGTATTGTCTTACACAACAGGCGGGCCTTTTACTCCCCATGACAAAAAATCCTTCTTTCCAAACAGGAAGAAGGACTAGTCATATTGATGATTACCCAGCATTTACACTGTAGCTATCACCATTTAGTTTACGGAATTTTAAATAGCTGCCAACTCTCCAAATGACAATATACATAAAAGCTAGTGTCATCGTTAAGACCGCGAAGTCTATGGAGTCTAAGCCTTTAAAATACTGGCTCAAGGCCATTCTTATAAAAATAATGGCGATAATCACATATTTAAAATTTTTATTTGGCTTTGAGTAAATGAAGCCGTCTTCTCTTACCTCATAGTCTGTTTGGCTAAGCATAATGAGTCCGAATATAACACCTAATACACCAGCAATCAGCATTTCCCAGTAGGGTGGTAAGTGAAAGGGCTGGCCCGGTATGTGCATCAGCTGACTTAGACTAAGTGAAAATGCAATCAATATGAACAAAATAGGAGCTAATATACCAAGTCCATTCCTTTTAATGGGTCTATGTCTCCTTTTAATCCTTCTCCAAATAATGAATCCAATAAGAGCGATAACCAATATATAAATAAATAGCATTTTCATCGTAATTTGGCCTCCTTTTTCATTTTTATGTTCGTACAATCCACTATTTAGTATAAACAATAAAAGGATGAAGATAAAAGTGCATTCTTTCATTTTTTACACATGAGAATTCTCACTATTTTTTATTATTATTGTCGTTTTAGGTTTTTACATATGCCTTATTAACTGTTTATTTCTTTTTTACCACAATATGTTGGAATTGTAGAAAACGAGAAAACGTAGTGCAAGCAAATTTTGTTTACACGCTGCCATAGTTATAGAGGTGAATGAGTTGAGGTTAGGAAATCAGTTGCAAAAATTAAGAGAAGAAAAAAAGATATCTGAAGAAGAGGTTGCTAAGCAAGTGGGTGTATCTGTACAACACATACATAAGTGGGAAAATAATCAGAGCTATCCTGACATTCAGCATCTTTTAAAGTTAGGGGACATCTACGAGACGACCATTGATGAATTTATTAAAAATGATATTGCATTACAAAACAGAATAAACATTCGAGAAGAAGAAAAAGAAGACGACGATAAACTGCTTCATCCAGGTTTTTATATCGGAATAGGCATTATGTTTCTTGGTACTTTTCTTAGCCTGGTTATCGGCAATCTTACAATCACAATGGTGACCAACATCGCTGGAATGCTAATTGCTTGTTTTTATAAAGGTATTTTAAAACTTTTGCAAGATGTCAAAAAGGATTTTTATGAACAAGGATAAAAGGGTGAAAACATATAAAATCCTTAAAACGAATAGTATAGGTTATCAATGAAACCTAAAGCAGAAAGGTGACGTAGTGATGATCAAGTCAAAGCTTTTGTGGAAAGTTATTGGCCTAGAAATCTTAGTTATCAGAAAAATCTGAACGATGAATGGAGATTCTTGATGGAGAATCAAACTCGTTCGGATTTTTTGTTGTTGTGATGAACCTAGGTTTCGTTTATGTGGGTGGGTGCTTCTAGCGGTTGATTGGAGGGCAAGGCGAAGACTCCTGCGGGAAAAGCGGAATAGGTGAGACCCCGCAGGAACGTAAGTGACGAGGAGGCTCACCGGCCGCCCGCGGAAAGCGAAGCCTTGTACGGAAATCAACAGCGGTGTAGCAAGTGACCTATACTAGCTCCTTTGTCCAATTCGCTCGCCTTTAGATTGAATTGCTTTAGTTGTGGTCTCACTCTCTTTTTAGAATTTCGAAGCAGGTATTAATCTATCCAAAGCTGAATAACTCTTATGACTAATGCTGGTGAATTTAATTTGTTGAGATCTTATTAAACGTAAAAGGGGAAAACTATATGTTTGAAGAAAAAGTAGGGATTATTACGGGTGGAACGTCGGGGATTGGTTTAGCAACAGCGGAATTACTCGCAAAAGAGGGCATGCATGTTGTCATTGCCTCTAGAAACAGTGAAAAAGGAGAAGAAGCTCTTTCTAGATTAAGAAAGTGGTCTCCTCGATCTCTTTTTATCAAAACCGATGTAACGAATAGTCAAGATGTCAAAAACCTTGTTAGCCAAACATACTCTACATTTGGAAAAATCGATGTGGGCTTTAACAATGCGGCTAACACAGAGGCTTCCTTTAATGCTACACATGAATTCAAAGAAGAAGACTTTGACCATTTGATCAACGTTACGTTAAAAAGTGTATGGCTTTGTATGAAGTATCAGCTGCAGGTAATGACTAAACAAAACAGCGGTGTCATTGTAAATACATCGTCAATGGACGCTATTTTATGTTCAGCAGGGACTGGTGTATATGCGGCTGGGAAAAGCGGTGTGATCGCTTTAACGAAATCAGTTGCTCAAGAATATGGTCATCAACATATAAGAATTAACTCTTTTTGCCCAGGTGCATTTCGTACGCCTATGTTAGAAGAAAGGTTTTCAGATTTATCTTCAGAGGAAAAAGCAAAGCTCAATGAATCCTATCAAAAGCTAAACGCGCTAGGCAGAATTGGTGATCCGCTTGAGGCGGCAAAAGCAGTAAAGTGGCTTCTTTCTGATGACGCTTCTTTTGTTACAGGGCAAAACATTATTGTAGACGGTGGGATTGGGTTTAGGTTTGAGTAAGATTAATGAAATAAAAAGGTATTTAAGGGGATGCTTATGTCGTTCATTCTTAATAATTGTATGGCCATTAGTATCGTATTTACGGTAATTTTTTTTATAAGTATTGCGTTTAACAAAAGAATAGTTGCCCTTGTTCTTTCATTTGTTCTATATTATTCGGTTCATTTTTACTTCTTTACGCTTTTGCCAAAATAAGCGGGTTTGATGCTCTAGACAGTCAAATAAAAGGTTTAATAATTATCGGAGAAGGTTTGATCTTACTCGTTATTACAAGTGTATTCATTTCCGTTCAAGAGGCAAAAAAGAAAACGCTGTAAAGTGAAAACTAAACGGCTGCTCAAGGTGGGGATGATATGGCAATTGGAGTTGCATTACTTGTTTTAGTATTAGGTCTGATGTTTGCAAGCGGACTAAGCCAAGGGAAATCAGCTAAAAGAAAATATATAGTGTGGGGAACAACAACTATATTAATCATAGCTCCGTTCTTTTCATGGGCCGTTTCAATTTTGTTTGCGATTAGCCAGGAAGAAGGTTTTGCAGGAGTTTCATTAATGATGTTATTGTTTCCGTTTTTCTTTTTAATAGGACTGGTTACGCTGTTAATAGGAGTCTTTAAGAAAGAGAGTGCGAATAAATCTATTTAAGAAAAAGAAAGAACAATCAAGAGTACAGCTGATAGTAATATGACTCTGAAATAACTAAAGTAAAATCTTTAATCTATTAATAAAAAAAGCCAATTCGTGTTAAATTCGAATTGGCTTTTTCATTTTTGGGAACCATCGTTGTACAAATAAACTTTTGACTAAAGTATGAATCTCTTTTATTCCTCTTCTGGTTTTGAAGATAGCACTTCTTTTTTTAGAAAGAAGCATAAAATAAAGGAAATGATTGTAAGAACAAATGCGTAAGTATAGATATGCTGAAATGATTCAATAAATAAAACTTTGATTTTTATAAATAATTCTGGAGTAATACCGTTTGGAATTCCTCCTGCTGCCAGGCTATTCATATTATCCGCCATGCTTTTTGGCAATTCATCGCCTAAACTACTTAGCTTTGAAGTAAGTGTGGAAGATAATAGCGTACCAAACACACTTACGCCCACAGTTGCGCCAATAGACTGAAACAATGGAACGGTTGCTAATGCAATTCCTTTGTGTTCTTTTTCTACGGATTCTTGAACAATTAAGTTATCCCCCCCAAACATGACGCCTAAGCCAAGCCCCGTGATGAAAAAGAAAACGATAACCTGCAGGGTAGTGGTACTAATATTTAATTTAGAAAATAAATAAAAGCCGATAACAGGCATAATGAAAGAAATCACAAACAATTCGCGGTACCGAACTTTTGTTAATAGAAACCCAGAAACAATTGAAGTTGCAACAGCACCTACCATCATGGGCAAGGTTAAATACCCAGATTCAGTAGGGGTAAGGCCTAATACGTTCTGTGCAAAGTAAGGGAAAGATGAGAATGATCCCATTAATCCACAGCCTACAGTAAAAACAAGCAGTGATAATACTAAAATATTACGATTTTTAAATAGATGCAGCGGTACGATAGGTTCAACCACTTTTGATTCTACCCAAATGAAAAATCCAATTAAAAGTACGCCTACACATAGTAGCGAAATGATGAATGGAGAGCTCCACGCATATCCTTCATTCTCGACTAAAACAGGCGTAATTAATAACGAAATGATTGCGGCTACCAGAAGAACGGCTCCTGCCCAATCAATCTTTACTTTTTTTCTTTCGTGTGTTTCTTTTAACCCACTTGCTAAAAAAATGACTGCTATTAATCCTACAGGAATATTTACGAAGAAAATCCAATGCCAGCTTGCTTGATCTACAAAAAAGCCGCCCATTAACGGACCTAAAAGCATAGGGATAAACATAACTGGACCCATAAACGCTTGAACTTTTGCTCGTTGTTCAACAGGGAACAAATCACTTGAAATCGTCATGGCTAATGGCATTAAGCCACCCGCGCCAAGTCCTTGAATTCCTCGTCCAATTAAAAGCATAATCATGGAATGAGAAAGCCCACATATAATGGAGCCTACAATAAAGAAAGCCATAGAAGCGAAGTAGACTTTTTTTCGACTAAATAAATCGGCTAACTTTCCTAGTATAGGCATAAAAGCAGATAGCGCTAGCATATAGATGCCTGCAACCCAGCCATACATAGATAATCCGCCAAGATCACGTATAATCGTTGGCATGGCTGTATTTACAACCGTTTCATCAAGCTCAGAAAAAATGATTCCAATCATCAATCCAGCCATTACTAATATTTTATTGTTTTTATTATTTAAAACTTGTTCTCCAACATTTGAGATGTTTTCCATATTGCATTTCCTCTCATAAAATCAGTAGAAAGAATCACTAAACAGCATGTGAATCATTTCTCGTTATTGTCTCTATTAGTTTCTCGGGGGTTTCGATTTCTAAATCTCGGTGTTCTAGATTCAGAACCGTCTCCCCAAGGTCCGCGCCCAAAACCTCTTGGTCCGTGCTCCGGATCACCACCAAAGAATCTATGGTGAGGTCCAAATCCTCGCAGATCATTAGGATGGCGAAATTCTTGGGCTTTATCATGACCTTGTTTTAACATCTCTTCGTCTAAGTAAGTATTTAACTTCTGCATTAAATGTGAAAGAGTATCTTGCTCTTCTTCTGAAAGAACATCAAAGATGCCTGAGCTATTGTTTTGTTCCTCCGTAGCCTCGATAGCCTCTAGTCCGGATTCTGTTAACTCAACGGAGAGTACTCGTCGATCTTTCTCGGATGGTGCACGAACAATGTAACCTTTTCTTTCTAACTTACTAAGTAATTCACCTATTGACTGAGGTCTCATGTCCAGTAAGTACGACAGCTCTTTTTGTGTAGTTTTAGGCTGTAATTTTAGTAATTTTAATATCCGTCCTTGCCCTCGGTGCTGATCACCTAATGCTCCAGGATCTCTTCTGCTGATAAAGTAGTATCGCTGATATCTTGCTAGCTGTCTCTGGAACCTGAAAAATTGATCAATCAAATCTTGTTCGTGTAAATATTCGCTATCTCTTTCATTCATGATAAAAACCTCCTTGCTAATTAACGTTATCCTGATTTGCACAAAAAATGTTATCTTCTCAAAAAGATAAGGTACCTTAATAAAATAATAAAGGTACCTTAATAAAATGTCAATATCTTATAAAAAAGATACTTTGACAAAGTTAAACATATGTATAAAAGCTGGAT